>Ga0187894_10003004_pt1 | contig 19389 bp, 19 predicted proteins | sample GBC1701081metaG_FD_136650 | JGI IMG/M metagenome (GOLD analysis project Ga0187894, IMG submission 136650) | White microbial mat communities from a lava cave in the Kipuka Kanohina Cave System on the Island of Hawaii, USA - GBC170108-1 metaG ...
GCTTCGCCGAGCAAACGGGCTGGAGCCGCAGCGAATGGACGGACCGCCGCGTGATCCAGTCCGGACCCGACAAGGTCCACCTCGCGGTCGTGTTCACGCGCTTTCGTGCAGACGGCAGCGTTCTCGCGCGCTACGAGTCCCTCTACGTAGTCACGAAGTCGGATGGCCGCTGGGGCGTGCAGGCGCGCTCGAGCTACGCGCCCTGAATCGACAGGAAGGGTTCTGCACGAATTAGGGGGGGTGCGATGACGCGACGCGCGCGGATCGCGTGGCTGGTCTCCTGCGTCTTGCTCGGCGCGGCCGCTGCGCTCCCAGCGCTCGCGCAACACGCGCAGTACTCGGAGGGCCCGGAGACCGCCGCGCTGCGCGTGCTCGACGACTACATCGCGGCCTACAACGCGCGCGACGAGGCGGCCTTCGTCGCGACGCTGCACTTCCCGCACGTCCGCATCGCCGGCGACCGCGTGCGCAGCTTCGCAGGCATCGCCGAATACATGCGCGAGCTCGAGCTGGAGAAGGGCGGCTGGGATTACAGCACCTGGACCGACCGGCGCGTGGTCCAGAGCAGCGCGACGAAGGTGCACATCGCCGCGCGCTTCACGAGATTTCGCGCCGGCGGCATCCCGGTCGGCAGCTACGACTCGCTCTACGTGATCGTGCTGCGCAGCGGAAGGTGGGGAGTGCTCGCGCGCTCCAGCTACGCCCCGTAGCCGAACGATCGTCGCTTCGGGACGGCAAGCCGCGCAGGCGCGTCAGGGCAGGTGCCGCTTCACCTCGCGCGAATGCAGGTAGTCGGCGACTTCGCGGTAGCGGTCGTCGCGGTTCGCGAACTCGACGTAGGTGCGCGCGCGGGCGAGCCAGTCGAGGGTGCTCGCGCGCATCGACGTGCGCGCCGCGTCGAAGTGGCGCTGCTCGATCGGCTGCTCGGACTCGGATTCGAGCGCCTCGTCGATCGCGACGTCGGTCGCACGCTCCGTGAGCGCGCGCAGGTCGGCGCCGCTCCAGAGCGGCGTCTGCTCGGCGATCGCGGCGGCGTCGACTGCGACCGCGGGCCGGCTCGCGAGCAGCGCCTTCACGATCGCTTCGCGCGCCGGAGCGTCTGGCGGCGGAACGAACACGACGCGGTCGAAGCGCCCGGGACGCTTCAGCGCGTCGTCGACGTCCCACGGCGCGTTCGTCGCCGCCAGCGTGAGCAGGTTGCGGTTGTCGGAGCCGATCGAATCGAGCTCCTGCAGCAGCTGGTCGACGACGCTGCGCGCGCCGCCACCGTGCTGCTTGCGGCGCGCGAAGCCGAGCGCGTCGATCTCGTCGAGGAAGATCACGCACGGCGCCTTCGCACGCGCGCGCTCGAACGCGGCGTGCAGGTTCTGCTCGCTCTCGCCGAGCCAGCGCGAGAGCACCTCCTCGATGCGCACGTTGAAGAACGGCAGCTCGCATTCGCCGGCGGTCGCGCGCGCGAGCAGCGTCTTGCCGCAGCCAGGCGGGCCGTAGAGCAGCACGCCGCCGCCCGCCTTGCGCCCGTAACGCTCGTACAGGTCCGCGCGGCGAAACGGCAGGATGATCATGCGATGGATCGCCTTCTTCACCTCGGCGAGCCCACCGACTTCGCCGAAGCGGACCGCGGGCAGTGCCTCGCTCTCGTCCTCCGCGGCGTTTGCCGCGCCGCCCTCTCCCTGCGCGGCGACGCGCACGAGCCTGAGAACTCCGCGCTTCCCGCGCGCCTCGTCGACGCGCGCCTGGAGCTGGCTCACGCCCTCGACGATTCCCGCGCCGCGCGCGCAGGCGAGGCACGCGTCGGCGATCGCAATCGCACCCGCCGCGAGCGCGAGCTCGCCCGCCGCGAGCGCGGCCTCGCCCGAGAGCGCATTCGCTTCGAGCAGACGGCCGTATTCCTCGAGCGCCTCGTCGCGGCGGCCGACGCGCGCGAGCTCCTCGGCGAGCAGCGCCCGCAGTGCGTGGTCGCCGGGCGCTGCGCCGAGCGCGCGACGCAGCGCTTCGATGCGGTCTCCGTTCATCGCCTTCTCGCGAGCCAGCGCCGCAAGAGCGGCGGCGTGATCCAGGTGTAGAGGCAGAAAGCCAGCCAGCCGATCGAGAGCGTGCCGGCGATCTCGCCGCCAGCGCGGCCCAGCAGCGTGATGCCGCCCACCGCGATCAACCAGGTCACCACCTGCGCGTGCTCGCCGAACGCGCGCTGCAGTCCGCGCATCGGCAGCATCAGCGGATGGCTTTGCACGCGCGTCTCGACCAGCGCCTCGAAGTGCTCGGTCGCGAGCGCGGGATCGAGCGCGGCGGCCGTTCGCATGCGCTCGAGGCCGCCCGGCGCGTCGCCGCGGTTGCGCTCCGCGTAGCCGAGCGCGAGCTGCGCATGCGCATTCTCGGGATCGCGCGCGACGAGCTCGCGTGCCGATTCCACCGCGCGCTCGCCCTTGTGCTGGAGCGTGTCGAGCAGATGCCGCAGCCGCAGCACGGCGCCGCTCTCGGGATCGACGCGCTCGGCTTCGGCGAGCAGGCGCTCTGCTTTGGCGAACTGGCCCGCGCTCGCGACCAGCTCGCCGTAGAGGCAGAGCGCTTCCGTCCACTCCGCGTCCAGCTCGAGCGCGGCGAGCACCGCTTGCTCGGCGCCCGCGAGGTTGCCGCTGCGATAGCGCGCGAACGCGAGCAGGTAGAGCAGGAACGCATGCTGCGGGTCGCGCTCGAGCCCGAGCTGTGCCGCGCGCTCGGCCTCGTCGAAGCGCCCGAGGCCGAGGCACGCACGAGCGCGCAGCGCCCAGGCTTCGGGGTCCTCGAAATCCGCGCGCGCGATCGCTCCGAGCGCGCGGTCGTACTGCTCGAGCTCGAGGAAGCGCTCGGCGAGCGCGAGCGCCGCGCTACCGGCGTCGGCTTGGGTGCTCATTCGGCGAGCCAACCCGCTGCGGCTGCGGCGCCGCCCCCGAGCAGGCAGGCGAGAGCCCCGGGCCCCCACAGCGATTCGTAGATCTCGTCCTCGTTTCCGTCGCGGTGGAAGCGGTAGAGCGCGTCGGCTTGACGCTGGAGCAGGCGCAGCACGACGTAGAGCAGCAGCGCGAACGCGCGTCCGGAGTAGCGCAGCAGCGTCCGCTCCCCAGAATCGACGCCGCTCGCGAGCGCGGGAACGATCCAGACTCCCAGCGCTGCCAAGTAGACGATCGAAGCTCCGGCGCCGGCGGCGAGGATCACGTTCGCGCGGCGGCGCGGCACGCCGAGTCGCCGCGCATTCAAGTACGCGATGCCCGCAATTGCGAGCGGCCCGCCGAAGAATGCGACCCACAGCTGCGAGCCCAAGCGCCACGGCCGCGCGAGCGAGTCGCGCGCGATGCTCGGATGATCTTGCAGCGTTGGCTGGAACAGATCGTCGCGTGAGCTCAAGCCGCCGCCCCTCGTGAGGCAGTCTAATCGCAGCTACCGGCGCCGCGCTTTGCCCCTCGCGTTCGGCCGGCCTACACACTGCCCGCGCGCCGCGAGGTGGTTCGATGTTCGCGTTCAACCCGCTCGACCCGGCGACGCGTCGCGATCCGTTCGCTCTGTATGCGCGCGCGCGAGACGAGGCGCCCGCGTTCTTGCATGCGGGATTGCCGCTGCGCGTGATCTCGGTGTTCCGTCACGACGACGTGCAATCCACGCTGCGCGACGATGCGCGCTTCTCGAACGCGCCACAGCTGGCGCTGCTCGCAGCGCAGTCGCCCGAGCTCGGCGCAGCGATTCCGCCGTCGATGCTGCTGACCGACGGCGCGGAGCACACGCGCCTGCGCGGGCTGGTGAACAAGGCGTTTACGCCGCGCATCGTCTCGCGGCTCGAGGCGCGCATGCACGCGCTCGCGCGCGAGCTCGTCGACGCGGCCGTCGCGAACGGCGAGGCGGACCTGGTTCAGGCGCTGACCTATCCGCTGCCGGTCACCGTAATTGCCGAGATCATCGGCATCCCTGCCGAGGATCGCGCGCAGTTCAAGGCTTGGTCCGACCGTGCCGTCGCGAGCCTCGGCCTGGTGTTCCTAGGTGGCTTCGACGCAGAGCGCGTGCGCAAGCAGATCGCGCTGCGCGAGGAGATGCGCAGCTACCTGATTCCGCTCGCCGAACGCCGCAAGCGCGAGCCGCGCGAAGACCTGATGACCGGCCTCGTCCAGGCCGAGCTCGATGGCTCGCGGCTCTCGCACGACGAGATGCTGCAGATGCTGATCCTGCTGCTCGTCGCCGGCAACGAGACGACCACGACGCTGATCCAAAACACCGTGCTCGAGCTGCTCGCTCACCCGGAGTGGCAGCAGCGCGCGCGCGCCGATCTCTCGCTCGCGGCCGCTGTGATCGAGGAGACGCTGCGGCATTCCTCGCCCGTGCAGTTCGCTCCGCGCCGCGCGACGACCGAGCTCACGCTGCACGGCGTCGAAATCAAGCCCAACGACTTCGTGCTGTGCTGGATCGGCTCGGCGAATCGCGACGCGAAGGTGTTCGACGATCCCGACCGCTTCGATCCGCTGCGGGAGAAAAGCCCCCACCTCGCGTTCGGCTTCGGCCCGCATTACTGCCTCGGCGCGAACCTCGCCCGCCTCGAAGCGCGCGTCGCGCTCGAGGCGCTGCTCGCGAAGACGTCGCGCATCGAGCGCGCATGGGTCGGAGATCTCCCGCTCCACCCGAGCCCGGTGTTTCGAGGCGTCAGCGAGCTGCCAGTGAGGCTGAGTCCGGCCTAACTGCTGCGCGGCTGCATGAAAGCTCGGCGGGAATCCGCGCCAGCGGAGCGCTTCGCGCTGCCTTGGCTCGGTGGACGCGATGCGCTGGGGCTGCGCGGTGCGTTTTTACGCTGACGGTCGCCCTTTCGCGGCGCTGTTCGTCGCGGGCGGCGCCGCCGCGGCGCGGTCCGGCGGGGGTTCGCCTCCGCTCACCGCGCGACCGCGATGGGCCTTCGCCGTGACTCGCTCGAGTCTGTTGCGATGCGCGTTTAGCGTGCGCGCGGTCACGCCTGGGATTCGCTCCGCGACCGCCGCCTCGCTTCGCGAGGCGCGGTCCACCCCCGCCTCCCCGCGCCGCGGCGGCTTGTGCTCGGTTCGTCCCGAGTTCGTGACTTTGGGAGAAGGGCGCGGATCGGCGCGGCATTGAGCCGCGCCTCCCGCGCTTCTAGCGGTGCTTCACCACGTTGGACTTCGCTGCGCTACGGAGTTCGTGATGAAGCTTGGGATCGCGTTGCGTTCGATGGGGGCGCAGTCGGCGCGGGAGACGTTTGTCGAGTGCGCGCGGGCGGCGGAGGAGGCGGGGTTCGATCATGTTTGGGTGCAGGATCATCTCGCGATTCCGCCGGATGACGCGGAGGGGAGCGGCGGGCGGTATTTGGATCCGCTCGGCGCGCTCGCGTTTCTTGCCGGGGCGACGGGGCGCATCGGGCTTGGCAGCGGGGTGATCAATCTGCCGTATCGCGCGCCGCTGCCGACGGCGAAGGCGATCGCGACGCTGCAGGAGCTGTCGGGCGGGCGCTTGCTGTTAGGGGTCGGCGTCGGTTGGATGGCGCCCGAATTCCGTGCGCTCGGCGTGCCGCGCGCTGAGCGCGGCCGGCGCAGCGACGAAGCGCTCGCGTTCTTCGCCGAGCGCTTCGCGAACGATGTCGTCGAGGCGAACGGACAGAAGTTCCTGTTCCTGCCGCGCCCGCCGCGGCCGCCGATCTACGTCGGCGGAGACGCGAAGCATGCGCTAGCGCGCGCCGCGAAGTGGGGCGATGGCTGGATGCCGATGGCACGCGACGCCTCCGCACTGCGCGCCGGAGTCGCCGAGCTGCGCGAGCGCTTCGCCGCCGCCGGCCGCGGCGCGCCGGAAGTGGTGGTGCTGACGGGCTTCTCGCGCAAAGACCCGAGCGCTGCCGCCGCGCAGGCGCGCGCATTCGCGGAAGCAGGCGCGACGCAGCTCGTCTTCGCCGAGCGCTACGCCGACGCCGCCGACTTCCGCCGCAGCCTCGAGTTCGCCGCCGAGCACCTGCGCCCGGCGCTCGCGTAAGTCACCAAGGCGGGGACGTTCATATTTGCTGGTGACTTGGGGACACACTCTGTCCGGCGCGTGCTCGCCGCGAACGAAGGCTGGCACGTAAGTCACCGCCAAGTATGAACGTCCCCGTCCTGGTGACTTGCGCTTCGCGGAGTCAGCGCGGGAGCGTGCGGACCGGATCGCGGCCGTCCCAGCCATGCGCGGGTTCGAACTAGCGCATAGAACGGCGCGAGTTTTGCGCGCTCGTAGAGCTCGAGCATGTGGCCGAGCTCGCGGCTCGTGTCGACCATCGCGAACGCGGTGCCGTTCGCGGTCGCGGCTTCGAGCGCGATCGCGAAGCCCTGCGCGCGGCGCTCGGCGAGCGCGGCAGCGAGATCGTCGACGAAGCACGCGACGTGGTGCAGCCCGCGCTCGTGCGCCGCGAACAGATCGCGCAGCGGGGAAGGGTTGTCGTCGTGCTGCGTGATCAGCTCGATCATCACGTCGCCCGCCTGCCCATACGCGGAGCTGTGATCGAAGCTGGCGGCCGCGCCGCGATAGAGACAGCGCACGAGCGGGATGTGCTCGAGCAGGAAGAACGGACCCCAGCCGAAGGGCGCCGCCAGCTCGCGAGCCGCCGACGCCGGGTCGGGCACGTGATACGCGAGCTGAGCCGGCGCGAGCGACGCGGGCATCTGGCCTCCGATCTCACCGCAAGGTGCAGCAGATCCCCGCCAGCGCGCTGCGATACGGTCGCGTGAGCTCACTCGAGGGCGCGCATGTACGAGCACCTGCTCTCCCCGACCCGCATCGGCAACCTCGCGCTGCGCAATCGCATCGCGATGGCGCCGATGGGCGTCGAGCTGGTCGAGGCCGACGGCGCGGTGCGCGAGCCGACCGTTCGTTATTACGAGGAACGCGCGCGCGGCGGCGCGGGGCTGCTGATCACCGAGAACACCTCGGCCGCCTACCCGCGCGGCGCGAACAGCGCGCACGAGATCGCGGTCTCGCACGATCGCTACCTGCCCGGGCTCAGCGCGCTCACCGAGGCCGTGCACCGCCACGGCGCGAAGATCGCGATCCAGCTCGCATTCCACGGCAAGATCGCGCGGCTCGACGTGACCGAGGGCCGCCCGATGATCGTGCCGTCGGAGCCGCGCTTTCACATGGATCTCAGCGGGCTCGCCGAGATGACGCAGCAAGAGCTCGCCTGGATGATGGCCGCGAACACCGGGACGGGCGGGAAGTATCAGGCGGCGAGCAAGGCCGACATCGCGCAAATCACCGAAGACTTTGCGGAGGCCTGCCTGCGCGCGCGTCGCGCTGGCTTCGACGCCGTCGAGCTGCACGGCTCGCACGGCTACCTGTTCTCGAGCTTCCTCTCGCCGGGCTGGAACTTCCGCGACGACGAGTACGGCGGCCCGCTCGAGAATCGCGCGCGCTTGTTATGCGAGGTGATGCGCGCCTGCAAGCAGCGCGCGGGCGCCGACTTCGCGGTCTGGGCGCGCATCGACGCGCACGAGTTCGGCGAGCCTGGCGGAATCACGCTGGCGGACGCGGTGCGCACCGCTCAGCTGATCGAGGCCGCCGGTGCGGATGCGGTGCACGTGAGCGCGTACGCCGCGAACAATCTCGGCCACCACTTTCTGGATGCCCCACTGCCGCAGCGCGTGAATGCCTATGTCGACTACGCGAGCGCGGTGAAGGCCGCGGTGAGGATTCCGGTGATCGCGGTCGGCCGGATCGAGCCCGAGACGGCGGACCGGTTGATTCGCGAAGGCAGCGCGGACCTCGTCTCGTTCGGACGCAAGCTGCTCGCCGACCCGGAGTTGCCTAACAAGCTGGCGGCTGGCCGAGCGAGCGCGGTGCGCCCGTGCGTCTACTGCTACGTGTGCGTCGCGCAGGCGTTCTTCGACAAGCCGGTGCGCTGCGCGGTGAATCCGGAGGCGGGCAAGGAAGCGGAGCGCAGCGCGTTGTTACGGACGCCGGCGCCGCAGCGAAAGCGCGTGCTGGTCGTCGGCGGCGGTCCGGCTGGGATGGAAGCCGCGCGCGTCGCCGCGCTACGCGGACACGACGTGACGCTCGTCGAGAAGAGCGAGCGGCTCGGCGGCACGCTGCGTTTCGCGGCGCTCCCGTACGAGCCGAACGAGCGGCTGCTCCGGTACTTCGAGGAGACGATGCGCAGCGCGAAGCTGACGCTGCGCCTCGGCACCGAGGCGAATGCGGAGCTCATCCGCGAGCTGAAGCCCGATGTCGTGATCGCGGCGGTCGGCGCGCGCCGCGAGCGCCCCGCGCTTCCCGGCATCGAGCGGGATCACGTCTTCGACGGCGACGACCTGCGCGCGCTGCTCACCGGCGAGGATGCGCGCGAGGCGAGCGGCAAGCTCTCGCTGGTCGGGCGCCTCGCGCTGCGCGCCGGACGCCTAACAGGGATTACGGACGACCCGGCGAGATTGCGCGAGGCCACGCGCGCCTACATGCCGCTCGGAAAGCGAGTCGCGATCGTCGGCGGCGGGCTCGTGGGTGCCGAGCTCGCTGAGTTCCTCGCCGAGCGCGGCCGCGAGGTCGCGCTGTTCGAGGAAGGCGCGACGCTCGCGAAGGAGATGGCGCATCCGCGCCGCTGGCACGTGCTCCACGAGCTGCGCGCGCGCGGCGTGCGCATGCACGCGCGCGCGCGCGTGCTCGAGATCGCCGAGAAGAGCGTGCGCTTCGAGCTCGCACCCGCGACGGAAGGCGCCGCCGCGACGCAGGGCGAGCTCGCCGCCGACAGCGTGATCCTCGCCGCCGGCCTCGAGCCGAACCCGGAGCCCGCGCGGAAGCTGCGCGAGGCGGGCGTGCCGGTGATCGAGATCGGCGACGCGACCGGCGTCGGGTACCTCGAGGGCGCAATTCACTCCGGCTGGAAGGCGGGCAGCGAGATCTGAAGCGAGGCACCGTCTCGCGCGCTCACGCCAGCGCTTTCTCGAATAGCACGAGCAGTCGGCTCCACGCGCGCTCGGCTTGCTGTTCGTTGTAGACCGGCGAATCCGGTGGGCACCAGCCATGCGGCGCTGGATAGACCTCGACCTCCGCCGGTAGTCCCGCCTTCGCGAACGCCTCGCGCAGCACGTTCTTCGCATCCGGCTCGCGCTGATCGTCGTTCTCGGCGACCGCGAACAGGTAGTGAGCCTTCAGCTTCGGAACGAGCAGGTGCGGGCTCTCGACGTCCTTCGTAACAAGTCCGCCGCCGTGGAACGACGCGCCCGCGCCGACGCGCTCGGGCACTGCAGCGGCCGTCCGCATCGTGATCGGGCCGCCCATGCAGTAGCCCATCGTGCCGAGCTTGCGTTTGCGGTCGACCGCCGGCTGCGCGTCGAGCCACGCGACGAACGTCTTCGCGTCGGTGACGTGCGTCGTCGGGCTCAGCTTCTTCGCGAGCGCGAACACCAGCTCGCGCGCCTTCGGGTCCGCGATGCTCGCGCCCGCCGGCAGGACCGGTGCGCGCTTTTCGCGGTAGAACGGATTCACGACCAGCACCGCGTAGCCGGACTCGGCGAGCCGCTTGCCCATCTGCCGAAACGCCGGCCGCAGCCCGACGATGTCGGGCCAGATCAAGACGCCGGGATGCGCGCCGCTCGCGGGATGCACGAAGTACCCGTCCGCGACACCGTCCGGTGTCGGGATCTCGACCTCGCGCTCGCTGACCTCCGCCGCGTTAGCGGCGTGCGGGAGCAGCATCAGGACGCCAGCCGCCGCCGACAGCGCGCCGAACTGGCGGCGCGTGACCGCGCCGCGGCGCAGGTACTCCTCGAGGTCGTCCGCGAAGTGATCTCGATCGCACATGGGACCCTCCTGACATCTCGGCGCCGGTCAGTGCGCCTCCAAAGTCGGCGCCGCAGCCTCGGACACCGCCTGTCGCGGTACGAACTCGACGGCCTTCACGATGGCTTCGAGCACTGCGCGATCTTCGGGTCGGTAGAGCACCTTCGAGAGATGTGCATCGACCCAATAACCGTCGACGACGAACTGGGCGAACCAGTGCTGCTGCTTCACGCGCCGGCCGGCGAGCTTCGGAAGGTGACATTCCACGATCGAGATATCCCCGAGCACGAAGCGGCGAACGTCTCGCACCTCGCCAATGTGCGCGAAGCCTCCGCGCTCGATTAGGTCAGCGCAGTCAGCGCTCGTTGCGCACTTCACGGCTGGCTCGATGAAGAACGATGCGACCGGAAAATTGGCGCTCGGTGACTCGTGCGCAGCCATGAAATAGCCCTTCGCACCTTCCGTGCCGATCTGGCTGATGTTCAACCGCAGGTCCGGTTGCGCGAGCTCGAGCACGAACGGCGCTTTCGGCACCGCGAAGCGCAGAGTCCCCTCGGCGCTCGGCGCGAACGATCGGAGTATTTCGAGCGCCTGCGCGAACTGCGGCGGGTCGGCTTCGTGGAGGAGTGCGGTGAACGTGAAGCGCGCCGTGCTCGCGAGAAGAATGCCTTGCGCCATGCGCTCGAACTCGCCTGGCTTCGGCGCCGCATCGGTGAGCACGAAATAGGACCCCCGGGCGCTGCCGCCCTCGAAGTCACTAACCGCCACCTCACGCTCGACCGCGGTGGCGAGTTCGTCTCGCGCGATTGCGGTCACACGATCTCGGATCGAGCTCGCGTCGGGCAGTGAGCTCGCGGCACTCGCTCCATTCGGTGCGATGAGCGGACTCAGCAGGAGCAGAAAGTCGCGAGCGGTTGGGTGGGAGAGCTCCAGAGTGCCCTCCGGCCATTCCTTGGAGGCGGAAGCGCGCAGGCTCCAGTCCGCCGGCCAAGTGACGGACACGGAATGTCCCCCAGGCACAGCGAAGTCCCCGGTGATGCTCTCCGTGGCGGAGGCGCCGCCGACCGCAACGAGGAGTGCGCAGATCGCGGCAGCGCTCGCGCGGCGAGCGGTCAGAGCTCGAGCTCGCATGGCGTTCCCTTTATCCCACCTTCTTCGCGAGCCACTCGTAGACCCGCGCGTTCGCGGCGCGCGCCATCGCGATCGGGAAGATCGTGAAGCCGTGAACGCATTCGGGGTAGATCGCGAGCTCGCTCTCGTTGCCGGCTGCGCGCCAGCGCGCGTGCATGAAGATGGAGTCGTCGTAGAGGTAGTCGGCGCAGCCGACCGTGAACAGCGCGGGCGGCAGCCCTGATAAGTCGGCGTAGAGCGGCGAGATGTCGGGATGCTTGCGGTCGTCACCGCGGATCTTCGGCAGGTAGAGATCGCGGAAGCTCTGCACGCCGCCGCGGCGCTGCGACGGGGTGCCGGAGACGTCGTAGACGCCGAACACGAGGTTCGCGGCGCAGAAGCGCGAAACACTTTGGTGTCGGTCGCGCAGGCGCAGCAGCGTGGTGGCCGCGAGGTTCGCGCCGGCGGAGCCGCCGCCGATCGCGAGCCGGCTCGTGCCGAACTCGCGCTGCGCGTTCGCGAGCAGCCAGAGCGCGCCGGCTTCGCAGTCGTCGGGGCCGGCGGGGTAGGGGTGCTCCGGCGCGAGCCGGTAATCGACGCTGACGATCGCGCAGCGAGCACGCTGCGCGATCTGCGCGTTGTCGCGGTCGGCCATCTCCGGCGCACCCATGAAGAAGCCGCCGCCGTGGACGTCGTAATAAACCGCCCGCACTTCGCTCGGCACGAACGTGCGCAGCCGGATCGGTCCGCGCGGGCCGGAGATCTCGCGCGTCTCGAAGCCCGGGATGCCGGCGTTCGCGAGCAGGCCGCCCATCACCTGCGTGAGATCGCGCGCGCGCGCGATCAGCGCCGGCGTCCATTTCACGCGCGCGTCTTCGCGCGGCAGCTTCGCGTTGAACGCGCGCACTTCGGCGAGGTGCGCGTCGAGCGCAGGGTCGTAGAGAGGCTCGTGCGACACACCGGCTCCGAATCAGGCGCCCGCGGGCTTCACGCGGCGGAAGAACGCGAACGCGAACACGAGCATCGTCCACTCGAGCGCGAGCGCCATCACGGTGTACGGCAAGAACTCGCCCGCGTTCGCGGCGGATGCGAGGCGCGAGACGCCGAGGCCCGCGGCCACGCTGCCGAGCGCGAGCAGCGCATGCGGCGCGAGCGACGGCCGCAGCGCGCCTGCGAGCGCGAGCGCGCCGATGGCGGCCTGCAGGCCGCCGTACATCGCGCGCAGCTCGATGCGGCCGGTCGCGCTGGTGGCTTCGACGCCGGCGGTTTCGGCGAGCGAGGCCGGGTTCGCGAGGCAATAGAGGCCGTACGGAAGCCAAGCGAGCGCACAGAGCGCGAGAAAGATGCGAACGGCGAGCATGGTCACCTCCATTCGATTGGGCGCTGCGGCGCCGAGACGCATTATGCACGCGGAACGGCGCTCCGAGCGCTGGCGCCGCGCCGGCGAGCGCGACAAGATGCGCCCGATGCGAGGTCTCCGGTCCGCCGCTCTGGCGCTGCTCTGCACCGCCGCGTCCGCGGCGGCGGCCGAGCCGATCCTGTTCGCGCGCGACGTGTGGCCGATCTTCGTGCGCGACTGCATCTCGTGTCACAGCGTGAAGCAGCGTTACGCGAACCTGCAGCTCGATTCGCCGGCGCGCATCCTGCAGGGCGGCGACATCGGGCCCGCGGTCGTGCCGGGCCATCCCGACCAGGGCGAGCTGATCCGCCGGCTGAGGCTGCCGGCCGATTCCCCGGATCGCATGCCGCGCGAGCGCAAGCCGCTGACCCCGGCCGAGCTCGCACGCATCGAGCGCTGGATCGCCGAGGGCGCACAGTTCGGCGCGTGGGTCGGCATGGGCGCGCCGCGGCAGGAGCCGAAATGAGCGCGGGCATCACGCGGCGCGAGCTGTTAGGGGGAGCGGCGGCGGCTGCCGGCGCCGCGGCGCTGGCGACGCGCACGGAGGCGAGCGAGATGAAAGCCACTTCGCTGCGAGGCTCCGAGCCGATCGTGCTCGAGAAGCCGATCGCGCTCGCGGATCTGCCCACGCCCGCACTGCTGCTCGACGAGGCGATGCTCGAGCGCAATCTGCGCAAGATGGCGGCGCACGCGGCGAGCAAGAAGATCGGGCTGCGCCCGCACGTGAAGACGCACAAGTGCCCGATCCTCGCGAAGAAGCAGCTCGCGGCGGGCGCGATCGGCGTGTGTGCGGCGAAGGTCAGCGAGGCGGAGGTGATGGTCGACGCCGGCGTCGCCAACGTGCTGATCACTTCGCCGCTCGCGAGCCCTGATAAGTACGAGCGCGTCGTCGCGCTCGCGAAGCGCGCGCCGGGCGTGCAGGTCGTCGTCGACGCGCCGTCCGCGCTGCGCGCGTTCGACACCGCGGCGGCTGCCGCGGGCATCACGCTCGGCATGCTGATCGACCTCGATACCGGCACGCGCCGCACCGGCATCGCGCCGGGCGAGCCGGCGCTCGCGCTCGCGCGCGAGATCGCCGCTCTGAAGCACCTGCGCTTCGACGGCTTGCAGGCCTACTCCGGCCACGTGATGCACGTCGTCGGCCGCGAGGAGCGCAAGAAGAAGTCGCTCGAGTCGCTCGCGGCCGCGCTCGACACCAAGGCGCTGCTCGAAAAGAGCGGCATCGCGGTGAAGGCGCTGACCGGCGGCGGCACCGGCACCTACGACATCGACTGCGACGTGCCCGGCATGACCGACCTCCAGGTCGGCTCCTATCTGTTCATGGACGTGCAGTACCGCATGATCGGCGACGCGGACGGCGAGCTGTTCGACACGTTCGAGCCGTCGCTGACGGTGCTCGCGACCGCGATCAGCCAGCCGGTGCCGCAGCTGATCACGATCGACGCCGGCTTCAAGGCGTTCGCGCACGAGCCCGACGCGAAGCCGCAGTTCAAGGACCGCGCCGGGCTCGCGTACTTCTATGGCGGTGACGAGCACGGCATCTGCGCGTTCACCGGCGACGCGCGCGAGCTCGCGCTCGGCCAGAAAGCCGAGCTGCTCGTCTCGCACTGCGATCCCACGGTGAATCTCTACGACGCGTATCACGTCGTGCGCGACGGGATGGTGCGCGAGCTGTGGCCGATCGCCGCGCGCGGGAAGTCGCAGTGATCGGACGGCGCGACTTGTTACGGACGGTCGCGGGGGCAGGCACCTTCGCCGCGGTGAGCGCCGGCGGGCTCGTCGGGCGCGCATTCGCCGCGGCTGCGAAGCCACCGGAGTGGTCGAACTGGTCGGGCTCGGTGCGCTTCACGCCCGCGGACAAGGTCGCGCCGGCGAGCGTCGGCGAGGTCCAGGCCGCAGTGCGCCGCGCGGCCGCAGCCGGCCGCGGCGTGCGCGCGATCGGCAGCGGCCACAGCTTCGTGCCGCTGTGCGAGACGACGGGCGTGCAGCTCGTGACGAGCCGGCTGCGCGGCGTCGTCTCGGTGGACGCGAAGAAGCGCGAGGCGTGGCTGCTCGGCGGCAGCAAGCTCTATCAGGTCGGCGAGCCATTACGGAAGGCGGGCCTCGCGCTGACGACGATGCCCGACATCGATCGCCAAGCGCTGGCCGGCTCGATCGCGACGGGCACGCACGGCACCGGCCGCGAGATCGGGAGCCTGTCTTCGTACGTCAGCGGCCTCCGCCTCGTGCTCGCGAGCGGCGACGCGCTCGAGCTCGGCCCTGACAAGTCGCCCGAGCTGTTCCGCGCCGCGCAAGTCTCGCTCGGCGCGCTCGGCGTGATCACGCACGTGAAGCTCGCGCTCGAGCCCGCGTTCCGGCTGCGCGAGCGCATCTGGACGACCGGCTTCGACGCGTGCATGGCGCAGCTCGAGTCGCACATCGCGTCGAACCGCCACTTCGAGTTCTTCTGGTTCCCCGACCCGAGCGTGTTCGTGCGCACGAAGACGACGCCGCCGCGCGACGTCTGCTCGATGAAGACGCTGAACCCGACGACCGAGCCGCGCGATTACGAGCGCTGGGATGACCCCGACCAGACGCGTGGCGAGCGCGTCGGCTGGAGCGACACGATCTTCGCCTCGCCGCGCGACGTCGCGTTCAACGAGATCGAGTTCGCGCTCCCCGCCGAGCGCGGCCCGGACTGCGTGCGCGAGCTGCGCAAGCTGATGCTGAGCAAGCACAAGGACGCGCTCTGGCCGCTCGAGTACCGCACCGTGAAGCCGGACGACGCGTTCCTCTCACCGGACCACGGCCGCGCGACCGTAACGATTTCGGCGCACCAGCCCGCCGAGCGCTCGTACCGCGCGTACTTCGACGACGTCGAGACGATCTTCCGAAATCATCAGGGCCGCCCGCACTGGGGCAAGATCCACAAGCTCGGTGCGAAGGAGCTCGCGCCGCTCTATCCGAAGTGGGCCGAGTTCGAGAAAGCCCGCGCAAAGCTCGATCCGAAGGGCGTGTTCCTGAATGCGTTCCTGCGGCGGGTGTTAGGGGCATAGCTCCCTAGACGCTGACGGCGCCGTCCGCGATGCGCTCCGGATCCGCTGCGGGCAACGCGCTCGGCGTGGGCTCCGCGTTCTCCGGCTCGCTCGGCGCCGTCGCGTTCGTGATGCGGGCGCTGCCGTTAGTCGTTTCGAGCGTCACCGGTGTGCCGCCGCCGCCGAGCGTGCCTTCGAGCCGCGTGCGCGAGCTCGCGCCGCTTTTCGCGAGCTCGAAGCCCTCGGCGCGCACGGAGCCGTTCGTGACGCTCGCGCTCAACGAGGCCTTGCTGTCTCCGGGCAGGCGGAGCTCCACTCCACCATTGACTGCGGCGAGCGCCACGCTGCCGGTGCCCGTCAGCGGCTTCGCGAGCTCGAGCTCGACCTGCCCATTCACGGTCTTCGCCTCGACGAGGGTCGAGGCGAGCGCCTTCCCACTCACCGCGCCGTTCACCGTGTGCGCGCGCACCTCGCCGCTCAGGCCCGCGAGCGAGATGCGTCCGTTCTCGTTGTGGAGGTCGACGCTCACGCCCGCCGGCACGCGCACGGTCCATCTCACCTCGATGTTCGCGGACCGCGGCAGCTCCGGGTGCACGACCTCGACGCGCACGACGCCGTCGCGCGCGCTCTCGCGCATCTCGAGCTTCGCGAGCAGCTCCTGCGCCGCTTCGTCGCTGCGCGCGGAGGCCTCGCGCTTCGCGACGAGCTCGAGGCTCGCGCCCTCCGCCGCCTCGGCGGAGATGGAGCCATTCACGTTGACGAGCTCGAGCCGCGCGCCGCCGGCGGCTGGGTAACCACGCGCCCACTCGTCTTCGGCGCGGCCGCGCGAAGAGTGCGAGTCGTCCGAGTCGAGAGACGCATCGCAGGCAAGCGCGAGAAGTGTGAGCGCGACGGATGCCACGAAAGCGCGAAGTCGAGACGGGGGCATGGGAATCCTCCGCGGCGGCTACGGACTACTCACTCCGCGAGTTCGCGATCGACCGAAGAAACCGCGTGGCGCCTCTATCCCCGCGGATCGAGGCGAACGAACGCGATGTCTGGCCGCTCCTCGGCTGGCGCGGCGTGCCACTTTGCCCACGCGTCGTACTTCGCGGCGAAGGCGGCGAACGCAGCCCCGCGTTCGAGAGCATCGGTCACCAGCACGGCACGGCGCTCGTACAGCTTGCCGGCGATGCGAATCCGAACGTTGGGATCGCGGACGACGTTGCGGTTCCAGAGGCGCGCTTCCGGAAACCCGCCGCCATCGAGGTAGACGGACGGCACGTACAAGCTGTCGCCCATGCTCGCGCACACGACCGTGACCGAGTGCGCGAGGCCCCATGGAGCGCGCGACTCGAGCTCGACGAGCTCATCGGCGGCAGAGAAATCCCAGCTCGCGACGGGCTCGCGCACGAGCTCGCCCGCGAGCCGCATCCCAGGCCGGCCCTCGGGCGTGGGCTCGATCGCGCCGGCGAAGTACGCAGCGAAGAACGCTGCCAGCAGCAACGCGAGCGCACCGCCGACGATCTTCGCTGAACGCATGAGGCGATCTCCTTCGCGCCGCACCATACGCCTGCGTTCGGTGGCCTCGCACAAGTCCGCGATGCCGCGCAGATTGCGCCAATCGCCTACGACCCTGCGCTTCCTCTCGCGCCGCCGCATACGCTTGCGCTCGGCCTTTGGCCTCGCACAAGTCCGCGATGCCGCGCAGATTGCGCCAATCGCCTACGACCCTGCGCTTCCTCTCGCGCCGCCGCATACTCACGCGCCTCGCGGAGACGAAATGACGCAGCAGCCGGCGCCCGCGTCCCGCGTTTCCCCGCTCACCCGCTTCGCGTACGGCTTCGGCGCGATCTCGTTCGGCGTGAAGGACAACGGCTTCAAGTACCTGCTGCTGTTCTATTACGACCAGGTGCTCGGCCTGCCGGTGCTGATGGCGGGGCTCGCGATTCTGATCGCGTTCGTCGTCGATGCGATCTGGGACCCGAGCGTCGGCTTCTTGTCCGATCACCTGCGCACGCGCTGGGGGCGGCGCCATCCGCTGATGTATGCCGCAGCGCTGCCGGTGGCGGCCTCGTACTTCTTGTTATGGAATCCGCCGGCCGGCCTGCGCGAATGGGGCTTGTTCGCGTGGCTGGTCGGCATCTCGATCGGCGTGCGCGCGATGATCACGCTGTACGAGACGCCGTCGACCGCGCTCGTCGCCGAGCTCACCGACGATTACGACGAGCGCACGCGGCTGCTATCGCTGCGGTATTTCTTCGGCTGGTGGGGCGGCCTCACGGTCGCGGTGCTCGCTTATCAGGTGCTGCTACCGGCCGGCGGCGGGCAGCTCGCGCCGGGCGGTTACCGCAGCTACGGCGTGATCGGCTCGCTGATCATGCTCGCGGCGATGTGGGCCTCGGCGCTCGGCACGCATCGCGAGATCCCGCGGCTGCGCCAGCCGCCGGCGCGGGCGCGCCGCAGCCTGCGTGAGGCCGTCGCAGAGGTGCACGAATCGCTCTCGAGTCCGTCGTTCCTGCCGCTGCTCGGCGGCGGCGTCTTCTACTCGATGGCGGCGGGGCTCTCGGCGGCGCTCAGCATCTACCTCTCGACCTACTTCTGGAGCCTCAGCTCGGAGCAGATCGGGCAGATGAACTTGCCTTATTACGGCTCCGCCGCGGCGGCGCTCGTGATCGCGCCCGCGCTGTCGCGCCGGCTCGGCAAGAAGCGCGCCGCGATCGGCGCCTCGATCGCGATGATCGGGATGGCTCCGCTCGCGATCGGGCTGCGCTTCGCAGGCTGGTTCCCGGAGAATGGAACGCCCGCGCTGTTCTGGACGCTGCTCGTGATCTACGCGCTCGAGGTCGTGCTGATCATCTGCTCGGCCGCGCTGCTGTCGGCGATGATCGCCGACGTGGTCGAGGAGAGTGAGCTCGCGACCGGCCGGCGCAGCGAGGGTGTCTTCTTCGCTGCGCGCGCGTTCATCGACAAGTCGGTCTCGGGCCTCGGCATCATGCTGTCGGCGCTGCTGATCTACTGGATCGGGCGGCCCGGTGAGGGCGATCCGGCCGAGCGCGCCGCGATGATCGCGCGGCTGGGCGCTGGCTACGCGTGCAGCGCAGTCGTGCTCTACTCGATCGCGATCGCGTGCTACTCGCGGTATCGCTTGAGCCGCAGGCGGCACGCGCAGAACCTGGAACGGCTCGCGGAGCGTGGAGCGAGTCGAAGCTCGCAAATCGAAGCTCGGAGGGCAGAAGGATGAAGCAGCTCGCAGGCCGGATCGCAGTAATCACGGGCGGCGCCAGCGGCATCGGGCGCGGGATGGCGGACGCTTTCGCGGCCGAGCGCATGAAGCTCGTGATCGCGGACATCGAGGAGGCCGCGCTCGTGCCGGCGGTCGCGGAGCTGCGTGCGGGCGGCGCCGAAGTGATCGGCGTGCGCTGCGACGTGACGAATCCGAAGTCGGTTGCGGAGCTCGCCGAGCGCGCGCTCGCGCAGTACGGCGCGGTGCACGTCGTCTGCAACAACGCCGGCGTCGCGGGCGCGAGCGGCGTCGGCGCGTTCTGGGAGCTGCCGCTCGCGGACTGGGAGTGGGTGTTAGGGGTCAACACCTGGGGCGTGGTCCACGGCGTGCGCGCGTTCATGCCGATCCTCGCGCAGCAACCCGAGGCGCACGTCATCAACACCGCGTCGCTCGCAGGCACGATCGCGAGCGGCGGCATCTACGGCGTCTCGAAGCACGCGTGCGTCGCGATCTCGGAGGCGCTCTATCGCGAGTGTCAGCTGCGCGCGCCGCACGTCGGCGTCTCGGTGCTCTGCCCGGGCTGGGTGAACACGCGCATTCTCGAATCGGAGCGCAACCGTCCCGAAGCGCCGCGGCCCGCGCCGAGCGGCGCCGCACCGGCCTCCGAGTTCGCCGCGCAGCGCGAGGTGATCGCCGCCCTGCTGAAGGGCGGCCTCGCGCCGCGCCGCGTCGGCGAGATCGTCGTCGAGGCGCTGCGTGCGAATCGCTTCTACGTCTTCACGCACCCGCACTGGAACTACATGATGAAGGCGCGCTTCGACGCGATCCTGAACGACGGCGTGCCGCCGACCGTCGCGCCGCCGCCGGGCGAGAGCTGGGAGCCGCCGACCGCGGGCTCCTGA
>Ga0187894_10003005_pt1 | contig 19381 bp, 20 predicted proteins | sample GBC1701081metaG_FD_136650 | JGI IMG/M metagenome (GOLD analysis project Ga0187894, IMG submission 136650) | White microbial mat communities from a lava cave in the Kipuka Kanohina Cave System on the Island of Hawaii, USA - GBC170108-1 metaG ...
GGGATCGCAGAAGGCGCTGATGTTGCCGCCCGGGCTCGCCATGGTCGGGGTATCGGCCAAGGCGTGGAAGGCGAACGCGCGGGCCGACCTGCCGCGGTTCTACCTGGACCTGGGGCGCGAGCGGAAGAACCAGGACAAGGGCGAAACCGCCTTTACACCTGCGGTGTCGCTGATCGTGGGGCTGCGCGAAGCGTTGCGCATGCTGAAGCAGGAGACGCTGCCGGGCGTGTTCGCGCGGCACGAGCGTCTGGCGGCGGCCACGCGGGCGGCGGCCGGCGGGCTGGGGCTCGAGCTGTTCGCCGCCGCGCCGTCGAACACGGTGACCGCCGTCCGAGTTCCCGCGGGGGTGGACGGTGGCGTGATCGTCAAGCACATGCGCAATCGGTACGGCATCACCATCGCGGGTGGGCAGGACCACTTGAAGGGCAAGATCGTGCGCATTGCGCACATCGGCTACTTCAGCGAGTTCGACATCATCACGGCGGTGGCCGGCCTGGAAATGACGCTGGCGGACCTCGGTCACCCAGTCAAACGAGGCGCCGGCGTGGCGGCCGCGCAGGCGAGCTTTGCCGCCACGTCAAAGAATCGGTGACCCCGACCGTGGCTAGCACGATGATGGCGGAGACGCCCCGCATCTTGATCGCCGACGAGATGTCGTCACGCGCCGTAGATGTGCTGCGGCAGGCGGGGTTCACGGTGGACGTCAGGACGGGCCTTCCGCCCGCCGAGCTGGCCGCCGTCGTCGGGGAGTACCACGGCCTGGGAGTCCGGTCCGCCACGCGGGTCTCGGCGGCGGTCCTGGCCCAGCCGGGGAAGCTCCGCATCATCGGGCGCGCCGGGGTGGGCGTCGACAACATCGACGTCGAAGCCGCCACGAAACGCGACATCGTGGTCATCAACACGCCGTCGGGGAACGCCGTCGCGGCCGCCGAGCTGGCCGTGTCGCTGCTGTTCGCCCTGGCGCGTAAAGTGCCGCAGGCGGCCGCCGGGATGCGGCAGGGTCAGTGGGAAAAAAAGAAGTTCATGGGCGTCGAGCTGGCCGGCAAGACCTTCGGCGTTCTGGGGCTGGGCAACATCGGCCGGCACGTGGTCAGGCGCGGCGTCGGCCTCGACATGCAGGTCATCGCCCACGATCCGTACCTGCCCGCCGAGATCGCAGCCAAGCTGGGCGCCGAGTTCGTCAGCTTCGACGATCTGGTTCGCCGCAGCGACTTCCTATCCATTCACGTGCCGCTGGCGCCGCAGACCCAAGGCCTGTTCGACGCGGGCACGCTGCGCCGCATGAAGACGGGCGCGTATCTCATCAACTGCGCGCGCGGCGGCATCGTCGACGAGGATGCGCTGCTGGCGGCGCTGCAATCCGGACAGCTCTCGGGCGCGGCGCTGGACGTGTTCGAGACCGAGCCGCCGGGATTGACGCCGCTGCTGGCGCACGAGTCGATCATCGCCACGCCCCACATCGGGGCCTCGACCAAGGAAGCGCAAGAGAAGGTGGCGGTGGAGCTGGCCGAGGTGTTCGTCGCTTTCCTCAAGGACGGCGTGGTCCGGAACGCGGTGAACCGGCGGGCCTGACGGTCCGCTTCGGCCTCTTTCCATTCCTGGCGCGACCATGATCGAATCTCCCTCACTGCGCTTGCCGGCCGGGATGCGCGATTTCCCGCCCCGGGCGGCGGCCGCCCGGCGCCGCATCGCCGAGACTCTGCTGGGCGTCTTCGAACGCTGGGGCTTCGCGCGCGTCATCACGCCGGCGTTCGAATACGAAGACGTGCTCGCCCTCGGCCTGGGACCTGCGGGGCGCGCCGCCGCCATCCGTTTCGTCGAGCCGACGTCGGGGCAGGTGGTGGCCCTGCGCCCCGACATCACGCCGCAGATCGCGCGCATGATCGCCACGCGGTTCCGCGACGAAGATGGTCCGGTGCGCCTTTGCTACGAGGGGACGGTGGTGCGGCTGACCCGCGGGGCGCGGTCGCAGCGCGAATTGATCCAGGCCGGCGTCGAGCTGGCAGGGGTTCCCGGTCCGTATGGCGACGCCGAGGTGATCGCGCTCGGCGCCGAGGCGCTTGCCGCCACCGGCTTGGGCCCCGTGACCATCGACCTCGGGCACCTCGGCCTGGCCCGCGAGGTGCTCGCGTCGCTCGCGCTGCCCGACGGTGCGCGTTCGTCATTCCGCCGGCTCATCGCCAAGCGCGATCGGGCGGGGCTGGACGAAGTGCTGCGCCAGGCGCGGGGAAGCAGGCCGGCGGCCCGTTTCGCGCGGGCACTGCCGGACTTGGCCGGCGCTCCATCGGTGTTGGACGCGGCCTCGCGGCAATCCCCGACGCCGGGAATTCGGCGCGCGCTGCGCGGCTTGCAGTCCATCGTGCGCGAGATCGAAGCGCAGACGTCGGGCATTCGGCTGCGCGTGGACCTGGGCGAAGTGCGCGGCTTCGACTATTACACCGGCGTGCGCTTTCAGGGCTTCGTGGCCGGCGCGCCCGACGCCGTCCTCCAAGGTGGGCGGTACGACGCGCTCCTCGGGCGGTACGGGCGTCCCAGCCCGGCGGTGGGCTTTGCGGTCGACGTGGAGGCGGCAGCCGGAGCGCTGGAAAGCCGAGACGGCGGCGGGGCGGCATCGTCCGCGACCCGAACGAACGGCGCCGGCGCGGGTAGCGGAGGCCCGGTGCTGGTCACGGGTCGGGCGCAATCGGCGGCCGCGTTGGCTCGCAGCCTGCGGCGGCAAGGACGAGACGCCGCGGTCTACTCGGGTGCGGTCGGTCTTCGCGCCGCAGACGTCGAGGCGTACGCGCGCCGCTGGGGCTTCGCCGAGATTCGACGAGCCGGCGCGAAGGGAGGTGGATAGTGGCGGTCGTGGTGGTGGTCGGCGCCCAGTGGGGCGACGAGGGCAAGGGCAAGGTGGTCGACCTCCTGACCGAATCGGCGGATCTCGTGGTGCGGTGGGGCGGGGGATCGAACGCGGGTCATACCCTGGTGGTCGACGGAAAAAAGTACGTCACGCACCTCATTCCGTCAGGCGTCCTGCGGCGCGGCGTGGCCTGCGTGCTGGGGGAAGGCATGGTGGTGGACCCGGCCGTTCTGGTCGACGAGCTCCGCGCCTTCCGTGCCCAGGGGCTGCTCGGGCGCGACCAAGACTTGGTGGTGGCCGAGCGGGCTCACGTCACCATGCCGTACCACCGCGAGATGGACGGCCTGCGCGAGAGCCGTCCGGGCGCCATCGGCACCACGCGCCGGGGCATCGGCCCGACCTACGAGAGCAAGGCGGCGCGTTCCGGGATTCGGGTCGGCGACCTGCTCCGTCCAGAGCGGTTCCGCCGCGCGCTCGACCGGGCCATCTCCGACATGGCGCCCACGCTGGAGCGCATGGGCGGCGGGCGCCCCGACGCGGACGCCATCGCGGAAGCCTATCTGGCGCTGGGCGAGGAGCTACGGCCGTTCGTGCGCGATGCTTCGCGCCTGGTCCACGACGAGATCCGCCGCGGCAAGAACGTGCTGTTCGAGGGCGCGCACGGCGTGCTCCTCGATCTCGACCACGGCACGTACCCGTTCGTGACCTCATCGTCGACCACGGCGGGTGGGGCGTGTAGCGCCTGTGGCATCGGGCCCACGCACATCACGTCGGTGATGGGCATCGCCAAGGCTTACGCGACCCGGGTAGGGTTAGGGCCGTTTCCCACCGAGCTCCACGACGCGTTCGGCGCCCGCCTGCGCGAGGTGGGCGCCGAGTTCGGGTCCACCACCGGGCGGCCGCGCCGCTGCGGGTGGCTGGACGTGCCGGCGCTGCGGCTGGCGGTTCGGCTGTCTGGCATCCAGGGCCTGGCGCTCACGAAGCTCGACGTGCTGGCCGGCATGGACATCGTCAAGCTGTGCGTCGCTTACCGGCGCGGCCGCGACGTCCTGGACGAGATGCCCTTGGATGTGGACGACCTGGCGGCGATCGAGCCGATTTACGAGGAGCATCCCGGATGGCCCGCCTCCGCCGCCCCCACCACGGGCGAAGCTTCCGGGCAACCCGACTTGTCCGATGCCGCACGCCGCTACGTCGAGCGCGTTGCGGAGCTGAGCGGCGTCCCGATTTGGATCACGTCCGTTGGTCCCGCACGCCCCGACACGATAATCAAACAAAATCCGTTTATTGCAGATCGATCATGATGCTTGACTTAAATTTCAGGCAGCCCTGGAAGATTGCCGTGGGCATCCTTCTGGCGTTCGCGGCCGGTGGCCTGTTCCTGTGGTGGCGGCTCTGAGCCATCAGATTGCGCTATAGAAGAGGTTCCCTATAATCTGGGTCCCCAAAGCGGGCGAGGATGACTCGTAGCCGCAACCGAGGCGTAAATGAAGATCGTCTGTGATTCCTGCGCGACCAAGTACTCAATCGCCGATGACAAGGTCAAGGGCAAAGTCTTCAAGATCCGGTGCAAGAAGTGCAGCCACATCATCGTGGTGCGCGGCACCACCGAGGCGCCCGCGGCGGCCCCGGCGCCGGCCGCGGCGCCCGACGCGATCTGGCACATCGTGGTCGACGGCGAGCAGGTCGGCCCGCTGACCGCGTCTGACATCCACGGTCGTCTGTCGCGCGGTGAGCTGACCGGCGAAACGTACATTTGGAAGGAAGGTTTCGCCGACTGGGCGAAGATTTCGGCGGTTCCGGAGTTGGCGGCCGCCGCCGCGGGAGGCGACGATTACGGTCTCGACGGCGACGACCGCACCGTGGCGCATGCGCCGGATCCGCAGCTCTTGCGGAGCGCTGGCGCCGGAGCGCGCAGCAGCGCGGGCCCCAACGGTGGACTGTTTGGCTCGGTCGCGTCCGATCCTTTTGCGCCGGCTTCGATGGCGGCGGCATCGTCGTCGGCCTCCAGCGGGGATGACGATGTTTTCGGTCCACCCGCAGCGGCGCCGTCGCGCGGATCCTCGGATCTATTCGCATCGCCCGCCATGGCGCCGGCCCCGTTCTCGTCGCCGGGCGGCGGTGGTGGTGGTGGTGCCGGGATGGTGATGGCCGGACACGACGGGGGCCGCATCGACAACCTCACGGCTCAGCGCTCGGAGAACTCGGTCCTGTTCTCGCTGTCAAACCTGCAGTCGTTGGCCATGCCGGGCTCGGGCGGCGGCAGCGCGCCCAGGCTGGGCCATGCCAACAGCCAGACAGACGGATCCGGCCTCATCGACATCCGGGCCATGGCGGCCACGACGCTCGGCACTTCGTTGGAGTCCAAGCCCGAAGACGACCTACCCGCGTTCGGGACCGGGTTTTCACCGGTCGCGTCCGTGCTGTTGCCGCCCACGCAGTCGAGCGGCACACCGAAGTGGGCCTACGCCGCCATCGGCGTGCTGGTGCTGCTGCTGATCGGCATCGGCTTTCTGGGGTATCAGATTTGGAACAAGCAGCCCCAGCTGGTGACCGGGGCTCCGCCCGATCCGGCAGCTCCCGTCGCGGCAGCCCCCGGTGCCGTCCCGGCAGCGGTCCCAGCGCCCGCGCCTCCCACCACACCGCCCGTCACCGTCGCGACGACTCCCGACGAAAAGCTTCCGCCGCGCGAAGGCGAGACGAAGGAAGGCGAAGCGAAAGCGGGTGACAAGGGCGGAGGCAAGACGGACGAGGGCAAGGAAAAGATCGCGGCGCGCGGCAGCAGCAAGACCAGCCGAGGCCGAGATCGCGACAAAGAGAAGAGCGGCGACAAGGACAAGAAGGAAGGCGCGACGAGCAGCAGTAGCAGCACCGGTTCGAAGGGGGAAGACGCGCCGAAGACCGCGGCGGCCAGCCCTGAAAAGCCAGAAAAGTCCGAGTCCCCCACCGAGGCAGCCCCGCCCGCCGCGGCGAAGGCCAAGAAGGGAGATGACCTCGAAGCCCTGCTGGCCGGCTTCGAGAAGCCCAAGCCCAAGGTGAAGGATCCTTCGGGCGACGACGATGGGCCGAAGGCTGGGGCCTCGGCGGGACCGCTGGCCAAGGACGCGGTGGTCAAGGGGATGAAGGGCGTCAGTCCGAAGATCTCCGAGTGTTTCCAGCAATACAAGGTTCCGGGGATGATCAACGTCAGCGTCGTCATCGGGAAGTCGGGGAAGGTGTCGAACGCGACGTCAACCGGCAAGTTCGCGGGAACGCCGACCGGCACCTGCGTCGAGAAAGCGGTGAAGACCGCGTCCTTCCCTCCGTCTGACGGGCTCACGACGCAGTATCCGTTCTTCCTGAAGTAGCCGGTGTTTCCATGAGCGAGCCGCTGGACGCGCTGTGGCGCGGGCTCGCGGCGGTCGGGTTGCGCGTGGCCCTGCCGATTCCGGCGGCGGTCTTCGACAGCGCCGCGGCGCCGGTTCGGCTAAGCGACCTGCTGTCTGGGGCCCGGACCGCCGTCATCATCGGAGACGGGGGTCCAGGTTTTTTTCGCGGCTTCCTGGCGGCGGGCGGCCCGGACGGCGCACCGCATCCGCTCGATCGCTATACGCGCACAACCCTGGCTGCCGTCGCACGCGGCGCCCTCGCGCCACTCGGCTTGCCGCACGCGCTCGTGTTCCCGTTTAGCGGCGGCGGCGTCGCCGGGCCCCCGCTGCCGTTTCAACGCTTGGGGCGGGCGGCCGGGATGGGCCCGCCAGGACCCCTCGGAATTCAGGTGCATCCGGTGTATGGGCCGTGGTGGGCCTACCGGGGCCTCATCGCGCTGGACGTCGCCGCGGAGGCGGTGGCTTTGCCGGCCGCGGCGCCGCGATCCGGCGACGGTTGCGCCGGCTGCGATGCGCCGTGTGTGGCCGCCTGCCCGGCGGGCGCTGTGCGAACCGCCGGCCTCCATTACCTGGCGTGCGCCTCCGAACGGCTGGCTCCCGCGTCCGCCTGCCGCACGTCCTGCGCCGCGCGTATTCGCTGCGTGCGCGGCCCCGAGCACCGTTACTCCGATGCGCAGCTCGAGTTTCATATGACCGCGTCGTTCCCGCGCACGGGACTGGCGGTGGTCAGGCCGTGAGGACCGCCGCCACCAGCGCCGACGCGCCCAAATAGCGCAGCGACCGCCACGGCGCCGTCGGCACCGATGGTGCGCCCGCCGCGCCCGCGGCGAACGCGGCCGGAGCGGCCGCCGCGAGGGCCGGCTGTTGCATCGCCCCACAGATCGCTATGGCGATCATGGTCAGAGACGGGACTGCCAGCCCAGCCAGCGGTGATTCCGCGTGCCCGGTGACGGCGTCTAGATCGCGGCTCGCGGTGAAGGCGGGGGCCAGCGCCAGCAAGCCCGCTGCCGCGGCCGCCGCCCATCGCAGGGCCAGGGCGGCGCCGTCCGGCCCCAGAGCCCGCGCCCGGGCGAACGCCAGCAGGACACCGGTCGCAGCGGGAAAAAAGCCGTGCCCCAGCGCTTGCACGGCGGCTCGCGTCGCGCGCCCTTCCGAGCGCCGGCCCAGCGCGTGGGCGAATCCCAGGGCGAGGCCCGCCACGATCAGGATGCCCGCGCTCCGCGGCGCTCGATCCAGCGGGCGGGCGGCCAACGCAGCGGCCGCCGCCCGCGGATCGGAAGCGAACGTGAACGTGACCGATCGGTCTTCGAGATCCGACACCCGAGGGCCATCCAGCTTGAAGCGGTTGCCTCGTAGTCCCTGGCCCGCCCCCTGGTAACCCGCCTCCAGGCGCAGCCCGGGCGCCACGTCGATCGAGATCTCGGTCTCACCAAGACGCGGCGGTTCGCGGCCCGGCTCGACGCGCACGGTGTGCGGGCGGCCGGTCGACAGCGCGCAGGACGCGCGCAGCTCCATGACCACCGGCGCGGCTCCCGTCGCGAGATCGCCTCCCAGGTCGACCGACGCCTCCCACACCGGATTGACCGCGACGCCGTCCAGAGACACCGCGAGCAGCGCGCTTGCCTCCGACCCGAAGCGCCGCCGTTCGCGGTCGATCTCAGCCGGCGTGATGACCCGGTCACCGTTGCTGTCGATGCGCCGCCGCAGCTCGGCGCCCGGCAGCTGACCCGCGAGCAGCGCGTACGTGATCTCCAGGCTGCGATCCAGAGCCGTCAACAGAACGTAGCGGTTGGTGGCGACGGGCGAGATTTCCGGGTGCGCGTTCGCGGGCGCCGCGGCTCCCCCGATCAACGCGACGGTTGCCGCCGCCAGCACGACCCCCGCTGGGGGGCATCGCTTGACCATGGGAAGCACGGTACCTACTCTGGCGCGCCGGGACACTGCCTAATGGCGAAAACAACCAGCACGTCCATCAGGGCCCACATCACCGGTACGGTGTGGAAAATCGAGGTCAAGCTCGGCGACCAGGTGGCCGAAGGACAGACCGTAGTCATCCTGGAATCCATGAAGATGGAGATGCCCGTCGAATCGCCGGCCGCCGGCCGCGTGGCCGCCATCCGCGTCACCGAAGGAAAGGCCGTGGAAGAGGGCGCCGTCCTCGTCGAGCTCGAATAGCGGCGGGGCCGCTACGGCGCCCTGAGCACCAGGTCGATGACGTCGGCGGCATGCTCGCAAGCCGCGCGATCCACGTCCAGGTGGGTGACCAAGCGAAGCTTCCGCTCACCAAACGCTGACGCGAGCACGCCGTGCGCGCGCAACCGCGCCACCAGCTCCGAGGCTTCGGGAAGGGGCGGGCGGACGTCGAAGATCACCAGGTTGGTCCGCACGGAGGCCGGGTCCAGCGCCACGCCGGGCACGGCCGCCACCCGCTCGGCGAGCCGCCGCGCGTGCGCATGGTCCTCGGGCAAGCGCGTCACGTTGTGCTCCAGCGCGTAGAGAGCCGCAGCCGCCAGGACGCCGGCCTGGCGCATGCCGCCGCCCATCATCTTGCGGAAACGGTGCGCGCGACGCATGAGATCTCGGTTGCCCGCGATCACCGAGCCCACCGGCGCCCCTAGACCTTTCGAGAAGCAGAGCGTGGCGGTATCGAACGGCGCCGCCAGTCGGTGGGCGGGGACGCCGCAGGCGGCGACCGCGTTCAGCAGCCGCGCGCCGTCGAGGTGCATGCGCAGCCCGCGCGCCCGCGCCACCGCCGCGATGGCGTCGACGTCGTGGGGCGACCACACCAGGCCGCCGCCGCGGTTATGCGTGTTCTCGACGCACACCAGGCGCGTGGGCGGGTGATGGCTGTTGTCCGCCTTGTAGGCCGCCTCCACGTCGGCCGCCGTGAACAGGCCACCGCGGCCCACCACGGCCATCTGTACGCCCGCGATCGCGCCGGCCGCGCCGCTCTCGTACCAGTAGTTGTGGGCTCCCTCGCCGACGATCACTTCGTCGCCCGGCTGGCAGTGCACCTTCAACCCAATCTGGTTCGCCATCGATCCGGACGGCACGAACAGCGCCGCCGGCTTGCCCAGGAGCTCCGCCGCGCGCTCTTGCAGCCGGTTGACCGTCGGGTCTTCACCGAACACGTCATCGCCGACGTCGGCGGCGGCCATGGCGGCGCGCATGGCCGGGGACGGCCGCGTGACCGTGTCGCTGCGCAGGTCGACCACGCGCTTGGTCATCGCGGCGCCGCCGCGCCCGCGTCGGGAGCGTGGTGCGAAGAGGGTGACGTGGGCGGCTTCGGGCGGGGCGCGGGCCGTGGCGGCTGACCCCTCTCATCGCGCACCTTGCGGCCCAGCTTCTCGATCAACGTGAGCTCGTAGTGGCTCGGCAAATCGGCGACGGACACGACGATCTGAGTGGCGTCACGGCCGTCGGCGTCTGCCGCCCGCACAAGCTCCAGCGACGAGCGGTGGCTCTTTCCGCTCTCCAGGTATTCGAACAGCACGTAACCCGTGGCCTCGTCTTTTTCTTTGATCGGGAAACCGCGATCCACCCGCAGAAACCGCACGGCGGCGGGCCATACGTCCGCTGCGGGATAGGGCAGCACGCCAGTGCTGCGCGCGTCCGCGGATCCGCCGTCCCCCGTCGCCGCCGCGAGGGAAGCGGCGGTCGCCAATCCCAGCGACCACCCGCGTCCGCGCCGCCTCACGCCGCCTCCGCTTCGGTCTCGGTGGCCGCCTGCTTCGATTCGCGCAGGGTCTCTCCCAGCGACGTCGGGCTGCCCGTGAACGGCAGGGCGGCCAGCCCCAGGCCGACGTACCACAGCATCGCGAGCCCGTGCAGCACCACGGCGTACGCGACGATCTTCGACGCGAATATCTCCGCCGGCAAATAAGCCAGCAGCGCCAGCTTCACGCCGGCGTGAAATGAACCGATGTTGCCCGGCGGATTGGGCAGGGAAAGGACCACACCCGTAAACGACATGGCCGCGAAAGCCGCCCCCAAGGACGCCGGCAGCCCCATCCGTTGCGCGAGAATCCACATGCCAAAACCGTTCGTTCCCCAGTAAAGCAGCGATTGGAGGATGAACGGGATCAGGTTGCGTGGATCTCCCAGAACTCGAAAGCCCGAGATGATCTGGCGGACTTTCTCCCCGACCCGTCCCGCGAATCGCGGTGCCAACGCCGTCAACAACGAAGCCCGCAGAGCGAAGCGGATGGTTGCCTCCGGCCAGTGAAGGGCGAAGCCCAGGAACAGGGTGAGGCCAAGAAATCCCAGCAGCGACACCCACGCCGCGATCTCGAGCGCCGCATAGCTGTCGCCCGACGACGCCGCGTAAGAAACGAAGAACACGATGGAGATGAGCAACCCGTCGATGATGCGCTCGACCGCCACCGTGCCGAGGACGGCGCTCATCCGCGCCCGCGCCGTGCGCTTGACCAAGTAGGGACGCACCAGCTCGCCGAGCCGGAACGGCAGCGCCAGGATCGCCATGAACCCCACCGACGAGATCGCCATCAAACGGCCGAAGGGCACGTAGACCCCGATGGGCCGCAGCAGGTATTTCCAGCGCCACGCGCGGAACAAGTGCGTAACCGCCTGCGTGATCAGGAACAGCAGCACCCCCGACGCGGGCAGCGCCAGCAAGTCGCGCAGCACCTCGGCCGCATCCATGTCGCGGACCACCGACCAGACGCACAGCGCCCCCAACGCCAGCGACAGAAGCACGTTGATCAGTAGCTTCACGGAGTGCGCGCGCGTTGGGCGCGGGAGCGTTAAAGCGAGACGACCTTCCCCGGATGCTGCGCGCGCAGACGGCTGGTGGCGTTGCGCGTATCCACGACGAGCTGCGCATCGCTCACTAGCTTCTGGTAGTCGACGCGGCTGTGATCGGTGGCGATCACCACACAATCGAACTCACCCGCCCGCGCGATGTCGACCGACGTGAGCCGCTCGTCACCCACACGCAGCGATGGCGCATGCGGATCGTGATACGACACCTCCGCTCCCCGGCGATGCAGGAGCTCGATGATGTCCAGCGCCGGCGACTCGCGCACGTCGTCGATGTCGCGCTTGTAGGTGACCCCGCACACCAGCACCTTCGAGCCGCGCACCGACTTCTTGCGGTCGTTCAGCGCGTCCGCCACCCGCACCACCACAAACTCGGGCATCGCCGAATTGATCTCGTCCGCCAGCTCGATGAATCGCGCGTTGTACTTCAACGTCTTGAGCTTCCACGAAAGATAGAGCGGATCGATCGGGATGCAGTGCCCGCCCAGGCCCGGTCCTGGGAAGAAAGGCATGAAGCCGAACGGCTTGGTGGCGGCCGCCTCGATGACCTCCCAGGTGTCGAGGCCCAACCGCCCGCACATGATCGCAACCTCGTTCACCAGGCCGATGTTGACCGCCCGGTACGTATTCTCCAGCAGCTTCACCATCTCCGCCGTATCCGTCGAGGACACCGGGATCACGCGATCGATGAAGCTTTCGTATAGAGCGCGGGCCACTTCCAGGCCGCGCGGCGACGTGGCGCCCAGCACCTTCGGCGTGTTCTTGGTGAACCACTTCTTGTTGCCGGGGTCGACGCGCTCGGGGGAAAAGGCCAGGAAGTAGTCCTCGTCGATCTTGAGCCCGCTCCCACCCAGCTTCGGCAGCAAGACCTCGCGTGTAAAGCCCGGGAAGGTGGTGCTTTCGAGGATGATGACCTGCTGGTGGTGCAGGCGCGCGGCGATGAGGTCCGCGGCATCCAGGATGAACGAGTTGTCGGGGTCCTTCGTCTTGTTCAGGGGCGTCGGGACGCAGATGATGATGGCGTCAGCCGCGCCCAGCACGTCCGGATCGCTGGATGCCGACAAGGTCCCCGCCTTCACCAGGGGCGCCAGCATGTGCTCGGGAACGTCTTTGATGTACGACGTTCCCGCGTTGAGCGCGCTGACCTTGTCCTTGGCGCGGTCGTACGCGGTGGTATGAAAGCCCGCGCCCGCGGTCTCCACCGCCAGAGGCAGGCCGACGTACCCGGCTCCGACCACCGCCACACGGGCTTGGCGGCTCTTGATGCGTTCGAGGAGGGTGCTCATGAGAGAGATCCTTGGTTCGTGAGGCCGTCGCCCCGACGCGCGCTTCAGGGAAGCTCGCCGGCGAGAATACGGCGTGGGTTCTCGTCGAGCAAGCGGGTCAGGGCGTCCGGACCGAGCCGCTTGCGGATCCAGGCCATGCCGGCGGCGACCGGCCGCTGGTCTTCGGGCGTGTGCGCATCGGAGGCTGCGGCATGCGCGAGCCCGTCGGACAGCAGCTTCCGTGCGGTCTTCATCTCCGCGCGGCCGTGGGCGCCGTCCAGGGCTCCCAGGTCGACCACCAGGGCGGCTGTGCGCCCGATGGCCTCCGCGCGCTCGGGGCTGCGCTGGATGCCGGCGTACCGCTCGGGGTGCGCCATCACGGGCAGGCGGCCGCGCACCCTGATCTGGAACAGCTCCTGCTCAATACCGGGGGGCATGAGCTGAGGATCCACCTCGAACAAGAACGCGCGCTCTCCGCGGTAGCACGGCAGACCTCCATGGCGCACGCGGTCCGCGAACACGTCGTCCCAGAAGTTCTCGGCCGCCAGGCCCAGGGTCAGGGCGGGCTGGAGCCCGGCCACCTGCGCGCCCACGGCGTGGAACGCCGCGTCGATCCGATCCCGCTCCGGCATGAACATGCCCGAGCGTTGATGAGGTGTGGCGTGAAGGTCGGAAAACCCCAGCGCCGCGATGGCCCGGACCATCTGCAGCGCCCCGGTCAGGCTCTTCGCGCCGTCATCGAGAGCGGGCAAGAAATGCGAGTGCAAATCGACGAAGGAAGTCATGGCCACCGCCGACCTTATCCCGAATTCGAGGCGTGTTATATTGAATGGCCTGGGCCGAGATCGACCGCCGACACGCGCGCGCAGGAGATCACATCCATGGGACACAAGGTCGTGCTTCCGGAGTTCGAGCTTCCTGGGCAGCCTTCGCGGATGGCCATGCGCCTGCTGTGGGCCAGCTGCGGGATGGTGGTGCTCGGGCTCGTAGGGCTGGGCGCCGTTTTCATGGTCAAGCGCTCGGAGGCGGCGGCCCTGGAGGCGAGCGCCCGTCAGGCTGCGCAAGCGCGAGCGGAAGCCGCCCGGGTCGCGGCCGTCGCCGCCGCTGCGCCCGTCGTGCCTGCGTCCGCGCCGGCCGCGGCGACTTTGCCCGCGCCCGCGGCGCCGGCCGTCAACACGGACGCCGACGCCGACGGATCGTCGAAGACCGTCGCATCCAGCTCGGCGAAGAAGAGCGACAAGAAGGCGCGCGGGCGTCGGCACGCTTCGGCGAAGCGGTCGTCCTCCAAGGGCGGTGGCAAGGCCGTCGCGAAGGGGCCGAGTCGTGGATCCTCGGGGCCGGCGAAGCCGAAGAAGACCGACACGATTGACGAGCTGATGGCTAAGTTCAAGTAGTTCCGCAGCCTTAGACCCTGGGACGCCGCGCTCGAACGCGGGCTCTTCGTTGAAGTGTCCGAACCTTCGTGTTAGTGAAGAGTTTACTTCCGCGTTTCATCTCCGGGCCGGGGATCTCGGGATCAGCAAGAAAGGACCCTAATGTCCGAACGCCGTGAAAACTCCGTTCTGTTTTCGCTGAAGGAGCTCCGCAAGATCGAGGACAACCGGCTGAGGGAGGAGGAAGAAGCGGTCAAAGCCAAAGCGGACGCCGAGCGCGCCGCCAAGGAGGCCGCCGAACGGAGAGCCCGCGACGACGAAGAGCGGAAGCGACGCGAAGAGGAAGACCGTATTCGCGCGATCGAGGATGCGAAGGAACAGAAGGTCCGCGAGGAGCAGTTTCGCCTGCAGGAGGCCGAGCGAAAGGCCCGTGTGGAAGCGGACGTCAAGCTCCAACGCGAGCGCATGCAGCTCGAAGTTCAGGCCAAGGCCCAGAGCAAGTCTCCGGTCAAGGCGGTGATGACCGCGTCGGTCATTCTGATCGCTGCTGCCGGTGGCGTTGGCTACAAGTTTTACAACGATTACCAGGGCAAGCTGGCCGTGGCCGCCGCCGAAAAGGCGCGCCTGGAAGAGGAAAACCGAAAAATCCAGGCCGACATGGACACCCAGCTCACCGCCATCAAGACCGAAAGGGACAAGGCGCTGGCCGAGGCGAAGACCGACGAAGATAGGGAACGGATCATGGCTGATGCCGCCGCGAAACAGGCGGCCGCACAGCAGGACGCGGCCCGAAAGCGCATCGCCTCGCGCCCCAGCCGCTCTGCTTCGCGGCCTTCGGCGCCCAAATCAGAAGAGAAGTCGGAGCCGGCGTTCATGCCCAAGAAGATCGAGAAGAAGAAGATCAAAGACGATCCGCTCGATGGGTTGAGCCTTTAGGATCCCCGCAACGAGGGAGGCTCGGGGGCCGCTCGGGGGCCGCTCTTAAAGCGCGCGCAGCCGCCGCACCCGTTCCGCGAGGGACGGGTGCGTGGAGAGCAGGTTCAAGAGCGAGGCGCCGCGGCCGCGTAGTGGGCTCACGATGAAGAGGTGGGCGGTCGCCGGGCCGGCGAATTCGTAGGGCAGGGTGGCCCTTGCGCCGACGAGCGCGGCCAAGGTGGCCGTCGCTGCCGTCGGCGAGAGGGAGAGCGCGATGGAGAGTATCTGGATGGGCATCACGCCCGACGGGACGACGACGAGGATCCTGGCGTGCGACGGGCCGGGATTGCTGAACGAGCACTCACGCTGGTCCGCCACCGTCGAGCAGTTGAGCGGGAGCGCTCTCTTCCGGGTGGACTTCGTCTCCCGCGTCCACCGCCGACGTGACGGCGAGCGCGTCGACGGGATGGGCGACTACCGAGACGTCCGCCAGCTGATCATCCGGGGAGTGGCGCGGTGATGAGGCCCGAGCAGCTCGTCGACCGCACGATCTACCTCTACGAGCAGCGTGGTCTTGGCACTCGGGAGATCGCCAACACCCTCGGGGTTCGACGGCGGACAGTGTGGCGAATCCTGCGGCTCTGGAGCCGCGAGTACCAGCGGCGCCTGCGAGCGTCACCGTCGGGATCTGGCACACCAGCACGGTTGGGCGATGACGCCGAAGGAGACGGAGACGGCCGCCAAGGCGGGCGAGGTCCGCAAAACCGACACATACGGCGAGCACCTCGGGATCCGGGGCATCGCGCGCCGGCTGAAGATGTCGCGCAAGACGGTGAGCCGGATCCTCGACCGCGACCGAGCATTCAAGGGTGTGCGACGCCCATGCAGGATGATTCCCGCGAGGACGGAGGATCCATATCAGAACGTCGGGGACGCGAAGACGAGCATCAGGCCTGCGAGTCCCAGGACGAAGGAGACAAACAGCGCCAGCCCGAGGGTGAAAGATGCGAAAAGAGTGGGGCGCGTGGCGTTCGCAGCATCGACGATCTGCTCCATGGTGGCCGCGACGGTCGCGGGCCGGCTGCGAGCGAGGTCGGTGACATTGGCTCGGGCCTCGAGGAAGACGGCGCGACCGACGTCGCCGTCGAGGGCCGCGGCATCGAGCGGCAGCGCGATTCCTGCCTCGCGCACGCGGCGAGCCGCGCCCAGGACGCGCCACTGGTGAGGAAGCACGATCACCATGAGGTAGGCGAGCACTCCGAGCGCGATGCTCTGCAAGGTCACAGCCACGACGGCCGCGCCGGCAGCGGCGCATCCCTGAAAGCCGACCTGGAGCCAACGGCGGCGCGAGAAGAGTAGGAGCTGGAGCAGCCGGGCGCCGTCGAGCCCAGCGAGCGGAAGCAGGTTGAAGGTGTTGATGGTGACCAGAGAGACGGCGAGCTCGTGCATCACGGGTGAGAGCGAGGCGCTCCGGAGCGCAAGCACGAAGCCGAGGAGGATTCCCGGAAGCGGGCCCAGGAGGAGCACCACGCCTTCCTTCCATGGCGCGGCCCCGGCCCGCTTGCCCGACACGGCCGCACCGAAGAACGGGATGAAGAACATCCGAACGTCGCGATAGCCGAAAAGACGCATCGCCGCGAAGTGCCCGAGCTCGTGGAACAGGAGCACGACGACCAGGACGACCAGAGCGCGCACCGATCCCGCCTGCCCCTGCTGGAGGAGCAAGAAGGCCACGAGCGAGCCGATGAGAAGGAGACCGGAGGCCAGTCGCTTGGGGTTCCGGAGGGCATCGAGCGCGGCCTGGTAGTCACGCTCGAGCCTGGGATCCGCCTCCACCTCGGCCGGGGTCGACACCTCGCCCGGCCGCGTCCCGGCTTCGTCCATGCGGCGACGCTATCACGGTCGATGTGCCGGATTCGGGTCGCCATCGTCTAGACTCGCGATCGTTTCTCGCCCCGGCGGCATTCCTCGGACATGGAAACGACCTCTCGATCGGTGATGGGGCTCATGGCCCAGGAGAAATGGCTGCGGGGGCTCGCGCGGGTGTTGACGCGTGACCCGGATGCGGCGGACGACCTGGTCCAGGAGACCTGGATCGCGGCGCTCTTCCATCCGGCGCACGGCGCGGGGCGGTCGTGGCTGGCCACGGTCGTGCGCAACCTCGCCCGCATGCGGGCGAGGGCCGACGCGCGGCGGGCGGCGCGCGAGGAGGTCGTCGTGCGCGAGGACGACCGCGTGCCGCCGACGCCGGAGGAGCTGGTGATGCAGGCCGGTTGCCTGCGGCTGCTGGGCGAAGCGGTCGAGGCGCTGCGCGAGCCCTATCTGACGACGGTCCTGCGCCACTACCGCGATCGGATGACGCCGAGCGAGATCGCGGGAGCCGACGGGGTGCCCTCCAGCACGATCCGGCGCCGGCTCTCCGTGGCCCTCGCCGAGCTGCGGCAGCGGCTGGGCGCCGAGCCCGGGTCCGAAGGGCGGGCGTGGGCGCTGGTGCTCGGACCGGCGGCGGGCGCGCTACCGGGGCGTCCGGCGACCGCCTCGCCCGCACACGCGCTGCGGTGGAGCCCCGGCCTGACCGCGATCACGGCGGCGGCGCTGATGATGGGTCCGCGGACCAGCGATGCAGGTCCCCCCGCGGCGGCGGGCGGGGCGCCGGTCGTCGCTCAGGCGAGCCGGGCAGCCGGGAATGCGACCGCGGTGCCTCGGGTACAGGCACCCTCGACCTCACCGGCGACGGAGGTCGCTCCGGGGGCGACGGCGACGCCGGGCGCAGTCGCCGTGCAGGTCCCCGCGCTGGTAGGTGTCGTCGTAACGGCCGGCGGCCAGCCGCTGGCGGCCTACGAGCTCCAGGTCGCGGTCCCGTTCGACGCATCGCCGGGCGAGGACGCGCTCCGCGGCCGGCTCGATCGCTGGCGCAAGGCCCTGGATCCGGTCCCCGCCAAGGTCTCGGCCTTCCTGGCCGACGACTTCCACACCTGGCTGGCGAGCACGGCGATCGCCCGCTGGATTCACGGCGGACCCGACGGCCCCCTCGTGGCCCGCTGGCGGATCGCGAACGCCGACGGTAAGTTCCGCATCGTCGGCCTCGAGCCCGGGACCTACGACGTCACCGTGAAGATCGCGGAGGGGACGGTCGCCGAGCGCCGCATCCAGATCGGACCATCGGGCGCCACGCTCCGCCTGACCGCCGGCGCGCCTTAGGCCGGGGCCGCGCTCTCTCACGCCACGTCCAGCACCAGCTCGTGCCCGTCGCCGAGGGACTGGAAGCGGGCGAATCGCGCGGCGGCCTCCCGGACCGCCCGGCCCTCGTCCCGCTGCAGCTTCCGGAAGAGGGTGCTTGGATCGGCCGACACGAAGAACTGGCGGCCCGTGCCGCCGCCGTCGCCCTTACCCCCGGCGACAAGGCACGTATGGCCAGAGGCAGGCGCTAGTCATTGGTCGTTAATACCACGTAACTAGGTCGTTAATACCACGTAACTGCTTATGAATCAACCGTATCACAAGTGGCCGCGGCGCGGCCGCACGCGGCTTCGCGGCCCGCTCGAGGCGACGCGTCGTTCGTGGTCCTCAAGGTCCTGCTGCACCACTGGCTGACCGACGGACAGCCCGTCACCACGGACTGGCTCGCCCAGACCTCTGGCTATTCATATCCAACCGTTGCCAACGCCGTTTCCGCCCTGGGCAGCTTGATCGAGCGCCAGTCGGATCGGCGGATCCGTCTCCGTTGGTTCCCGCGTGACCAGTTCGCTCGCCTGCTCGCGATCTCCGATCACGCTCGCGGCACGGTTCGCTTCGCCGATCGGTCGGCGCAGCCACGCGATCCGGAAACGCACGTTCGCCGTCTGGAGAAGCTGAACCCGCCGGACCTCGCTATCGGCGGCGTCTTGGGCGCGGCTCACCACTTTCCGGGCCTTGACCTCGTCGGTGCTCCCCGGCTGGATCTGTCGCAGCACAGTGCGGGCCGACGCCTGGATCTACGCTTCATCGAAAAGCTGGACCCAGCATTAAAGCGCCTCGACGACCCGCTCGAGCCGGCCAGTGTCGTCGTCCACCAGGTCCGTCACGCCGACGCGCTCTTCACGACACGCGAAGGCGGGTTGCAGTGGGCCGACCCCGTCGAATGCCTGCTGGACCTTCATGAAGCGCATCTGGATGCGCAGGCCACACAGTTCATCAAGGCCCTGGAACGCGAACGGCCGAGCATGCCATGAAGCCCGCAGCCAAAGAGGTCTCGCCGAGAAACGTGCTGGCCGAGGTGGCGGCTATCATTCCGCCCGAGGTCCATCCGAACATCGTCGTCATCGGTAGCCTGGCCGCGGGCTACTGGTTGTTTCAGCGAGATAAGTCCTTCGGCGTCCGTACCAAGGACGTCGACTGCGTTCTTTTGCCGCATTTCTCGGCTGTGGAAAAGGGCAGGGCCGTTGCGGAGACGCTCCTCGGGGCCGGCTGGCAGCCCCGCAACGAAGGCGACTTCGGCGTCGCAGGAAACGCGGGTACGCCCGATGGTCGACTGCCCGCGGTACGCCTGTATCCGCCGGGTGGCGGCGAGTGGTTCATCGAGTTGCTCACCGAACCAGCCTCGGTGGCGGAGCTGACAATCACCGGCCAGCGATTGCTCACGTTCGCCGTCGAGCCTCTCCAAGAGATCGGCAAGGCCTAACAGTCCGTGGTGGAAGTCGCTCCACGTCGCCTGGGCGGCTGCGGGCCCCGTCCGCTGCGTTGCTTGTCGTCGCAATACCGACGGGTATTCCTCCTCCGCGCCTTGCGGCCGGGGCTCCTCGCTCGCCCAGGGCTCGGTCCGGACTTCCACCACGGACTGCTAGCGCCGCCGTCAACTGA
>Ga0187894_10003006_pt1 | contig 19376 bp, 9 predicted proteins | sample GBC1701081metaG_FD_136650 | JGI IMG/M metagenome (GOLD analysis project Ga0187894, IMG submission 136650) | White microbial mat communities from a lava cave in the Kipuka Kanohina Cave System on the Island of Hawaii, USA - GBC170108-1 metaG ...
AGCTTTCTGCCGGGCGCCAAGATCGGCGTGCTCGGTCTCAACGGCGCCGGCAAGTCGACCCTGCTGCGCATCATGGCCGGCCAGGACGACGGCTTCACCGGCGAGGCCTGGGCAGCCGACGGCGTCAAGGTGGGCTTTCTGGCGCAGGAGCCGGAACTCGATTCGACCAAGGACGCCCTGGGCAACGTCATGGAAGGGGTCGGTGAGGCGGCCGAGCTCGTGCGCCGCTTCGACGAAGTGTCGAACCAACTGGGCGAGGTCAGCGATCCGGACGAGATGGAGAAGCTGATCACCGAGCAGGCCGAGCTGCAGGAGAAGATCGACGCCGCCGATGCCTGGGATGTCCAGCGCACGGTCGAGATCGCTATGGATGCCCTGCGCTGTCCACCCGGCGATGCCGACGTGTCCAAGCTGTCGGGCGGCGAGCGCCGCCGTGTGGCGCTGTGTCGCGTGCTGCTCAGCAAGCCCGACATGCTGCTGCTCGACGAGCCCACCAACCACCTTGACGCCGAGTCGGTGGCCTGGCTGGAGCGCTATCTCAAGGAATTCCCCGGCACCGTCGTGGCGATCACCCACGACCGCTACTTCCTCGACAATGTCGCCGGCTGGATCCTGGAGCTCGACCGCGGCCAGGGCATTCCGTGGGAAGGCAACTACTCTTCGTGGCTGCAGCAGAAGGAGCAGCGGCTGGTGCAGGAAGAGAGGGTCGCCGACGCCCGCCGGCGCACCTTGCAGCGCGAGCTGGAGTGGATGGGCCAGAGCGCGCAGGCACGGCGCACCAAGAGCAAGGCGCGCATCGCCGCCTATGAGGAGATGCTGGCCGAAGGCGAGAAGCAGAACCTCGAGCGGGCGCAGATCGTCATTCCGGCTGGGCCGCGTCTGGGCGATCTGGTGATCCAGGCCGAAAGTGTCGCCAAGGGCTTCGGCGATCGCCTGCTGATGGATAACCTCAACTTCAAGCTGCCACCCGGCGGCATCGTCGGTGTGATCGGGCCCAACGGCGCCGGCAAGACCACGCTGTTTCGCATGATCACCGGCCAGGACAAGGCCGATGGCGGCACCTTCACGGTCGGCTCGACGGTGAAGCTGGGCTATGTCGATCAGTCGCGCGATACGCTCGATGCCAATAAGAGCGTGTGGGAGGAGATCTCCGACGGGCTCGACGTGCTGCAGATCGGCAAGCGCGAGATGCCCAGCCGTGCCTATTGCGGCGGCTTCAACTTCAAGGGCGCCGACCAGCAGAAGAAAGTGGGCCAGCTGTCAGGCGGCGAGCGCAACCGCGTGCACCTGGCCAAGATGCTCAAGAGCGGCGCCAACGTCCTGCTGCTCGACGAGCCCACCAATGACCTCGACGTCGATACGCTGCGCGCGCTGGAGGAGGCGCTGGGCGACTTCGCCGGCTGCGCCGTCATCATCAGCCACGATCGCTGGTTCCTCGATCGCATCGCCACCCACATCCTCTCCTTCGAGGGCGACAGCCAGGTCGTGTGGTTCGAAGGCAACTTCCAGGACTACGAGGAAGACAAGCGCCGCCGCCTAGGCGCCGACGCCACCGAACCGCACCGCATCAGGTACAAGCCGCTGACGCGCTGATAGCGTTTCGCGTCTGTTGTCATCCCGAGCGTTAGCGAGGGATCTCCCTCGTGACGTTCTTGCTTTCTGGAATGTTATGTTATAACATTTTATATACCAGTGAGCGGTGGCGTGTGTTGGGAGTCGGGGGAGATGCGTTGTCGGTTCAGCCGCTCGCGAAGACATGTGTGTCTGTTCTTCGTGGCGATGGCGCCCGTGGCCACGGGTGACGCCCGGGCTCAGGAATCCGAAGAGCTGCCGCCGGTAGTCGTCAGCGCCACGACGACGGAGCGCAAGCTGCGCGATGCGCCAGCGACGATCTCCGTGGTGACGCGCGATCAGCTGAGCCGGCGGCCGGTTCAGGATCTGTCGGATGCCCTGCGCGGCACGCCTGGAATCACCATCAGCGGCATTGGCCTCAATCGGCGCGGCATCAGCATCCGCGGCATGCCGAGCGAACACACGCTGATCCTGGTCGACGGCAAGCGCATCAACACCGCGGGCAGTGCCATCGCCCATGCGGACTATGACCTGAACTGGATCCCGGTGGAGGCCATCGAGCGCATCGAGGTGGTGCGCGGTCCGATGTCGTCGCTCTACGGCTCCGAAGCCCTGGGCGGAGTCGTCAATGTCATCACGCGGCGCGCCACGGATGCCTGGCACGGCAGCCTCTCAGGCATCGGTGGGCTGCAGCACCGTCGCGGCGGCGACACGTATCAGTTCGGCGGCTATGCCGGCGGCCCGCTGGTGCCCGGCCGTCTCGCGCTCAGCCTCTATGGCGAGGCCAGTGGCCGCCAGCTCGCGCCCGATCCCACCGAGCCGCGCCGGTCGGAGCTCGAGAAGCGCGACAGCGCCTCCGGCAAGGCCGTGCTGACATGGACGCCCGATGCGGCGCAGCGCATCGATCTCGGCTACGGCTACGGCGTCGATCGGCGCATGTACAAGCTGCAGTCAGAGGGCACCGTGCAGTCGTTCTACAAATCGACCGATGATGTCGAACGCCAGCAGTTCTCGTTGACGCATCAGGGTGACTGGGGCTGGGGCAGCAGCACGCTGCGTGCCTACCACTCCACGTTGTACCGCGAAAATCGCCGATCGCAGGGCACGCCGTCGGGACCGCACCGGCTGACCGACGATGTCGTCGATGGGCACCTGACGTTCGGCCTGCTGGGCTGGAACCGCATCACGCTGGGCGGCGAGTGGCGCCAGGAGCGCCTGAAGGACAGCACGGTCAACCGTCGTGGCCGGGCGCAGGCCACGCACAACGCGCTCTTCCTGCAGGACGAGATCACGCTGGGGTCGGATTGGTCGCTGGTGGTCGGCAACCGGCTCGATCATCACGACGCCTTCGGCTGGCAGAACAGCCCGCGCGCTTATCTGGTGCATCACTGGAACGATGCGCTGACGTTGCGCGCCGGCATCGGCCGCGGCTTCAAGGCGCCGACGCTGAAGCAGCTGTCGCCTGAATACAGCGCCATCGCCGCGGCCGGGCGCTTCACCATCGTGGGCAACCCTGATCTGCGGCCGGAGATCAACACGTCCTACGAGCTCAGTGCCGACTACCAGGCCGCCACATGGTCGCTGCGGGCCACCGTCTTCCAGAACGACCTGAAGAACCTGATCCAGACGGTGTGCGTGCGCTTCTGCGGCATCCGTGGCCGCGAGGTTCGCACCTACCAGAACATCGAGAAGGCACGCATCCGCGGCGTTGAACTCACCGGCGGTATCAGCCTGCCCTGGCAGCTGCGCCTGGATGCGAACTACACGTTCCTCGACACCAAGAACCGCACGACGGGGCAGGAACTGCCGGAGCGCCCGCGGCACGGCGGCAACGTTACGCTGGGCTGGACGCCACGCGAAGACACGACCGTGCAGTTGCGCGGCGACTATGTCGGGCGGCAGATCGTGTACCCGACCGCGACCGGCGGCCGCCGTCTGCCGGGCTATACGCTGTGGTCGATCGACCTCAGCCACCGACTGACTGACACGGTCACCGTGCGCGGCGGCGTCCAGAACATCGCCAACGAACGCCTCGCCGAAAAATCGTCATTGTTCACGTATGCCGAGCCGGGGCGTCTCTACTGGGTCGGCCTCAATTACAGGTTCTGATATGCCCACGATCGCGCGCGTGATGGCCTTGTTGTGTCTTTTCTTCACGGCGAGTGTCGCGCATGCCGAGCCGCTGGTGCGCATCATCACCAACGACTTCGTGCTTCCGGCCAAGTTCGCCAAGCTCGCGGCATGGGGGCGCGAGGCGGGCGTAACGGTCGAGCCTGTTTACATCGAGACCGCGCCGGGCGCGCCGTCCACCTGGATCACCGGCGCCAGCCTCGTGATCCTCGACACACCGCGGCCGAACGATCTGGCGGCGGTACAGGCCCGCCTGGGCTCGGCGCTGGCCGAGAGCAGCGTGCCCTGGGTCCGCATCGGCGGCGGGCCGGCGGCGTTCGATCGCATCGATCCAGCTCATGCGCGGCGCCTGATGGCGTATTACGCCAATGGTGGCGAGACCAATCTGCGTCGGCTCGTGGCCTACATCCGGCAATGGCGCGACGGTGGTGATGCTGCGTCGGTGGCGCCACCGGTGATCCTGCCCAAGGCCGGTTTCTATCATCCCCAGGCGCCGCAGCCGTTCGCGCAGATCGATGCCTATCTGGCGTGGGGGGCTGGCCGGTGGCCACCGGCTGCGCCGCGCGTCGCGTTCATGGTTCATGCCAGTGCGCTGGCCAGCATGCAGACTCGGGTGATCGATGCGCTGGTGGCTGCCAGCGAAGCGCGTGGCCTGGTGCCGCTGGTGTTCTGGTTCGAGGCGGCCGATCCGCGTGCGCTGCAGGGCACGCTGGGTTCGGCCAACCCCGACGTGCTGGTCAACCTGCAGCACATGTTGAACGGCCCGGCGCGTCTGGCTGAGTTCCAGGCGCTCGACATCCCGGTGTTGCAGACCATCACCTTCCGTGACGGTGACCCGGCAGCATGGCGTCGGGCAACCAGCGGTGTGCCGCCGCATATCGTGGCGCCGTTCCTCAGCTTGCCCGAGAGCTGGGGTGTCAGCGACCCGCTGGTGATCGATGCGGTGGAGAACGGCGAACCGATGCCGCTGCCCGAGCAGATCGAGGCGCTGCTGGGCAAGGCCGCAGCGCTGGCTGCCTTGCGCCGCACGCCCGCGGCGCACAGGCGCCTGGCGTTGATGTTCTGGAACTACCCGACCGGCGAAAAGAATTTGTCGGCCGCGCATCTCAATGTGCCGCGCAGCCTGGAGCGCATCACGCAGGCGCTGGCCGCCGCCGGGTACGATGTCACGCCGGCCGACGAAAAGCAGCTGATCGAGGCCGGCCAGTCGATGCTGGCAGCGTTCTATCGGCCGCAGGCGCTCGAGACGCTGCTGGCTGCCGGTCTGGCGGAAGTCGTGCCCGTGGCGCGCTATCGCACATGGTTCGACAGCCTGCCCGATACGGTGCGAGCGGCAGTCGTGGAGCGCTGGGGGCAGCCCGAAGCCCATGCCGCCGTGCGCCAGGTCGACGGCCAGCCACAGTTCATCGTGCCACGCCTGCGCCTGGGCCACCTCGTCGTGATGCCGCAGCCACCGCGTGGCGGCGATGCCGCCAAGACGTACCACGACACCCGCACGCCGCCCGATCACCTCTATCTGGCGGCCTATCTGTATGTCCGCCAGCTGCATGGCACGCACGCGCTCATTCATCTGGGCACGCATGGCACGCAGGAATGGACGCCGGGCAAGGATCGCGGCCTGGCGGTGAGCGACTTTCCGTTTCTCGCCGTCGGCGACGTGCCGGTCTTCTATCCGTACATCCAGGACAATATCGGCGAGGCCATCCAGGCCCGACGACGCGGCCGTGCCGTGGTCGTGAGCCACCAGACGCCGGCCTTCGCACCGGCCGGTCTCTATGACGAACTGCACGATCTGCATGCGCTCATCCACGACTACCTGCAGCTCTCGGATGGTCCGGCCCGCGATCGCACCGTGGCGCAGATCCGCACGGCGGTGCTGAAAAGCAACATGCAGCGCGATCTCGGCTGGGATCAGGCCACCATGGAGCGCGATCCCGACGGCTTCATCGGCACACTGCATGATCATCTGCACGAACTGGCGCGCCACGCCCTGCCGCTGGGACTGCACACGTTCGGCGAACCCGCGGCGCCCGAGCATCGGCTGGCGACCGTGATGCAACAGCTCGGCGAACCCTATTACCGCCAGCTGGCGCTCGATCCGCAGGAGGTGTTCGCCGAGGATTTCACGGCATTGCAGAACAGCAAGCCCTATCGCCACCTGCACCGCTATCTGCGCGACGGCGCGCCGCTGGCCGACGCGAGCGATGCCGCGTTGCACGCGATGGTGACACGTGCCATCGCGCTCGATCGCTACCTCGCCGACACCCAGGAGATGGAGGCGCTGCTGGCGGGCCTGTCCGGCCGTTTCGTCGCGCCCGGCCCCGGCGGCGATCCCGTGCGCAACCCCGATGTGCCCAGCGGCCGCAACCTCTATGCCTTTGAGCCCGACAAGATCCCGACGCGGGCGGCTTACGACACGGGCTACGAAGCGTTTCAGAAGCTCATCGAAGCGTACCGCCTTCAGCATGACGGTCGGCAGCCCGAGAAGCTCGCCTTCTCGCTGTGGTCGTCGGAGACCTTGCGCCATCTCGGTGTCCTCGAAAGCCAGGTTCTGCACGCGATGGGCCTGCGGCCGGTGTGGAACAACGGCGGCCGGGTGGTCGCGCTCGACATCATTCCCGCCGCCGAACTGGGGCGACCGCGCATCGATGTCGTCCTGCAGGTCACCAGCGTCTATCGCGATCAGTTCGACGGCTTCATGCGCCTGCTGGCCGACGCCATCGAGCGCCTGGCAGCGCTCGATGAGCCGGGCAACGCCGTGGCGGACAATGCACGCCTGATCGCCCCGCAATTGATCGCGCGCGGTATCGCGCCGGCGCGCGCCCAGCAGCTGGCGAGCCTGCGGCTGTTCAGCAACGCGCCCGGCGACTACGGCAGCGGCCTGCCGGATGCGACCCTGCGCTCGACGTCGTGGGACAGCGACGCGCCATTGGCCGAGCGCTTCCTGTCACGCCTGCAATATGCCTACGGCAAGCGCGACTGGGGCGTGCGCCTGGACAACGACAACCTGTTCGCCCTGCAGCTGCGCGGCGTGCAGGCGGCCGTTCTCGCCCGCTCGTCGCGGCTGCACGGCATGCTGTCGACCGATCATCCGTTCGAATATCTCGGCGGCCTGTCGCTCGCTGTGCGTCACCTGACCGGCGCGGCACCGGATCTGTACGTGGCGGATTTGCGCGACTCCCAGGCGCGCATGGTGCCGGCGGCGCGCCGGCTGGCCGACGAGCTGCGCGCGCGCTACCTCAACCCGCACTGGATCGGCGCGATGAAGCGCGAAGGCTATGCCGGCACCGTCGAGATGCTGAAGATCGTGAACAACTTCTGGGGCTGGCAGGTAACGGCACCCGACACGGTGCGGGCCGATCAGTGGCAGGCTATCCACGACACCTTCGTGCGCGATCAACGGAACCTCGATCTGAACGGCTGGTTCGCGCAGCACAATCCGACGGCGCAGGCGCAGATCGTCGAACGCCTGATCGAAGCGATCCGCAAGGGTTACTGGGACGCCCCCGAGCAGACACGCCGCGAGCTGGTCGAGCGCTGGCAGCAGCTGGCGCGTGAGCACGGCGTCGATACCGGTGCCGATGCCACGCGTACCTTCATCACGCAAGTGGCAACGGGTTTCGGCTTGTCGGCCACCGCGCCGGCGCCGGATCAGCCCGCCGCGCCGCCGGCAGGAAGCGCGCCCGAGCCCGTGCAAGGTCAGGTCCTGCAGCCGGTACCGCAGCAAATGGCGGCTGCGGAGACCGTGCGCATCTGGATCTTCCTGGCGCTGCTGGGCGGGTGCCTGTTGGCCGGCGTCGCGCAGCAAGCCCTGAGCAATCGCAACGGTCTGAAGGTGTCGCCATGACGGGCGTGGAATCCGGTCTATACGAGTTCACCCGACTGTTCCTGCTGCCGGTGCTGGCGCTGGTGTTGGCAGCGCTGGTCTACGTCTTTGTCGCGCTGGGTGCGTTCGCGATGGAGGCATGGCAGCGCTGGCGCGGGAACTATCGCTCCCGCCTGGCGGCGCATCAGCGCCAGACGAACGGCACGTCCGACGATCTGGAACTGTGGATCCTGAAGCGCCTGGAGTGGCTGCGCGTGGTGGCGCGCAGCACGCCCATGCTGGGGCTGGTGGCGACCATGATCCCCATGGGCCCGGCACTGCTGGCGTTGACCCGCAACGACGCCAAGGCCATGGGCGAGAACCTCGTGGTGGCATTTTCATCCGTCATCCTGGCGCTGATCAGCGCCAGCATCGCCTTCTTCATGCTCACGGTGCGGCGGCGTTGGCTGCTGCAGGAACTGCGCGCCATCGAGCGGACATGGGGGCCGTTCTGATGCGCTTTCTGGCTGACGACGATGCCGATGACCCGGTTCTGTCCGTGGTCAACCTGATCGATCTGTTCCTGGTCGTGATCGCCATCCTGATGGTGGTCATCGTGCATAACCCGCTCAATCCGTTCAGCGACAGCAAGGTGGTGGCGGTCGAGAATCCGGGCGCGCCCGACATGCGCATCACCATCAAGGACGGCAAGGAGCTGACCCGCTACCAGTCCAGCGGCCAGATCGGTGAAGGGCAGGGTGTTAAGGTGGGAGTCACCTACCGCTTGCCCGACGGCCGGTTGATCTACGTGCCCAGCCCCTGACGGTCACACCAACGGCAGATTGGGGCGGCCGTCGGCATCGAGGTCGAACGTGCCGAGCCAGCTGCGGCGCACACCGGCCAGGGTCGAGAGCATCATGTCGCGCGTGGGTGGCAAGGCGCACAGCGGACCGAAGGTGAGATCGCGCAGCCAGCCCAGCGGCGCGAACCGCGACTGGTAGAACGGTGTCAGCAGGTGGCTGGCCTGGCGGTAGAAGCGCGCCGGGCCACGGCGGGCGGCTTCGGCCTTGGCGAGCGCGCTGGCGATATCTTCGCTGGCCGTGAAGGCCGCGGCCAGCGTGGCGGCATCGAGCAACGCCATGTTGGCGCCTTGGCCGAGCTGGGGCGAGGTGCCGTGGGCCGCATCGCCCAGGAACATCACGCGATCGCGTGACCAGCGCGGCATGGCGACGTGCCGGTAGGTGGCGCCGGCAACCTGGTCGATGCTGCGCAGGGCCGTCAGCGGTTCCGCGAGGTCGGGCCATTGGCGGGCGATGTTCGCCTTCAGTGCCGTGACGCCGGCGGTGCGTGCCGCATCGATGTTGCGCGCCGGCAGGCTCCAGAAGACGGTGATGCACGGCGCGCCGTCGGGTGCGTCCAGCCGGCGACCGACCGGCAGGGCGCCGACCATCACTCGGCTGTCGTGGAAGCGCTGATGCAAGACGCCGGCGAAGCGTTCCTGCGGATCGGGCAGCGTCACCCACAGGCAGCCCCACGGATAGAGCGGTGCGCGATGGCGGATACCGAACTGCGTCCGCAGGGCCGAATGCGCGCCGTCCGCCACCAGCACCAGGTCGGCGGCAACGGGCGCGGCCCCATTGCCGAAGCGCAGCGTAGCCTGCTGCGGTGTGGACTCGATGCCGGCAACCTCGGACGCCGTCACCAGTTTGGCGGCCGAGCGCTTCAGGCGCTCGAACAGCAGCCCGAACAGCGCGCCGCGATGGATGCCGAGCCCATGCAGGCGTGCATCGAGGTCGCTGTAGGCGAGTCGCAGCACAGTGCGGCCGTTGCGCGTGCGCCCGTCGATACCGGCGATCCGAGCACCCAGCGCGAGCGCATCGGCCTCGACGCCCAGCCGGTGCAGCACCTTCAGCCCGGTCGGCTGCAGCAGCAGGCCGGCACCCAGCGGCTGCGGCTGGGCGAAGCGTTCATAGATGGTTACGTCATGGCCGGCATCGGCCAGCAAGGCGGCCGCAGTCATGCCGCCGACGCCGCAACCGACCACGGCGATGCGATAGGAAGTCACGGTGGCTGCTCGGTCCGCTAGCGCCCGTGGCGCCGTCCACGGTCATGGCGCGATCGCGGTGCGCGGCGCGCGAGATGGCTGCTCGATCGATGTGCTGGCGGCGCCAAAGCGATGCTCCCCGAGGGTCCTGCCGCAATTGTCAAGCAACCGCCGCAAAGCGTCAAATTTCCATCAGTCGGCCGTCAGGCCGAGGGCGCATCAATTTTGCGGGCTGTGCCCGAAAGACCATTCCATGAAGCCTCGCTCATTGTCCCTGGACCGGCGGGTTCCCGCGCGGGCGATTCTCGCGCTTGCCGCGCTCTATGCCCTGGTCTCGCTGCTGCTGCAGGTCGGCATCGGGTTTCCGGCGTGGCGCGCCGATTCGCCGATCGAAATCTGTATCGATGTCGCCGTCCTGGGCGGCCTGGTGTTGGCCGCCGTGCAGCTCTATCGGCATCATCGGGATGCGGCGCTGCGCACGGGATGGGCCTTCGCCACGGTCGGGATGGGCTTCATTGCCGTCAGCGAAACGGCGGACTGGTTCAACGGCTATGCGTCCGCCTGGTGCGATGAGGCGTGGTTCGAAGTCCCGCTGTGGCTGATCGCGGCGTTCTGCTTTCACCAGTGCACGCGGCTTCATGCCGCGCGGCCGCGCGTTCGTGTCTGGGCGCGCGTCGGTCTTGCGCTGCTGCTGGCGTTCATCGTGCTCGACATCGCCAAGTCCGCAACCTCACCTGCCACCGGACTGTCGCATGACGTGCTTGACGTCGGTACCGACTACACGTCGCTGCTGAGCCTGTTGTGCACCCTGTCGGCGCTGGTCTTCAGCAGCCGCAGCAGCGGCGCCGCCGCATTGATCATCCCGGGCCTCCTCGACGTTTCGCGGCCGCTCTTCACCGCGGTCGGCGCTGTGCCGGCGCCGGCGGTGACGCCGGTTGCCATCGGCGCCGTGGCGCGGACACTGTTTTTCGATCTGCGCCTGTTCCGGGTGGCGCGATACCCGACCCGGTTTGCGCTGCTGCATCAGCCCGGCTTGCGGCAGTTCGAAGCGGTGGTGATGGCGATCCTGTTCGGCAGCCGGATCGGACCGCGTGTGTCGCATGAGGTCGGCACGCCCCTGTTGCGTCAGTTCGCCGACCTGCTTCGCCTGGGCGTCGGACAGGGCATCGATGCCGTGAGCTACTACCTGTTCGAACTCTATCGGCCGGACGGTCGCGCGCGGGCATCGTATTATCTGACGCGCAGTGAAACCAAGAACGGCCTGTTCGCGGTCCTCAACGCGCTGCGGCCGCGCGATGACGCCGTCGCCCACGATCTCACCGACAAGGTCGCCTTCGGGGACGCCTGCACCGCGGCCGGCATCCCGACGCCGCCGATCCTGCTGGCGGCGGTCGACGGCAGGATCGCCTGGCGCACCGATGGTGCGGCCTTCGATGGCGATCTGTTCGCCAAGCTGAGGCGTGGCCGCGGCACGATGAAGACCGGGCAGTATCATCGCATCGGCCCGTTTGCCTATGTCGATCGGCACGGCCGGATGCTGTCGCTGGACGACATTGTCGAGGCGGTACGCCGGCAATCGCTGACGGTCGTCGGTAAGAAGACGACACCCGTCATCGTCCAGCCCCGCCTGCGCAATCACCCCAGCCTGGCCGACCTGGCCAAGGACTCGCTGATCGTCATCCGCGTCGTGACGTGCCTGGATCGCGACAATGTGCCGGAGGTCACGCACGCGATGCTGCGCATCCTCGCCAAGATCGAGCCCGACTGGGACACGCGCCCGGACTGGGAATACGGTGCCGCCATCGATCTCGAGACCGGCCGCCTAGGGTGGCTGACCGGCGACAAGCCCGATACCTGCCTGGCCTGGTACGACACGCATCCCATCACCGGCGCGCCGGTCCTGGGACGCCGGATCGAGGATTGGCCGGCGCTGCGCGATCTCGCCGTGCGCGCCCATCGGCTGTTCGCCAATCGCATCGTGATCGGCTGGGACCTGGCGCTCACCGCGCAAGGTCCGATGGTGATCGAAGGCAACAGCAACATGGATGTCTCGTTCATCCAGCGCGCCTACCGCGGTCCCATCGGTCGCAGCCGGCTGGGTGAGCTGCTGGGCTATCATCTGTCCAGGCTGTAAAGCGCACCCCGCGGCTGTCGGCTTCCAGACGTCTCAGCCCAGCGGCATCAGACCGACTGCCGGCCAATCGTCCGCCGCAGTTTCGACGGGATTTCTCGGATAATGTGACCCCGTCACCCCGCGAGGAATGCCGAAAGGGCCGCAAATTGGTGCCGCGATGACCGATTGGATCGACCATCACCGGCGGCGGCTGTTGCTCGCCCTGGTGGCAGCCCCCGCGCTTGCGATTCCAGGTCTTGGCCGAACGGGCGCGGCGACGGCCGCGCCGCCGGATGGCACCGCCATCCGGACCGTCCTTCAGATCGCCCACAACGATCGCGACCAGGTGCCCGGGCCTATCCGCGCGATACGGATATCGCCCGACAACCGACTGGTGGCGACGGGCAGCGACGATGAGCACGTGGTGAAGCTGTGGGACGTCGAATCGGGAAAGCTCCTGCGCACGATGCGCGGGCATGAGAATGCGGTCCTGTCTGTCGCGTTCTCTGCCGATTCGCGTTACGCAGTGTCGGGCGATCGCGGCAAGACGACGGTGCTGTGGGACGTCGAGAGCGGGACCGCCATGCGCCGCTTCGCGACTGCGGAGCAAGACATCATGGCGATCGCGGTCACGCCGGATGGCCGCCATGTCCTGGCGGGAAGCAAGGCGCAGATCGGACGTAGCGTGGCTGTGGAACTGTTCGACACGACCAGCGCCGCGCTGGTGCGTCGCCTGGAGGGGCATGATGGTGCCACCTTGGCTGTTTCCATTTCTCCCGATGGCAAGATCGCGGCATCGGCCGGCGAAAAGATGCTGACACTGTGGGACCTGGCGAGCGGCAAGGTACTGCGTGACTTGCCGGCCTATGCCGCCGACGGCGTTAGTGCTCTGTTCTCCGACATCGTCTTTTCGCCGGATGGCCGAAGCCTGCTCACGTCGCGGACGATGACATTGTGGGACGTCGCCAGCGGTGATATCCGGCGCCGCTTCAGTACGCCCGCCGATCGTGCCCGCACGGCGGCGTTCTCGTCCGATGGGCAGTATTTGCTCAGCGCCGATGAGTATTCGAAGCTGGTGCTGCAGTTGTGGGATGTCGCCACAGGCGCACGGATCCGTCGGTTCACCCAGCTCGATCCGGGCGCCTACCGAGAGAACTGGGATGCCGAAGCGGTGGCCTTCCTGCCGGACCGGCGCGGCGTATTGGCCGTCGGTCGATTCGGGTCCTTCACGCAATGGCACCGGGACACGGGTGTGGTCGTGGACAGCGTGACACCGCCACGCGGGGGCGACGTACGATCCATTGCCGTCACGCCAAATGGCGGCGCGCTGGTCTCGGCCCAGCCGCACGGCGCGCTGGTATGGGACCTGACCAGCGGTACGATTCGTCGGCGCCTGGGGAGCGACTCCAACCACGACGTCAACGCGACGGCGATTTTTCCCGATGGCAAGCTGGTATTGACCGGTGAAGGGGCGCCACCGCGCGACTACAGGGCACCGGGCGGTGCCGAAATCTTGATTCTGCGCGATATTGACACCGGCCGAACCGTGCGCAGCTTCAGAGGGCACGGTGGACCTGTCATGTCCGTTGCCATCTCGGCAGATGGCCGGCGGATTGTATCGGGCGGCGAAGACAAAACCATGAACCTGTGGGACGCAGCGTCAGGCGCGCTGCTGCATAGCTTCAACGATCATACCGACTTGGTCTATGCCGTCGCCATCTCCGGCGACGGACGGCAGCTGGCGTCGGCCGGTGACAGGACGACCGTCGGGATATGGGATGTCACGACGGAAAAGGTCGTGCACACCATCCCGGCGGATGATCTCGGCGTCAGCGCGCTCGCGCTCTCGATCGATGGCAAACGGTTGCTCACCGGCGGTTGGTCCAAGATTGCCATTCTGTGGGACGCCACGTCGGGCGCGAAACGCCATACCCTGACCGGGCATGCCGCCATCGTCATCTCCGTCGCGTTCTCTGCCGATGGTCGCGTGGCGGCAACGGGCGACAACGGCGGCTCGGTGTGCTTGTGGGATGCGGCCGCGGGCACGCGTTTGCAGGCACTCGACGGACACGAGGATGGCGTAACGTCGATCGCATTCCTGCCGAACGGACGGTTCCTGGCCACGGGAAGCCGCGACAAGACGGTGCGGCTGTGGAACATCCAGAGCGGCCAATTGGCGGCAACCCTGTTCGGCGACGAGTACGACTCCGTCGCGCTGGCGCCTGATGGTCGCTTTGTCGCCCACGGCGATCCGCGGCGTGTCATTGCCCTGGTCCGCGGCACGGCGATTCAGCCGATCGACGACGTCCTCAAGCGCAACCGCCGCCAGAGCTTCGCGGAATTGCTCACGCCATCCTAGATAAGTGCGCGCAGCGCGCTACTATGCCTGCGTCGCAGCGGGCCGCGGAGGCCTGCCGCGATGCGATATGGCCGCTGCGGGGAGCCTCGTCGGGCGACGCATGGCGGCCTAGCATGTCGCGTTCGCGCAAAGGGGAGAGATGGGGTGGCGGAGACCTACGATTACATCATTGTCGGTGCCGGCTCGGCGGGGTGCGCCGTGGCGGCGCGGCTCAGCGCCGATGCGCGGCACAAGGTGCTGCTGCTCGAGGCCGGGCCGGCCGACAACAACATGTGGATCCACATTCCGATCGGCTACGCCCGCACCTTCCTCGACGAGAAGGTGAACTGGAAATACGAGACCGATCCCGAGCCGCACCTCGGCGACCGCAAGGTCTATTGGCCGCGCGGCAAGACCTTGGGCGGTTCCAGCTCGATCAACGGCCTGATCTACATCCGCGGCATTCCCTCCGACTTCAACTACTGGCGCCAGCTCGGCAACGCCGGCTGGGGCTTTGACGACGTGCTGCCATACTTCAAGAAGGCCGAGCGCAACGTGCGCGGCGGCGATGAGCTGCATGGTGGCGAAGGATCGCTAGGCGTCGATGACATGCGCTGGCGCAACGCGCTGTCGGACGCCTACCTCGAAGCCGCCGTTCAGGCCGGCTACCCGCGCAACGACGATTTCAACGGACCCAAGCAGGAAGGCGTCGGCTACTACCAGCTCACCACGCAAGGTGGCCGTCGGTGTTCCAGCGCCCGTGCCTACCTGCAACCGGCCCGCGGCCGCGCCAACCTGCGCATCGTCACCGGCGCGCTGACTGAGAAGGTCGAGGTCGAGAACGGCCGCGCCACGGGTGTGCGCTACCGCGTGGGCGACCGCATCGAGACGGCCCAGGCCGGGCGCGAAGTCATTCTGTGCGGCGGCGCCATCAACTCGCCGCAGCTGCTCATGCTGTCGGGGATCGGCCCGGCCGAGCATCTGGGGGAGAACGGCATCGCGGTGGTGCGCCACCTGCCCGGCGTAGGCGAGAACCTCCACGACCACTACCAGTGCCGGCATCTCTACCGTTGCGCCAAGCCGGGGACGATGAACGAGGCCGTCGGCAGCCTGTTCGGCAAGATGAAGATGGGCTTGGACTACGCGTTCGGCCGGCGCGGCATGCTGACGGTGGGTGCTGGCCTGGTCGGCGTATTCTTGCGCACGCGGCCGGAGCTGGAGGACCCCGACATCCAGCTGCACTTCATCCCATTCTCGACTGACAAGATGGGCACGACCCTGCACGACTTCCCGGGCTTCTCGGTGACGATGAACCAGTCGCGGCCGCAGAGCCGTGGCCGCCTGAAGCTGCGGTCGGCCGATGCGCGCCAGCATCCCTCGATGGTGGCCAACTATCTCGCCGACGAGAGCGACCGGCGCACCGCAATCGATGGTCTGAAAGCCGTGCGCCGCATCGCGCAGCAGCCGGCGCTGAAGGAGTGGATCGCCGAGGAGTTGCTGCCCGGCCCCAAGGTACAGGCCGACGCGGAGTGGCTCGACTTCCTGCGCGGCAACGGCAGCTCGATCTATCACCCGGCTGGCACCTGCAAGATGGGCCCGGCCAACGACAGGATGGCGGTGGTCGACGAGCGCCTGCGCGTGCTGGGAGTCAACGGGCTGCGTGTCGCCGATGCCTCGGTGATGCCGCAGGTCGTTTCGGGCAACACGAACGCCGCCTGCATCATGATCGGCGAGAAATGCGCCGACATGGTGCGCGCCGACGCCGCTTAGTTTTCCCTCCCCACGCAGTGGGGAGGTGCCCCGAAGGGGCGGAGGGGACCCGACGAGATCTTCGTAATGAAGACCACGTCGGCTCCCCATCCGGCCTTCGGCCACCTTCCCCGCAAGCGGGGAAGGGACAATCCCAACAGTGGAGCAAACGATGGACTACGAGCAGATCAAGTACGACGCCAAGGACGGCATTCTCACCATCACGCTGAACCGCCCGGACAAGCTCAACGCCTTCACCGGACGTATGCTGTCGGAGCTCCTCGATGCCCTCGACCGCGCCGATCGTGACGACGACGTGCGTGCCATCGTCTTCACCGGCGCCGGCCGCGGCTTCTGCGCCGGCGCCGACCTGTCGGGCGGCGCCAACACCTTCAACGCCGAGAATCGCGGCCCGGTCGACCCCGGGCTCGACGGCCATCGCGACGGCGGCGGCCTGCTGACCCTGCGCCTGTTCGACTGCCTGAAGCCGTTGATCGCCGCCTGCAACGGGCCGGCGGTCGGCGTCGGCATCACCATGCAGCTGGCCATGGACGTGCGCCTGGCGTCGGAGGAAGCCCGCTACGGCTTCGTCTTCACCCGACGCGGCATCGTGATGGAGGCCTGCTCGAGCTGGTTCCTGCCGCGCCTGGTGGGACCGCAGCAGGCGCTTGAGTGGGTGATGACCGGCCGCGTCTTTTCGGCCGAGGAAGCGCTGCGCGGCCGCCTGGTGCGCTCGGTCCACAAGCCGGCCGAGCTGCTGCCCGAAGCCTACAAGCTCGCGCGAGAGATCGCCGACAATACCGCGCCGGTCTCGGTGGCGCTCAACAAGCAGATGATCTGGAAGATGCTGGGCGCCGATCATCCCATGGAAGCGCACAAGGTCGACTCCAAGGGCATCTATGCACGCGGCAAGTCGGCCGACGTGCGCGAGGGCGTCGTCTCGTTCCTGGAGAAGCGCAAGGCCAACTACCCCGACAAGGTCAGCAAGGACATGCCGGGCTACTTCCCGTGGTGGCAGGAGCGCACCTTCAAGTAAGGAACACGTCATCCCGAGCGCCCCTTCGACCGGCTCAGGAGAGGGATCTCCTGCGGACCGAGACTCCAAAATCAGGAGATCCCTCGCTGCACTCGGGATGACGATCCGCAAATCACAACCCCGTCAGAAAATGCAACGGATACCGTTGTTTTCAGCATAGCTGGTCGAATGGTCGCACAGCGCGGGCTTTCTTCGCATTGCAGCCTGGCGGCCTTATATTGCACTGCAATGTCGTTACTACGTCATCGCTTGCTCTCGGCTCGGCTCGGCCTGGTGCCCGGCGCCGTGGGGCGGCCGCGCCCGTCGCGAAAGGCCTAGGCCGGCATGCTGGGCATCGTCCGCATTGCGCTTGGCCGGCCCTACACGTTCGTCGTGATGGCGTTGCTGGTCATGATCGCAGGCCCCCTGGCGGCGCTGCGCATGCCGGTCGACATCTTCCCCGAAATCCGCATCCCGGTCATCGCGGTGGTGTGGGGCTATACCGGATTGCCGCCGGACCAGATGGCCGGCCGCATCCTGGGGCCCTACCAGCGCTCGCTCACGACCACCGTGAACGACATCGAGCATCTCGAGGGCAATTCCTACACCGGCATCGGCATCGTGAAGATCTTCTTCCAGCCCGGTGTCGACATCCGCATCGCCAATGCACAGGTCACGGCGGTGTCACAGACCGTGCTGCGCCAGATGCCGGCCGGCATCACGCCGCCGCTGATCCTCAACTACAGCGCCTCGACCGTGCCGATCATCCAGCTGGCGCTGTCGGGCGCCGGCCTGTCGGAGCAAGCGCTGGCCGACCTGGCGTTGAATACGGTGCGCACGCCGCTGGTGACGGTGCCGGGCGCGGCGATTCCATTCCCGTTCGGTGGCAAGACGCGGCAGATCCAGATCGACCTCGATCCGGCGGCGCTGGCGGCGCGCGGCCTGTCGGGCCAGGACGTCGCCAACGCGCTGGCGAGCCAGAACCTGCTGACACCCGTCGGCACGCAGAAAATCGGCAGTCTCGAATACACGATCCAACTCAACACGGCGCCGTCCGAGATCGCCGCGCTGGGCGACCTGCCGATCACCACCGCCAACGGCACCGTGGTCTATATCCGCGATGTCGCGCAGGTGCGCGACGGCAACCCGCCGCAGACCAACATCGTGCACGTCGACGGCGGCCGCTCGGTGCTGATGCAGATCCTCAAGAACGGCGCGACCTCGACCCTCGCGATCATCGACGGCATCAAGCGCGAGGTGGCGGGTCTCAAGTCCGTCCTGCCCGAGACGCTGAGCATCGTGCCGATCGGCGACCAGTCGCTGTTCGTCGAAGGGGCGATCTCGGGCGTGGCCTACGAGGGCGTGATCGCCGCCGCGCTCACCAGCCTCATGATCCTGCTGTTCCTGGGCAGCTGGCGCTCGACGGTCATCATCGCCATTTCGATCCCGCTCTCCGTCCTGGGCGCCATCGCCGGGCTGGCGGCGCTCGGCGAGACGCTGAACATCATGACCCTGGGCGGTCTGGCGCTGGCCGTCGGCATCCTGGTCGACGATGCCACGGTCACCATCGAGAACATCAACTGGCACCTGGAGCAGGGAAAGGACGTCGAGCCCGCCATTCTCGACGGCGCCCGGCAGATCGTCGTGCCGGCCTTCGTCTCGCTGCTGTGCATCTGCATCGTCTTCGTGCCCATGTTCTTCCTGCAGGGCGTGGCGCGCTTCCTGTTCGTGCCGATGGCCGAGGCCGTGATGCTGGCCATGGTGTGCTCGTTCATCCTGTCGCGCACGCTGGTGCCGACCATGGCGAAGTACCTGCTGCACCGCCATGACGCGCACGATGCCGAGGCGCCGCGGCCGCCGTCGCGCAACCCGCTGGTGCGCTTCCAGCGCGGCTTCGAGACGCGCTTCGAGGCGTTGCGCGTGGGCTACCGCGGGCTGCTGTCGTCGGCGCTCGCCAACCCGCGCCTGTTCATGACCGGCTTCATGGTCGTGGTGCTGGCCTCGTTCCTCCTGGTGCCGTTCCTCGGGCGCAACTTCTTCCCGGCCGTGGATTCCGGCCAGATCCTGATGCACGTCCGGGCACCCATCGGCACGCGCGTCGAGGAGAGCGCCGTGCGCTTCGCCGCCATCCAGGCGGCGATCCGCCAGATCATCCCACCGTCCGAGCTGGCGACAATGGTCGACAACATCGGTATGCCGGTCAGCGGCATCAACATGACCTACAACAACACCGGCACGATCGGCTCGCAGGACGGCGACATCCAGATCCGCCTGCAGCCCGGCCACGCGCCGACGGCGTTCTACGTGAAGCGCCTGCGCGAGGAGCTGCCGCGGCGCTTCCCCGACACCAGCTTTTCGTTCTTGCCCGCCGACATCGTGAGCCAGATCCTGAACTTCGGGGCGCCGGCGCCGATCGACCTGCAGTTGCGTGGCCCCAACCTGGCCGCCAACTTCGACTATGCCAACAAGCTGCTGGTGCAGATCCGGCGCGTCCCCGGCGTCGCCGACGCGCGCATCCAGCAGTCGCGCGGCAGCCCGGTCTTCAATGTCGATGTCGATCGCACGCGGGCACAGAATGTCGGCATGACCGTGCGCGACGTGACCAACAGC
>Ga0187894_10003007_pt1 | contig 19372 bp, 17 predicted proteins | sample GBC1701081metaG_FD_136650 | JGI IMG/M metagenome (GOLD analysis project Ga0187894, IMG submission 136650) | White microbial mat communities from a lava cave in the Kipuka Kanohina Cave System on the Island of Hawaii, USA - GBC170108-1 metaG ...
ACCCGTGGAGAGGCTTCTCCAACTCAAAGCTGAGATGAAGGCAGAGAGACAGAATAAAGATGCTCAAGTACCTGTTGGATGAACACGTCACAACCGATTTATCACCCTCACCTCAACCTCGGCGCATAAACTGTAAATGGCACGGTAATGATTTTGTCGCCGCGTTGGAACTGCGACCAGATGCGGTAATTGCCCGGACGCGGGAAGAACGTGTCGAAGACGACATCGGGTTTGCTCTCGAGTTTGCTGCGATCAACATCCTCAGGAATCATCTCGGTCGGATGCGAATGCAAATAATCGGTCGCATCCTCGCTCAGGATCAGCGTATGCCCCCACGCGCCGAGATACGGCTTCAAATCCTTGACCGGCTGGCCCGACTTTTCGTCAATCAGGTGATAACGCAACTCAGCCGGTTTGCCGGCGAACGGCTCTTCGGGATCGAACTTCAATTCAAAGCGAGTGCCCTCGACGGTTTTGACGAGCTTGTTGTTGATCGGCTTGTCGGGCGTGAGCCGGGCTTGTGATGAAATCAGATCGCCGTTGTACCCGGCGGTGACCAGGTTGTGGTGAGTCACCTGTGGCATTCCGCCCGCCGGGAAGAAGTCGCAGAAGATTTTGTAGTATCCCGCCTTCGGCAAATCGGTCTCAATCGTGAAGCTGCCGTCGGACTGTTTGTCCGGGTGGATGTGCTGGAAGCTCTCAAAATCCTGGCTGACTACGAACAGGTGGAAAGGCATGTCGTGCAGGATATTGAACTCTTTGATCTGTTTCCCGGTCACCGGATGAAAGATGGTGAATTGAAGCTTCACTGAGGCCGCCGGTTTCGGCGGCGCGGGAATTGTTTTGATTCTGACGATGTATTCACCGGTTTCTGGCGGCGCCGATTTGACCAGCTTCATATTGCACTTAGGGCAAGTCCCGGGCTGATTCGAGACCACGTCGGGGTGCATCGGGCAGATGTGAAAGTCTCCACTCGCCGCCCCGCCTTTTGCGGCGACGAGCTTCATGTTGCACTTATGACATTGCCCCGGCAGCTTGGAATTCACGTCGGGATGCATCGGGCAGATGTAGACAATCGGTTCCTGTTGCGCCGGGTCTTGCGCGAACGCGAAGCCGGAAAGCCCCACTGCGGCGAAGGCCAACCCACCTGCTAAAAATGATCTGCGATTGTTTGTCATATGCTGATGATACTTCCTTCAATCCCATCGCCATCGTCATTTCACCTGGCGCCCGCTTCGAGCATACGCTTCCGCAGCTTCTCCATATCTCCCGCGACGGTTCGCGCGCCAGCGAACAAGACGGCGGCGAGTAACAGCGAAATTACCGGCGCCGAATAAAACGCCTGATGCAGACCTATCGCGCGGAACTCATTCGGGACCAGCTTCACATCAGTGAAGATCATTCCGGCCTCGGCCGCCGCGCGCAACGCGAAATTGTCGCTCAGCATTCCGACGATCTTCGATCCGAAAGCGCCGCCGAGCACGTACATAGCGAAAAAGTACAACGCCATCGCTGTCCCGCGCAAATTGGGTTCGACCACGTCCTGGATCGCCGGATAGACTGTCACATAATAGACGTAAAACAGCAGCCAGCCGAGCCCCATCAGCGCAGTGAAGAAGACCATCTGCCCTCTCGGCAGGTTCAACGCCAGAAAGACAAGCGGCGTCGAAACCAATAGCGACAGCGCCGCCAGCAACATTCGCCCATTGTCCCACCGCTTGCGAACCCAATCGGCTACAAACCCGCCGACGAGCAGGCTGATCACTCCGACCGCGCCGAGCACGACCGCCGCGATCAAGCCCGCCCGCTCCAAACTCAATCCGTAATAACGAACCAGGTAGAGCGGCATGTAGGCGTTGACGGCGTATGCGTTGAAGTTGTGCAGCGCGCCCGCCAGGATGATCCACCACATCGTCGGAATGCTCAGCACTCGACGATAAGGCGAGGCCTCATCAACCGAGCCGGAAACCTGAACAGCTTCCGACGCGCCGCGCGGATACTCTTTGATCCTGAACGACATCAAAGCGAAAACGAATCCGGGAATCGCGGCTAAAAAGAACGTCATCCGCCATCCGTAAGCCTGCGCGACCATCCCGCCGAACATATTACTCAGAAAGATTCCGATCGGCAGTCCGAGCATGAAGATGGACATCGCTCGCGCCCGGCGATTGGCCGGGAACATATCGCCGATCAATGAATTCCCCGCCGGGGCGCAGCTCGCTTCACCAATGCCGACCCCGATCCGCAGGGCGAACAGCGACCAATAGCCGCGCGCCAACCCGCTCGCGGCTGTAAACAGGCTCCAGAAGGCCGCGCCCAGGCCGAGAATGAGAGGGCGACTCCCGCGATCGGCCCAGCGTCCCAGCGGGATGCCGACAGCGGCGTAGACCAAAATGAACGCCATCGTGATGTCGCCGTACTTGGAATCGGTCAGATTGAATTCGCTGATGATCAACGGCGCGACCGAGGCCGCGATCTGGCGGTCGAAAAAGTTCATCGTGTTGATCGCGAACAACACGAACAACGCAAACCAGGCCTGTCTATTTTGATCTTCGTTCATTGATCTCCCTTGATCTGTTGTTTCAGTTTTTCACCTTGCGAAAGGATTTGCGGTATCCGCGTCGCACCGCCTTTTAAATCGGTGGGGTGAATGATCTCCGCCGTCAGCCGGCGAATCTCTTTGCGTTGTTTGATCGCTTCTTCGGAAAGTTTGCGGCCTTTCGCCGCAAGTCGAGCGCCCGTGTCGCGCAGGTCGTCTGTAAGAGTCAACAAGTCTTGAAACTGTTGCGGCAATGCGGGCAGGTATTCCAACCCGTGACAGCTTGCGCAGAATTGCCCGATGCTGAAAGTTTCGGGCTGATTGCCAATGCCGTGCGCGCCGTGGCACTCGGCGCAATCGAGCCGGGGCGCTCCCTGTTTCTCGGGGAAATGTTTGCTGGTTTTGAATTGCGCGAGCTGCGGGTTGTGACAGGCGCCGCACATCATCAACGTCGCGTTACGATCGGGCTTGCCGATGAGGCTTGTCGAATGAGCCTTCGCCTTCTCTGTTTGCGCGGGGTCGCCGCCGTGACAATCACCGCAACCGACGCCCGCGCGGCCGTGGGAACTTGCTTGATGAATTCCGACAACCTCAGCCGCCCGGCCTGTTGATTGCGCGTGGCATTTGACGCAGTTGTCATCCGCGTCGGCGGAAGCGCGCCCTGATGAAGTAAAGGATGAAGTAAAAGCGTCCGTGAGGAGCAGGCAGGAAAAACAGAAACACGCCAGCTTGACAGCGCGGAGACGATTGGCCTTCACCCCGTTCATCCTCTTCATTCTCTTCCCTTCTTTAGTTCCCGGTGAAGACCGCTTTTCGTTTTTGGAGGAAGGCCGCGACCCCCTCTTTGAAATCAGCGGAGCGGAAACAATCGCCCTGATTGACCGCCTCGAATTCGAGCGCGGAGGCGAGGTCGGATTGAGCGCCGTTGATCAATCCCGCCTTGATCTTCGCGAGCGCGGTCGCCGGAGCGTTCGCCAGTCTCCCGGCCAGCGCGTTGACCGTCGCGTCGAGTTCAGCCGCCGGGACGACGCGGTTGATCATGCCCATCTCGAAGGCCTGCTCGGCGGGGATAGGATCGCCGAGCGCCATCAGTTCGAACGCCTTGTTGTACCCGACCAGTCGCGGCAGGAAGTAAGTCCCGCCGCCGTCCGGCATCAATCCGATCTTGACGAAAACCTGGCCGAAGAAGGCCTGGTCCGACGCGATGATGATGTCAGCGGCGAGCGCGTAATTGCATCCGACGCCGGCGGCGTGGCCGTGAACGCGCGCAATGATAGGCTTCGGCAACCCGCGCATCGCCAGGACGCCGGGATTGACGCCTTCGCGCAAGTCAGCCGTCACATCGGGACCGCCGCCGTCTGAGTTCAACGCTTGCAAATCGGCGCCCGCGCAGAACGAATCGCCTGAGCCGGTGATGATGACGACGCGCGTCTCGTCCTCGGCCGACTGTTTGATCGCTTCGGCGAAGCGCCGGATCGTGTCGAAGTCAATCGAATTGCGCCGCGCGGGATTGTTGAATGTGATGCGCTTGACGCCGTCTTCCAAGCTGACGAGAAGTCTGTCAGATACTTCGGACATTGTTGAAGCTCCCGTTGTTCGCGAATTTAATGAAGAAAGGTCGAGCCAAAAGCGGGCGTATTGTCGCTCAGACGGCCGAGGTTTTACAAACGCGAACGCCAATGCGAGCGCCGGAAAGATGAGTAAGATGGCGAGCGCGCCAGGCGCTTATTTATCATCGCCCTCATCATCTTTTTCATCCTCGTCATCCCAGTCATCATCAGGATCATCGCCGACCCAAACCTCGCTGTCAGGAGATACTCCCACCATGTAGTGGTATCCGTCGGAACCGAGGCGGCGCTGGAGAGTGTCAATAACTTGTCTGATGCGCGCTTCCGAATCGTAAGGACCGGATACGAAGAATGGCTTGCCGTCTTTGCCAAAGGTGAATTCCACCGCGCATTCCGACGCGTCAATGTCATTGAGTATTTTGCGCGGCAGTTTGTAATCAGGATGCGGCTCGAAGCCAAGGTCGCGCGCGTAGGCGACGGAGTCCTCGACAAGCTTCTTCGCGTAAGCCGGTTCGACCACTCTCATTCGCATCTCGCTCGTGGCGATGAAATCATCGAAGACCTCTCGCGGCTTCAACATCGCAAACGCGTCCTTTACGCCAAGACAGTAAGCGTCAACCAGGAAGATTCCCGCCGCCACCTGAGATCCTGAAAGCCGGCTGACAACGACGTGTCCCATACCCTGCCCTATGCTCTCGTCAAATATCTCCTCCGCGACGTAGCACTTGTAAATCGGCGCGCGCGCGGCCAGTTCAAATTCCAAACCGGCAAATTGGCTGGTCCAAGATGATCTTCCCGGTTGTGTCCGCTTGTGCGACGCGGTTTTCGCTTTACGCTTGGCGCGCTGTTTTGCGAGCTTCTTCTGTCTTTTTCGCTGATCGATGGGCATTGCGTCTTGCCTCCCTATTTAAGCCAGTAGCTTATCAACCACCAATCCATGAACGTCGGTCAAACGGAAATCACGCCCCTGGAAACGGTAGGTCAGCTTCTCGTGATCGAATCCGAGCAGATGCAGGATCGTGGCGTGAAGGTCGTGAACGTGGACTCGGTCTTCGACGACGTTGAACCCCAGCTCGTCGGTCCGGCCTATTGTAACGCCCGGCTTGACGCCGCCACCAGCCATCCACATCGTGAACGCGTTAGGATGATGATCGCGGCCATCGTTGGTTCCGCCCTGCACCATCGGCGTTCGCCCGAATTCGCCGCCCCAGACGACCAGCGTGTCTTTCAACATTCCGCGCTGCTTGAGGTCTTTGACGAGCGCGGCGCCGGCCTGATCGGTGTCTTTGCAGTTCTTGGCGATGTCTTTGACCAGGTTGCCGTGCTGATCCCAGGCCTCGTGATAGATCTGCGCGAAACGCACACCGCGTTCGACCAATCGCCGCGCCATCAAAACGCTGTTGGCGAAAGACGATTTGCCGGGTTCGGCACCGTACATCTCCAGAATGTGTTTCGGCTCTTTCGAGATGTCCATCAGCTCAGGGGCTGAAGACTGCATCTTGAACGCCATCTCGAACGAGTTGATCCGCGTGGCGATCTCAGGATCGCCCATCACCTCCAGCCGCATTCGATTCAACTTGTTGATCGTGTCGAGCGAGTCGCGTTGCAGCTTTTCATCAACGCCGCGCGGGTTTGAAAGGTAGAGCACCGGGTCGCCGACGTTGCGGAACTGCACGCCCTGATAGACCGTCGGCAGAAACCCGCTGCCCCAACAACTATTGCCGCCGCTCGGTCCTTTGCTGCCGGTGCTGAAGACGACGAAGGCCGGTAAATCCTGCGCCTCGCTCCCCAGCCCGTAAATCGCCCACGCGCCCATGCTCGGACGCCCGAAGATTTGCGAGCCGGTGTTCATCATCAACTGCCCCGGCGCGTGGTTGAACGCGTCGGTCACCATTGACTTGACGATCGCGATGTCGTCAACGATGCCCGCCGTTTGCGGGATCAGTTCCGACAACTCCGCGCCGCACTGCCCGTGTTTGGCGAATTTGAATTTCGGCCCGAGCAACTGCGAATTCGGGTTGATGAACGCGGCGCGATAACCTTTCAGTAATTCGGGTGGTGGCAGCGTGCCGTCAAATTTTGCCAATTGAGGTTTGTTGTCGAACATCTCAAGGTGGCTCGGCGCGCCCGCCATAAAGAGGAAGATGACGTTTTTGGCTTTCGGCGCAAAATGCGGTCTCTTTGGGGCGAGCGGGTTGTTGGCGCCCTGAGTCGCTGCATAGCCTACATTGGCCAGCAAGTGGTTCAAGGCCAGTGCGCCCATTCCGACGCCGCATTGTTCGATGAACCAGCGGCGGGTGATTTGTTTTCCAAAGTGTTGAGATGCCGATTTATCTCGATTCATAGCCGCTCCCTATTCTTCTTCTGATTGAACCATCACTGTTTCAGTAGCCAGACGCAATGATAAGAATGCTTCCTTCAATGCTGGATTGACTGCGCTATCCGGCTCGGACAGAACCAAGTTCTGATAGGCATCCAGAAATCTCATGCGAATTCGATAGAACAAATGCAGAAAGTGCCTCAAGAAGCCTATGCAATCCAAAATGACAAACTCAATCCCGGTCGTTGAGTACATCCTGCCCGCATAATCCTCCACTGAATCGTCTACTGCCTCAGTCGTAATGAAGATGTAGTTCTGAATCAAAACCCGCGCGCTTGCAATCTTTCTGGCGGCGATTTCTATATCATCCTGCGTGACCCGCTTTGCTTTCATTTCATAGACGGTCACGACATCGTCGTCATCTTTTAGCGCAATCTGTATATCGCCTAATGCGCCGGTCTGACTGTCCGCCGCCGTGTGCCCATGCAAAGGCAGATACCTTTCGCCTAAATAGTTCTGAGCCGCCTGGTATGCCGCCGCTACGACCAACACCGGCAAGCGCGATGATTTTGGCAGGGCGAGATGTTGTTGAACGAGGTTGACGATGCTTTCGGCAGGCAGCCCCGAATCGCTCTGCGAAGCCTTCAAAGAAGCAAAGAGGGACTCTAACCGATGTTCGCGCTCATCTTTGATAATTACCAGCCAACGAATGATCTCTACCAACAAAAACTCAGAATCAACCTTTCCAGCATGAACAGTGGTAACCAGCTTGATTATTGTCTCATAGAGCTTCTTCGGTCTTCCCACCAACTCTACTCCTGGCTTAATGGTCTCTCTATTGGTTCGGAAAGCCGGTGTCAGAAAACTGGTCGTCGGATTAACCGGCAGATCATATTTCAGCGCGAACGGCCCGACGTATGTCTCATCATAATGCCGTCCCGAGAAAATGCCTTTGCCACCGATTTCCGTGTAAGGCTTGCGGATGTCAATAGCCGGATTCGACAGTTTGGCGACCAGGCACGCCATCAAAAATCGAGTCCCAGAAAGATTGGAGCACCGGCAAACGTACTCGACATCCCCGGTCAACCCTACACCTCGCACAGGCGATTTCTCGATGTTGTCAATCGCCGTCTGGTAAGCTACTTCAAGAATGACTGTTGAATCATTTCTGCGTGACGGCGATTTTGATTTTGCCACCTGCCGATCTCCTTCAACCCATAATTAACCCACAATACTTCACGACGCGGCGTTTTTACTGAATGGACTATCCGTTCCTCGGACTCGATTCGTTGCCAATCGCCATAAAGCTCTTCCATCAGTTCGCACTGATAACCTGACAATGCGACTTTGCCTTTTAGGTTTCGTAATACCTCCGCCAACTCACGATGATGTTGGTCTGTCATTTCGTAAGCGTAAGCGTTGGAATCGCCGCGCGAATCGTGGGGATAAGGTGGGTCGCAATAAAATAGCGTCTCTTCGCTGTCGTACCGCCTAATGACTTCAATTGCTGGCGCATTTTCTATCTGCACGCGAAGCAATCTTTGCGCGATCAATGGCAAATCTTCCACCGCGCCCAGCCATCGTGAGACCGCTCCGGCCATCCCTGCACGGCTAGTCAACAAACAATGCGCCCAACGCCCCGCACTGGCTTTTTGCGCAAGGCCTGTCCGCACCTGTCGCGCGAGTATGTAAAACCTTCTTGCCCTCTCCAAATCCGATAACCCCGCAGTTGTTTCATTAATTGCCGCCTCAAACTCAGCGCGTGAGAACGGAGTCAACCCGATCGCTTCAACCAGCGCCTCTTTCTTTTCGCGCAACACTCGAAAGAAATTGACCACCTCGCCGTCCATATCGTTGTAGGTTTCAACCGGTGAGGGCGCGCGATTGATCAACACCGCGGCTGATCCGCCAAACGGCTCACAGTAATGTGTGGTTTGCGGCAACAAAGGCAACAACCAATCGAGATGACTGTATTTGCCTCCATACCAACCGAAAGCTATCAACTTGTTCATGCCTTATCCTTCTTCATAACCCTTTGTAGATTCTTCCGCCCTTCATTACAAACCGAATTTTGCGAATCGCCGAGATGTCGCGCGTCGGGTCTCCTTCGACCGCGATCAGATCGGCCAACAACCCCGCTTTTACACGCCCGATCTGATCATCCATATGCAACACTCGCGCGCTGACCGAAGTCGCCGAGCGCAGCGCGTCAACCGGCTGCATTCCGAGCTTCACCATCGCTTCAAGCTCGCGCGCGTTGTCGCCGTGCGGGAAGACGCCTACGTCGCTGCCCGCGACAATCGCCACGCCCGCCGCGAGCGCCGCCTGGAAGGTCTCCTTTTTCCGCGCCTGATTGCCTACTGAAAGCGTCGGACATAGCGCGACGCCTTTCTCTTTCATCAGGCGAAAGATTTCCGGCGCGCCAGAGTCGCCGTGTTCGATAGTCTCAACGCCAGCCAGCGTCGCTCTTCGCATTCCTTCGGCCGTGGTCGCGTGCGCGGTGACGGGAATATTGGCGCTCCTGGCGGTTTCGACGATCAGCTTCAGTTCGTCGAGCGAGAAGGTCGGCGCGGCTCTGCCTTTGCCCCAGCGGTAATCGGCGTAGACCTTGATCCAATCAGCGCCTTTGCCGATCTGCGTGCGAACGGCTTTGATCAGACTGTTGACGCCGTCGGCTTCTTCGGCGCCTTGCGGCACATCCCATTCGGTGGCGTAGCCTTTCGGGCCATAACTTCCCGATGCGACGATCGCGCGTGTGGCCACAAGCATTCGCGGCCCTGGAATGATTCCTTGTTGAACGGCTTGCTTGAGTCCGACGTCGGCGTAGTCAGCGCCTTCAGTCCCCAGATCGCGAACCGTCGTGAAACCGGCGAGCAGAGTGTCGCGTAAATGGTTGGTTGCGCGCGCCACGCGCAGGCTCAGATGTTCGCGCGCGACCTGATCATTCCACGGCGTTTCGTTGTACGGATGCAGCAACACGTGCGAATGCGCCTCGATCAATCCAGGCATCAACGTCGCCGCCGGCAACTCGATCACTTTTGCATTGGCGGGGACTGTAACGGCGCTCAACGGTCCTACGGCCTCGATCTTTTCGCCGCGCGACAGCGCAACCCAGCCTTCATGAAGCTGCGCCGATTCGCCGTCGAAGACGCGCGCGGGTTTGAGCAAATAGACGCTGGCTTCTTGCGCGCCAGCGATCAGGCCGGTCCGTTCGATCAGGCAGAGGATCGAACCGCCCACGAGCAGTCCAACTGAGCAAATGATTGTAAGAATCTTGTTTCGATTTTTCATTTTCGCTGATCGATCCTCCGAGCGCATACCTTCTGATTATTTGCAGGATATTCACAAACGTCGTTAGAGTCGGAAGTTAAGCGTTGGACCACCTCCTCAACTTCCGCATCGTCCACCCATCGTTGATGAGCGATTGCTTTACCACTTGATGATACGAGTCTCGCCTGGGCACGGCCAATTACTCCTTCGTAATCGTCTCATCCAGATTTAACAACACTCGCGCCACCGCCGTCCATGCCGCCAGATCATCCATCCTCACGCCTTTCGGCAAGTCAAATGGTTTGTCGGGATCGCTCGTCGCCAGGTTCCACGGGTTCAATTCGCCCGTCGCGAACCGTTCCCTCTGCCTGTTCAATAGCCCGATCAATTCCGCCGATTCCCGCGCAGCCGGCCTCCTCGCCAGAACTCTGCGGAATGCGAACTCCACTCGCGACGCGTCGGTCGCTCCGCCTTCTTTCACCGTCTTCAACGCCAACGCGCGCGCGGCTTCGAAGAAGATCGTTTCGTTCAATGTCGTCAGGGCCTGCAGCGGCGTGTTCGATCTGGCGCGGCGAACGCAGGAGAAGTCGCCGTTCGGCGCGTCGAACACTTGCAGCGCCGGGTACGGCGTCGAGCGGTAGCGGAAAGTGTAAAACGCCCGGCGATAGCGGTCTTCGTTCTTGCTTTCGGCCCACGGCTTCGGGCCGTAGCTGGCGGGAGGGAGGAAGAGGAAATCGGACGCGGGAGGAAAGACGCTCGGGCCGCCGACTTTCGGGTTGAGCAACCCGCTCACCGAGAGGGCCACATCGCGCACGACTTCGGCTTCAACGCGCAGACGCGGACCACGCGCAATCAAGCGGTTGAGCGGATCGCGTTCGAGCAATCGCGGCGACGCCTTCGACGATTGGCGATATGTTGCCGAATTAACAATCAGCCGGTGAACATGTTTCAGGCTCCAACCCTCCGATTGTGGATTGCGGATTGCGGATTGCGGATTATTCGCCCCGTCGCCCCGTCGCCCCGTCGCCCCGTCGCCCCGTCGCCCCATCGCCCCGTCGCCCCATCGCCCACTCTCCAAGTCGGGTTCATAAATTCGACCGCCAGCCAATCGAGCAATTCGGGGTGCGACGGCGCTTCGCTCTGCATGCCGAAATCTTCCGGCGTCGGCGTCAACCCCGCGCCGAAATACGATTGCCAGACGCGGTTGACCATCGCGCGCGCGGTCGTCGGCGAGTTGCGGTCAACCAGCCATTTCGCAAACGTCAGCCGGTTCGGTTCCACGGTTTCCGATGACGCCGGGGGTAATGGATGCAGAAACGCGGGAACGCCCGGCGTGACGCCCCGATCCGGTTTCAGGAAATCGCCGCGTTTGAGCAGATACGTCGCGCGCGCGTCATCGCGCTCCCGCAAGACCAGCTGTGAAGAGCCTTCGGGATGCTGTTTCCACAATTCAACGATCTGTTTGTTGGCCTCGCTGAATTCGGGAACGGTCGTGCGCCAGTAACTGAAGACCGTTTGAACCTGGGCTTGCGCGCGTTTTTCGCCGGGAATTGAAAGTATCTCGCGCACGCCCTTGGTGAGCGGATCCGCCACCGCGTCAGTCGCCGTCGTGATCGAAAGCCGCATCCGGCCCAGGTTGTTGTTTTGATTATCGTCACTGTTCCACCCACCGTGATTCTGTTTCAAATAAAAAGTCAGAATCGTTCCGCCGTCATTTGAGATTGGTTTCTCGGCGACGAAAACGGCCTTGCGCGGTTGGTTGCGAAGCCCGGGGCCGGCGTCAATTCCCCACGCGGTCTCGTCTTTGCCGTCAATCGCGAATTCAATCGGGCCGGTCACGCGGCGGCGTTTGCTCTTGTCGTCGTAGATCGGCTCAAGCTCACGTTCGGGTTGGTCGTAATCGGCTGTGGCGCGAACGATCTTGACCTTCGCGATCTTCTTCGGGTCGTTTGCTGGCGCGGCTTCGACTTCAAACTCGGTCAACGCGCCCGTGCCTTTTGACGAACGGCCCGGGCCGCCCATCGGCAGGTTCGGGTCGGTCAGAAGCTCCAATCGGAACGCCGTGATCTCCCGCTGTTCAACTTTCACGGACATCTTTACGCGATGTTTGGTTGGCGCGTAGCCTTGCGCCAGATACGAACTCTCCTTCATTGCCAGGTATCTCTGCCCGCCGGTCGAGATATCTTCAACATCCGGTTTGACGACGATCCAGTCGGGCTGATCCTTGATGACCTTCGCCTCCCACTCGGCCATCCGCTTCCGCCAATCCGGAGTTCGCTCCCGCAACGCGGCTTCAATCTCCCGAATCCGGCTGAAGATATTCGCGCGCTTCGTCTGCTCTTCGGGCGTGTAGACGGCGACGCTGCCTTCGTAGGAATTATTCAGGAAGGCGAACATCCGGTAATACTCTTCCTGCTTGAGCGGGTCGAATTTGTGGTTGTGGCATTGGGCGCATTGAATGGTCAGGCCGAGGATGCTCTTACCGATAGCGTCCATCCGATCGAACATCGCTTCCATTCGGAATTGTTCGGGATCAACGCCTCCCTCCTCGTTGATCATCGAGTTGCGCAGGAAGCCTGTCGCGACGATTTGGTCCTGCGTGCGCTCGGGCAGCAGATCGCCCGCGATCTGCTCGATAATGAACTGGTCGTAAGGCTTGTCGGCGTTGAGCGAGTTGATCACCCAATCGCGGTAGAACCACACCCATCGCTGTTTGTCTTTCTCGAACCCGTCGGAGTCGGCGTAACGCGCGGCGTCCAGCCAATGGCGTCCCCACCGCTCGCCGTAATGTGGGCTGCTCAGCAATCGCTCCACCTGCTTGTGGTAGGCGCTCAGGCTCTTGTCATTCAGAAAGGCGTCAACTTCGGCGACAGTCGGTGGAAGGCCTATCAGATCGAGGCTCAAACGGCGCAGCAACGTCACGCGGTCGGCTTCCGGCGAAGGCGTCAAACCTTCCTTCTCCAAACGCGCGAGGACGAATTGATCAACCGGAGTTTTGATCCAGCCTTTGGTTTTGACTTGCGGCGGCGCCGGGCGCGCGGGCGCGACAAACGCCCAGTGCTGTTTGATTGCGGATTGCGGCCCTTGCTTGTGGATGATTGCGGATTCTTCCGGCCAGTCGGCGCCCTGATCAATCCAGGCTTTGATCAACGCGATCCGATCCGGCTTCAGAGCTTCGCCTTTCATGGGCATCCGCGCTTGATCGCCAATTCCAGCGACACGTTGATAGAGCGCGCTCTCGCTTGCTTTGCCGGCGACAATGACTTTGGCCAGAGCGATCTTCTTTGAATCGAGCCGCAACCCGGCCATCTGTTTATTCGGGCCGTGGCAGCCGTAACAGGAGGACTGAAAGATCGGCTGAACGTCTCTGACGAAATCAACTTTCGATTGTTGATCTGCGCTCGCCGCGGCGGACGACCATGGCTTCCATTGCTGAATGCCGCTGATCAATGCGACAAAAACAACCACGATTGCCAGAGAGAGGTTCCTGTTCTTCATATAGTCCTAGTTCAGCCTCGAAGTCGCGTTTGAGATTTGATTGCCGGAAAACAAGCTCCGCAGATTTGGTATGACCAACTATAACTTTCATCCGCGCCCGTAGACAATAACGAAAGAGCTTTTGGCAAGTTTCATTTCCACGTGTTGCGATGCGTGGGGCGGTATGTATAAATTCACGCTGCAATTTCGCTCGCAATACCTTTTCCGCACTAGTTTTGCATGTCCAACGATGAGCGCCTATGAAGATTGATCACACCACAGTCGCGGTTGTGACGGGCGCGGCGTCAGGAATAGGCCGCGCGATTGCGATCCGTCTGGCTCAAGCAGGCGCGTCGCTCGCCGTCGCCGACATCAAGGCCGGCGATCTCGACGAAACAGTCCGCCGGCTGCGGCCGGCTGACGGCGCGCCTGGCAAAGTCACCGCGCATATAGTTGACGTTTCGGACAAAGAGCGAGTCGCGGCTTTCGCCCGTGAGGTGATCGAGGCGCATGGACGCGCGAGCCTGCTCGTCAACAACGCCGGCGTCGGGCTGTTCGGCACTGCGGAGCAGCTTTCGATTGAAGACATCGAATGGTTGATGGGCGTCAATTTCTGGGGCGTGGTTTACGGCGTCAAACACTTTCTGCCGATTCTGCGCCAGCAGCCGCAGGCTCATATAGTAAATATCTCTTCGGTCTTCGGCATCATCGGCCCGGTGGGACATTCGGCTTATGCGGCGAGCAAATTCGCAGTGCGTGGCTTCACTGAAGTGTTGCGCCACGAGTTGGCCGGCGGCGCCGTCAAGGTTTCGGTCGTGCATCCGGGCGGAATCAAGACGAATATCGCCGACGACGCCAGACCCGGCGCCGGAGCCGACCAGGCGGCGGTGGAGAAAGAGAGAGCGATCTTCAATATGGCGGCGCGCACTTCGCCCGAGACGGCCGCCGAACGCATCGTGCGCGGCGTGTTGCGCGACGAGGAACGGATTCTGGTCGGCGCCGACGCCTGGGCGATTGATCGCATTCAACGATGGGCGCCGGTAAAATACTGGCGCCTGGTTGGCAAGATGATCGAGATAATGACCAAACACTGACGGAAAATTTTTAAGGCGCAATCGTCTTTCATTTTCCATTTTCCATATTACGTTTGTCATTTGCCATTGCGGCTCCCAGCGCGGTTCCGGCAATGGCAAATGACAAACGTAATATGGAAAATGGAAAATGATGAAGGCGGGGCTACAAGCATTCTTCCAGGAGACAAGCTGTGCCGAGTTGGCAAGCCCACGCGATTTCGACAGTCATTCGCCTGATCGCAAAACGCCGCCCTGAAGGCGGCGAAACGGAGGTCGTGGAATACATTCGCTCGAAACTGGAGTTGTCGCAATCTCTTCGCTCGCTGATCACGCCGCGCGTGGACGCGTGGCCAGTGAAGGATGGCCGTGTGAAAGGCGAATGGCTGCAATTGACCGGCGATCCGCGACAGACCGTTTACTACCTGCATGGGGGCGGTTATGTCGCCTGTTCGCCGAAGACTCACCGCCCGTTCACCTCGGCCTTGTCTCGCGCGGCGAACGCCCGTATCTTCGCGCTCGATTACCGTCTTGCGCCCGAACACCGATTTCCCGCCGCGGTCGAAGACGCCGTCGCGGGTTACCGCTGGCTGCTCGATCAAGGCGTTGATCCGCGAGACATCGTCATCGGGGGCGATTCGGCGGGCGGCGGATTGACTCTGGCGACGCTGGTCGCATTGCGTAACGCCGGCGAACGATTGCCGCGCGCGGCCTTCGTCTTATCGCCCTGGACTGACCTGGCCGTCACAGGCCGCTCGATTGACGCCAATAACGGGAGCGATCCGATGTTTTACGGCGACGCAATTCGCTGGATGGCCCGGGTATACGTGGGCGACGCTTCGCCGCGCGATTCGCTCGTTTCGCCGCTTTACGCCGATCTTTCCAGACTGCCGCCGCTGTTGATTTATGTCAGTGACACCGAGGTGTTGCTGGACGACTCGATCCGGCTGGCCGAACGCGCGAGACAATACGGCGTGAGCGTTGATCTGCGCGTGTGGAACGACCTGCCGCACGTCTGGCCGATATTCGTCGCGTTCAAACTGCCCGAATCGTACAAGGCGCTCGATGAAATCGCGGAATTCATTCAACGGACAAAAATCAGCGCTAACCCGACCATCTCCGCGGCCAACACGCCTGTGCGCACACAGGCGTGACGCGACTCCTAGACGGCGCCGCGAGCGGTAGCGAGCGTGGCTTACACAATTCGCAAATTCTGGCAGTCACGCTTGCTGCCGCTCGCGCCGCCGAACCAACTCTGAAAGGACACACGAATGAAGAACCGTTTCTGGCGCCGCAAAGTTCTGTTGATCATCACTCCCATCGTCCTGCTGTGCGGAGCGTTGGGTTTCGCCACAACGCAGAAGAAGTCCGCGCCTGCCACGCCCGGCGACCCGTTGATCGCCGGATTCAAAAAGTCCTACCCGGCTTCGGTCTCCGACGCGGTCGAATTGGTGACCGGCAAGAACGGCGCGATGCGGCACGACATGAAGCTGGTCAATGGTACGCCGATCGTCGGTCGCGCCGTCACCTCGCTAGTGAAACCCGCGTCGCCTGAAAGCTCCACACCGGCGCTCTCGACCAAACATTCGGTCGAGATGATTGACAACGCGAAGCCCGGTGAAGTCGGCGTCATCGTGATGGAGGGGACGCTGGACATCGCGGCGATGGGCAACCTGATGGCGACGGCGGCGAAAGTACGCGGGATGGCGGGAATGGTGCTCGACGGCGCCATCCGCGACGTGTGGGACATCCGCCGGATGGGACTGACGGTCTATGCGCGTTCGATCTCTCCAAGAACCGCCGTGGGACACTATGCGACCGTGGCCAGAAATGTCCCCGTCGAGTGCGGAGGTGTGACGGTGCGCCCAGGCGATATTATCGTGGCCGATGAAGATGGCGTCGTGGTCGTACCGCAGGAACGCGCCGAAGAAGTGTTGAAAAAAGCCCAGGAGATTGACGACCGCGAGCGCGGCATGTTCCCATTCATCAGACAGCACAAATCGCTGCAGAAGGCGATTGAGGCCTTCAATCGTATTTGACTTCAGGCGGCGGCGATCTCGCGTTGGCGTCTTTGACTTAGCTAGCCGGTTAGTTTACTTTTCGTTTTATGGTTACTGTAAACATCCACGAAGCGAAAACCCAATTGTCCCGGCTGCTATTGCGAGTAATCGCCGGTGAAGAAGTGGTAATTTCCAAGTCCGGCAAACCCATGGCGCGCATTGTGCCTTTCGCCAATTCACACCAACCGAGGCCGTTGGGCCTGGACCGCGGGCTTTTCACCGTGCCTGATGATTTCAACACCCCGTTGCCGGAAGATTTGATCGCTGCTTTTGAGGGACGTGGCTGATGCGCATTCTGCTCGACACTGAGTGTTGGTTGTGGAGTTTGGCTGCGCCTGAGCGTTTGAATGCGCGGGCGCAATCATTGATCACCGACCGCGCCAACACGCTCTATCTTTCAGCCGCCAGTTCCTGGGAGATTGCGATCAAGTACGAGATAGGCAAGTTGCCTTTGCCAGAGCCGCCTGAAACTTATGTGCCCAGCCGGATGCTTGCGCAGGGCATCGAAGCTTTGCCCATCGAGCACACTCACGCGCTGCGAGTCGCAAGTCTACCGCGGCATCATCGCGACCCCTTCGACAGGCTGCTGGTTGCGCAAGCTGAAGTCGAAGGTATATCGTTGCTCACGGCGGATCGCCTCATTCGCAAATACAAAGTCTCCCTGATCTGGGCTGGCCGCCGCCCCGGCAAAACACGATAACGGCATATTGGCTCACTCATTGCAGAGCTGAAAATCCATCAATCAACCTAATAATTCAACAATGAACGAAAAAACATCCTTAAGCGGACACCTTGTAGTCACAATAGGCGCCGGCCCCGCCGGCATTTACGGCGTGCGAAAACTTGTCGAAGCCGGGCACGAAGTCGTCATCATCAACCGCGACATCAAACCCGGCGGCCTGGTCGAATACGGCATCTATTTCAACAAGCACAAACTGAAGGAGGGCGTGCGCATTCAGTTTCGCAAGATTCTGGCCGACCCGCGCGCGCATTACCTCAGCCATATCAAGATCGGGCGGCAGGCCGACCTGACGCTGGACGAACTGCGCGAAATTCTGAACCCGTCGGCCGTCGTCGTGGCGTGCGGCGCGCAGGGCACGAAGGCTCTCGGCATTCCCGGCGACGCCGCGACAGGCGTTTATCACGCGAAGGACCTGGTCTACCACTTCAACGGACTGCCCGAATTCAGCCGACGCGATTTCAAAATCGGTCGCCGCGTGGCGATCATCGGCGTGGGCAACGTGATGGTGGACGTCGCGCACTGGCTGGTGCACGAAAAGAAGGTCGAAGAAGTGATCGCGGTCGCGCGCCGTGGCCCCGCCCAGCGCGCCTACACTGACGTCGAAATCCAGGCCGTCGCCGCGAACTTTGACACCGCCGCTTTGCGCGAAGAGCTTGAACGTGTCCGCCCGAAACTCGAAGCCGTCGGCGAAGACCTCGAGACGAACTACAAGGATCTGACCAAGCACGTCAACACAAAGTCGAAAGAGGGCGAAAGCCCGACGCGGATGCTCTTCAGGTTTCTGAGCGCGCCGACCGAAGTCGTGTGCGACGAAACCGGGAAACTGCGCGCGTTGCGGGTCGAGAACACCGAACTCGTGAAACGCGGCGAAGGCTGCGCGGCCAAAGGCACGGGCGAGTTTTACGACATCGAATGCGATACCGTGGTCTTCGCCATCGGCGACCGCGTGGACGAAACGCTCGGTCTGCCCTGCACGGGCGTGGAATATGTCAAAAACCCGAACCCCGATCCCAACAACCCCGGCGATGAGGCTTATCAAGTCTTTGACCCGGAGACCGGAAAAGTCTGCGCCGGGTTATTCGTCATCGGCTGGTCGCGTCAGGCCTCGGACGGCGTGGTCGGCAGAGCCAAACAGGACGGCGAGCGCGGAATGGCTGTGGTCAACCGCTACCTGGAAAAGGTCACACCCGGCTCCGCTGAAGGGCTTGATGAGAAACTGGCTGCGCTGCGTCAGTTTTTGCAAGCGCGCGGCGTGCGGAGCGTTGATTATTCCGATGTGCAAAAACTCGAGGCCGTCGAAAAGCAGGAATCGCAAAGTCGCGGGGTCGAATTCTTCAAATATTTCACCGATGACGAGATGCTTGCCGCGATTGACCGCGCTGACAATTAAACCGCAACGGTGGCGCAGTAGTGATTTACTCAAACGCCATGTAAGTCTTCGTTAAAATACGCTTGCGCCACCCCCTCTATTTCCAAACCTATTGACGTTTTAACCATTCTCGGCTTAGACTTCCCTCACTTCGCTAGCTTGCTGTACCAAATCACAGATAACAGATTGATTCATTGTAAGCCCGCAATCAGACGGGAGCATTTCACACTCTCAATCACGACTCGACAAGGTATGACATGCAGCGCGGTGAAGTTGATCATACCAACGAGCCAAACCCTGCTGAAGGAGACCATCATGCGACAAATATGCTTTAAGCCGGAATTGTCGGCAAAAGCTTTGGTGGCGCTGCTCGCTGTGCTTTTGACAGTGGGCCTGACGCCCAGTTTAGCTGACGCGCAGGTCCTTTACGGATCGCTTGTCGGTAATGTGGCGGATCAGAACGGCGCGGTCGTATCAAGCGCCACCGTCACAATCACCAACAAAGGCACCGGTCAGGTGCGTGAAGGCACAACCAACTCCGATGGTGAATACACGATCGTCAACGTATTGCCGGGTGTCTATGACGTCAAGGTGTCGAAGCAAGGCTTCAACACTCACACTCAGACAGACCTGACGATCACCGCCAACAACATCACGCGCGCCGATGTCACGATGAAGATCGGAAACGTCAGCGACGTGGTTTCGGTAACGGCTGACGCTACCACGCTTCAGACAGAATCAGCGACGGTGAAATCCGAGTTGAGCGGCAAAGAGATCAACGCCTTGCCGCTGTCGGCCTATCGCAACTATCAATCGCTGATCAATCTCGTGCCTGGCTCCACTCCGGCGCGTTTCCAGAACGCGAACACCGACACGCCGGAGCGCGCGTTGACCACCAACGTCAATGGCACGGCGCGCAATAACAACAACACCCGTCTGGACGGCGCCACCAGCGTC
>Ga0187894_10003008_pt1 | contig 19372 bp, 23 predicted proteins | sample GBC1701081metaG_FD_136650 | JGI IMG/M metagenome (GOLD analysis project Ga0187894, IMG submission 136650) | White microbial mat communities from a lava cave in the Kipuka Kanohina Cave System on the Island of Hawaii, USA - GBC170108-1 metaG ...
GCGAATAGCCGGGTTGCTTCAAGCGGTGCACTGGGCGACAGCCGATTGCGCTATGCTACCGATGGTCGTCCCCGGCGAGGAAGCAGCCTATGGACAACACCGGTTTCGATACCGCCTTCGCGGGCCGCATCGACGACATGCTCGATGCGTGCACACGCTGCGGCGCCTGTTTTACGGCCTGCCCGATCACCGCAGCCGCCGGCCTCACTGGCGCCGATCCGCATCATGTGATCGACGGCGTGCTGGATATCGTGCGCCTGGGCGACGGACCCGAGGCGTCGCGCAAATGGGCCAGCGCCTGCGTGCTGAGCGGCGACTGCATCAAGGCCTGCGACTATGGCGTCAACCCGCGGTTCCTGCTGGCGGTCGCACGCGTCAAGATGGTCAAGGCGGCCGGCGACGAGTCCGCGCAGCGGCGCAGCGGGGTCGAGGCGTTCCGGCGCATGAGCCAGGACGTGTCCGTGATGTCGCGCCTGCAGTTGAATGACGCGGCGCTCGAGCGCCTGGGCCAGCGGCCGAGCCAGACACATCCCCTTCCCGACTCCGATAGCCCTCTGCCCGACGTCGTCTTCTACACCGGCTGCAACGTTCTCAGGACGCCACACATCGCGCTGCTGTGTCTCGACATCCTGGACCGGCTCGACGTCAGCTATCGCGTCATGGGCGGCCCCTCGCACTGCTGCGGCATCTTGCAGTTCCGTGCCGGCGACACCGTCACGGCGTCGCGCTTCGCCGCCAGCACGGTGAACAAGCTGGCGCAATCGCGGTCCGGTCAGGTGATCTCGTGGTGCCCCAGCTGCTTCGTGCAGTTCACCGAGAACATGCTGCCCACGTTCGAACGCGCCACCGGCGAGCGGCCGTTCGACATGACGCCGTTCATGCTGTTCCTGCACCAGCACCTCGAGCAGTTGAGGCCTCTTTTGCGTCAACCCGTCGCGCTGCGCGTTGCGCTGCACAAGCATGCCGGGGTCGCCCGCGTGGTCGAGGCGGCCATGGCCATCCTGCGCGCGGTCCCCGGTGTCGAGCTGGTCGACCTCGATCAACCCGCCGTCGGCCTGCAATCGGCGCAGCTGGCGGCGCTGCCGGGCTACAAGCGGCAGCTACAACTGGCCGAGCTGGAAGCGGCACAAGCCGCTGGCGTCGATGCGCTGGCGGCCGTCTACCACTCCGACCATCGCGAGCTCTGCGCCCATGAACGCGACTGGCCGTTCCGCATCGTCAACCTGCTGGAGATCGTCGGCCAGAGCATGGGTCTGCACCAGGAGGATCAGTACAAGCACCTCAAGGTGATGCAGGACGCCGACGCCATCGTCGCCGAATGCGGTGACCTGCTGGTGCAGAACGGCATTGACGCCGACGTTGCCCGCAAGATCATCGTCAAAGGCATGCTGGAAGACCAGCCGCTGCCGTTGCGGGGTTAGACCGTCAGGCGACGCGCCCGAGGCGCACGATCGTGACGCCGGGCTTGACGGCGTGGTTCGACGGCATGACCAGCACACAGTCGTCATACGGTGTCACGAACGGCACGTCATCGTCATGGCCCAGCACGGTGCCGGCGCGCGGCACGGTGTCCTGGCCGTTGTAACGCTGAGTGAACTTGAAATTGCCGTTCTTGGTGGCGATCGCATGCGTCACTTCCACGACGCGCTGGGCATCCGGCGTCGGCTGCCGCCAGTCCGCCGGCAGGTCGGCCGCGTCGACAATGCCGCTCAGCGCGAGGAAGCGCGCCGTGACGTCCTTGGCCACGACCACCGACGAGGCACGCCAGTGCTGGCCGGTCTCGATCAGCAGCGCCACCTTGGGGCTGGCCGGATCGCCGAATCCGCCGAAGTCGCGCATGCGGCGACCGGACGGATGGCCCTTGTCGCGGATGATATCGACCGGTGTGCCGACACGCTGGGCGAACGCCACACCCTTTTCCAGCGGCCCTGCCAGCATCAGGGGCACGCAGTCGTCGTGCATGGAATGAAGGTCCAGCAGCACGTCGGCGCGCTCGACGAAGGGCCGCAGCAGGCGGGCGCGGCGCAGCTCGACCGTGTCACCCGGTTCGTCGAGACGGGACCAGACGCGGTTGAAGTCCTCGTTCACCATGCGCGATTTGAACGGACGGTCCTTGTCGAAGGAGAAGTACGCCTCGACATTGGCGAAACTCAGGATCAGCGTGCCGCGCCGTGGCTTCAGCCCCAGGCCCAGCAACGCGTCGACCACGATGGCGCCCGACACTTCGTTGCCGTGGGTGAGCGCGTTCACCATCACCGTCGGCCCGGGCGCGGCACTTTCGAACACATGCACGAACTCGGTGCCGCTATTGCCCGCCTGCCATCGCGCAATGTCGGGAAAGTCGAATTCGATCGGAACATCAGCCATGCCGCAGTCTCCTTGTGGGCGCCACCATAGCCTCTGTCATTCCGAGCGTAGCGAGGAATCTTTGAGGTTCCCAACGAGCTGGCAGCGTCCGGCTTGACCGGGCCGGCGTCTTCGGCGATATCGCGCCGCTGCCCGCTCCACCAGGGTGGTGCGCGGGCGTCCACAGCGCCGCGCCCTTTTTTGTTCTGACGGGAGTCCATATCCATGCCCGACGCCAGCAGCGCGGCATCCAACCCGCATCTTGCGCCGTACACGGCGCGCGGCTTGAAGGGCCGCATCTTCTCCGGCGTGCAGCCGACCGGCAACCTGCACCTGGGCAACTACCTGGGCGCCATCCGCAATTTCGTGCGCCTGCAGGGCCACTACGACTGCCTGTTCTGCGTCGTGGACCAGCACGCCATCACCCAGTGGCAGGACCCCAAGGAGCTGACCCAGCAGACGCGCGAGATCGCCGCCGCCTTCCTGGCCGCCGGTCTGGACGCCAGGAACAACATCATCTTCAACCAGTCCACCGTGGCGGCGCACGCTCAGCTGGCCTGGATCTTCAACTGCGTGGCGCGCATCGGCTGGATGAACCGCATGACGCAGTTCAAGGAGAAGAGCGGCAAGGATCGCGAGAACGCCTCGCTGGGCCTGCTCGCCTATCCCTCGCTGATGGCGGCCGACATTCTGCTCTACAAGGCCACCCACGTGCCGGTGGGCGAGGACCAGAAGCAGCACCTGGAGCTGACGCGCGACATCGCCATCAAGTTCAACAACGATTTCGCCGTACCGGACTTCTTCCCGATCACCGAGCCGCTGATCTTCGGCGCCGCCACGCGCGTGATGAGCCTGCGCGACGGCACCAAGAAGATGAGCAAGTCGGATCCCTCCGACTATTCGCGCATCAACCTCACGGACGACGCCGACGCCATCACTCAGAAGATCCGCAAGGCCAAGACCGATCCGCTGCCGATGCCGGAAACCGAAGCCGACGCCGAGAAGCGGCCGGAAGCCGACAACCTGCTGGGCATCTATGCCGCCATCGCCGACAAGGAAAAGACCGATATCGTGCGCGAGTTCGCCGGCCAGCAGTTCTCGGCGTTCAAGAACGCACTCACCGACCTGGCGGTGGCCAAGATCGGTCCGATCGGCAGCGAGATGCAGCGGCTGGTGAAGGATCCCGGCCACGTCGACAGCGTGCTGCGCGATGGCGCCGAGCGCGCCAACGCCCTGGCGCGGCCGATCCTCGACGAGGTCTACCGCGTCGTGGGCTTCCTGAAGCCGTAAGAAGATTCCTCCCCACGAAGTGGGGAGGTGCCCCGAAGGGGCGGAGGGGAGCCGACGTGGTCTTGGTAACTGAGACCACGTCGGGTCCCCCTCCGGCCTTCGGCCACCTCCCCCACGCTGGGCGTGGGGGAGGGAACTTACCAATCCGCGCGATAGTGCCTCGGCGGCGACGGCACGTTGCACGGCGGGCCGCTCCTACAAGCGCGCCACAACGGCGCTCCAGGCCGGATACTGCTTGTGCATGTCAAACCCGAGGCGCTTGCTCCAGCGGAACAGCAGGAAGGGAAACGGGTCGGCCGCCGAATAATCCGGACCCGCGGCGAAGCCACGCTCGGCATAAGCCGCCTCGATCTCGCCGAAGTAGCGCGCCACCGCGGCACGGCCCTGCGCCTCCAGCGCCGCGGCATGCTCGACGCCGGCGGCAAAGCGTTCCGGCCGCCAGATGCCGGCAAAGGCGACATGCACAGTACTGGAGAGCCAGGCCAGCATCTCCAGGCAGCGCGCCCGCGCCTGCGGCGCGGCCGGCAGCAAGGCGGCCCGCGGATACTGCAGTGCGAGGTATGCCATGATCGCGGCGTTCTCGGTCAGCAGAAAACCATCGACGGCGAGTGCCGGGATACGGCCGCGCGGGTTGACGGCGACGTAGTCGTCATTCTCGAGCAGGCGCTTGCCGCGGGCGTCGGCCAGGCGCAGTTCGAACGGCATGCCGACCTCGTGCAGCATGATGTGGGGCGCCAGCGAACAGGCGCCCGGCGAATAGTAGAGTGCAGTCGTCATCGTCTCATCCTGCCGCTGCTTGGGGTTCCTGGGGAAGCAGCCCTTCCTGCTTCAAAGCGCGCTGAACGGCAGGGCGTTGCAGCAGACGTTGGGTCAGGCGACCCCAGGCCGGATAGGCCGTCATGTCGACGTCGACGCGTTCGCCCCAGCGGTGGAACACGAAGAGGAACGGATCGACGACGCTGTAGGTACCCGCCACCGCCCAGGTCCGGCCATCGGCCAGGATCTGTTCGATATAGGCGTATTGCTCGCGCACGGCCTGTTGGCCCTTGGCAATGACGGGCGGCTCGTCGGCCGTGTCGGCGACAAAGCGCCCGGCACGCCAGATCTGACCGTAGGTCATTGCATGCACGTTGCTCGACAGCCAGTTCAGCCATTCCAGGCAACGGGCTTCGCCGATCGGCGACGCCGGCAGCAGGCCGGCCTGCGGATGGCTGCGCGCCAGATAGAGCAGGATCGCCGGTGCCTCGGTCAGCACGCCGGCCGGGCCCATCCCGCTGCCCTCGACGCCGTGCAGCACCGGTACACGACCCTTGGGATTGACGGCGCGGAATTCGGCGGACTGGGTGGTGCCGTCACGTACCGAGGCGCGTTCAAGACGATAGGACGCACCGATCTCCTCCAGCACGATATGCGGCGCCAGCGAGCAGGCGTTGGGAGAATAGTACAGGGTCAGAGTCATCACGGGTCTCCGATCAGGCGGGCGGCGATGTCGGAACGAAGCCTTCAGGCAGCTCGGGCAGATCATGTTTCGGGTCGTACCAGGAGGCGCCGTCCGATCGCCAGATGTGGCAGCGTGGTCTATCCGACAGCGGCGTATCGAGGCATCCCAGCCGCAGGAGGACGGTTGGCTTGGCGATCCGATCGGCCAGGATCTGCGAGCCGCATCGGGAACAGAATCGCCTGAACTTGCCGGGTGACGATTCATAGGCGTGCAGCAGCGCTTCGCCCTGCGTCCAACGGAACTTGTCCCGGGGAACCTCGCAGACGCTGGAGAACGCGGTGCCGTGCGCCTTGCGGCACGTCGCGCAATGGCAGTGCACGATCGGTCCCGCCGGCGCGCCGACTGCGTAGGACACACGTCCACAAAGACAGCTTCCGGTGAGCATGGCCACCTCCTGCGCTAACTCAGTCATCCCGAGCGCAGCGAGGGATCTCCTGCGAATGACCCAACGAGTGTCCGGCCGCGGGAGATCCCTCGCTGCGCTCGGGATGAGAGCCTTACCTAAGCCGCACCGCACACACCGAGGCCAGCGATGTTCGTGAACCTTGCCGGTAAGATTTGCTAACATACGCGCATGCCCCGGCATCTGCCTTCCTTGGAAACCTTGCGCCTGTTCGAGGCGGCGGCACGGCATCAGAGCTATACGCGTGCCGGCGAGGAGCTGGGCCTGACGCATGCTGCCGTCAGCCAACGGCTGGCAGCGCTGCGCGCGCTGGTCGGTTATCCGCTGTTCGTGCGCGACGGGCGGCGCATGGTGCCGACGCTGGAAGCTCGACGGCTGCTCCCGGGCACACGTCAGGCTTTGCAACTGGTGGACTCGATCTACGGCCGTCGCGACCGGCGTGCCGCCACCGGCCCACGACCGCTGGCGCTCTCTGCCACGCCGTCGTTCGCTTCGCGCTGGCTGGCGCCGCGGCTCGGCCGTTTCGCGGCGGCGCACCCGGAGATCGAGCTGAAACTGAGGCCGTCGGCCGACGTGATCGATCTGCGCCGCGCCGGCGTCGATGTCGCCGTTCGTTACGGGCCGGGCCAGTGGCCGGGGCTGTCCTCGGTGCATCTGGCCGACGAGACCGTCTTTCCCGTCGCGAGCCCGGCCTACCAGCGGCGCCTGCGGCTGCGCCGGCCCCAGGACCTCGCGCACGCCGTCCTGATCCGGCACCACCTGCAACCCTGGGAACCGTGGCTGCACGAAGCCGGCATCGAGCTTGCGCGACCGCCGGCCGGTCCCGTGGTCGCCGACACCGGCCTCACCCTGGACATTGCCGTTGCCGGCAGCGGCGTCGCCCTGGGGCGGCAGCTGTTGGCTGAAGCCGACCTGCGCGCCGGCCGCCTCGTGCGCCTGTTCGGCGTATCGATCCGCGATACCTACGCCTATCACCTGGTCTGGCTGCCGCAGTCGCCCATGGCCGATGCGATCGGCAAGTTCCGGCGCTGGCTGTTGGCCGAGCTGCGGCCGTCAGGCCGACGGCGACGAGACAACACATGAGTCATGAGCCAGATGGTAGTATCGGCGCCCACTCACTGACCTGACGCTACCGTGTCCCGCTCCACGCGCCTTTTCGATCTGCTCCAGGCCCTGCGCCGCCGCCGGCGGCCGGTGACGGCTGCGGCCCTGGCGGCTGAGCTGGAAGTCTCGGAGCGCACCATTTATCGCGACATCGCCACGCTGGTCGGCCAGGGCGCCGCGATCGACGGCGAAGCCGGCCTGGGCTACGTCCTGCGGCCGGGCTTCATGCTGCCGCCGCTGATGTTCGGAGACGACGAGATCGAGGCCCTCGTGCTGGGCCTGCGGCTGGTGGCGCAGCGCGCCGACGCGCCGCTGGCGACGGCCGCCGCCGACGTGCTGGCCAAGGTCACGGCCGTTCTGCCACCCCCGCTACGCGACAAGGCCGAGAACGCCGGGCTGGTCGCCGGCGCAACCCGCGCGCCGCAGGTGACGACCGACGTTGCCATGCTCCGGCGCACGATTCGGGCCGAGTGCAAGCTGCGGATTTCCTACGCCGACGCCGAGGGCAAGGGCACGGAGCGCACGATCTGGCCCATCGCGATCGCCTTCTTCGACAAGGCCCAGGTCGTTGCCGCCTGGTGCGAGACGCGACAGGACTTTCGTCACTTTCGCACCGACCGGATCCTGAACGCCCACCCCACGGAGGAGCGCTATCCGCGGCGGCGCACGGTGCTGGTGACGGAGTGGCGCAAACGCGAGAGCATCCCCGAGCAGATCTGAGAACCTGATCTGAAAATTGGCGAAGCGCTTCATGGTGAACTTTGTGAACCATGAAGGCCCTGCCGACATCTCGCAGCCGTCGGCATATTTCTTTCGCTCCGAGCCGTTACGGCTCCTGACGGAAACTGACACCCCCTTCGACGAATATCCCGATCTAACGAAGGAGGTCACCATGTCCATGCTGCAACGACTGGAAGTCGCGGACCGGCTGATATCGCGCGGCGATACGATCGACGCTCGCGCGCATGGCAAGACGCTACCGGATGCACCTCGGCAGCGCCCTCTGCTGCAGGCCATGGCCGCAATGTGGCGCCTTTGGCGTGAACGTCAGGCGACGCGGCACGCGCTGGCGACGATGGACACACGCACCATGCGCGACATCGGCATCTCGCCGGAACTCGTCACCTATGAATTGTCGCGGTTGTCATGGCAGCCGATGCTCGACTGGCATGCCGCCCGCTACGTGCACGGCATTGACGTGTCTCGTTCGGGTTCAGCACGCAACGGCAGCCACCAGAGCCGTCGCGGCTAGCCGCACACATCGCGTTGAGTGGGCCTCGCTCTCCTGGGAGAGCGAGCGTCCCGTCTGCGCTCCCCGGAGAGAATGGCCATGTTCGATCCCAGCTTCATCATCCTGTACGTCGACAATCCGCCCACCAGCGCCGGCTTCTACACCGGTCTGCTGGGCAAAGCGCCGGTCGAGTTCTCGCCGACCTTTGCCATGTTCGCGCTCGATACCGGCGTCATGCTGGGATTGTGGTCGCGCCATACTGTGGAGCCAGCGGCGACAGCCACGGCCGGCAGCAGCGAAATCGCATTCGTGGTTGCCGACGCCGATACCGTGCGCAGCACGCACGCCGACTGGACCCGGCGCGGGGTAGAGATTGTCCAGACACCGACCGATCTGGATTTCGGGCACACGTTCGTCGCGCTCGATCCCGACGGCCATCGGCTGCGGGTCTTCGCCGCACCGGTGCCATGAGCCGCAGCTGGATTGCCGTGGCGTGCGCCGAGCATGTTCGCCACGGCGTGGCGGGTGGCTTCATGCAGGTGAACCATGGCAAGGCCGCCCCGCTGCGCCGCATCGAACCCGGCGATCGTATCGTCTACTACTCGCCCACCGAGACGGTGGGCTGCCGCGATCGACTGCAACGCTTCACCGCCATCGGCGTCGTGCAGGCGGGCGATGTCGAGCAGGCCGACATGGGCGGTGGCTTCCGCCCGTTCCGGCGGCGCGTTCGCTACTTCAAGGCACGGGCAGCGCCGATCCACCCGCTGCTCGACCGGCCAGGTTTCGCCCTGGCCGGTGCCGGTTGGGGCGGGCGGCTGCGCTTGGGTCTGCTGTCCATCGACGAACCGAGCATGGATGCGATCGCCAAGGCCATGGGCGTACGCTGACAAATCACCGCAGCATCGCGTCGCGCAGCGCCGTGATGTCCTCGATGTGCTCTGAATCGTGCGCGCGCATCGCGTCGACGATGTCGTCGATCGTCAGTTCGCCAACCCCCTCCATATGTCCCTTGCGCGCCCGGTCGGTGGCGGACAGGCCGCGCAGGCGCTCGAGAATACGCCCCCGACCATCGACAAAGGCAGCGCAGGCGGTCTGGAGATCCTGCCGCCGGTAGTCGCGCGCGACGGCCAGCGCATCGCCGTCAATGTCGTGCAACACCGGCCGGTCCAGCGTCAGGATCCGTTCAATCCGCTCGCGATAGCCGTCGTTGTCGATGTCGCGCAGGTGACAGACATGCTCGAGCAGACTGAACGCATCGGGTTTCGGCTTCGTCGCCCACGCGCGCTCCGGGATCGCCGCGACGAACGCCTTGAGCTGCCCCGGCATGCGCGCCACCGCCGCCAGCTTGGCGGCAAAATCGTCACCCTCGCTGCGGACCAGGTCCTCGATGAGACAGCCGAGATTGCGCGCGAGGCGAACCATGACCTCGATCGTCCCAGCCCGCTCGCCGGTCTCGATCTGGGTCAGATAGGCCCGGCTGATTCCCGTCAGTAAGGCCAGTTGCGCCTGGCTGAAGCCACGAAACTCACGCCAAGCGCGCAACGGCGACGTACCATCCGCCACGCGGCGCGCGACGTCCGGCGGCACGCCCTGCTCCCCGCCGTTGTTGTCACGGCCCGGAATAGGCGCTTGTCGCAGCAGCGCCTGATAGTGGTTCCAGTCGAGCACGGCGTGCTGGGGCGCGCCGTCACGGCCGCGCAGGACCGTGACCGAACTCTCAAAGTCCATGGAAGTCTCGTTCCGTTGCATTATGCAATATTATCTTAGACATGTTGCGATATGCAACATATCTTTTAGCCAGGGGTCAGCGCCTCCACCGCCTGCCGATGGGCGGTGATGAGGGCAGGCACGCGGGCCGGATCGGTGCGCCCCCAACCGCATTCGGACGCGATGCCGAACCCCTTGACCACTTTCGCCGCCGCGGCGATGCGGGCCCGGTCCCCCGCCGCATCGTCGTGGTGGATGAGGCCGAGGTAGAGCGTGGTGCGGTCCGGCAGTCTCATGGTCCGCAACGGCGCGACATAGGCGTCATCCGTGCGATCCTTCGGCACCGGAAGATGCAGGAAGTCGAGACGCCGCGGCAGCATATCCAGCAGCCCGTGCACCATCTCGACCACGATGGCGGTGTCCTTGGGCATCACGAGATGCTCATCGCGTGGCGAGCCGTAGCAAAGATGGTAGCCCAGCTCGACGTCATCGGGCACGTGCGCGGCCAGACGCGCGAACTCCGCGAAGATGCGCTGCTTGTAGTCATCAGGGCGGTGCTGAAAATAGTTCTCGAACACCAGCACTTCCTGGCAGATGTCCCACTGGATGGAGAGGTCGCCGTGCGGGATGGCGGCCAGGATGTCGTCGAGCGCCGCAAACAGTGCGCGCTCGTAGACCGGCAGATAATCATCAAGCGCTTTTGGGCTGACATACATGAAGCCCGAGGCCATCGCCGTCGGCAGCGCGACCTGGAAACGCACGCCTGATGGGATCACCCCGGCGTCGCGCAGGCGCTTGAACACGGCATAGGACTCGATCGCCGCCGGCGCGTAGCCGGTCTCGAACACGACGTTGGCGGGAACGACTCCGGGCTTGAAGCGCACCTGCTCGATTCGACGGATCACGACGCCGTCCCATTGCGGCAGCGGCATCGGCGCGATCGTGGGATCGATCTCCATATCCGGATGCTTGGTGAGCATCTCGTATTGCCAGTAGATCCAGCGATGCCGCGCGCCGGTCTCGCCGTCGGGGATGCGCCGCAACCACGGCCCCAGCTCGCCCGCCACGGCGCGAAACACCGAGTCGGCATCCGGCATGGCGACGCTGCCGATCAGATGAACACCCGGATGCTGAGGCATGGCCGTCCCCTCCCCGTCAGCGCCGCGCGACGCACCACCATAGCATTGCCGCCAGCAGCACGGCACAGGCGCCGTAGAGCAGCATCTGGGAAACAGCGGCGAACACAAGGCCGGCCACCACTGGACCGACAGCGGCCCCGAAATCGCGCCACGTCGAATAGGTAGCCTGCGAGGTCATGGCACTGCCGGTGGCCCGCTCGGCCACCATCACCGGCACCAGCGTGTTGAAGGCACCACGCGTGATCACCACCAGCGACGCACCGATCAGGTCATGACCGGCGGCGATCAGCGCCAGCCCGACGACGAGCCCCAGTCCGTTGGCCAGTGACAAGAGACGCGCGCCGAAGCGATCCGCCAGTGCACCTGCCACCGGCGCCGCGACGACCTCGATCAGCCAGCGTGTCGCCAGCAGGATGCCGGTGACCACCAGCGGTGCCAGTGGCAGCGGCGCGTCCTTCAGCAGCAACGCCAGGGTCATGATGAAGACGCCATCGACAACGAGGCCCAACGCAAAGCCCCAGAGTTCCAGCCGCCCCGGCACCGGCAGGCGGAAACCCTCGCGCCGGCCCATATCCATGGTCAGAGGCGGCAACCACCACGACAGCATCATGGCGACCAGCGCGGCGGCTGCGGGGAGGAGGAATACATCGCGCGGTCCGAGCCAGACCACGAGCATCGTACCGCCGACCAACGACGCGGCCTGGCAGAAGCCGATGGCGGCGCGACCCGCCCCGACGCGCTTGCCGGCTTTGCCGTGGTCGCTAACCGCGTAGGCGATCAACGCCAGGTTCATGGCCGCGAAGGACACACCCCACAAGACGCGGGCGGCCATCAGGGATACCGCGTCGGGCGCCACCACATAGCCGGTGGTGGAGATCGCGGCCGTGACCGCGGCGAACACCATCAGCCGTCGTGGCCCGAAACGATTGCCGATGGCGGCCACGACCGAATTGGCCACCAGCCGCACCCAGCGGTTCAGCGACAGCAGGATGCCGACGACGAACAGGCTGACGCCGAAGGCTTCGGCATGCAGCGGCAGCACAGCATAGAGCAGCGAGTCACCGGTCTGCGCCAACGCGACGACCAGTCCGGGAATCGCCATACCAACCGGATTTTCTGTCGGCCGCTTGTTCGCTTCACTGGCGCACACGGCGCCGTGTCTATCGATTGATCACCCTAGACGCAACCGCGCACACCGGCCGACGGCCCGCCTCACTCGGCGCGGTCGACCAGTGCCTCGTTGAGCGCCAGCGCCGCTGTGGCGATGGCGCGGCGGGCGCCGTGCAGAACGGCGCTCATGCCGAAGAAGCCATGGATCATGCCGCCGAATTCGACGTGGTCGCAGCCGCCGCCCTCGTCGCGCAGGCGACGGGCATAGGCACGGCCTTCGTCGCGCAACGGATCGAAGCCGGCGGTGATCACCATCGCCGGGCAAACGCCGGCGACGCTGGGCGCCCGCAATGGGGCGACGCGCCAGTCGCTGCGATCGCCGGCCTGTGGCACGTAGTGGTCGATGAACCACTGCATCGCCGTGCGTGTGAGTCCGAAGCCATCGGCGAACAGCGCATACGAGGCGGTGCTCGTCACGCAATCGGTCACCGGATAGACGAGCAGCTGAAAACGCACGTTGTTCAGGTTGCGATCGCGCGCCCACAGCGCCGCGGATGCCGCGACATTGCCACCCGCGCTGTCGCCGCCCAGCGCCAGCAAATGCGGATCGATGCCGATGCTGTCACCTTCATGGCTGGCCCAATCGAGCGCCAATACCATGTCGTCGAATGCGGCCGGAAACGGCGCTTCCGGCGCCAGGCGGTAGTCCACCGACAGCACGGCAACGTCGGCCTGCGCCGCGACCTGGCCGCAGGTGCCGTCATGGGTTTCGATGCTGCCGAGCACCCAGCCACCGCCGTGGGCCCAGATCACGGTTGGCAGCAGCGCCTTGGGCGATGCCGATGTCGGGCGATACAGGCGGACGGGCAGCCGACGTCCGTCGCGCACGATGGTGTGGTCGGCCACGCTGACGGTGTCGGGGCGTGGACCGCCCGAGGCGGTCCGCGTCTCAGCGAACTGCAGGCGGGCAGCGACCGGACCAATCGTCGTCCATGCCGGCCGGCCGGCTGCAGCCTGCAGTTCCAGCAACTCCTGCGCTTCAGGATCCAGGGGCACGTGGGCTCTCCTTGTTCTTCACGCAGCGCCGTCGACCAAGGCCTCGCGCACAGCCTGCCCGGCCAGGGCCAGGCCGCGACGCGCCTGCGGCAACACGCCCGGCATGCCGAGGAAGCCATGGATCATGCTGCCGTACTCGACATACTCGACCGTCACGCCATCATGCGCCAGCCGATCGGCGTAGAGGCGGCCCTCGTCGAGCAGCGGATCGAACCCCGCCGTCACGATCATGGCCGGCGGCAGGCCCGCGAACGTGCGGGCGCGCAGCGGCGAGGCACGCCAGTCGCTGCGATCGGCCGCATCGGGAATGTAGTGATCGTAGAACCAGCCCATGGCCTCGCGGGTCAGCAGATAGCCGTCGGCATTCCTGGCCAGCGACCCGGTGTTCGTCAGGGCATCGACCGCCGGATAGAGCAGCAGTTGGAAGCCAATCTGAACACCGCCGCGGTCACGTGCCATCAGCGCCACGACCGCCGCGAGATTACCGCCGGCGCTGTCGCCACCAACGGCGATCCTCGATCCCTCGGCGCCGATCGACGCGGCGTTGGCACTGGCCCACACCGTCGCCGCCCAGCAATCGTCGACCGATGCCGGAAACCGATGCTCCGGCGCCAGGCGATAGTCGACCGAGACCACGACCAGGCTGCCGGCGTCGCAGAGGCGCTGGCACATGGTGTGGTGTGTCTCGATATCGCCGATCACCCAGCCGCCACCATGGAAGTAAACCAGCAGCGGCAGTTTAGCCGCCGTTGCCGCCGTCCTGGGCCGATAGATCCGCACCGCAATCTCACCGGCCGGACCGGGAATGCGGCGATCGTCCGACACGACGCTGTCGAGCAACGCACCCTGCACCGGCGCCCGCGTTTCACGCATCATCTGGCGTGCTGCCGGCGGTGGCAGGCTATTGAGCGCGGGCCGCCCCGAGGCGGCAGCCATATCGAGCAGCTTGCGGACGGTCGGATCGAGCGCCATGTCGTTTCCCCGAGAAGCATAAACTGGGCACGATCATGGCCGTCCGTGCACGCATGGCGCAACGGTTGGACACATCCCATATCGGTATACCCGTGCTAAACTGCGTGCACGCCATCCGGCTCCGCGCCACCGCCCCCTGCCTGACGAGGACGCATGACCTTCGAGCCCGATGACGCCAAACCCCGCCTGGCACAGCCCTGGTGGCGACGCGTACTCGGCTGGCGGCCGAAAATCTCGCTGTCCGGTATCTGGACGACCCTTGTTCCCAAGGGCCGCTGGAAACGCCTGGTGCTCATTCTGGTGCTGATCCCGGTGCTGTACTACGGCGGCGGTGGACTGTGGCTGCACCGTATCGACGACCGCCCGGATTTCGAGCCACAGAACGTGCAACCGGGCGAGAGCCGGGCTGTGGCGATGGCCGCCGCGCTGATCACGCGCGAGGTCGACGACCATCACTGGACACCGATGGACCCGTTCTTCCTGCCCGGCGCCTGGCTCGACAACATGCCCAACTACCAGGCCGGCATCATGAAAGCGCTGGCGCGCTTTGCCGTCGAGATGCGCGATCAGCTGGCGCGCTCACGCGGCTCCAGCCCGCAGGACCCCGATCTCGACCGCGCGGCAGCACGCCTTAACGCCGATCCCAAGCAGTGGGTGTGGACTCCGTCGATGTCGATCTGGCCCAGCGTGACGGCAACATCGCAGTACCGCGACGGCCGTGCGGCGCTGATCACCTACAACAAGCGCCTGACGGCCAACCAGGCGAGCTACGAGCGGCGCGCCGACAACCTGCAGGCCTTCCTCGAACGGGTGGCCAGCGACATCGGCTCGACGTCGGCCCAGATCGACCGTCACATTCACGACCACGGCGGCGACCTGCTCGACTTCTATGCCGACAACCTGTTCTACGCCAACAAGGGCCAGCTCTACGCCTATTACATGCTGCTGAAGGAGCTCGGTAACGACTATCAGAGCGTATTGCGCGAGCGCGATCTCACCGGCCCCTGGACGCAGCTGATGGAGACCTTCCGCACCGCCGCCACCTTGCAGCCGTGGGTGGTGGTCAACGGCGCGCCCGATTCGCAGTTTCTGCCCAGCCACCTGGTGGCGCAAGGTTTCTACCTGTTGCGCGCCCGCACCCAGCTGCGCGAAGTCGCCGATATCCTGCGCAAGTAAAGTCCCTTTGGACCGCGCGCGTCCACGCGCGCATCGGCGCGATAGCGCCGACCTTCGCCTGCGCTTACGCTCCAGGCGATTGCGCGCGTGGACGCGCGCGGTCCAAAGGATGATTACTTCAACGTCAACCGCACGCGCTGCTTGCCGCGCTCGCGTACGGCGGCGCTGGTGAACCCGGCCTTGGCGAACATGGGCTCGAGGCCGGTGTAGACAAAGGCCGCCGGCGCTTTCGCGCCAGCCGCGAGTTTCACCGGATAGCCTTCCACGATTTCCGCACCGTAGCGCTTCAGCGTCTTCACGGCGAACGTCAGCAGCGCATCGCCAACGCCTTTGCCACGCCAGCCCGATTTCACGAAGAAGCACGGCACCGACCACACGCGCTCGGCGTCGCCGCACGCCAGGCTCGGCGCCCGGTCAAGCCTGTCAAAGTCGACACGGCGATCGAACGATACCCAGCCGACCGACTCATCGCCGGCGTAGGCCAACGCGCCATGCACCTTGCCGTCGCGCACCAGCTTGCGGAACCGCCGCTTGTTGGGCTCGCCCTGGATCTCGGGCCATTTCTCGCCCTTCTCCAGCCGCCAGAACATGCACCAGCAACCGGCGCAGGCGCCGCGCGGCCCGAACAACCGCTCAAGGTCGGGCCATCGATCTGGTGTGAATTCGCGGCAGATGATCTTCATCGGTTGTCCCTACGGACATCACGGCAGTGCTTACGTTGCCGCCGAGCACGACACCGCGCAAGCCGATGTCGTCGGCGGTGCTGGCATGATATTCACCCGGCGTTGACACGCATCATCTCCCGATATATGTAACCATATTGGAACATATATCTCATTCGCCATGCGCTCGGTTCGATCCGGCAACACCGTGTTCCGCGCCATCGCCGACCCCACGCGCCGTGCGATTCTTGATCGCCTGCGCGCGGGCCCAGTCAACGCCGGCGCGCTGGCGGCTGACTTCAGGCAAAGCCGACCCGCCATTTCCAAGCATGTCCGCGTCCTGAAAGAAGCGCGACTGGTGACCGAAACGCGTGTCGGCCGCGAGCGCCTCTACGCGATCGATCCCGTGCCGCTGCAAAACGTGGCGGGCTGGCTGGAAGGCTATCGATCGTTCTGGCAGACGAGCCTTGATCGCTTAAAGCGTAACCTGGAGGGAACGTAATGAGCATCGACAGCAGCCGGGCGCGCGCCGTCGCGGACCTCACCGAAGGCCTGGTCCTTGCCAGCGTCGAGATCGCCGCACCGCCCGAGCGGGTGTTTCGCGCCCTGGCCTCGAAGGAGATCGTCGACTGGTGGGCGCGGCCTGGAGTCTTCGACACGCGAGAGTGGACGGGCGACGTACGGGTCGGCGGTCGCTGGCAGGCGTCGGGCATGGGCAGAGGACATCCCTACACGCTGGAAGGCGAGTTCCTCGAGGTCGATCCGCCGCGAAAGCTCGTGCACACATGGCACCGGGTCGGGTCATCGGATGCACCGACGACGGTGACCTATGTGCTCGAACCCATCGATGGGGGAACGCGCATCACGCTCCGGCATGCGGGCTTCACGTCGCGCGACGCCACCGCCGGCAACAGCCTGGGGTGGGAGGCCTGTTTCGAGCGGCTCGCCGCGGTTCTGGCGGCATAGGAAGACGATGGCCTACGACGAGGCGACCGCCGAACGGGTTCGCCGGATTCTCGCCCGAAGGGCGCATGTCAGCGAACGGAAGATGATGGGCGCGCTGGTCTTCATGGTGAACGGCCGCATGTGCTGCGGCGTGAGCGGCACGGCCCTGATGATCCGCGTCGGTCCCGAGGCCCACGAGCGGACGCTGGCGCGACCGCACGTACGGCCCATGGAGATCGGCGGCCGGCGCACACGCGGCTTCGTGCGGATCGATCCGGCGGGTTATCGCGCCGCTGGCGCACTGGCGCGATGGGTCCAGCAGGGCATCGATTTCGCTACCAAAGTTCCCGCCAAGCCCGCTGCGCGGAAAGCGCAGCGCTGAGCACCGCGAACGCAACCGCCGCGCCGAGCGAGCCCCACTGCGCCCGGCCGGATCAGGCAAAGCGAGGCATGATATCCGACACGAAGAGTTCACGGGTCTCGGCGTCGCCCTGTCGGTCGCTGTGGATCAGCAGGTCGACACCGGCGTCCCGGTATTGCCCGATCAGATCGATGGCCTCGGATACGGTGCCGGCAAAGCCGCTCAACGGCCCCTGGGCGGCCAGCCGCTCGCGCTTTGCCGCCAGCGCAGCCGCGTCGCGGGCCAGGAGCCAGCGCTGCACATGGGTTTTTTCGATCGTGCCGTAATCGCGCCCTACGGCGTCGCAATGTCCGCGCAGCACGGCGAGCTTGTGCCGTAGCTCGCCAATATCGCTACGGACCATGTTGCAGGCATCGGCCAGACGCGCCACCGCGCGCAGCGTCATCTGTTCGCCGCCGCCCGCGATCATCACCGGCGGACGCGGCCTTTGCACCGGCTTCGGCTCGAGGATCGCATCCTCGACGTGGAAGTACCGGCCGTGGAACGTCGTACGCGGTTCCGTCCACATCTTGAGGATCAACGCGATCGCTTCCTCCATCTGGCGGATGCGGGTCGCCGGCCGTGGCGGGAAAGCCCAACCATACTGCGTGTATTCATCCTCGAAAAAACCGGCGCCAATGCCGAGCGTCAGCCGTCCCCGGCTGATCAGATCGACGCTCGCCGCGATCTTGGCGAGATGCGCGGGATTGCGATAGCCAACCGCCGTGCACAGGGTGGCGAGACGGATTCGGCTGGTGACGGCAGCCAGCGCCGCCAGCACGGTCCAGCCTTCCAGAACCGGCTGATCGGGCGCGCCCACGGTGGGGATCTGGATCATGTGGTCCATGACCGAGAACCAGACAAAGCCGTGCTCTTCCGCCCACTGCGCCGTCGCCTTCACCGCGTCGAAGGCTTCGGCTGGGCCGGGCGCGTCAAACCAGGACGCGCTGTGAAAGCCGAACTTCATGACTGCTTGCCTTTTGCCTTTGTTCTGCCTGGACCGAGTTGCGTTCGGACCGGTGCCCCAATCTGGCGGCTGGCGGGCCCTGTGAGAATTCGGCAAGATCGATCCATGTCTGTGCAAAAACGCACAATCATGCCGGACTGGGAGGACGTGCGCACGTTTGCCGCCGTCGTCCGACTGGGCAGCCTGAGTGCCGCGGCGCGCGAGCTCGGCCTGAACCACGCCACCGTCGCGCGACGCCTGGCGGCACTCGACCGCAACCTTGGCGCCGCCGCGGTGCAGCGCACGCGCACCGGCTACAGGCCCACGGCGATCGGTGCGCGGCTGATCGATGCGGCGCGGCAGATGGAGATGGCAGCCGACGCCTTCGGCCGGTCCGCCGGTACGGGCGGATCCGACGTGGCGGGCGCCGTGCGGATCACCCTGACGGAAGGCATCGCGAACCTGGTGGTCGCGCCTCGGCTGGCCGAGTTGCGCCAACGGCATCCCGGCCTGCGCATCGACCTGGTGACCGACGATCGCGTGTTGAGCCTGGCGCGACGCGAAGCGGAAGTCGCCATCCGCTGGGCACGGCCCGCGCGTGGCGAACTGGTCGCGCGCCGCATCGCGGACGTGCCCTACGCGCTCTTCCGCGCCCGCGGGCTCACGCTGACAGCGGCAGATCGCCAGGCGCCGCTGGTCAGCCATGATCCGGCCGGCGCGCAGCTGCCCGAGGCGCAATGGCTGACCCGTGCCTTCCCCGACCGAGCGGCAGCAATCCGCACCTCCGGGCTGCCGGCGCAGATCGCGCTCGTGCGCGGCGGTGCCGGCCTCGGCGTGTTGCCGCGCTATGTGCAGCGGGTGTTCAGCGATCTCGAGACGATCGATGCGCCGATCCCGCCGCCGGTGCGGAGCCTGTGGCTGATCGCGCATCGCGACCTGCGCCGGCAACCGGCGATCGCCGCGGTGGGCGACTTCCTGCACGACATCATCGGCGCGGCGCTGCGCGGCGCATGAGACCTTGTCGCCTCGCATGGCGCCGCTAAGCTGCGTGCCAATCACACGCGAGAGGAAGCCCATGACCGCACGCCGCAAGACCGCCGAACAGCTGCGCAGCTACCGCTGGTATGGCGTGCAGGACCTGCGCGCGTTCGGCCATCGCTCGCGCACCAAGCAGATGGGCTTCGCGCGCGAGGACTGGGCGGGCAAGCCGGTGATCGGCGTGATCAACACCTGGTCGGAGGCCAATCCCTGCCACGTGCACCTGCGCCAGCGCGCCGAGGAGGTGAAGCGCGGCATCTGGCAGGCCGGCGGCTTTCCGCTCGAGATGCCGGCCATGTCGCTGGGCGAGCCGATGATGAAGCCCACGACCATGATGTACCGCAAC
>Ga0187894_10003009_pt1 | contig 19369 bp, 17 predicted proteins | sample GBC1701081metaG_FD_136650 | JGI IMG/M metagenome (GOLD analysis project Ga0187894, IMG submission 136650) | White microbial mat communities from a lava cave in the Kipuka Kanohina Cave System on the Island of Hawaii, USA - GBC170108-1 metaG ...
GACCCCCTCGGCTATGTCGATGGCATGGGGTTGTACGAGTACGTGGGGAATCGGGCGATGGTAGAGGTTGACCATCACGGCCTTCGGCCGGACCCCTCGTACTGGAGACCGGGAGATCCCCTCACGGATCCAGCATATCCCGGTCCCGTAGAGCGCCCGATTCCGATTCCGCGCCTCACTCAGCCCTCTTTCATTGAACCTCCGTGGCTCCCGCCACTTCTCGTGCCGATCGGTGATCCTGACCCGTGCAATCAGTGCAAGCTCTTGGACGCACGAGACGATTTCAAATGTGCCGAGCCGTGTTCAGTTTGGTATCCGCCTCCCGGACCACCCCCGTATATGTGGGCTCCATGCCAATGCGCGATTTGCATTTCACGAACTTACATATGGGGATGTCCAAACGCTGATTACTACAGAATTTGCCCCCGGCAATCGAGCGATCCGTGGACTTGCCCATCTGTGGGTGGCTTCAACTTCACTCTTTTTAGATTCCCATGCCGTGGCCCGAACATCAACGGTCCAGCGGACTGTTGGCAAGCGTGTCAATTGCTCGTTTCGACCAGACTCGAGACTCAGTGTCCCTGAAACGCTTGCAATTCACGAAACCGCGTGAATCTGATAAGAATATCATCACTGCTTATTAGAGCACCCATTGCGCTTAGCCTAGGCTTGGCTATCGCTTGTGCAATAGCGTGGGGTGCAGCCGCTACCGCAGAATACCGGAAGTCGCCGATCAAGACTTCGCGGAATCTCCCGAGGGCCCAGACGTTCCGCGACGCATATACATGGTCGAATCCGCTATCAGAGTATGTAATTTCGCGCAAACGGGACTTGCCCGGGCTCGCGAGCCCACCTTGGCCGCTGTGGCTCGACTGGAGCGTCGGGCGAAAGGGGCAAACGGATTGGAGCATTCCACTTCACGAAGAAGCCCACGGTTTTCCGCTTCGCTGTCTCTGCACTCGCTCAGCGCTATCAGCGCCAGGAGTGTGGCGCTACGAGCGCGGCCTTAGACTGGCAGGTCCGCCCTCTCGTGGAGTACCCGCACCGACGGACGATACAATCACTAAGTGGTACGCGATTGATGGCCATTCGCTGCCATTGATGCCAATCCCGATCGGGCTAGCACTGGACGCGCTGTTCTGGGGCGGCGTTTCGTATCTCGTTTTCCGGGGCGCGCGCTGGGGCATCGCCGCCAACCGGCGCAGGAAGGGGCTCTGCGTGTTCTGCAAGTACCCGCGGCCTGCCGGCGCATCCGTGTGCCCCGAGTGCGGCCGAGCCTGAGCCCGAACTGAACGGCATCAGCGCGACGGACAGTTACCAGGGCGGTTCCGGGGGCGGTTCCGGGGGGAGGGTGATCGGCATCACGTACGACGAGGCGAACGTGAAGCAGGACGATTCATCCCTCCAAGGCCTCGAAGCCCCAGGCACTCCAACGCCGAGCCCTCCCAAGCCACGGCGTGCCGCCACCGGTGAACGGGTTGCGGCCGCATTCCTGGCGGCGGCGACGCTGGGCGTGCTGTTGCTGGCGGCGTGGCTCGAGCCCGACCGGCGCGGGCACGGCACTTTCGAAGCGATCGGGGCCCCTTGCGTCTGGGCATCGGTGTTGGGAAAACCCTGCCCGACGTGCGGCATGACGACGGCGTTCTCCCACGCCGTCCGGGCAGATCTGCCGGCCGCCGCGAAGGCTCAGCCCTTCGGATTGGTCCTCGCCGTCGGCACGGCGGGGCTGTTCTGGGTGTGCCTGTACGTCGCCGCGACCGGCTCCCTGGTCGGGGTGGCCCTTTCAGGCCTGCTGAATCGATGGAGCGCGGCACTTTTGATAGCCGGGCTGGTCGCCGGGTGGGTATATAAGACGGCGACCTGGACGGGGCTGTAGGGGTGCATGGCGAATGTCGGATGTCGGATGCCGGATGTCGGGCTTTACGAATGGGGCGTGCGCGGTGGTCGCATCGGTGGCAGCCGCGATGCTCTTAGTCGGCACATCCGGCTGCAACTTCGTCGGGTTCGCGGGCGCGATGGTCGAGACGTATCGGCGCTCATCCACGAAGACGGTCAAGGCTGAGTATGACGGGCTGCGCGAGAAGTCTTACGGCGTGATCGTCACGGGCGACCGCGTGCTCCAGGGCTCATACCCGACGCTCCTGCCCCGGCTTCAGGCGCGGATCACCGATCGGCTGGCCGACCCGAACCTGACGGGAGTGAAGGGGGTTGTTCCCCCGGTGCTCATGCTCGAGTTTCAGCTGACGAACTCGACGTGGTCCACGTGGAACTACGAGAAGGTCGCGAATGAACTCGGCGTCGAGCGCCTGATCATCGTGGAGATGTACGAGTACCGCCTGAACGAGCCGGGCAACTCGTATACGTGGGAAGGGGTTGCGACAGCGCGCGTGAACGTGGTCGAGGCCGACGGGCCCATGCCGACCGAGTTCTCGTTCACCAAGGATGTGTCGGTGCGATACCCCGATAAGCCCGGCTTCACGCCGGACGATCTGAATCAGCAGCAGGTGCAGTCCGTGCTCGAGGGCCGGCTGATCGATCGCGTGACGTGGCTGTTCCACGACCATGAAGAGCCCTACTACCCTGACTATTGATGCCGCCGGTCGGCGACGGCCGGCGCGCGCTGCGGCGACGTTGATCGCCGCGGGCGTTGCATTCCTCGGCGCGGCGGCGGCGGGCGGGTGCAATCTTGTCGGCCCGTTCGTCGCGATCGCGGCCGGACCGCCCGAGACGCCCGCGCAGTTCACGCTGGACGCCAAGCGCGCGCACATTCTCTTTCTCGATGACCCGCGCAGCCGCATTCCGAAACGATCCCTGCGCGAGCTGACTGGGAAGGCGTTCGAAGAGACCCTGCTCGGGGCCGAGGCGCTGCCCAGCCAGATGCTGATCGCGTCCACGGCGGTGACGCGCGCGACGAGCGACGATAAGGCGGGGTCCACCCTGTCGGTCGTTGAGATCGGTCGGCGTGTGGGCGCGGATGTGGTGATCTACGCCGTCGTGGACGTGTGGACGATCTCCCGGGATGGCGCCTCGCTCTCGCCCGAGGTGCGGGCACGCGTGAAGGTGATCGACGCGGCGAAGAACGCGCGGCTCTGGCCGCGCATGGACGAGGGCTACACGCTTGTGATCAGCCCCGGGCGACAGCAGGGCAATCTGCCGCTGGAATCGGCGCCGAGGTCGGCGCAGGAGCAGGAGCTGTCGCGCCGGCTGGGCGTGGCGCTCGCCCAGTTGTTCTTCGAGCACGAGACCCGCACGAGTGCCCGAGAGTGACCGCGACCACGAGGGCACTGCACCTGATCGATCCGGTGCGGGCGGGCTGGCCCGCGTGCGATGCGCTGCGCACGCTGCTGGATTGCCCCGGCGGCGAGGTCGAGCACGAGGTGGTTCTCGTCGGCGCTGCGCCGGACATGTTGATGGCCGATCGGCTGGGCCTGCGATGGTCGCGCCGCGTGCCGGCCCCGCCGCGCGCGGCGGGAGCCTTCGCGAACCGAACGGAATCGCTCTGGAGCGGGCACGCGGCCCCGGACGTGCTGTGCACATGGTCCGAGAGCACGCTGCTTCTCGGCCACGGTGCCGGGCGCCGCATGAAGCGATTGGGCGTACTGATCGATCCGCCCGCCGGCATCGCGAAGGCCCCGATCCGGCGCCGGCTGCTTCGCGGTGCGCTGGGACGCACGGACCGGCTCGTGTTCTCGACGCGATTCGCCCGCTCCGCATGGCTGGCCCTGGGCCTGCCGCCCGGCTCAACCTCCGTGGCGCCGATCCCGATCGACCTGGGCAGACTTGAGCCCGGTGCGAGGACTCGCCTGCGCGAGGAGTGGTGCGTCGAGGACAAGACGGGAGTGATCCTGGCGGTCGCGGAACCCGGCTCCGCCGTGCAGGCCCAGCGCTGCGTGTACCACGCGGGGATCGCCACGCTGGCCGGCGCGAGGAACGCACTGGTGCTCCCGCCGGATGCGGATCAACTGGATCGGGCGCTCCGATTTACGGAGCGGCACTCGGGATGGTGGCGACTGATTGTCGACGACCGGCCGGTGTGGGAACTGCTCGAGGCGTGCGATGCGGCGCTTTGGTTCGGACCGCCCGCGCTGCCGGATGGGCACTCGCTTCGTGGCCCCGTTCCCGGCGGGACCGGCATGGCGTGGGCCGCCGCGAGCGGCTGCCCGGTGGTTGCCGAGTCTCACGAGTCAATCCTGGAATCGCTTGCCGACGGTCCGAGGGTGCACCTTTGTCGATCGGGGAACCGGATCGAGGTTTGCAGCGCGATCCTCGAAGCGCTCGATCCGGTGAACCGCGGTCAAGGGTCCGTGCGATCTTCCGACCCTGTGCTCGCGGCGCGTCACGATCCGGACGCGTTTGCGCGCCGGATCACCGGCGAGATTCTCGCGGCGTGCGGACGCGGGACGGCACCTAGTGTCGAACCCGGCGCAGTTATCGGAGAAGCGAAGGTGCGTGTGTCCGGAGGCAGAGCATCCATCCGGGCTACGGCTCCTGCCGGCGCTCCACGGTAAAGCCGACGACGGCCTTGGAGGGCGTGAGCCGGATGGAATCCGGCAGAGGGGACAGCACCCCCGCGCGCAGCAGCGCGAAAGAAACCTCCTTGGATTTCAAGCCCGATTCGAGCTCGTCGCTGGAGAGCGCGAGGACCGCGATGAGACGCTCGGAGGGGCCCTTGATGCGCTCGACGATCTCGCTTGGGCCGGAGATCTCGGCGCTTAGGATCTGATCCTCGGGCTGGATGGTCACGCCCCAGCGCTCGGTCTCGATCGGCGGGACGACCAGCTGCACGGGGACCACGGGGACGGTGATGGTGGCCGAACGGTTTTTGACCGTGAACTCGAGCGCGGCGGTCGAGGTGAGCAGGGTGACATCGTCGACGCCGGCGAGTTCCGGTGGGCGCTCGAGCCGCGCTTCGACGCGGGCGACGCCGCCGCCCGGCAGGCGCGAGACCTGCTCCTCGGTGAGCCGTGCCTGCAAGCGCAAACGATCGCCCAGCGCATCCCACGCCGATCGAGGCATTCGGATCTGCGCGACTTCGGGCGTGACCTTGATGGCACCCACGGCTTCCGCACCGGCCAACCGGGGCTCGATGGGCACGCCCTGCGTCACGAGCTCGCGGACGACGATGTCCACATTCTGCGGGCGCACCGAAACGACCTTGAGCCCTTGCCCGGCGAGTGGCTTGTATTCAAGGAGGGCGTTGAGCAGGTTGACGGTGTGGCGCCCATCGGTGGCCGGAACTCCGGGCGAGCCGGGAGCCAGTCGGATGGGCTCGCTCGCCAACGAGTCGCGTGCGCGGCCGATGCCGCCGCGCGAGCCGCGCACGTCGATCGCGACGGTCGGGTCGGCGCTCTCCACGGGCCTCACGAGCCGGTCCTGGGCATCGCCGGCCACGAACTGGATCCGCGCGAGCAGCGTGGCTTCGCCGAGGCTCTCCGCCTCGGCGAACAGCCAGATGGTGACCGCGATCACGGTCACGATCGCGAAAGACTTGAATGGCTTAAGCACCACCGGCCTCCGGCAGGCCGCGCGCGGCACGGAGTGAAGCCCGCTCGATGGGCCGCGATTCCGGCTCGGCCCGTTCGCGAAGGGAAGACTCGCTTTCCGCGTGCTGGGCGGAGTCGAGAGCTTCGGGCGGGACCGATTCAGCGACGGCGTGCGGGAGTCGGCGGGGCGCCTTGGCGAGTCGGCGCATCAACTGCTCACGCAACGAATCCGGCGAGAGGCCGCGCATCAATTCGCGGCCCTCGGCCAGGCTGATGATGCCGGTTTCTTCGCTGACGACGACCACCACCGCGTCAGAAGCGCGAGCGAGGCCGACCGCGGCGCGATGCCGAGTGCCCAGGCGCTCGTCCACGTCCTCAGGATCCGCCAGCGGGAATTGGACCGATGCGGCGACAACCTTGCCGCCGCGGATGACCACGCCCATGTCGTGCAGGGGGCTGTTCGGCCAGAAGATGGAGTTCAAGAGCGGTGCGGAAAGGTCCGCGTTGATGAGCCGGCCGGTCTCGATGGCGTCGCGGAGACCCACGCTGCGCTCGATGGCGACGATCGCGCCGAATTTGTTCTTGCTCAGGTATGTTGCGGCGGTGACGATCGCTTCCACGACCGGGCCGACCTCGCTGGCCTGGCTCCGGAAAAGAGGAGTCTCGCCGAGTCTGATCAGCGCACGGCGCAGTTCCGGCTGAAACGTCACGACGAGCGCCAGCGCGGCGAATCCGACGAAACTGTCATAGAGCACGGCCAGCCGGGGGAAGAGATCGCCCTGAGCGAGCACGCGCACCACGAGCGTGCCGGCGATGAGGACGATGAGAAAGCCCTTGAGCGCGCCTGCGGCGCGCGTGCCGCGAAGAAAACGCATCACCGCGTAGACCAGGGCCCAGAGGACGGCGATCTCGGCCGCGACCTCCCACCAGTCGTACTCCGAGAGGCGGACCAGGAGTTGGCGGATGCGGTCGAACACGGCGCTGAGACTCCTGCCGGTGTGACTCCTGTGCGATCGGCTTGCGCCGGTCCTCCCGGCGTCGCCGCACCCGAAAGGGCGGGCCTTTCGCGCGCGAGTATAGGGCCCGATCGGGGCGGATTTCACTTCGCTCGACCGAACTTTCTGATCTCGCGCTTATCGGCGCGCTGAACCGATCGGTCTCGTCCGACCGTCGAGATCACGGGCTCGGGTAGAGTGACCCGCGCGATGCAGACCGAGGCGATCGCGCGCGTTCAGGCGGAGCCGGGTCCGGCCCGAGGGCTGCGACGGGCCGTGTTCATCGGCGCGGGGCCGGCGATCGGCGGGCTCGTCTATCTGGCGCTTGGTCTGGCGCCGGGTGGGCTGAACGAAGAGGCCCGGCGAACGGCGGCGGTGGTGGTGTGGGTCGCGTGCTGGTGGCTGCTGGAGTCGCTGCCGCTGGGGGCAACTTCGCTGCTTCCGCTCGTGGTGTTACCGGCCCTGGGAGCGACCTCGCTGCGCGACGCGGCGCTGCCCTACGCCGACCGGGTGATCTTCCTGTTCATGGGCGGGTTCCTGCTGGCCTTGTCGATCGAGCGGTGGAACCTGCACAAGCGGATCGCCCTGAACACGGTGCGCCTGGTGGGGTCAAGCCCGACGGCCCTGGTCGGGGGGTTCATGCTCGCGACCGCCCTGTTGAGCATGTGGATGAGCAACACGGCCACCACACTCATGATGCTCCCGATCGGGATGAGCATCATCCACCTTGCTGAATCACGGACGGGCCAGCCGGCCGGCAACTTCGCGGTGTGCCTGATGCTTGGCATTGCATATGCCGCGAGCATCGGGGGCATCGCCACGCCGATCGGGACGCCCCCGAACGCGGTCTTTCTTGGGTTCATCGATCGCCAATACGACCGGTCGATCACTTTTCTTGATTGGGTGCTGTTCGCCGCGCCGCTGATGCTCGCGTTTGTGCCGATTGCCTGGCTGATCCTCACGCGGGTCGCCTATCCCGTGAGGCTCAAGGTCATTCCGGGCGGGCGCGAGATGATCGATCGCGAACTTCAGTCGCTGGGGCGACTGACCCGCGCCGAGCGCCTGGTGCTCATGGTGTTCGGGGGCACGATCGCGTGCTGGATGTTGCGCGAGCCGGCGATGCGGCTGATGATGTGGGAGGCGAATCCGCAATGGCTTCGCTCGGCGGGCGCGGTGCTTAACGCGGGCGTAGATGACACGACGATCGCGATTCTCGGCGCGATCACGCTGTTTCTCGTGCCGGTGAATCTGAAGGAGGGAGTGTTCCTGCTTGATGCCAGAATCTGGCCGAAAGTGCCGTGGGACATCCTGCTGCTCTTTGGGGGCGGGCTGAGCATGGCGGCGGCGATTCACAGCACGAAGCTGGGTGACTATGTCGGAGGGCAGCTGGCGGCCCTCGGCGGGCTGCCGCCGATCGCCATTCTGCTGACGGTGACGACGATCGCGGTGTTCTTCTCCGAGTTCACCGGGAACACGGCGCAGGCCAACATCTTTCTGCCGATCCTCGCGACGCTCGCCGCGGCGATCGGCGTCGAGCCGTTCGTTCTGCTGGTGCCTTGCACGCTCTCGTTCTCGCTGGCGTTCATGATGCCGATGGGGACGCCGCCGAACGCGCTGGTGTTCGCTTCGGGCAAGGTGACGATCCGGCAGATGGCGTGGGGCGGGTTCCTGCTCAACCTCGTCGGCATCGCGCTGGTGATCGCGCTGGCGTACAGCGTGATGCCGGCGGTGCTCGGCATCGGGCCGGGGACGGCAGACGTCGCCGGCACACCGTGAGTCGGAGGACCGATGGCATACAGGGTCATTCGCTTTGAACCGACGCCCAACCCCAATGCACTCAAGTGCGTTTTGGACCGGGCGGTTGCGCCGCTCGAATCCGGCGGTGCGCTGACGGGTTCGGCGCGCTCCTACCGAAATGCGGCGGAAGCCGAGCATGATCCGATCGCGAAAGTGATCTTCGCCGCGGCGCCGAAGGGGGCGATCACCAGCGTGTTGATTCGAGGGGACTGGCTCGCGGTGAATAAGTCGCCGGCGGCGGAATGGAAGACACTGCGCAGCGCGATCAGCGCCGCGATGGCACAGGCTGAGTGAGGCGATGAGCGGCAACGCAAGATCGCGTCAAAAGACAACGCCGGCCCGTGGGACAGCGGGCCTCGAGCGATCGAGCCGGGATCAAAGGATCGCGGCGAGGCTCGAAATCTGGTTTCAGTCGGTCGGGCGCGACCTGCCTTGGCGGCGCCCCATGCGGGCTGGAGGAGGGCGCGGTCGGCGCGATCCGTACGCGTCGCTCGTGGCTGAAATGATGCTCCAGCAGACGCAGGTGTCGCGCGTGCTCGAGTACTTCCCGGCGTTCATGCGGCGATTCCCAACGATCGAGCGACTGGCGCGGGCGCCCGAAGGGGATGTGCTGGCGGCGTGGGCCGGGTTGGGCTACTACCGGCGGGCGCTGAATCTTCACGCCGCCGTGAAGGAGATCGTGGATCGATTCGGCGGCGGCGTGCCCGCGAGCGCGGACGACCTGCTCTCGCTGCCGGGCGTCGGGCGCTACACGGCGGGAGCGATCGCCAGCATCGTGTTCGGGCATCGGGAACCGATCGTCGACGGCAATGTTCGGCGAGTGCTCCAGCGCCTCGAGGCTCAACGCATCGCTCCCGACTCGTGGGCGTGGGAGCGCGCCACAGCGCTGGTGAATGCGGCCATTCGGCCGGGCGTCATGAACGAGGGTCTGATGGAGCTGGGCGCGACGGTGTGTTTGCCGAGCGCCCCGAAGTGCGAGCAATGTCCACTCTGGCGGCTGTGCTCCGCGAGTCTGCAGCGGATCACCGAGCGGGTCCCAGCGCCGCGACCGCGACCGGAGCGAATCGCGGAATTCCATTCGGTCGTGATCGTCCGAGATTCGCGCGGGCGTTTGCTCGTCGAACAGCGGCCGCGCACAGGGTTGTGGGCCGCGATGTGGCAGGCGCCGACGATCGAGCGGCCTCGTCGGGCAGCGGCGGCGTCCTTCATCCGAAGAAAGCTCGGCGTGAGCGACCTGAATCGGATCGATCGATTCGAGCACGGGACCTCACACCGGATGATTCGATTCGACGTGTGGCTTGCGAGCGCCCCGGTCCAGCGGCCGCCGCAGAACGCTCGCTGGGTGACGGCATTCCGGTTGCGCAGACTGCCACTTTCCAATCCGCAGCGACGGGCGTTGTTCGGAGAACGGCGGTGATTCCGAGGCTGACGCCTGGTCCGATTGACTCGGCCGCGCGTCCGATGCTCGGGCGGCTGCCCGTACAATGATTGTCCCAGGCGGTTCGGGATCGCGGCGCCGAGCGGGCGCGGCGATCCATGCGTGCACGGGAGCGAGCGAGTGGGCACTGAAACAGGCTCTGCACCGGTGCTCGACGAACGCCAGGTCACTTCCACGATCGGCGATGACCCCGGCGCGATCCGGGAGTTCATCGATGTTGCGATGCAGGACATCGTGCCCAGAGTCGCGGACCTGCAGGCGGCCGCGGCGCGGGACGATCAGGCCGGCGTGCAAAAGACCGCGCACGCGCTGAAGGGCGTGGCGCTGAGCATCGGCGCCATGCGCCTCGGGTCCGCCTTCCGAGAGATCGAGCAGGCCGCGCGGGCCGCTGACTCCGGGAGGATCAAGGATGGCGTGTCCGGCGTGGGAGCGGAGTTGAAGGCTCTGCTCGATGCGCTGGCCGTCCGAGGATGGGGAGCGCCGCCGTGAGCGAGCAGGCGGGCGGCGCCCGGGTTCTCATCGTGGATGACGTCGCCGCGAACCGATTCGTGGCCAAGAAGTGCCTGGACGCGCTCGGGGTCCAGTTGCGCGAGGCGGGTGATGGCGAAGAGGCGCTGGCGATCTTGCGCGGCGAAGGGGCGGACCTGGTCCTGCTGGACCTGGAGATGCCCAAACTGGACGGCGCGGGCGTGCTGAGCGCGATGAAGAGCGATGCGGCGCTGCGCAGCGTTCCGGTGCTCATCATCTCTTCGAACGAAGAGGTGCATAGCGTCGCGAAGTGCCTGGAACAGGGCGCGGACGATTACCTGACGAAGCCTTTCGAGCCCACGATCCTGAGGGCGAGAGCGCGAGCCTGTCTTGAGCGCCGACGGCTGCACGAGCAGGAACGCGTGGCTCGCGATGCCCTGGTGGCGGAACGCGAACGATCCGACGCGTTACTGCTCAACGTGCTGCCGGAGAGCGTGGTCCGCCGGCTCAAGCAGGGCGAGAAAACCATCGCCGACCGCTTCGATGAAGCCACGGTCTTCTTTGCCGATGTGGCGGAAGCCGCCAACCTGCCCAAGCGAGTGTCGCCCGAGCGGGCGCTGGCACTCTTCGATGAGCTTTTCTCTCTCTTTGACGCCCTGCTCGAGAAGCACGGGATTGAGAAGATCAAGACCGTCAGCGATGTGTACATCGGGGCGGCGGGCGTGCCCGAGCAGCGGACGGATCATGCCCAGGCGGTGGCCCAGATGGCGCTCGAGATGCAGCGCGAGAGCGCTGGGATTCTCTCTTCGCTGGCGGAGCCGATGCACCTGCGCATCGGCGTGAGCACGGGCATCGTGCTGGGCGGCCTGGTCGGAAAGAGCCGGTTCACATACGACCTGTGGGGCGACCCCGTGCGCGCGGCGGCGTTCCTCGTGGGCTGCGCACCGCCGGGGTCCATCCAGGTGGACGGGGCGACACATCAGCGACTCATCGATGAGTTCATGTTCGAGGATCGAGGCGGCTTCTACGTCGAGGGGCAGGGCGAGGTGCACACTTACCTGCTGACCGGTTCGGTGCCGCGGGAGGTTCGTGGCGCCCGTTGACGCGATTCTTCAGGAGCGGGCCGACATGGCGGGGATCGTGGGGATGATGGACTCCTGGCTCGACCGGCTGGGCGAGTTCGCGCGGAACGCCTGGCATTGGATCGGGTTCACGCTCGGAGTCGTCCTCACGCTGCTCCTGATGATGGTGACGCCATCGACGTGGCGCCGGACCGTGCGGCGCGAGTTCATGCGGCAGGCGTACTTCACCGGGGCCAAGGCCCTTCCGGTGACTCTCTTTGTCGCCATCGTGGTCGGGCTCGGCATGGTGTCGCAGGCGTTGCTCTGGCTGAGGATCGCGGGGCAGACGGAGTACATCGGCCCGTTCCTGTCGATGGTGCTCGTGCGGGAAGTGGCGCCGTTGCTGGTCAACCTGGTCGTGCTGGGGCGCAGCGGCATGGCCATCGCCAGCGAAGTCGGCACGCTGCGGGCCTCGGGGCAGATCCGAGTGCTCGAGGCCCAGGGGCTCGACCCGCTCCAAGTAGTCGTGCTGCCGCGGGCCGCGGCGATGGCGCTGTGCGTCCTGTGCCTCTGCATGGTCTTCATCGTCACGGCGATCCTGAGCGGGTACACACTCGGACGCGCCACCGACATGACCACGGTGGGGTTTGAGGCGGTGATCGAGCGTGTGCTTGCCACGCTCGACCCGAGGGACTTTCTGCTCTTGACGCTGAAGACGCTGCTTCCTGGGTTTCTGATCGGCGTGCTCTGCAGCGTGCACGGCCTTTCCGCCGAGCGCTCGCTCACCGATGTGCCGCGCCTGCTGCCGATCGCGTTTGTGTGGTCCACCGCGGTCGTGTTCGTGCTGTGCGGCCTGATCTCGCTGTTCCTTTGAGGCTCCTCTGCGTATGCACAACGGCAGTGCCGCCCATCGAACGGAAGTCCTTGCGATCCGGGACGCCACGATCGTGCCATGGGGGAGCGCGCAACGAGCGCTCGTGAATGTTGATCTGACCCTGGCGCCGGGAACGCTGGCCCTGGTGCTTGCCGGTCCGGCGAGCCCGGGCTGGTTGCTGGCCGATGCCTGCTGCGGCCTGGCCGAAACGCGGGCGGGGAGTGTGCGATTCCTGGGCGAGGACTGGGCGGAGATATCGGCCTCGCGAGCGTGCGGGCTGCGCGGGCGAATCGGGCGCGTGTTCGAGGGGGAGAACTGGCTCAATTATGCTTCCGTCGGCGACAACATCATGATGCGCGACATGCATCACACCGCCCGACCCGAGGATGAGATTCGTGCCGAAGCGGAGCGGGTGGCGCGCGACTTCGGGCTGCCGGGGCTTCCGACCTCGCGCCCGCACGACATGATGAAGCAGGATCTGCAGCGGGCGGCGTGCGCGCGCGCGTTCGTCGGATCGCCCGAGCTGATCCTCCTCGAGCACCCGATTCAGGAGATGCAGGTGGGACTGATGGGCGCGCTGATGAACTGCGTCAAGCGCGCCCGAGATCGCGGCGCGGCTGCGCTGTGGATCACCTCGGCCGAGCGCATCTGGCGCGACGAGGCGATCCGAGCCGATGTGCGAGCGCGCCTGATCGGGTCCCAGTATGTCAGGACGGAGCACTGAGCCATGGCCCGCCCCCCCACGCTCAAGCGAGTGAACCGAGTCGTCGGCATCTTCGTGCTTTTGGCGGCCGTGATCATCTTGCTTTCGCTGGCGTATGCCGCGCGCGTTCAGCGTTGGTTCTCGCCCGGGAAGCGGATCGAGGTGCTCCTGCCGACGCAAGGTTCGTTCGGCCTGAGTCCCGGGGCCGATGTAGTGATGCTCGGCGCTCCGGCGGGGCGGGTGCTGGACGTCGGGTTCAAACCGGGCGAAGAGGGGCGCATGCGGGCGGAGATCGAAATCCGGTCCGACTTTGCCGCGTTCGTGCGACAGGATTCCAAGGGCACGATCCGCAAGAAATTCGGCGTGGCGGGGGACGCGTTCATGGAGGTGTCGCGAGGCCACGGCGCCGAACTGCCGGAGAAGGACGCCACGATCACCTCGACCGCCGATGAGGTTCCCACGGAACTGCTTCAGGTTCTGGTGGACGAACTGCGGCGGGGCGTTGTCCCGGCGGTCGAAGAGGCCCGTGTGGGCATCCACGAATGGACGGAACTTGGTCGCGGGCTCCGGGCCGACGACGGCGGGCTGATGCGATTTCTGGCCGCCCTGCGCTCGGTCACCGAAGACATCGAACAGGGTCGCGGAACCATCGGGCGCCTGGCGCGCGATGAGGAACTGGGCGAGCGCGTCGAGCGCCTCGTCGTGGGGCTGGAGGAGACAGTCACCGGGCTCAAGCTGACGGTTGAGAATCTTGCGCGCGCATCATCAGACCTCGCAGAGTTCGCGCGGGTGGCGCGCGGGGAGTCGGAGGCGCTGCCCGGCCTGACGAACCAGGTACGAGAGTCGCTGACGCGCCTGGACGGTCTGCTCGGCGACTTCAGGAACGTGCTGAGCGATGCTCCGGCGATGGTTCGCGACCTTCGCCAGTCGGCGGCGGCCCTGCCCGCCCTCGTTCTTCAAGCCCAGGAAACATTGCGCGAGGCCGAGCGGCTCATCGAGGGTCTTCAGCGTCACTGGCTCTTCCGGGGCTCCGTGCCGCCCGAGGCCACGCCGACGCTGTCACCGGAAGAGGTGTCGCGATGAGCCGTCGATGCGCTTTCGTGCTGGGCGCGATCGCGCTTGCTCAACTGGGCGCCTGCTCCGGCCCGCAGCGCGACGAGGGCCCCGCGCGAGATCGGCAGATTACGACCGCCGAGAACGCCGCATTCGCCGCGTTTCAAGACGGGTTCTACCCCGCCGCCGAGACTCTATTCGGGCGGGCGCAGCAGCGCGCTCAACTGATCGATGACCGAGAAGAAGTGGTGATGTCCACTTATCACATCGCCGTTTGCCGGCTTCGAGCCAGGCGTCTCGATGCGGCAGTGACCGCGGTCGAACAGGCGAGGGCGGAGAACTCCGGGCGCAACCCGGCGGTGGATGACGACTTGAGTCTGCTCGAGGCTCGATGTCTTGTGCTCGCGGGGCGACACGCCGAAGCCGACTCGGCGGCGCAGCGCGCCCTGACGGGTACAAGCCTGTCAGCGGAGCGGCGGGCGTCGTGGTTGCTTGTCAGAGCGGAGTGCGCCGCGGCGAACAAGGACCTCGCATCGGCCCGGCGGCTCTTGAACGAGGCGCCACGACAGTCCGATTCGCGACCTGACCGAGTCCGAGTTGAGGCAATGGCATTGCTGCTCGAGGGAAATGCGGCGGCGGCCGCAGCGCGCTTCGACGACGAGGCCCGGCTCCAGCAGCAAGCCAGCGACCATCCCTCGATGGCCGAGTCGCTTCTTCGTGCGGGGGGTGCGTATGAGGGCGCGGGTGACAAGCGGCTTGCGTGCGACCGGCTTCTTCGCGGGGCACTCAGTCTTCAGGGCCAGGGTCGCCATCGTGAAGCCGGGGAAGCGCTAGCCCGCGCGGCGGCGTCGGCATCGGCGGTCAACGATTCCGCCCTGGCGATTCGGATCGAAACCGCGCGCGCGGCCCTCGAGTCCGCACAGACGCCTGCCGGACGTTGAGGACTGCGCAAGTAATCGGGTCTTTCGACCGCGGCGCCGAGTCCTCTCGATCGCCCGGTTGTCCGCGGGCCCGTTTTGCCTGTTCTGAGAGCGGGATTTGTGGGAAACAGTGGTTGGAAACCGGTGGAACCCGTGATACTCTTCGCGGCTCGCCCCTCCCAGCCTCGGGCGAACGGACCCCCTCACACAAGGGGCTCAAAGGCGACTGGTCCCGGCGCGTGCCGGGCGGCCAGCAGGCTGAGACTTTCACCCCGCCGCGCGATCCGCGTCGGGACGGCGGATCCGGCGGACCGTGTTGGCCCGCCCGCCATCGGGAAACACCTTTTCATGATTGATGAAACTCTGATCGCCTCGCTCGGCATCACCGACACCGAAGCACAAACAATGCTGGAGCAGGCGTTCGGCAACAAGGTAGCCGACGGCGACATGGGCGGCCTCCTCGGCAAGATCGGCGAAGAACTCGAACGCGACACGATCCTCACCGGCAAGGTCGTCGGCTTTGCGGGCGACGATGTGGTCGTGGACGTGGGCCTGAAGTCCGAGGGCCTGATTCCAAAGGAAGAGTTCGAAGACGCTCCAGCGCTCCAGATCGGGCAGGAGATCCGCGTCCTCCTCGAAAACCTCGAGGGCGAGGGCGGGCTGATCCAGCTGTCCAAGCGCAAGGCCGACCGCATCCTCAACTGGCAGCGGATCGTCGAGAGCACACGCGAAGGCGATGTCGTCCAGGGCAAGGTGATCCGCAAGATCAAGGGCGGCCTGCTGGTCGACATTGGGGTGCAGGTGTTCCTGCCGGCCTCGCAGGTCGATATCCGGCGGCCGAGCGACATCGGCGAGTACATCGGGCGCGACATCCGCGCCGAGGTGCTCAAGATCGATGAGCAGCGGCGCAACATCGTGATCTCGCGCCGCAAACTGATCGAGACCGAGCGCGAGCAGGCGAAGAAGCGGCTGCTCTCGACGCTCAAAGAGGGCCAGGTCGTCACCGGCGAAGTGAAGAACATCGCCGACTTCGGCGCGTTCATCGACCTCGGCGGCATTGACGGGCTGCTGCACATCACCGACATGTCGTGGGGGCGGATCAACCACCCCAGCGAGATGCTGCGCATCGGGCAGCGGCTCGAGGTGAAGGTGCTCAACATCGACCTCGAAAAAGAGAAGATCGCCCTGGGCCTGAAGCAGAAAGAGGCTTCGCCCTGGGAGGAGATCGAGAAGAAGTACCCGGTCAACAGCCGCGTGCACGGAAGCGTGGTCAACCTCATGTCCTACGGGGCGTTCATCCGGCTCGAGGACGGGATCGAAGGGCTTGTGCACATCTCCGAGATGTCATGGACCCGGCGCATCAATCATCCGTCTGAACTGCTCACGGTCGGGCAGGAGATCGACGTGGTGGTGCTCGAGATCGACAAGGAAAAGCAGGAGATCAGCCTCGGCATCAAGCAGACCGAGGTCAATCCGTGGGAGCTCGTGGCGGAGAAGTACCCGCCCGGCACCATCATCGAGGGCAAGGTGCGGAACCTGGCGAACTACGGAGCGTTTGTCGAGATCGAGCCGGGCATCGACGGCCTGCTCCACGTGTCGGATCTGTCGTGGACCAAGAAGGTCGCACATCCCAACGAGATTCTCAACAAGAATGACTCGGTGCGGTGCGTGGTGCTCGAAGTGGACCGCGAGAAGCAGCGGGTCGCGCTGGGCGTCAAGCAGTTGACCGAGGACCCATGGGTCCGCGCCATCCCGGGCGCCTACAAGCCGGGCATGGTCGTTCGCGGCAAGGTGACGAAGATCACCAATTTCGGCGTGTTCGTCGAACTCGAAGATCAGCTCGAGGGCCTATTGCACATCTCCGAACTGGCTGACCACAAGGTCGAGAACCCGCACGACATCGTCAAGCCGGGCGAGGAAGTCGACGTCAAGATCCTGCGCGTCGATACGCAGGAGCGGAAGATCGGACTCTCGCTCAAGCGCGCCCAGTGGGGCGCGGCCGAAGAAGCCCGCGCGGAGCGCGCCGAGCGCGAGCGCGGCGCCTACCCCAGCCGTGGCGGAATGGACGAGGACCATGGCGCCATGGGCACCGACAAGATCAAGATCTGAAGAGGCGGGCGCGATCGACCCGGTGAAGAATGACTCTGAGGCCCGGCGCACCAGCCGGGCCTTTTTAATCTCTGGTTCGATTTGTGCCCTGTGCCCGCCGCGCGGGAAGATGAACTCAACGACTTGTGGACCGTCCAGACGAGATCTTCAGCACATGACCGCGAACGTGAGCAGCGTGAGCACGAGAATCCTGCGCCGGTTCTCGGTCAGTCTGAACAGTGCGCTCGGGTTGTGGAACAGCGCCTGGGCCACGGTGGGGTCGCCTCTTGAGTTGTCCCACGATGTGCTGCAGCGCCCGTGCCAGAATCGCGGTATTCGGACGCACCCCTCGTGGTACGTCCCGGCGAGGGCCAGCGCGTCCGAGAACGCGAGGCTCGGCCTCGCCCGGACAGCCGGCGCGATGCTCTGCCGCATCGGTCGGTGTTGCATCAAGACCACGGCTCAGCGCCCTTCGGGTCGCCGGCGGTTCTGGGCAGGCATCGTGGGCTTTATGTTCAGCGTGGCACCGACGTCGGTTGCGAGGCCACCCGAAACCGATGCGATCGATTCGCTCCCGCCGGCGGGCGAAACCATCGAGGCGTTCAGGGCCATCGATGGCTGGGTCCGGGCATGGTCCGTCCCGCCGACGGTGCAGAAAATCGACCCTAAGGGCGCGACGGGAGCGTGTGTCACTCTTCGATTGTCCGGCGAGGTCCTCGGGCGCGGCTCGGCGACCGGCGAAGAGGGAAACACGCTTTGGCTCGCGGCGCGGCAAGCGTGGCTGGAGGCGGATTCGGCGCTTCCCGTGGCCCGCGAGTCCCCCACTCGCGATGCGCAGATCGCGGACTTGGCGCAGCGGTTCACGGTCGATCTTCAGGTGAGCGGATTGATGACGCCGCTGTTGGGAGACACCGAGGCGGCGGCGGCGGGGGCACTTTCGATGGGCGTCTTTGGCGTGGCGGCGCGCGTGGGCAATCGCACGGAGGCGTTTTTCCCGGGAACGATGCTCGCCACCGGAGCGACGCCGCCAGAGGGCGTGCGCATCGTGCTGTCGCGTCTCGGGCTGCCGCCGCTGGGGCTCGGAGAACTGCGCCGGCAACCGGGGGTCTCGGTGTATCGGTTTCCGGCACGACACTTGGCCCAAACGACTCCGAGTCGGGGTCCCGAGTTTCTCTATCGAGGGGGACGCATCGTGCCGCTGAGCCAGACCAACGGCCCGGGATTGCGGCGCTTTGCCGAGGCTGTGGCCGAGCATCTTCAAACCCATCGCTGGCCGGGTGAGGAGCCATTCGGGATGACCGGCGATTTCCTGCCGATCAGGGGCGCTTACGAGCCGGTTGTGGCGCCGCCGCTGAGCCAGGCGTTCGCGGCGTTTGCACTCGCCCGATTCTCGCGCACGCCCGGGATTTCAGGCGCGCCAGCGATCCGGGCGGCACGGTTTGCGAGCGATGTTCTTCACTCGCTGGCGCGAGTCGGGGCGGATGAAGAAGACCCGATGGGCTCTCCGGCCGCGGCCGCAATGTGTCTGATCGCGGCCGATGAAGTTCGGAAGGCACGCGAGACCGATCGCGATGCGCGGCTGTTACCCGCGGAGTTCATCGAAGGCGCGCGGAGCCGTATCCGGGCCTGCTTGGGGGATGAAGGCGAATGGAAAAGCACAGCGCCCGAAGAAACAAGAGGATTGATTGCCTTTGCGCTGGCCGTCGATTCGAATCGACACGGGGCAACTGCGGGCGAGAGAGATGTAGCCCGCCGCGCGATCCGATCGTTGTTCCGGCAGTCCGACCAGGCCACGCTCGTCGCGGAGCAGCCGTGGCTGGGTTGGGCTGAGATACTGATGGCCGAGAACGAGATCCCCGCGGCGACGGCGCTGCGCGAACTTCGCTCGACGGTCTGGAGGTTTCAAGTGGATGAGCGGGATGCCGGGGCGGATTCCGCGGACCTGGCGGGCGGCATCGTGTTCACGCGCGGGCGAACCCCGTTGCCCACTTGGCAGTCGCTCCGGCCTCTGGCGTTCGTGTCTACGGCGCTTGGAGATCGGCGGCTGACCGATGACTCGGAATTGGCGGCGGAGGCCGCCGCCCTTCAGCGGTCGTTGCGATTCGTCCTGCAGCTGGGGATTGATGAGCCGCTCACGCACATGTTTCGGGACTCCGAGCGTGCGCTGGGAGGGGTCAGGCCGGCGGTCTGGGAGCAGAGGGCATCGGTCGAGGCGTCGGCGTTGGCGCTTATGACGGTCTGCGAAACCCTTCGGTCCTCCGATGCCCGGGTCAGGAAGCCCTGAACTTCCAGCCTTCACGCCGGGAACCGTGCCAAGGCTCGTGCGTCTATCGCATTCGGCGAGTCTCCGCTGATCCTCGGAGACTCGATCCGCCCGAAGGAGCGATTCATGAGCAGCGCACGCGAGAGACTGATCCGATTGACGCTCGGGGTGGGCCTGCTGGGCCCGGTGTTCGGGGCGCAAGCGCAGTCGCCGGATACACAGACTC
>Ga0187894_10003010_pt1 | contig 19368 bp, 17 predicted proteins | sample GBC1701081metaG_FD_136650 | JGI IMG/M metagenome (GOLD analysis project Ga0187894, IMG submission 136650) | White microbial mat communities from a lava cave in the Kipuka Kanohina Cave System on the Island of Hawaii, USA - GBC170108-1 metaG ...
ACGTGCACCCTTTGCGACGACTCTGGCCTTACGTGGGGCGCTACCGGCGGGCCATGATCCTGGGACTGGTGTGTGCACTCGCGGCGACGGCCATGCAACTGGTGGCCCCGTGGGTCCTGAAGCACGCCGTCGATGACCTCACGATCGGCGTCACCACCCGTAAGCTGCTCTTCTACGCTTCGCTGACCCTCGTCATCGCCGGCATCGGCGGCGTCTTCCGCTATCTGATGCGACAGGCCATCGTCGGCGCGTCGCGCGACATCGAGTACGACATCCGCAACGACTTTTTCGCGCGGCTGCAAACGCTGCCACTCGGCTACTATCAGGCCCGCCGCACGGGCGATCTGATGTCCCGCGCGACCAACGATCTGAACGCCGTCCGCATGATGGTCGGACCGGCCGTGATGTACGCCGTCACCACCATCCTCCTCTTCATCGTCGCCAGTTGGCTGATGCTCTCGATCAACATGCGGCTCACGCTCATCGCGCTGCTGCCGGTGCCGATCGTGTCGGTGATGGTGAAGTATTTCGGTATGCAGATCCGCAAGCGCTTCGAGAAGATCCAGGCGCAACTGTCGGACCTCAGCGCGATTGCGCAGGAGTCGCTGGCCGGCGTCCGCGTCATCCGCGCGTACCGCCAGGAGGAGGCGGAAGTGGTCCGCTTCGAACTGGCCAACCGGGAGTACGTCGCCCGCAACCGCTCGCTCATCCTGCTCCAGGCCGTGTTCTATTCGGGTCTCGGGTTCCTGATGGGACTGAGCGCGGTCCTGCTGCTGTGGCTTGGCGGACGCGACGTCATCCGCGGCCGCATGACGCTCGGCGAGTTCGTCGCGTTCAACACGTATCTCGCGATGATGAGTTGGCCGATGTTCGCGTTCGGCTGGGTCACGAACCTGATGCAGCGCGGCCTCGCGTCCTGGCGACGGATGCTGCAGATCCTGGACGAGCCGCCAGCCATCGCCGACGCGCCGGATCTGCAGGCAGCCGAGAGCTGGCCGCCCATCACGGGCGCGATCGAGTTCCGTCACGTGACGTTCGATCACGGCACGCAGCGCGTGCTGGACGACGTTTCGCTGATGATTGCGGCGGGGCAGACCGTGGCGCTGATCGGCCCGACCGGCAGCGGCAAGTCGACGCTGATCAGTCTGCTGCCGCGCCTGCACGAACCGCCGCCAGGGACGGTGTTCGTGGACGGCGTCGACGTCCGCCGCATCCCGCTGTCCGTGCTGCGCGCCGCCATCGGCATGGTGCCGCAGGAGCCGTTCCTGTTCTCGGACACGGTCGCGCAGAACATCGCGTTCGGCGCGCCCGAGCGCGACGAGGAGGACGAACTGCTGCTGGGCGCGGCCGGCATCGCGCGCCTCGACAAGGACGTCGATGCGTTCCCGAAAGCGTGGAACACGATGGTGGGCGAGCGCGGGCTGACGCTGTCGGGCGGACAGAAGCAGCGGACGGCGCTCGCGCGCGCCCTGCTGATCGATCCGCCGATCCTGATTCTGGACGATGCGCTGTCCGCCGTGGACACGTATACCGAAGAGGAAATTCTGAGGCGGCTGCGCGGCGTGTTCCGTCAGCGTACCGCCATCCTCGTCGCCCACCGCGTCTCGACGGTGCGCGACGCGGATTTGATCGTCGTCCTCGAGCACGGGCGCATCGTCGAGCGCGGCACGCACGACGAACTGGTGCGGCAGGACGGACACTACGCCGAGCTCTATCGCAAGCAGTTGCTCGAAGAAGAGCTCGCGGCGTCGTGACACGGCACGCGCCGGTGCTCAGGCTCGTCTGAAGCCATGATCCACGAAGACGAAATCCTCGGGAAAGCCTACGACGGCCGCCTGATGCGGCGTCTGCTCGGCTATCTCCGGCCCTACACGTGGCTGGCGGCCGCCGCGCTGCTGGCGATTCTCGTCGACTCGCTGCTGCAGCTCGCGCAGCCGCTGCTGATCAAGCTGGCGATCGATCGCTACATCGCGCAGGGCGATCTGGCGGGTGTCAGCCGCCTGGCGCTGGTGTTCCTGTTGATCCTGGCCGGGTCGTTCGCGATCCAGTTCGCGCAGACGACGATCATGCAGATGATCGGCCAGCGCATCATGTACGACCTCCGCATGGAGATCTATCGCAAGCTCCAGCGGCTCAGCCTGAACTATTACGATCGCAATCCCGTCGGCCGCCTGATGACGCGCGTGACGAGCGACGTCGACGTGCTCAACGAGCTGTTCTCGGCCGCGCTCGTGGCCGGCTTCGGCGATCTGCTGATGCTGGTCGGCATCATGATCGTCCTGCTGACGATGGACTGGCGGCTGTCGCTGCTGGCGTTCTCGGTCCTGCCGCTCATCATCCTCGTCACGCAATGGTTCCGCCGCAACGTGCGCGACGCGTTCCGCCGCACGCGCACGCTCATCGCGCGCATCAACGCGTTCCTGCAGGAGAACATCACCGGCATGGCGACGGTGCAGTTGTTCCGCCGAGAGAAGACCAACTTCGCGCGGTTCGACAGCATCAACAAGGAACATCGCGACGCGAACGTCCAGTCGATCTTCTATTACGCCGTCTTCTACCCGGGGATCGAGTTCATCAGCGCGCTCGCGGGCGCCATCATCATTTTCTTCGGCGGCGGCTGGGTGATGCAGGACACGCTGACGCTCGGGTCGCTGGTCGCGTTCCTGCAGTATTCGCAGCGCTTCTTCCGGCCGATCAGCGACATGTCGGAGAAGTTCAACCTGCTGCAGAACGCGATGGCGTCGTCCGAGCGGATCTTCGCGCTGCTCGATACGCCGGTGTCGGTCCAGTCGCCAGAGCGCCCCGTGCCGGCGCCGGCCGACGGCAGGGGCCACATCGTGTTCGACGACGTGTGGTTCGCGTACGCGGAGGACAACTACGTCCTCAAACACGTCTCGTTCGAAGTGCTGCCCGGCCAGCGCGTCGGCATCGTCGGCGCGACCGGCGCCGGCAAGTCGACGGTGATCAACCTGCTGCTGCGGTTCTACGACGTCAGCAAGGGTCGCATCCTGATCGACGACGTCGACGTGCGGGAGATGGCGCTGGAGGACCTGCGCCGCCGGTTCGGGCTGGTGCTGCAGGACGTGTATCTGTTCACGGGCACGCTCGCGAGCAACGTGCGGCTGGGAAACGCGTCGATCTCGGATGACGATGTCCGCCGGGCGGTGAAGGCGGTCCACGCGGATCGGTTCGTCGATCGGTTGCCGCAAGGGCTCGAGTCGGCGGTGGCCGAGCGCGGCGCGACGCTGTCCGTGGGCGAGAAGCAGTTGCTGTCTTTCGCGCGCGCGCTCGCGTTCGAGCCGAAGATCCTGGTGCTGGACGAGGCCACGTCGAGCATCGATACGGAAACGGAGCTGCTGATCCGCGACGCGCTCCACGTGATCATGGCGGGACGGACGACGATCGCCGTGGCGCACAGGCTGTCGACCATCCAGGACATGGACAAGATCCTCGTCTTCCACAAAGGCGAACTGCGCGAGGCCGGTTCACACCAGGAACTGCTGGCCCGCCGCGGGTTGTATTACAAGCTCTATCAGTTGCAGTACAAGGATCAGGAAGTGCGCGCCGAGGTTTAGCGAGGCGGAGCGGCAGACTCGCTGGCGTCGAAGATCGGTGGGCCGCCTCGCTCGCCCTTCTGTCTGCTTGCCCGCTGCGCGGAGCGCGTGTGAACGACCGGGATGTAAGGAGGAGGGAATGATGAGAGGGCTTTCCAGGGTTCGACTCTTCAATGTTCGCGTCGCGCGGCTTGCAGCCGCGATCGTGATGATGACGCTGGGCGCCACCGCGGCGCTCGCTCAGTCACCGAAGAGCGCGCCGCCGGAAATCCCGCCACCGAAGGAGGAGCCGCGCAGCGTCCGTCCCGGACAGAACGGCGGAGCGCCGTCGGACGCGATCGTGCTGTTCGACGGCAAGGACCTGTCGAAGTGGGAAAGCGCCGACGGTCAGCCGGCGAAGTGGCGCATCGATCAAGGCGCGCTGGTGGTCGCGCCGAAGACCGGCGACATCCGCACGAAGGAGAAGTTCGGCGACTGCCAGTTGCACATCGAGTGGGCGACGCCGTCCGTGGTGCAGGGCGAAGGGCAGGGCCGCGGCAACAGCGGCGTCTACCTGCAGAACCGCTACGAGATTCAGGTGCTCGATTCCTACCAGAACAAGACGTACTTCCACGGACAGGCGGGGTCGCTCTACAAACAGTACGCGCCGCTCGTGAACGTGACGCGCCCGCCCGGCGAGTGGCAGACCTACGACATCGTCTTTCGCGCGCCGCGCTTCGGGGCGGACGGCGAGGTCCAGCGTCCCGGCTCGGTCAGCGTGTTCCACAACGGCGTGCTGGTGCAGGATCACGTCGAGATCAAGGGCTCGACGACACACGAGGGCGGACCGGTGTACGAGGCGCACGGCCCCGACAGCATCAAGCTGCAGGACCACGGCAACGAGACGCGGTTCCGCAATATCTGGATCCGGAAACTGAACTAGGCGCGCGCCGGCGGCTTGCGCGCGAGACAGAGCAGCGAGCTGCCGACCGGCATGTCCATGCGGCGCAGCGCGAGCGCTTCCAGCGAGAGCAGCGCCGTGAAGGCCGCGTTGACCGGTTTCGCCGGCACGGTCAATTCACGCTGGAGGCCGCTCCGCTCAGTGTGGTTCTGGCCGTGACCGCGCCGCTGCAGCGTGCGGACGGCGAGCATCACCGGGAAGATCGAGAAGTTCGTATACGTCAGCCGCTCCACGGTCAGCCCCGCACGCCCCATCGCCGCGCGCAGCTCGGCCCGCGTATAGCGCTTGCGCTCCTCCGCGAGGACGGAGTGATTGCCGTGCAGCATCTCCAGCGCAGCGACGTTGATCAGCAGCGCGCCACCCGGCTTGATCAGCCGCGCCATCTCCGCCAGCGCCCATCCGGCCTGTTCTTCGGTGAGGCATTGGATCACGTCGAACGACGTCACCAGGTCGAAGCGATCCGACGCGAAGGGAATATGCGTGATGCTGGCGCGCGCGACGCGATGCCTGCCGTGATCGCGCGCATATTGCAGACCGACGCGGGTCAGGTCGAAGCCAAAGACGTTGGCGCGCTGGCCGAGCATCGAGAGGTTCGCGCCCGTGCCGCAGCCGCAGTCGAGCGCGTCGGGCGAGGGGACGCCGGCCAGTCCTTGTTCGATGAGCGGGACCACGAATTTCCGGAATCCGCGGAACCAGAAGTGTTCGCGCTCGGCGCGAAAGGTCGCATGCAGCAGGCTGTCCATTAGGCGAAGTGGTCCGCGGTTCGCGCGTCCCTCCCTTGGACGCGACCTCAGCTCGCCGTCCGGTAAGCACGGCGAGCCCGTCGGAGCGCGGTTCGGCGCACCAAGTCTAAGCTACTGGACCTGTTCCTGCGAAACGCCGCGCGCGGCGTCGGCGGAAGATGTCGCGCCGCTGGTACCAGATCCCGATGATGCGGGCGCGGTGGAGGAGGGCTTGGGCGCCGCGGAACGGGCCGGGGCCGGCGTGGCGGCGGGTGGCGGAGACGCTGCCGCTGGCGCGCTGGCGGCAGGCGGCGCATCCGAGACGACGGTGGCGGTGGCGGTCGCTGTCGCGGCGGCGCCGGGCGCGGCGGCCGCTTCGGCGTTCGAGCGGCTCTGCAACGAGTCGATGGCGGAACGGATCGTCCCCGGCGTCGACGCGCGCGGATTCCAGCCGTGGCGCAGCACGCTGATCTGCACCGGGCGGCGGCCGAAGTCGAGCGCTTCGTGACAGCTCCACATGTAGACGTCGATGTGGCGGCCCTGCACTTTCGGGCCGGTGTCCATGACGGTGTAGATGCCGTTGTAGCGCGCGCCGAGCGAGTGGATCTGGATGACGGACCCGACCGGCAGGAGGTCGGGGTCCGCGGCGGCGATGCCCGTGCGGACCGCCGTGCCGGACGCGGTCGTATGCCCCTTGCAGTACGCAGTCGCGGAGAAGCGCATCGGCAGGCCCTGGACGGACTTCGTCACCTGTAGTCCCGCGGCCGATTGTGCCGAAGTGGGTGACGCCGTCGCGCCGTCGCGCTGTTCGACCGCCGCGGGGGCGTTGTTTTGCGAGTCGAGCATGTTGACTTCGTAGAACAGCACGAAGCCAATCATGGCGCCGATCGTCGCGGCAATCTTCTGCTTGATGGAACGCGTTAAGAACATGGTTACGCAAGACCGGGCGCCAGCAGGGACGAGGCACGGGATCGATACAGGCCGGTTGCGCTCTGGATGTCAGTGTCTGCTCTAAGCAGCCGGTCTGACCGCCAAGAGCCGGTCAGACGTGACATCCGTTGCGCGATTGGCCCGATCGGCGCCGGCGTCGCGTCTCTCCACGAGAGGGCGGCCGGCCCACCTGTCCTGTACTGATTCGAGAGCCGATTTCAGCACGGGCAGGCGCCAGGGACTCGATCTGCGACGCTCACCGCGGTGAAGCTGTGTGAACCGCCGCCGGACCTCCCAGATACCCGGGATGGCCAGAAGACGGGGCAACTGCCCCACGCGCGTTGATTCGTCACCTCTGCGCCGCTTCGCGTCGCGGGTCTGCATCCATCGTGACCGCCCCGTGGCTGTCACCCGTCCGTGCGCGCCCGATTCGAGGCGGCACGTCCGGCGTTCATCCGTCGTCTCAGGCGACGGGTTCCGCACCGCCTTCGGCGGAACGGAACTGCTGCAGGACCGCGAGCATGACGAAGTAGGCGACGAAAGCCAGTAAGAGACCTCCTACAGTTGTACCCAGGACGAACGGCCACACCACGGGCCGCAGCAGCGTCACCAGGTCTGACAGCATCTTGAAGCTTAGAGACGCCTCCGAGACGAACGTGCCCAGCTTTCCAGCCAGACCGGCGGCGCCCGTATGTCCGAGCAGCCGCGCGCCCGCCTCAGTGGCGAAGACGTAATAAATCGGGACGATCCAGGGCAGGTTCACCCAGGTTCCCAGGATGACTGCCACACGGCTCAGCCTCAGAATAAAAGCAAGACCGATGCCGAGAATCGTTTGTAATCCAATGAGCGGCGAAAATCCCAGAAACACCCCGAAGGCGAAGGCGGCCGCAATGCGGCCCGGGGTATCCGGCAGACGAGCCAATGCCGAGAATGTCTGGACGATTCGCGCTCGCACGATGAATTAGACGAAATGTTCGAAGCCGTCGGGCAAGGCGGCGTCGCCGTGCGCGCTGCGCAGCAGCAAGGCCTTGTCCGCGGTGATGAAGCCGATGCGCGTGGCCGGCACGCCAGCCAGTCGCTGCGCCGCCAAAAAACGGCGGCGGGCCCGACGAGGAACGGCAAAGAGCAGCTCGTAGTCTTCTCCGCCCGTCAGCACGGCTTTCTTCAATCGCTCTGTCCCCTCGCCAAGGATCTCGGTCGCTCCCGGATCCACCGGCAGGGCATCGACCTCCAGGGTGACGCCCACGCCACTGGCCGAGGACAGGTGCCGTACAGCATCCGCCAAACCGTCGCTCAGGTCAACACAGGCCCCCGCCGCCCTGGTCCGGCCGGCAACGACCCCGAACCGCAGCCGCGGTTCGGGCCGGAGGAACCGGCGGACCGCTCCACGGACCGCGTCCGTCATGTCCGGCTCGTGCCCGTCCGCCGGAAACGCCGCCGGACGCGTCTCCGCACGTTCCCGCAGCCACGCGAATCCGGCCGCCGCCGCGCCCAGCGTGCCCGACACGAAGAGCTCGTCCCCCGGCCGCGCGCCGGCCCGCGTCAACACGCGCCGCCGCTTGATGCTGCCGGTCAGCATGACGTCGATGAAGATCGGCCCGGGCGATCGCGTCACGTTGCCGCCAATCAACGTGACGCCGGTCCGCGCCGCGAGGTCCAGCATCGCGCGGATCATAGCTTCGAGATCCGCCAGCGGCCAGGACGCCGGCAGGCTCAACGACAGCAGCGCCGTCCGCGGCGCCGCGCCCATCGAGGCGAGATCGCTGAGGTTCACCGCCAGGGCCTTGAAGCCGATCGACCCCGGGTCGACGTAGGCCCGCTCGAAGTGGACGCCTTCCACCAGCGCGTCCACCGTCTGCACTTCCATCCGCTGCCGCTCCGGCTCGTAGACCGCCGCATCATCGCCAATCGGTGTGATGAGCCACGGCGGCGGGGCAGGCACCAGCGAGCGGATCAGCGCGATGACGCGACGCTCGCCGGCGTCGCCGACAGTGAGTGCGCCGGACACGGCAGGAGGGGAGGCGGACGGATCGGTCATGCGGTCGGTGTTTTGGTTGTCAGCGTTGCCTGGGTTCAGGGTCGGCTTGGGTTCAGGGTCTGTTTGGGTTCAGGGGTGCCTGGGTTATCAGGGTCGAGGATGGCCGGACGTCCGTCCGCGCGCGCAGGGACGGCTACGATCCGGCGGACGACGCGGGTCAGCGGGCGTAGTCGACGGCCCGCGTCTCGCGGATGACCGTCACTTTGATCTGTCCCGGATATTCCAGCTCGTTCTCGATGCGGCGCGCGATGTCTTTCGAGAGCCAGATGGCTTCTTCGTCCGAGATCCGCTCGCTTTCGACCAGGATCCGGATTTCGCGTCCGGCCTGCAGCGCGAACGCCTTGGACACGCCCTGGAACGAGTCCGCGATGCCTTCGAGCTTTTCGAGGCGCTTGACGTAGGACTCCAGGATGTCGCGGCGCGCGCCGGGCCGCGCCGCGGAGATCGCGTCGGCGGCCTGGACGATCATCGCTTCGAGCGACGGCCAGTCGATGTCCATGTGATGCGCGGCCATCGCGTCGATCACCGCGCGGCTCTCCCCGTGCTTGCGGAGGAATTCGATCCCCAGCTCCAGGTGCGAGCCCTGGACGTCGCGATCGATGGCCTTGCCGATGTCATGAATGAACGCGGCGCGCGTGCAGACCTGCGCGTCGAGGCCGACCTCGCGCGCCATGATGCCGGCGAGGAAGGCAACTTCTTTCGAGTGATAGAGGACGTTCTGTCCGTAGCTGGTACGGAATTTCAACCGGCCCATCATCCGGACGATCTCCGGATGCAGATCGAACAGGCCAAGCTCGAACGCGGCCGCTTCGCCTTCCTTCAGCACGGCTTCTTCGAGCTCAGCTTTGACCTTGTCGACGACTTCCTCGATGCGCGTCGGATGGATGCGGCCGTCCGCGATGAGCCGCTGAATCGCCTGACGCGCGACTTCGCGGCGGAAGGGATCGAAGCAGGACAGGATGATCGCGCCGGGCGTGTCGTCCACGATCAGCTCGACGCCGGTGGCGAGCTCCAGCGCGCGGATGTTGCGGCCTTCGCGGCCGATGATGCGGCCCTTCAGGTCGTCGCTCGGGAGATCGACGACCGACACCGTCGTTTCGATCGCGTGCTCGGCGGCGGTCCGCTGGATGGCTTCGGTGACGATCTGCCGCGCGCGCGTGGCCGCGCTCTCGCGCGCCTCGGCTTCGAGGCGCTTGACGAGCACCGCGGCCTCGCGCCTGGCTTCGGCTTCGAGCGACCGCAGCAGCATCTCTTTCGCTTCGTCCGCCGTCAGGCTGGCGAGGCGCTGCAACTCGCGTTGCTGTTCCTGTACCAACGTCTGATATTTCGTCGCGGCCTGGTCGGCGGCCTGCTTGCGTGCATCGATCGACTGTTCGCGGGCTCGCAGGTCCTGGTCGAAGCGGTCGCTGGTGGAGACGCGATCGGCGAGGACGCGGGCTTGTTCGGCCAGGGTCTGTTCGAGGCGTGTGACGTCCTGCCGGCGTTCGTGGGCCTGGCGTTCGGCCTCGACGAGCAGTTCGTGGGCTTTCTCGCGTCCGGCGAGGATGGCGGCTTTGCGTTCGGCGTCGGCGTCGCGTTCGGCGTCACGCCGGATTTGCGCGGCCTGCTGCTCCGCGCGTCCGAGCGTTTCCGCTGCGAGGCGCTTCCTGCTGACGATCCAGTAGATCAGGATACCGGCCGCCGCGAGGAGCGCCAGCACGTCGACGATGGGCATGGCTGACAACCTCCCCATGGTACGTCCTCACCTCGCGGATCGCAATCGACGCTGTCCGAGTCCGGCGCCGCTGGCGAAGACGGACGATGTACCTGTCAACTGGGGGGAGGTAAGAAAAGGCCCCGCGTTGCCGTGTGAGGAGAGTCGGATGAACCTGCGATTGCAGGTGGAACCGCTGTAGATGCTGCGCTTCAGGCTTCCTCACACCGAGGCATGCACACCACGCAGCGTCGCGATTCACTTGGGGTAAAGCATCGGCTCAACCGAGCTCTCAACCCATCACGGGCAAAACAGGGCGCTGACTCCGAATCTTAGAACGAACTCGACGGGTGGGCAAGTGGTTGGGGTGGACTTTCGTGCACCGACCAACAATCCGCCCGATTGCGCCCGGATTGACGCCACGCCGCATCCTGGTCGCGACGTCGTGCACGACGCGCTCGATGGCCACACTTCGCCGCGTCGTGCGGTAGTAGATGATGTACGGTGTGGCGTACATGCGGCGAACGCCTCGGCTCCTGCGCTGATCCACGCGGCCCATCTTCCGAAGAACTGCCAGACTTGCGAATTGCGCATGCAGGTCTGCCAGGGCACGGCCAGCGAGCTCTTCGCTGGCTTCGGATGACAACCGCTGCCTGATGTCCGCGAGGTCCATCGCCGCCTTCACCGTCATGGTGTAGGGACTCGCTTCAGCCATGCCATGATCGCGTGATGGTCCACACCGGCCATCTCCAGCGCCTTCGCAATCTCTTCATCGGACGGGAAGAAGTTTTCTGGAGGATTGCGCTCCTCTTCAGTCAGTTCATCCAGCGCTTCTTCAGCTTCCGCAATATTCCAGTCCGGTATTCCGCCTCGCTCCTCCGATTCACGCTGCCACTGCAGTAGCGCAACCGCGGTCACGACGGCCTCATGCGCGTTGTCGAAGTCTCCAATCCTGACGCGTTCCTGGACCCAGGCATCCAGTTCTGGTGTGAGCGTGATTTCCATCGGCACTCTCCTCGACGACGACGCTACCGTCGTCGGTCGCCGCGTGTCAATACGCCGAGAGAGTATCCTGCAACAAAGTCGGTCCAGTGTTGCAGCGCGATCGACTCAAGCTATCGATCGTGCGAACGCTGGCAGATCGAGGCGTGCGGGCGGCTGCTCGGGGTGAGCAGGAGATCAGAGATGCAGGCGATCGAGCGCGCGATCGACGAGGCGTTCGAGCTCGCCGGCGCGGCGGAGGAATTCGGTGTGGACGGTCGGATCGCCTTCGCGGCAGCGGAACAGCTCGTCCGCGATGTTCAGCGCGGCGAGGACGGCGATCTTCATCGACTCGCCAGTGGGCAATTCGTTCGACGCGCGCTCCATCTTGGCGTCGACGTAGCTCGCGAGCCGGACGACGTAGGCCTCGGGCAGATCGCTGCGAATCGGGTAGCGTAAACCCTGGATCTCGACCGAGACCACGCGTGTCGTGTCGTCGGGGGTATCACTCACGTCAGCACCATCCGGGTCGCGGGCGCGCCGGCCGACCCGGCTTGCGCGGCTTCTCTGCGTCGCTTCGGCCGTCCCGTCGCTCAGACGTCGAGCGCTTCAATCTGCGCCAGCATCTCCGAGACGCGCGCGCGCACCTGGTCGCGCTCCTCGCGCAGCGCGGCCACTTCCGCCGCCGTGCCTTCCGAGTCGACGAGCTTCTTGCGCAGCGCGTTCAACTCCTCGCCGAGCGCTTTGTTCTCCGTCGTCAGACGCGCTTGTTCGGTGCGCGCCTGTTCGACGATCGACACCAGCTTACGGACTTTGTCTTCGAGTCGTTCGATGGCGTCGAGCTCAACGCCGGTAGTCGTCTTGGCCATGATCAAATTCACGCACCGTGTCTGGTGCGACAGACATCCTGTTCGATATCTCGGGCACCCTGCTCGATATATGTCGGGACGCGGACGCCGCTAGCGCAGCGTCGCCCCGTGCGCGGCCGCGAGCGCGGCCACGATCGCATCCACTGCCTGTTGGACCTCGGCGTCGGTCAGCGTGCGATCGGCGGCCCGGAACGTCAGACGGAGCGACAGGCTGCACCGGCCCTCCGCGACGCCCTTGCCCTGATACCGATCGAACTCGGCGATGCGTTCCAGGAACGCAGGAGCCGCCGCACGAATCGTGTCACGAACGGCGCCGGCGGGCAAGTCAGCCGCAACGCTGATCGACAGATCGCGCACGCTGGACGGATGCCGCGGCAGCGGCCGCGTGACGAATCGATCGCCCAGCGACGTCCAGTCGAGGACGGCGTCCAGGTCCAGTTCCGCGACGAAGACCGGCTCATGGCCCGGCAGCCCGCGCGCTTCGACAATTTCCGGCGTGAGCTGCCCGACGATGCCGATGTCCCGCGTGTCGCGGCCATCATCCGCCCGCGCGACGCGGACGGCGGCGGCGCTCTGCTCGTGCAGGAACGCCGGCGCGGCCGGGACGAACGTCGCCGTCAGCCCGAGCGCGCCGCACAGCGTCGTGACCGCGCCCGTGATGTCGAAGATGTCGACAGGACGCGCGCCGCCGCTCCAGTTCGTCGGCACGGCGGATCCGCTCCAGGCCCACGCCGCCACGCGGCGTTCGCCGTCACCCCGGCGCATGCGTGTCGCCAGCTCGAACAGCCGCACGTCGCGCTGCTCGCGGCGCCGGTTGTGCGCGACCGCGTCGATCAGGCCGGGCAGCAGCGACGGCCGCATCACGGCGAATTTCTCGGACAGCGGATTGGCGAGCGAAACCAGCAGCGCTTCGTCCACGAACGGCGTCGCGGCTGTGCGCTCGATGAAAGTGAACGTCACCGCTTCGGAGAAGCCCGCGGACCGGAGCACCTGCCGTGCCGTCCGGTCGCGCTCGAACCGCAGCGTCGGCCGCGGCGGCGTCAGCGTCAGCGGCGGGAATGTGGTCGGAATCCGATCGTACTTCTCATGCCGCGCGATCTCTTCGATGAGATCCGCCTCGCGATGGACGTCGACCCGCCAGGACGGGACGCCGAAGCGCCAGACGTGCGCGCCAGGCGCCGCCGACATCGTCTCGTTCGTGAACCCGAGGCCGCGGAAGATGCGCTCGATGTTCCGCGCGTCCACTTCGTAGCCGAGCAGCCGCTGCACGGACGTCTCGTTGAGCGTGACCGTCGGCGACGGCAGCGGCGCGGCCTGCGCGTCGATCCAGCCCGCGCGGACGCGGCCCGCGCCAATCTGCTCGATCAACGCACACGCGCGCGCGATGGCCCGCGGCGGCGCACCCGGATCCGCGCCGCGCCGGAACCGGTAGGACGCCTCCGTTTCGAGGCCGAGGCGCGCGCTGGCGAAGCGGACCGGCGCCGGCGCGAAGTACGCCGCTTCGAGCACGATCGTCTTCGTCGCGCTGGACACCTCGGACGCGGCGCCGCCCATGACGCCGGCCAGCGCCTGCGGCACCGCGGCGTCCGCAATCACCAGCATCTGCGGCAGCAGCTTGCGCTCCTGGCCGTCGAGGGTCGTTACCTTCTCGTGCTCGCGCGCGTTGCGGATGCGCAGCTCGGGACCGGCCAGCTTCGCGTAGTCGAACGCGTGCAGCGCCTGGCCGGTTTCGATCATCACGTAGTTCGTGATGTCGACGATGTTGCTGATGCTGCGGATGCCGACGGCGGCGAGCCGGCGGGCGAGCCAGGCGGGCGAGGGGCCGATGGTGACGTCCGCGAGGGCCGCGACGTAGCGCGGGCAGGCGGCACCGTTCTCGATGGTGACGCGCAGATCGCCCGCGACGGCGGGATCGGCCGGCGTCGAGAGCGGCACGACGGGATCACGGAACGGCGCGTCGAACCAGATCGCGATCTCGCGCGCGAGGCTGATCATGCCGAGGCAGTCGGGCCGGTTGGCGGTGATCTCGAGATCGATCACCGCGTCGGGCGCGCCGCCGTCCTCGGCGGGGACGTCTTCCACGGACGCCACTTCGAAGCCGGCCATGTGGAAGGCATGGGCCAGCTCGGAGACCGGCGCCTGGACGGGCACCAGTTCGCGAAGCCAGGAGACGAGGACCTTCAAAGCGGGAATTGCTCCAGGAAGCGGATGTCGTTCTCGTAGAACAGCCGGATGTCGTCGACGCGATACATCAGCATCGCGACGCGCTCGATGCCCATGCCGAACGCGAAGCCGGAGATGGTGTCCGGATAGTCGACGGCCGCGAACACGGCCGGATGGACCATCCCGCTGCCCATGACTTCGAGCCAGCCGGTGCGCTTGCAGATGCCGCAGCCCGCACCGTTGCACGAGCGGCAGCCGATGAAGACGTCGGCGCTCGGCTCGGTGTACGGGAAGAAGCTCGGGCGGAACTGCACCTTCGTGTCGGCGTCGAACAGCTCGCGCAGGAAGCCGATGATCGTGCCCTTCAGATCGGCCATCGTTACCCCCGGGCCGGCGACGAGGCCTTCGATCTGCTGGAACATCGGCGTGTGCGTCAGGTCCAGATTGTCGCGGCGGTAGACGCGGCCCGGCGCGATGACGCGGACGGGCGGCTCGTGCCGCTGCATGTAGCGGATCTGCATCGCGGACGTGTGCGTCCTCAGCAGCGTCGCCGGTTGTTCGGCGTCCGTGCGTGGGCGGACGAGGTCCGGGCGATCGACGCCGACCGGGAGGACCGGGCGTTCGAACGGCGCATCCAGGTAGAGCGTGTCCTGCATGTCGCGCGCCGGGTGGTCCGCCGGCATGTTGAGCGCTTCGAAGTTGTGGTAATCGTCCTCCGTCTCGGGGCCGTCGAGGATCTCGTAGCCCATGCGCGTGAAGATCGCTTCGATCTGTTCGCGGACGAGGGTGAGCGGGTGGCGATGACCGATGACCGGCTGACGGCCGGGCAGGGAGAGGTCGACGCGGGGCGCGCTGGGGCGTGCGGCCTCCAGCGTGGCGCGACGGGCGTCGAGCTCGGCTTCGATGTGGCTCTTGAGATCGTTGACGAGGCCGCCGAGCGCGCGCCGGGCGTCCGGCGCGGCCTTGGCGATGTCGGCGAAGAGCGCGGTGACGAGGCCGCCTTTGCGACCGAGGTAGCGGTCGCGGACGGTTTGAAGATCGCGGGTGGACGAGGCGTGCGCGAGATCCCGCGCGAACGCCTCGCGAAGCTGGCTGAGAGCCGACGCGTCCACCATTGCGGGTCTAAGCGGCGGCTGCGGGTCGCGCGCTCTTCGCCTGCGCCGCGAGCTTCGCGAACGCGGCCGGTTCCACGACGGCGAGATCCGCGAGCACCTTCCGATCCAGCGTGACGCCGGCGTGCTTCAGGCCGTTCATGAACTGGCTGTACGACAGGCCGTGTTCGCGGGCCGCGGCGTTGATGCGCACCACCCACAGACGACGGAAGTCACGCTTCTTGCGGCGGCGGCCGACGAACGCGTACTTGAGCGCCGTGTCGACCGCTTCTTTCGCGGCGCGATACAGCTTGCTCTTGGTCTGATAGAACCCTTTGGCGCGATCGAGCAGCTTCTTCCGCTTGGCCCGGCGCACTGTCCCACGTTTCACTCGAGGCATGTCACTCTTCCTGCAGTCGTCAGTCGTCAGTGATCAGTTGTCGGTAAGATCGTCGCGTCAGTTGATCGCTATCCGGCTCACGTTTGCAACACGCGAGAACCCTGATAACTCATCACTGACGACTGACGACTGACAACTATTTGTACGGCAGCATCCGTTCCAGCTTCTCGGAGTCCTGCGGCGAGACCAGTGTCATGCCGCGGAGACCACGCTTCCGCTTCGTCGTCTTGCTGGTCAGAATGTGGCGCTTGAACGCGCTGCTGCGCATGAACTTGCCCGAGGCCGTGCGCTTGAAGCGCTTGGCCGCGCCACGATGTGTCTTCAACTTCGGCATAACAGTGCTCCCGTTCTCTCCGGTCCGTCGACGCGCGCCCGTGCCGTCCGCGCGCTCTATTCGCTCGCTCGGTCGTCGCGCGTCTGCTCGACGTCGACGTGGCGATCCCTTGATGCCGGCGCTACGATCCCGACTTTTCCTCGGATGCGGCCGCTTCGCGGGCCACCGGGGCCGGCGCCGCCGCGGGGGCGGGCTTCCGGGCGCCAGGGCGCGGACCGAGGATCGTGTGCATCGTGTTGCCTTCCATGCGCGGGATGTTCTCCGCCACGGCCTGATCCGACAGCTCCTGAATCAGCCGCTCGAGGATGCGGCGGCCGATCTCGGGATGCGCGATTTCACGGCCGCGGAAGAAGATGGTCGCCTTGACCTTGTCTCCTTCGGCGAGGAAGCGCTCGATGTGCTTCTTCTTGAACTGGTAGTCGTGTTCGTCCACCTTCGGCCGGAACTTGATTTCCTTGACCTCGATGGTCTTCTGATGCTTTCTCGCCTGCCGGGCGCGCTTCTGCTCCGTGTACTGGTAACGCCCGTAGTCGGTGATGCGACACACCGGCGGCACCGCCGAGGCCGACACCTCTACGAGATCCAGCCCGCGCTGCCGTGCTATGGCGACAGCCTGCTGCGGGGCCATGATGCCCAACTGCTGGCCGGTTTCGTCGATCACGCGTACTTCGCGCACGCGGATTCGTTCGTTGATCCGCACTCGGTCGTCCCGACGCGGGCCGCGCATCCCTGGTCGTTCGAAAGCGATAACTACCTCCTGGTCACTGATGACCCTTGCGTACAATTTCCTGCCGGGCGTCCGCGAGAAATGCGTCGACGCTCCGGGCTCCGAGATCCCCGCCGCTGCGGCTCCGAACCGCCACCGTGCCATCGGCCATTTCCCGATCGCCGGCTACGAGCATGTACGGAATCTTCTGCAACTGCGCTTCGCGGATCTTGTAGCCGATCTTTTCCTGCCGGACGTCCGCCTCGACCCGCAGCCCCGCCGCCGTCATCTCCGCCGTCACGCGTGCCGCGTAGTCGGCGTGCCGATCCGCAATCGGCAGGACGATGGCCTGGACCGGCGCGAGCCACAGGGGGAACGCGCCGCCGTAATTCTCGATCAACAGCGCCACGAAGCGCTCGAAGCTGCCGAAGATGGCGCGATGGATCACCACCGGGCGGTGCTCCGTGTTGTCAGCGCCAATGTACTTCAGATCGAAGCGCTGCGGCATCTGGTAGTCCAACTGGATCGTCGCGCACTGCCACTTGCGACCCAGCGCATCCATGACGTCGAAGTCGATCTTCGGCCCGTAGAAGGCGCCGTCGCCTTCGTTGATCGTGTACGCCACGCCCGCGGCCGCCAACGCGTGACGCAGGCTCTCTTCCGCGTGATCCCAGGTCGCCCGCTCGCCGAGATACTCATCCGGCCGCGTGGACAGCTTGACCGCGTACTCCAGCCCGAAATCCCGGTACACCCGGTCGACCAGCCGCAAGAGCTGTTCGACTTCGTCCGCAATCTGATCCTCCCGCACGAAGCAATGCGCATCGTCCTGGCAGAACTGCCGGACGCGCGTCAGCCCCGAGAGGACGCCGGACGCCTCGTTCCGGTGCAGGACGCTCTGCTCGTGCAGGCGGATCGGCAGATCCCGGTAGCTGCGGACCTCACTCCCGAAGATCAACATATGCCCCGGGCAATTCATCGCCTTCAGGGCCATCTGTTCGCCGTCGTTGGATTGGACGAGGAACATGTTCTCGCGGTAGTGCTGCCAGTGTCCCGACGTCTCCCACAGCGCCTTGTTGAACACGAGCGGCGCCCGCACCTCGCCGTAGCCGGCGGGGAAGAGCACCGAGCGCATGTAATCGGCGAGCGTGTTCCAGAGCGTCGTCCCCTTCGGCAGCCAGAAGGCCGCGCCCGGCGCCCACTGGTGGAACATGAACAGGCCCGTGTCGCGACCGACCTTGCGGTGGTCGCGCTTCTTGGCCTCTTCGATCCGCGCGAGGTGCGCCTTGAGCTCCGCGTCGCTGAAGAACGCCGTGCCGTAGACGCGCTGCATCGGCTGGTTCTTCGCGTCACCCTTCCAGTAGGCGTTCGACGTGCTCAGCAGCTTGAACGCCTTCAGCCGGCCGACCGACGGCACGTGCGGACCGAGACAGAAGTCGAGGAAGCGGTCCTTGATGTCGTAGCACGACACCACCGGTCCGCCCTTTTCTTCGATCAACTCCACCTTGAGCGGCTCGCCGCGGTTCGCGAAGAACGCCTTGGCGTCCGCCTTCGGCAGCATGACGCGCTCGAAGGGCCGGTCCTCGCCGGCAATCTGCCGCATGCGCGCTTCGATGCGCTCCAGGTCTTCGGGCACGAACGGCCGCTCCACGACGAAATCGTAGAAAAAGCCCTCGTCCGTGGGCGGTCCGACGCCGCACTGCGTCCCCGGAAACTCGATGAGGACGGCCGCCGCGAGCAGGTGCGCCGTGCTGTGGCGGTAGACCAGCAGCGCTTGGGGATCCTTGGCCGTGAGGATGCGGACCGTCGCGTCCCGCTCGAGCGGACGTGACAGGTCCGTCAGCTCGCCGTCGACCTGGGCGACCAGGGCCTCACGGGCGAGCCGCGGCGAGATCGACGCGGCGACGTCGGCCAACGACGTGCCTGCAGACACGCGTCGAGCCGAGCCGTCCGGGAGCGTGATCGTAATGTCGCCGGACACGGCCGAAGGTTCTATCACCTGCGTCATACTTCGTTGGGACCGTGGCTTACCACCACGGAACTCGGCCCTCAGCGGGAATCCAGGCGGGTGTCATCGATGTGGTAGGCACGAGTGGATTCGAACCACCGACCTCCTGCGTGTCAAGCAGGCGCTCTAACCCCTGAGCTACGCGCCTACATCAATGCGCACAAGCCCTTGCGCGAACGCCCAGTATACCAATCGCCTTTCAAGCCAGTCAATGGACAGGGCGGATATACCAGGGCGGGAAGGGCCCGCCGGCGCGCCGGGCCTCACGGATGAGGTCCGGCCGCGGCGATCGTCATCGGGCGGGCGGTACCAGGCAGGAATCGCTGTCGCACGGGCACGCGGTAGGCTCGGACGCTCGGGCGGGCAGCGGTTCGCGTGGACACTGTCGTTCGTGGCGGTTCGCGCGGGGCGCCCTCAGCAACGTGAGCGCTGGCCCGGCGCGCGCGCCTCGCACGGCTCGCGTCCGCGAGGCCGCTAGTTGACTGCGCCCTTCAGCGCCTTGCCGGCCGTGAAGCGGACCACGCGACGCTTCGGGATCTTGATGGCGGCGCCCGTCTGCGGGTTCCGCGCGGTGCGCGCCTTGCGCTGCGCCGTCTTGAATGTGCCGAAGCCGACGAACGTCACGGGATTGCCCTTCTTCAGCGACTTGGTGACACCGTCGAGCAACGAGTCGAGCGCCGCGGTGGCGCCGACCTTCGTCAGACCGGTGTCCTTGACAATCTTCGCGATCAATTCCTGCTTGTTCACAGAGCCTCCTGCAGAGTGTCACCGACACCTGCGATCGTCCCTTGCGTCGGTGCGAAATTGCTGCGGTTATACGCGAGCGCACGCGAAGAGTCAAGCAGAATGCGGCAATTGTGTGCAGTGTGACTCGGCACCAAAGGACGGACGCGCGCGCGTGATCGCGCGCGCTTATGCCGCTTTCTTCAGGCCGATTTGCTC
>Ga0187894_10003011_pt1 | contig 19367 bp, 15 predicted proteins | sample GBC1701081metaG_FD_136650 | JGI IMG/M metagenome (GOLD analysis project Ga0187894, IMG submission 136650) | White microbial mat communities from a lava cave in the Kipuka Kanohina Cave System on the Island of Hawaii, USA - GBC170108-1 metaG ...
GCTGGAGCGCATAGTTCACGTATCGGGAATCCAAGCCGGGATGAAGGCGTACGCGAATGCAGTCAGCCTTCACGATTGCCGGGCCAATAAACGGCGGAAGAAGGCAAGCACGCGGGAGGTCCTCGGGCAGGTCGGTCTCGCCCCGCAGCATCGAGTACATCCGCTGGATGGTGCCGATGCACACACTGGCCACCGGGTCGACGGTGTTGTGGCTGAGGCGCTGCACGTTGTAGAGTTCGGTGAACTTGCGGCCCGAGCCGGGCACCTCGAAGCCCTGGAACTCCTTGAGGGTCTGCTTGGCCAGGTTGCCCCGGTCGACCAGGAACAGGATGCGATTGGTCTGGGCGTGGCGGATCAGGCGCTCGCAGATGTTTGCCGCCGCGAAGGTCTTGCCCGAGCCGGTCGCCATCTGGATCAGGGCCCGGGCGCGGTTGTTCTTCACCGACCGCTCCAGGTTGGTGATCGCCTCGAACTGGGCCTCCCGCAGCCGGCCGGGGTCGTGCAACAGCGGCGGCATGGCGGGGATGCGGGCCCGCAGCGTGCCACCGCCGTGGTTGACCTGGTCCTCGATCTGCCATTCGAGCGTCTCGGGCCGATGGAACCAGAACACCCGACGGGCGGTCGGTTCTGGGTCCATGCGGCAGGTGAACCAGGTCTCCGTGCCGGTCGACTCGTACCCGTAGGGCACACGGCCGCCGAGCAGGTAGGCCGGCAGTTCGTCGGGGACGTTGCTCTGGTACTTCACCGTCTGCCACTCGACCCCCGAGAGGGTCGATCCCTTCCTCTTGGCCTCGATCACCCCAACGGCCTGGCGGTTCACGAATAGCACGTAGTCCGCCGGCCCGGCGATGGTCACCAGTTCCCGCACGGCGACGCCGGTGCCGGCGTACAGGTTGACCCCCTTGTAGTCCTGGACGACCCAACCGGCCTTCTCCAACATCGCGTCGATCCGGATACGGGCCCGCTGCTCGGGGAGGAGGCGGTCGTCGGACGCGGTGCTCATCTCCAGGCCAGGCTACGAGGCAGTCGCGCGACCCGTCCTGTGGCCGACTCCTGCCCGCCCCTACGACCGCGCCATGACGGTTGCTCCCATCCCAACAGTCATCCCAACAATCCCGTCCCAACGCGTCCCAGGCCGTTCCGCCGACTGTGCCTACGGCGACCGGAGACCGTTGATTCACAACGGTTTCTGGCACGCCGTGCAACGTCCCGCCACACCTTGCGACTCACAGGAACGCACTCGTAATGCGTAGGTCAGGAGTTCGATTCTCCTCTCGGGCTCGGAGAAGGTGCAGGTCAGAGGCCATATTTGGTTTCGGCCTTGAGCTCATTTATGGCGATCACGAGACGACCGACCTCGGCCTCGGTGTCGGCAAGGCCGAGACGGCGGGCGATGGACCGGGCTGACTCGAGCCTGTAGCGCAATGTTTTCGCTGTTGGTCCGGCCCGCAGCTCGGCTTCGAGACCCTTCAACCAAGTGGCGATTTCGAGAGCGGCCTCAGCTACACCGCGGGCTGCCCGAACCCCGGCCTGCGTAGCGGCATCGGGGATGAGGGTTGACGGATCGCCAGGAACGGTCGGCGCTCGGTGTCGGAGCACCGGCGACTTCGCCTTCGGCAGCGCTTCGACGAGCCAGCCTTCCGGGAGCTGCGACTCAGGTGGTAGCGAGGCGAGGTGTGCTCTGAGGACGGCCGACGGCCAACCGGGGACGCTGACATCAAGCACGCCGTCACCCATCTTGTGCACGAGCTGAAACCCAGAAGGCACGGTGTGACCTGGTCTGAAGCGGGCGAACTTGCCACCAATGACGAGCGCCTCGTCGTTGAGTTCCACGGCACCGGTGCTGTCCTCGGCGAGGACCAAGTCGTATCCCCCGCGAAACGCGACCGCCGACTGTTTCGGCGTGGGCTTGTTCGATTCCAGGACTCCTGACATGGTGAGCCATCACCCCAGGTCAGGGCGAAGTGGCTGGTCAATGGCCAGCGACAATTTCCCGAGGGCTTCCGGGGCCGCAGGAAGACGACCGCAGAGCCGTGACCAGCAGTTCGATGGCCAAGCTCCTCCGGGTCCAGCCGACCGCGCCGCACCAAATTTCGCCGTTGTGTCCGGAGCCCTGGATTCGCACAAGTCCCGCAGAGTGGCCGCTCGGTGGACGTAGGACCGCCCGAGTTCGTCCGCGCCCATAGAGGATCGACGGGCGGCAGCCGCGCGATCAAGAGCGGTCGCGAGATCTTCGACGGCGACTCCCGTGACACGACCCGTCAGCCCAAAGCGTTCTAGGCGCGCTGGTAGGTTGAACTTCTCAGACATTCTCTTGGCGCCACCACAAGCGCACGACGGCGATCGGGGAACATCTGCACCTCGGTGGCGAGACTTTCGAACTGGCGTCGTTCTTCGGCACCGTCGGCCAGCTTGTCCTCGCAATGAAGCTGAAAATCACCGTCCATAGCGACGACGTCCGTCGTACGTTCGTCATGGCGGCGGACCTGGCGATCCGTTGTCACCGCAGGTGGCATGGGGATCTTGGCGGCGTCCCAGAGGAGCTGAGCCGCCGGGCTACCCGTGGCGAGCTCGTGGGCGATGAGAAGGTCGAGCTCGTACTCCCGGGGCTTTCGGGTCTGTTGCTCGATCGTGCCGTCCGACCCTTCCACATTCGTCCTCAAGACCATGGCCGCAGGTCTCGCAGATCATCTGGACCGGAACGCCCAGCTAGACCCTTGCCGGGTGATCCCGTCACACCCGTCCCGTAGGGTGTTTCTCACGGAGAAGAGGTAGGCGGCGCCATGGCCAGGCTCGAGGATCTGACAAAGGGTTCGCTCGCCCGCGGCGTGCTGGCCGAGCGCGCCGTGAAGGTGGTCAGCGTCGACTGGCACGGCTCCAACGCCATCACGCTCACCTTCACCGACGAGTCGACCGGCAAACCCGGCCAGGAACTTCTGTATCGCGACGACGAGCCCCGGCTCAGCGTCGAAGAGGCCGGCCGGGCCTGGTCCATGGACGCTGACGGCGCCTTGTTCCGTCTGGTATCGGAGGCCAAACGGATCTCGCTGGCCTACCTGTTCGACCCGTTCCTCGCCGTCCAGACCTCCAACCTCGACCCGCTACCGCACCAGATTGACGCGGTCTACTCGAAGATGCTGCCCCGCCAGCCCCTCCGCTACCTGCTGGCCGACGACCCGGGCGCCGGCAAGACCATCATGGCCGGGCTGTTCTGCAAGGAGCTGATGATTCGCGGCGATGTCGAACGATGCCTGGTGATCGCGCCGGGGAGCCTGGTCGAGCAGTGGCAGGACGAGCTGTGGAGCAAGTTCGGACTGAGCTTCGAGATCCTCACCCGAGAGATGCTCGAGTCGTCGAGAAGCGGCAACCCGTTCCCTGACAAGCCGCTGCTCATCGCCCGCCTCGACCACCTGTCGCGCAACGAGGAGCTGCAGGCCAAGCTCGAAGCCTCGGACTGGGACCTGGTCATCATCGACGAGGCCCACAAGATGTCGGCCCACTACGCCGGCGGCGAGGTCAAAGAGACCAAGCGCTACAAGCTCGGCCGCCTGGCCGGCTCGGTCACCCGCCACCTGTTGCTGATGACCGCCACGCCGCACGCCGGCATCGAGGAGGACTTCCACCTCTTCCTGGCGTTGCTCGACGCCGACCGCTTCGAGGGCAAGCCCCGGGGCACGATCCACACCGTCGACACCTCCGACCTCATGCGCCGCCTGGTCAAGGAGAAGCTGCTCACCTTCGACGGCACCCCGTTGTTCCCCGAGCGCCGCTCCTACACGGCGATCTTCCCGCTCTCCGACGCCGAGGCGCTGCTCTACAGACGGGTCACCGAGTACGTGCAGGAGGAGATGAACCGCGCCGAGAAGCTGAAAGCCGAGGGCGAGGGTCGCCGGGGAGCGGTCGTCGGCTTCGCCCTCACCATCCTCCAGCGCCGCCTGGCCAGCTCGCCCGAGGCCATCTACCAATCCCTGGCCCGGCGGCGGCGCCGGCTGGAGCAGCGCATCGCCGAGGAGCGGATCGCCAAGCGGGGCGTCGAGGTGGCACTGGAGCTGGACCGGTCGGGGGTGGCCCCCGAGTTCCGCGACCTCGACGAAGACTTCGACGCCGACGATCATCCCGACGCCGAGTTGGAGGAGCTGGAGGAGGAGCTGGTCGACCAGGCCTCGGCGGCGCGCACGATCGCCGAGCTGGAGTACGAGATCGCCACCCTGGCCGGGCTCGAGGAGCTGGCCCAGCAGGTGCGGGTGTCGGGAACCGACCGCAAGTGGGAGGAGCTGTCGAGCCTGCTCCAGGACAACCCGGTGATGTTCGACAGCCACGGCCAGCGGCGCAAGCTCATCATCTTCAGCGAGCATCGCGACACGCTGAACTACTTGGTCGACAAGCTCCAGCGCCTGCTGGGCCGTGCAGAAGCCGTCGTGGCCATCCACGGGGGCGTGCCTCGCGAAGCACGGCGCAAGGTCCAGGAGGCTTTCGTCCAGGACCGCGACGTGCTGGTGCTGGTAGCCACCGACGCCGCCGGCGAGGGCATCAACCTCCAGCGGGCGCATCTGATGGTCAACTACGACCTGCCCTGGAACCCCAACCGCATCGAGCAGCGATTCGGGCGCGTCCACCGCATCGGCCAGACCGAGATGTGCCACCTGTGGAACCTGGTGGCCGAGGACACCCGGGAAGGAGCGGTGTTCCAGCGCTTGTTCGACAAGCTCGACGAGCAGCGCAAGGCCCTGGGTGACCAGGTGTTCGACGTTCTCGGAGAGTCGTTTCGGGGCACCAGCCTGCGGGACCTGCTCATCGACGCCGTGCGCTACGGCGACGACCCTTTGCACAAGCTGCGCCTGCGCACCGTGGTCGACGCCACCATCGGCGACGCCATGCGCCAGGTCGTCCACGAGCGGGCGCTGGTGGGCGACCTCATGACCGCGGCGGACGTCGAGCGGATCCGCGAGGAGATGGACCGGGCCGAGGCCCGCAAGCTCCAGCCCCACTTCGTCCGGTCGTTCTTCCTCGAAGCCTTCGCCCTGCTGGGCGGGGCCATCCGCGAGCGCGAGCCCGGCCGCTTCGAGATCACCCACGTCCCGGCCGAGCTGCGCCGGCGCGACCGCCAGATCGGCCTGGGCGCACCCCTGCTCCGCCGCTACGAGCGGGTGAGCTTCGACAAGCACCTCATCGCCGTCGACGGCCGCCCCCTGGCGGAGTTCCTCACCCCGGGCCACCCCCTGCTGGACGGGACCATCGACCTCATCGCCGAGCGCTACGACGCCCTCCTCCGCCAGGGCGCGGTGCTGGTGTCGGAGGCCGACGCCGCCGACACCCCGTCGGTCCTGGTCTACCTGCAGCACGCCGTCGTCGACGGGCGTACCGACGGCACGGGCAACCGTCGCGTGGTCTCCAAGCAGTTCGACTTCGTCAGCGTCGATCCTGTTGGCCAGGCGCGTCACGCCGGCTGGGCGCCGTACCTCGACTACCGGCCGGCCACTCCCGAAGAACTCACGCTGCTCCAGCCCGTCATCGAGGGCGACTGGCTCCGCGCCGACCTGGAGTCGAGCGCGGTCGAGCACGGTGTCGAGCTGGCCCACGCCCATCTCGAGGAGGTGCGCCGCCGCACCGTCGACCGGGTGGAGCGCACGGCGGCCGCCGTGCGCGAGCGGCTCACGTCCCAGATCCAGTACTGGGACCACCGGGCCAACCAGCTGAAGGATCGGGAGCTGGCGGGCAAGCTCCCCCCGAGCGGGATGAACTCTGCCAAGGCCCGCCAGCGCGCCGACGAGCTGGCGGGCCGGCTGAAACGGCGCCTGGAGGGCCTCGACGCCGAACGCCAGCTCTCGCCCCTGCCGCCAGTGATTTCCGGCGGGGCGTTGATCGTCCCCGCCGGATTGCTGGCTGCCCACCTCGGTGAAGCTACCGACGAGATCGCCGACCACGCCCGGGAGCGCACGGTCACCGAGCGGGCCGCGGTCGACGCGGTGATGGCGGCCGAACGTCGCCTCGGCCGTCACCCCATCGAGATGCCGCCCAACAACACGGGCTACGACATCGAGTCCAAGGACGACGCCGGCCGGCTGTGGTTCATCGAGGTCAAGGGCCGGATCGCCGGCGCCCAGACCTTCACCATCACCCGCAGCGAGATCGGCGTCGGCCGCAACAAGCCCGACACCCACATCCTGGCCCTGGCCGAGGTCACCGATGCCGTGGCCACCGACGTGCGTTATCTGCGGAGGGCCTTCGAGGAAGTGGGCGACCTGCCCTTCAAGACCATCAGCGTCAACCTCAATTGGAAGCCCTACTTCGAGCGGGGCCAGATGCCGGCATGTTGACCAGGCTCGCTGTCCGCAACTTCAAGCAGTTCGACGAGATCGACATCGAGCTGGGCAACCCCGTCGTGTTCGTGGGCCCGAACGATTCGGGCAAGACGTCGGCCCTCCAGGTGCTCACCCTCTGGGACCTCGGCCTGCGTCGCTGGTCGGAGAAGCGGGGCAGCGGCGCCCCTGAGGAGCGGCCGGGGATCGCCATCAACCGGCGGGACCTCACGGGTATCCCGGCGCCGACGGCCAAACAGCTGTGGCGGGACCTGCACGTGCGCAACACCTTCCGGGACGCCGAGGACAAGCAGCGCACGGAGAACATCCGCATCGATGTCGTGGTCGACGGCGTGAGCGCGGCGGCGGCGTGGTCGTGCGGCCTCGAGTTCGACTATGCCAACGAGGAGGCGTTCCACTGCCGCCCGCTGCGGCGCAGCGATGGGGCAGGCCGCATGCCCGTTCCTGACGAGGCCCGCTCCACCAGGGTGGCCCTGCTCAGCCCCATGTCGGGCTTGGCAGCCAACGAGACCAAGCTCGAACCGGGGGCCGTGAGCGTCCGCATCGGTGAAGGCCGGACCGCAGAGGTGCTGCGCAACCTGTGCTTCCAGCTCATCGAGAGCCCCGGCGGTGAGGACCGGTGGTCGGCGCTGCACGATCGGATCGAGCGCCTGTTCGGCGCTCGCCTGGACCGGCCTCGGCTGGTGGTCGAACGCGGGGAGATCGACATGACCTTCCGCAACCGCCGGGGCGTCTCCCTGGACCTCACCTCGGCCGGTCGGGGCATGCAGCAGACGTTGCTGCTGCTGGCCTTCCTGGGCCTCAACGCCGGCAGCGTGGTCCTGCTCGACGAGCCCGACGCGCACCTTGAGATCCTTCGCCAGCGCCAGACCTACCAGTTGCTCAGCGACGCCGCCGCCGAGTCCGGCAGCCAGGTGATCATCGCTTCGCACTCCGAGGTGATCCTCAACGAGGCGGCCGATCGGGACGTGGTCGTGGCCTTCGTGGGACGCCCGCACCGGATCGACGACCGGGCCAGCCAGGTGCGCAAGGCCCTCAAGGACATCGGCTACGAGGACTACTACCAGGCCGAGGTCAAGGGGTGGGTGCTCTACCTCGAAGGCTCGACCGATCTGGCCGCGCTCTTGGCCTTCGCCCGAAAACTGGGTCACGGCGCGGCCGACCTGCTCGAAGCCCCGTTTGTCCACTTCGTGGCCAACCAGCCGAGCAAGGCCCGTGAGCACTTCTTCGGGCTGTCCGAGGCTGCGTCGGGCCTTGCCGGTCTTGCCCTGTTCGATCGGCTCGACTCGTCGCTGCAAGCGGGGACCAGGCTCGCCGAAACCATGTGGCAGCGGCGGGAGATCGAGAACTACCTGTGCCAGCCCGCTTCTCTCCGCGCCTATGCCCTCGCCTCGGCACGCGAGGCAGCGCCGCCCGGCTCGCTCTTCGAAGCCGGCGAGACGGAGCGGCGGGTGGCGGCCATGGAGGCGTGCATCGAGGACCGGGTGCCGCCCGCCGCGCTGCGGAATCCCGCTGACCGGTTCTGGATCGACGTCAAAGCCAGCGACGACCTCCTGGACCCGATCGTCGAGGACTTCTTCGCCCGGCTTGGACTGCCGAACCTCCTCCGCAAGAGCGACTACCACCGCCTCGCCGCCCACGTGCCGGCGGACCAACTTCCCGCCGAGGTGTCGGACGTACTCGACCTGGTCGTGGCCACGGCCGGGCGGGCGACGCCCCGGCGAGGGGCATCATGAGCCGCAAGCTCATCGAGGTGGCCCTGCCGTTGGAGGCCATCAACAAGGAGTCCGCCCGGGAGAAGTCGATCCGCCACGGCCATCCCTCCACGCTGCACCTGTGGTGGGCGCGCCGTCCGCTGGCCGCCTGCCGGGCGGTGATCTTCGCCTCGCTGGTGGACGACCCCTCGGCCCACCCCGAGGACTTCCCCACCGAGGAGGCCCAGGAGGCGGAGCGCCAGCGCCTGTTCCGCATCATCGAGGACCTGGTCCGCTGGGAGAACACCACCAACGAGGCGGTGCTGGACGCGGCCCGGGCGGAGATCATGCGCTCGTGTGGAGGCAACCCCCCGCCGGTGATGGACCCGTTCTGCGGCGGCGGCTCCATCCCCCTCGAAGCCCAGCGCCTGGGCCTGGAGGCCCATGGCTCGGACCTCAACCCGGTGGCGGTGCTGATCACCAAGGCGCTGGTGGAGATCCCGCCCCGCTTCGCCGGCCGGCCGCCGGTCCACCCCGACGGCGGCCGCCTGGCCATCGGCGCCTGGAGAGGCGCCCAGGGGCTGGCCGAGGACGTGCGGTACTACGGCCGGTGGATGCGCGACGAGGCTGAGCGGCGCATCGGCGCGCTCTACCCCAAGGCCACCCTGCCCGACGGCACCTCGGCCACCGTCATCGCCTGGATCTGGGCTCGCACCGTGCGCTCGCCCAACCCGGCCTGGGACGGCCCCATGCCCCTGGTGCGCTCGTTCGCCCTGTCCACCAAGAAGGGCAAGGAGACCTGGGCCCAGCCCGTCGTCGACCGGGAGAACCGCACCATCAGATTCGAGATCCGCACCGGCCCGGGCTGCCCCGAGGGCACGGTGGGCCGCAACGGGGCGGTGTGCCTGGCCACCGGCACCCCGGTGCCGCTGAGCTACATCCGGGCCGAGGGCAAGGCCGGCCGCATGGGCGCCCAGCTCATGGCCATCGTGGCCGAGGGCCACCGCTCCCGGGTCTACCTGGCGCCCGACGACGAGCACGACCGGGTGGCCCGCTCCGCCGCGCCTCCGGACGACGTGCCGGACACCGACATCCCGTACAACCCCCGGTATCTCACGGCGCCGAACTACGGCATGACCAAGCACCGCCACCTGTTCACCGACCGCCAGCTGGTGGCCCTGTGCACCTTCTCCGATCTCGTGGGCGAGGCGCGTGAGCGGGTGCTCGCCGACGGCGGGACCACCGACTATGCCGACGCCGTGGCCACGTACTTGGGACTGAATGTCAGTCGTCTGGCGAACGAACTGTCTTCGATATGCACATGGGCCTCCCATCACACAAAAGAACATGTGCGGTCCACGTTCGCCCGCCAGGCGCTTCAGATGACTTGGGATTTTGGCGAAGGCAACCCGTTCGCACTTTCGACGGGAAGCATGGAGCAGTCGCTGTCGTGGGTCGCAAGATCCATCGAACGGTTCGGTGGTCGGCGTGGGTCCGTGCGCCAGCTAGATGCCACGGCCGTGACGCCGGCACAGCCAGCCATGTACGCAACTGACCCTCCCTACTACGACAACATCGGCTACGCCGACCTCTCCGACTTCTTCTACGTGTGGCTCCGCCGGTCGCTGAAGGGCGTGCACCCGGACCTGTTCAGCACCTTGCTCGTGCCCAAGGTGCAGGAGCTCGTGGCCGACCCGTTCCGCCACGACGGCGACAAGCACGCCGCCGAGAAGCACTTCGAGTCCGGCATTGCTGTGGCTTTCGAGCGCCTGAGCGCCTCGCAGGCGCCCGGCTTTCCTCTCACGGTGATCTACGCCTTCAAGCAGGCCGAGGAGGCCGAGGGTGCCGGCACCCTGGCTTCTACCGGGTGGGAGACCATGCTTGAGGGACTCATCCGCGCCGGGCTCTCAGTGCACGGCACATGGCCGCTGCGCAGCGAGCGCTCCGGCCGAATGCGAGACGTCGGCTCTAACGCCCTGGCGTCCTCCATCGCCCTGGTCTGCCGGCCCCGCCCGGACGACGCGCCGCTGGCCACCCGTAAGGACCTTGTCGCCGCCCTCAGGGCGGAACTCCCGCAGGCGCTGCGCAACCTGCAGCAGGGCAGCATCGCCCCGGTGGACCTGGCCCAGTCGGCCATCGGTCCGGGCATGGGGGTGTTCTCCCGCTACGCCAAGGTGGTGGAGGCCGACGGCAAGGCCATGACCGTCCGCACCGCCCTCGGGCTCATCAACGGCGTGCTGGACGAGACGCTGTCGGAGCAGGAGGGCGACTTCGACGCCGACACCCGCTGGGCCCTGGCCTGGTTCGACGAGTCGGGCATGCGCCCCGGCCCCTACGGCAAGGCCGAGACCCTGTCCAAGGCCAAGAACACCTCGCTGGCCGGGCTGGTGCAGGCCGGCTTCCTGGAGTCCCGGGCAGGCAAGGTGCGCCTGCTCGACCGGGCCGAGTACCCCGCCGGCTGGGACCCGGCCACTGACTCCCGCCTGACAGTGTGGGAGGTGGCCCAGCACCTCATCGCCGCGCTGGATACCGGGGGCGAAGCGGCGGCGGCCGCCCTGCTGCGCCGGGTCGGCGGGTTGGGCGAGACGGCCAAAGAGCTGGCCTACCGGCTCTACGTCATCTGCGAGCGCCGCAAGTGGGCCAAGGAAGCGTTGGCCTACAACGCTTTGGTGGTGGCCTGGCCGGAGATCTCCCGTCTCGCCGCGTCCGCCCCGGTGGTGGCACCCGTGCAACAGGGGATGCTGTGAACGTGGATCGCGCCGCCGTCGAGGGGTCCGCGCTGGTCGACTGGGTGCCCGAGGTCGTGGCGCGCATCGTCGACGGGGTCGACCCCCGCCGGATCGTCCTCTTCGGCTCCGTGGCTCGCGGCGAGGACGGGCCCGACTCCGACATCGACTTGCTGGTCGTGCTCGACCGGATCGAGGATCGGCGCCACGATGCCGCGGTGGCGATCCTTCGCCTCGTGCGCGGGTTGCCGGTCGCCGTCGACGTCTTCCCCGTGGACCAGGCGGGATTGGAAGCGTCGGCGCGACTGCCCGGTGTGGTCCGCGTTGCCCTAGCCGAAGGGAGGGTCGTGCATGATCGAGCCTACTGACGGCCCCGCGGTAGCAAGTCGATCTGATGGCCGAGCCGCATAGTGGCGCCCATGCCCAGTTCCGAAGACGCACGTTCCGAAGACGCACGTTCCGAAGACGCCGTTGCCCTGTCCCGACTGGTCCAACGGTGGTTGCGCTGGGCCGGCGAGGACCTCGTCCTGGCCCGCTCTGCCCACGCCGACCCCGACGCGGTGGCCCGGGGGGCGTGCGTCTGGGCACAGCAATGTGCCGAGAAGGCGATCAAGGCCGCCGTGGTGGCGCAGGGAGTTGACCCGCCAAAGACCCATAGCCTGCTGCGCCTCGAGCAGTTGGTGCCTGGGGTGCTGCAGTCCGCCCTGCGGCTGGTCGACCTGGCTGAGCTCACCCGATGGTCCGTCGAGGGCCGCTATCCCGACGAGATGGACGAGGCCACGCCGGCTGACGCTGCCCTGGCCATCCATACGGCCTCGACGGTGCTGGGCATCGTGCGGACCGCCCTCGCCGTCGACGAGGACGCCTGATGCCGGCACCCGTGCAGCAGGGGATGCTGTAGGTATGCGGACGACCGTCGACGGCAAGGCGACCTACGAGGCAAGGACGCTCGCCGAGTGGGTGCCGACGATCGTTCGAGACATCGTCGCCGGGTTCGATCCGTTGCAGATCGTGCTGTTCGGATCGGTCGCCAGGGGAGACGACGGCCCCGACAGCGACATCGACCTGCTGATCGTCCTGCCGCACGTCGACCCGAGATCTCGCCACGAGCTGATGTCTGCGATGTCGCTGGCGATATCGGTACCGATCGCCGTTGACCTCTTCCCCACCGATCCCCGGGAGTTCGCCCGCCGCCGCGACGTGATCGGGTCGTTGCACTACTGGCCGGCGCGAGAAGGAACGACGGTGTATGAGCGACCGTCCTGAACAGCATGCCGAGGCGTATCGGTGGCTGTCGGAGGGCGACGCCCTCCCCGCCACGACCGAGCTGGACGACCAAGCCTGATGGCGGCCACCAACCACGAGCGGGTCGGCCGGGCGCTGGCGCTGCTGAGCCAGGGCCTGGCGCCCTTCGTGGCCCGGGAGTGCCAGGCCAAGCACGGCGTCGGCTGGCTGGAGACGGTGACCCGCAACGACCCGTCAGCCCGGAAGGTATCGGCCACCGACGCCCAGTTCCTGCTGCGGGTGATGTGGGACGAGTGGCAGAGCGTCTTTCGGGCCACGCTGGGCCAGAGCGAACGGACCTACGTCAGTGAGCTGCGCGACGTCCGCAACCGCTGGGCCCACCAGGACCCGTTCTCCGGCGACGACGCCTATCGCGCCCTGGATTCGGTCCACCGGCTCCTGCTGGCGGTGTCGGCCGCCGAGGAGGCCATCGAGGTCGACCGCATGCGCCAGGACCTGCTGCGCCTGCGCTTCGCCGAGCAGAGTCGCCAGACCCAGCGCAAGGCGGCCATGGTGGCCGTGGAAGGCCAGCCGTCCACCGGGCTTCGGCCCTGGCGGGAGGTGGTTACTCCCCATCCGGACGTGGCCTCGGGGCGGTACCAACAGGCGGAGTTCGCCGCCGACCTGCACCAGGTCTGGCGGGGTGAGGCGTCCGATGAGTACGCCAAGCCGGTCGAGTTCTTCCGCCGCACCTATCTCACCGACGGGCTGCGGGAGTTGTTGGCCAACGCCGTGCGCCGTTTCCACGGCCAGGGTGGCGCCCCGGTCGTGGAGCTGCAGACCAACTTCGGCGGCGGCAAGACCCACTGCCTGATCGCCCTCTACCACCTGGCCGCCGGCCACCCCGCCCATGAGCTGGAGGGCGTCGAGGCCATGCTGGCCACCGCCGGGCTGGAGCCTCCACCGCCGGCGAACACGGCCGTGCTGGTCGGCCAGATGCTGGCGCCCGGCGCCGTCCAGCGCAAGGACGACGGCACCGAGGTCCACACCTTGTGGGGGGAGCTGGCCTGGCAGCTCGGGGGCGCCGAGGGCTACGCCCTGGTGGCCGAGGCCGACCGCACCGGTACCAGCCCGGGCTCGGCCCTGGTGGACCTGCTTCGCCGGTACTCGCCCTGCCTGGTGCTGATCGACGAATGGGTGGCCTACGCCCGCCAGCTCTACGGCATCGACGGACTGCCGGCCGGGTCGTTCGACGCCCAGTTCACCTTCGCCCAGGCCATCGCCGAGGCGGCCCGGTCCGTCGACCGGGCGCTGCTGGTGGTGTCCATCCCCTCCTCGGACATCGAGGTCGGCGGCGACGGCGGGCGGGCCGCGCTGGAGCGCCTGAAGAACGTCATCGGGCGGATGGAGTCGTCGTGGCGGCCGGCGTCGGCCGAGGAGGGCTTCGAGATCGTGCGCCGCCGTCTCTTCGACGACATCCCGGCCGCCTCGGCTCCCGACCGAGACGCCGTGGTCAAGGCCTTCGGCGACCTCTACCGGGGCCAGAAGGCGGAGTTCCCCCCCGGCTGCGGCGAAGCGCTGTATGCGCGGCGGCTCACTGCCGCCTATCCCATCCATCCCGAGATGTTCGACCGCCTCTACGGGGAGTGGTCGACGCTGGAGAAGTTCCAGCGCACCCGGGGCGTGCTGCGGCTGATGGCCGCGGTCATCCACGAGCTGTGGGAGCGCAACGACGCCAGCCTGCTGATCATGCCGGCCACCATCCCCATCGACGCGCCGGTGGTGTCGTCGGAGCTGACCCACTACCTGGAGGACGGGTGGATACCGGTCATCGAGAGCGACATCGACGGCCCCAACGCCCTGCCGCTGCGCCTCGACCGGGACAACCCCAACCTGGGGCGGTACTCGGCCACCCGGCGCGTCGCCCGCACCATCTACCTGGGCTCGGCGCCGGGCCAGCAGGCCGCCAACCGGGGCATCGACGACCGGTCCGTCAAGCTCGGCTGCGTGCAGCCGGGGGAGTCGCCGGCCACCTTCGGCGACGCCCTGCGCCGCCTCGGTGACCAGGCCACCTACCTCTACGTCGACGGCCAGCGCTACTGGTACTCCCTGCAGCCGTCGGTGACCCGCCTGGCCCAGGACCGGGCGGCGTCGCACTTTACCGACGACGACGTGGACGAGGAGATCCGCCGGCGCCTGGCCGTGGCCACCCGGTCCGGCCAGCGGGGCGATTTCGCCAACGTCCACCCCTCCCCCCGCGGTCCGGGCGAGGTGCCCGACGAGCCCGAGGTCCGCCTCGTGGTGCTCGGGCCCGAGCACGCCCACTCCGGAAAGACGGCGGACAGCCCGGCCCGGGTGGCGGCCCAGGGGCTGCTCGACAAACGGGCAACGGGCGACCGGCTGCACCGCAACATGTTGGTGTTCCTGGCGCCCGACAAGACCAGGCTCGTCGACCTGAACCAGGCGGTGCGGGAGTTCCTGGCGTGGAAGTCGATCGAGGCCGAGCGCGAGACGCTCAACCTCGACAGCTTCCAGTCACGCCAGGCCGAGACCAAGCGGGCCCAGTTCGACGAGGCGGTGTTCCAGCGCCTCGGCGAGAGCTTCGTGTGGGTGCTCGTCCCGTCGCAGTCGCCGGCCGAGGCCGCCGCCACCTGGAGCGAGACCCGGGTCAGCGGCCCCGAGCCGCTGGCTGTGCGCGTGGGGCGGAGGCTGCGCAGCGACGAAGCCCTCATCACCGAGTACTCCGGCGTCCGCCTGCGCATGGACCTCGACCGGGTGCCCCTGTGGCGGGGCGATCACGTGGGCCTCAAGCAGCTGTGGAGCGACTACAGCCAGTACCTCTACCTGCCCCGGCTCCGGGACTCGGCGGTGCTCCTGGACGCGGTTCGCTCCGGTGTGGCATTGCTGACCTGGAACCCCGACACCTTCGCCTACGCCAGCGCGTTCGACGAGGCGACGGGCCGCTACAGCGGCCTAGTCGGTGCCCAGCACGCCGCGGTGGTGCTCGACGCGGCGGCGGTGCTGGTGAAGCCGTCGGTCGCTGCCTGGCAGATAGACGAGGAGCGGCGCCCGGTCGCAAGTCCGGCTGGCGGCGCAGGCGAAGAGACCGGTGCTGCCGGCGCACCCCCCACGACTCCAGCCGCCACACCGGCGTCACCGTCGGTGCCGAAGCGCTTCTACGGCCGCGTTTCGCTGGAGCCGGTACGCATGCTCCGTGACCTCGGCGACATCGCCGACGCCATCGTCGGCCAGCTCGGGCGAGCCGATGCCCAGGTCAAGATCACCCTGGAGATCGAAGCGACAGCCGCCGACGGTTTCGCCGACGACGTCCGCCGCACCGTCAGCGAGAACGCCCGAACGCTCAAGTTCGAGACCCACGAGTTCGAGGACTGACTCGAACAGCGACGTCACGCAGACGGGTCAGCGCGCCCAGCCGGCGCCACCTCAGCGATCCGGGCGCCGTCGAGGCGACGGTGGAGCATGGACGCGAGGGTGAGCATGTCGAGCGCCTCCGCTTGTTCGACAGCCCACAGAATTCGGGGCGCGTGTGCCGCTGGGTTGCGGAAGGTGCTGAATAGCCCCCGGCACAGCGTGGCAAGACCCTGGTGTTCGCTCCGCTCCCAGTCCGTGTCCAGTGCGTTGAATGCCAGCAGGGGTCGATTCTCACGAGTCGAGCAGGCAGCATCGATGAGTGAGTTGCCGTCGAGCTGAAGACCCGTCAGCACCCTGATTTTCTCCGCGACGCTCTTCGCCGCCTCAAGTACCGCGTGGAAGTAATTGTCGTGCAGCAGTTCGACGCGGCAAAAGGTCAAGACATCGTCGTGCACATGACGTCGGCCGAGTTCTTCGCGAAGCGCACTCGCCCGTTGCTTGGCCTCGCTGAGAGTTGTGGCCGCGGAGACACGGGCGATCCGTCCGTCCTCCCTCACGAGAAAGCCTGACAAGACGAGCCTTTCGTTGATTGCGGCCCGATGGAAGTCGAACTGCTCGACCGATGGAAACCGGACCGGACGCATCACTTCGGTCACCAGCCGGATCATCGGCCTCCCGTCGTTCTGCCGGTTCTGAGCGCGGATGACGACGTTGAAAAGACGCTTCCACTTCGTGGACCTCCGTTCCTCCGGCGTCTCCGGGATTCCACTCAGCGGAGCGATCAGGTTCGAAATCTGTTGTCCTGTAACGGCCTCGCCCAGTTCCCGACAGAGAGCTTCGATTGCCGCGGCGGGGAACGGGTCGACGATCGGGTTCATCGCGGACGCCATCGAGGAGCCATCACGCGGCAACGGTATGGCAGATCTTGGAGAACCTCGTCCAGCCATTGTCTGGGGACCAGCGAAAGCCGAAGCCTGATGACCATGTGCTTGCCACCCAGACGTGTGTGACGGCCTCCGGTAGGCGGGGATCACAGGTGGGAGCTGGCGAATCGTCCCGCATGAGCGGGTCAATTACGGTGAAAGGGGCCGTGCTAAATCCGGGCACCAGGACGAAGGCGTGGCGTTCGTGCGCGCCGGACCGGGTTAGCTTTTCGAGCACGTCGGCCTGGCTCGCCTCGCCCAGATACCTGCCGATCCATTCCGACACCGCGTTGCTCGTGTCCGCAACGAACCCGCCTGACTGCTCGTCCGGCCGCTCGACGGTGATATAGACACTGCCTTCGAAGGCGGTCCCGCTTTGGGTAGCTCCGACGATCCGGAGTTCGTGAGCGAGCGCATCGAACGGCCCGGCTCGACGCCAGTCATCGCGTAGCTCCCGGATGTTGGCCTCTTCGAGCTGGCGAAGAAGGCCTGGTAGCTCTCGACGAAGTTGCTGAGCTCGCGCGGAGGGGTCGAGCACGACCATCCATCCACCGCGCAGCCCGTTGACCAGCCATCGTTCTCCTGGGGGATTCATCAGCTTCCAGAGCTCGATCAGCCCGGGGTTTGCTGCTGCTGTCACCTCGACGGCGGCCACCGGTGCGTCGATGTGGAAGATGTCGAGATCGTGCATGCCGGGGCGTGACCCGTCGTCGTACTGCTCGACCCGGCACTGGAGCGCTTGGGCGATCATCACCCTTGCCCATTCCTCTCAGGACGGAGACCGCGGCGGCCGGTGCTTTGGTTGTCGATCCGGGTCTTCGAGGGAACTGCAACGCGTCCTCTCCGTCGTACGTGCGTTCGTATCAACGATACCCGCTCGCGAGCGGCCCAGTTGAGCGCACGCACGAACGCCGACATCCTGGAGAACCGGGTGCTCAAGGCGGCCGCCCCCCGCCTGCTTCGCCTCCCGGGCGTGCAGGGCCGGCTCACCGTGGAGGCCGAGCCGCCGGGCGTGTACCTGGGTGTCGGCCGCACCGTGCCGATGGCCCCCGACCTCGTGTTCCGCCGACCGGGCGGCGACCTGGCCTTCGCCGGTGACGCCAAGTACAAGCTCACCAGCGATGGGCGGGGCCGCAACGGCGACTACTACCAGCTGTTCGCCTACCTGACCGCGCTCGACATTCGGGAAGGGGTACTCGTCTACTGCCAGGCCGAAGGCGAGCCGGAGCGGAAGGTCGTCGTGCGCAATGCGGGAACGGTTCTGCGGACCTACCCGCTGTCGCTCGATGGGTCGGCCGACGAACTCACCGCCGACGAGCTGCGAGTACGCCGCTGTCCCACGGGTCGGTCATGCGGCGCCGGCCCCGGGCCGTTTCTGTCACACCCTCCCCGTAGAGTCGTGGCCAGCCGGGTTCCGCTTGCTCGCCCGTCCCACTCCCTCTGACGATCGCCGTGAGGGAGGAGCGCGCCGATGGAGGCGCTGGAGCCATGGGTGGCCCACGAGGACGTGGCCCGGCCGTTCGACCGGTTCACATGGCTGGACGACTGCGGGAGCTGCCTCGTCGCCCTGAAGCGGGAAGCGGCCGAGCGGCCGCGGCTGCTGCTGTGCTTGAAGACGGCGTGCGACCGTGTGTGCGTCACGGCCGAGTACCTGGCCGAAATCCTTGAAAGCGGGCATGAGCTGGAGGAGCTCTGCTACGTCCGCGACGACTGGGTGCGTGAGGTCTTCGTCGTGGCCGACGACGCTCTGTGGCCGCCGGCGCGTTGGTGGTCGTTGACGCTCGCCGAGGAGGAACGGCGTATGGGCAAGAGCGTCCGCCTGAGAACCCGTCGCCTGCGATCGTCCGCCTGGCCGATGAGCACGACGCCGACGAAGCTGGCTCGGACCCGCTAGCAGCCAGGGCGTTCCTGAGCCACGCAACCTGGGCTGAGAGGGCATCATCTCAGTAGTCGACGGTCTCGTGCGAAGCTTGGCGAAGGAGGATCAGTGGCGCCTATCCAGTTGAACCCAGAGGAGACACGCGCCATCGTTCGTGCGCTGCGCCGCCCCGTGGGCAGGTACTCCTACACCCGAGCATCCCAACTGTCGGGCGTGCCGGCTCGCACCCTGCACCATTGGGCGAGGGTCGCGCTGTTCGTTCCCGACTTCAACGAGGCCTCACCGAAAGGCTGGTCCTACCGCGACCTTGTCCTCGTCCGATTGTTCGCCTGGCTGCGATCTGTCGGCATGAAACCCCCGACTGCGGCTGAGCGCGTGATGGGCGTGCGCGTCGCCCTCGCCCGCCGGGAGTTCGACCCGGCAATTCCGCTCCGAGCAACCCGTAGCGGAGTGTTCATCGAGGGTGAGGACTTCGATCGCCTGAGTGGCGAAGCACTGTTGCCGAATATGGTCGAACTGTTGCAGACCTTCGACCTCATCAGACCGGTTGACGATGTGAATCAGATGTGGGGGCCAAGCCTCGTTCGACCATCGCAGTTCACGGCGATCTCACCGTCGGTGGTCGCTGGCGAACCATTCCTACGATTGACGCGCATCCCCACCGCCACCCTTTACGCCCTCCATGTGGAGCAGGGCCTCGCGCCCGCTGACCTCGTCGCCCTGTTCGAGGGACTCAGCACCGGCCAAGTCGACGACGCCCTCTCCCTCGAAGCACGGATCAGAACCATCCAGGCGGCGTAGTTCTGGCCGAGCCACTCCGGCTGCTCTTGGACGGCAATTTCCCGAAGCCGATCTTCGATGTCCATGCGCTCGACAACAACGTCCGCTATGAACATCTTGCTGACTGGCGACGCGAGTTCGTCGAGGTGTCAACGCCCGATTGGTTGATTCACCTCGCCGCTCATGAAGCGGGCTTTGCCGGCGTCGTCACGCGGGACTACCACCAGGTGTCGCTTGATGAGGAGGCCGTCGCCCTCGATCGAACGAGGCTCAGCGTCATCACGTGGAGGCGAGGCATTGACAACGCGATCATCCTCTGGGGCAGCCTCAGAGCTCCGCAAGTAGGCCCGAGCGCGGAGATCAACTTCAACCAGCCGCAAGGCGGTAGGTGAGGGGCCGGCGGTCGCCGGGGATATGGGCGGGTGTCGTGTTGAGCTCCTCGATCAGCA
>Ga0187894_10003012_pt1 | contig 19365 bp, 22 predicted proteins | sample GBC1701081metaG_FD_136650 | JGI IMG/M metagenome (GOLD analysis project Ga0187894, IMG submission 136650) | White microbial mat communities from a lava cave in the Kipuka Kanohina Cave System on the Island of Hawaii, USA - GBC170108-1 metaG ...
CGACCACCTCGGGCTCTTTCACGTCGAGGCGTTGCGCGATCAGCTTCGCCGTCGGAGTGAAGCCTTCGGCTTCGAGGCGGTCCTTCTCCTTCTGCAGATTGAAGAAGAGCTTTCGCTGCGCCTGCGTGGTGCCGATCTTCACCATGCGCCAGTTGTTCATCAGGTAGCGAATGATGTAGGCGCGGATCCACCAAACGGCGTAAGAGGGAAAGCGCACGCCGCGGTAGGGATCGAAGTTCTTCACCGCCTCCATGAGGCCGACATTGCCCTCCTGCACCAGGTCGAGGAGGTTCTTGAAGGCGCGCTGGTACTCGCGCGCGATCATCACGACGAGGCGGAGGTTACCGGTGACGAGCTTGTACGCCGCGTCAATGTCGCCTTCTTCCTTGTAACGCACCGCGAGCTTGTGTTCCTCCTCGCGGCTGAGAAGTGGATACCGGCGTATCTCCGCCAGGTAGTGTTGCAGCGAGTCGTACGGGGCGAGGGTGGACGGTTCCTTCTCGCTCTCTTCCGACTCGGCCGCGTCGGCAGCCGATGCTGCCTCTTCGGGATCGGCGACCGGCGCAGCGTCATCGATCGCGGCTTCGTCGACGGTCGCCGCGTCGGGAGCCTGTTCCTCCTCGTCGCGTTCGTCCGACATCGCAACAGCCGGCGGGCGGGACGAGCCGCCGCGCTTGGTGGGTTTGCTGCCTGCCAGGGCGCTCAATCCCTGTCGGGATAAGTGAGCTCGACCTTCCCCTCCGCCACCTCGCGCAACGCCGTCACCACGTCTTTGTTGTCCGTTTCGACCAACGGTCGGGCGCCCTTGAGCAACTGCTTCGCGCGCCGGCTGGCGACGAGAACCAGTTCGAAGCGGTTGGGAATCTGTCTCAGGCAGTCTTCTACAGTGATACGAGCCATGTCGAGCCGCGCTCCTAGTGATCCGGTCTTGTAGCGGAAAGGTGTGGGTAGGGGAAGAACTGCAATTTGACACCCCGGTGGCGCGCGTCTAACCTCCGCGCGCCGTGAGCTTGGTAAAACGACTGAAGGGCCTGTTCGAAAGCGAGGAGCAACGCGACGCCACCGATCTTCTCCAGCGCTTGCGCGACTTTTACACCTCTGCCGTCCACCGTGAGGCCTATTTGCGCCATCAGGCCGAGATGGCGCCACACGCCGCCGGCCGCGACGGCCTGCGGCAGTTGGCGGAGGAGGAGAAGGAGGTCGTCGAGCGTCTACGGCAGATGATCCATCGCCTCGGCAGCTTCGCCGGCGACGTCCTCCGCGCCCCCGAGCCGATCGGCGCCCTCAACTACTGGGCTCGCCTGACGCAGACCCTCGACGCGCATCGAGAAGCGATCAAGTCGATGCTCGACGAGTCGGCACGGGTCACCGACGGCCAGCCCGAACTGGCCGACGAGCTGCGCGAGATCGCTCGCTGTGAGGATCTCCACTGCGCCAAGCTCCGCGCTCTCATCGCCAAGAGCGATCCGCAGGCGCTCGACTGAGTGCTGCGCAGTTCCTACTTCTTGCGGACCGCCGCGACGATGCTGGTGGCGCCGATGCCGAAAGCGTCGATGAGCTCTTGCGGCTTGCCCGAGCGCGGGACTTCGGTGACGGCGAGCTTCTCGACGCGAACGCCGTCGTTGGCGACGGCGTTGAGCACCGCGTCTCCGAGGCCGCCGTCGAAGTAGTGGTCCTCGACCGTCACGATCCGCCCGCCGGTCTCCTTGGCGGCGCGTCGCAACCCGGCGGCGTCGATCGGCTTCACCGAATACGCGTCGATGACGCGGATGGCGATGCCTTCCTTCTGCAACTGATCGTACGCCTTCAGCGCCTCGAACACCGTCACCCCCGCCGCGACGACGGTCGCGACGTCCTTCGGACTCGAGCGCAGAACCTTGGAGCCACCGAGCGGGAAAGTCTCCTCGTTCTTGTAGAGGATCGACGTCTTCGGGCGGCTCAGGCGGATGTAGACGATGCCCTCGTGCCGCGCGGCAGCGTCGATCAGTCGCTCGGTGCTGACCCCGTCCGCCGGATAGAGAACGACCGAGCCGGGGATGGCGCGCATCATGGCGAGATCCTCAAGACCCATCTGCGACGGACCGTCCTCGCCGATCGACACGCCGCAGTGCGAGCCGGCGACCTTGATGTTGGCGCGCGAGATCGCCGACATGCGCAGGTGGTCGAAGCCGCGCGTGATGAAGCACGCAAAGGACGAGAGGAACGGGATCTTGCCCAGACGCGCTAGACCGACGGCGGCGCCGATCATGTTCTGCTCGGCGATGAAGTTCTCCACGAAGCGGTCGGGGTGGGCAGCGAGAAACTTCTCCGCGAAGGTGGAGTTCTTGGTGTCGGCATCGAGCACGTATAGGTGCGGCGCCACGGTGCCGAGCTTGGCGAGACCGGCGCCGTACGCTTCTCGTGTCGCCACCTGGTCTTCCGGCTTGTATGCCGGCGCCGGCATCGGCCCGGACCAGGTCTGCGCCTTGGCGTCACCGTTCGTCAGCGGAGCGGGCGGCTTCGGCGCCGGCGTGTCGGTCGCCAGCTTCCGCACTTCGGCGATCGCCTTGTCGAGCTCCTCGCCCTTCTTGAGCGGCTTGCCGTGCCAGCCGTCCTTGTCCTCGATGAACGAGACGCCCTTTCCCTTCAAGGTGCGGGCGATGATCGCGAACGGTTTGTCCTTCGCTTTGCCGGTCTGCGCCAACGCGTCGACGACGGCAGCCATGTCGTGCCCGTCGATCGCGAGTGCCTGCCAGCCGAAGTCGGCGAAGCGCTTGCGGTACGACTCGATGTCATGGCCGTACATCGTGCGCTGGCTCTGCCCGAGACCGTTCACGTCGACGATGGCGACGAGGTTGTCCAGCTTCTCGTGCGCGGCGACGGCGGCGGCCTCCCACACCGAGCCCTCGGCGGTCTCACCGTCGCCGAGGAGAACGAACACGCGCTGCGGCCGCCCTTCGCGCTTGAACGAGAGCGCCGCGCCGAGACCGATCGAGAGGCCTTGTCCGAGCGAGCCGGTTGCCGCCAGAGTGCCGGCGAAGCGCGGCGTCGGGTGGCCTTCGAGCTCGCTGTCGAAGCGACGCAAAGTGAGCAGATGCTCCACCGGGAACGCGCCGGCCTCGGCCCATGCGGCGTAGAGCAAGGGCGCTGCGTGTCCCTTCGAGAGAACGAAGCGATCGTTGTCGGGATGGGCCGGCTGCTTCGGATGGTAGCGCATCTCGTGGAAGAACAACGCGGCGACGATGTCGGCCGCCGACATGCACGAGGTCGGATGTCCCGAGCCCGCCTCCGACGTCGCGCGCATACTGTGCTCGCGCAGACGCGCCGCCACCGCTTGGAGTTCCGTCTGGACTTTGTTCATTTCGCGCCCGCAGGCAGGCCGTCCCCGGCCCGCCTCACTGCGACATCTCACCATCAGCGGACCGGGGACGGTCCGCACTGAGGCTCACGCGTGCGCAGCGTCTCCGCCGCCGGCGCGCAGGCCGCAGAACTCCTCGTAGTCGATCAGCTCCTTCACCGTCGGGTTCTCGCCGCACACAGGGCACTTCGGGTCCTTGCGGAGCTTGTGGATGCGGACCTCCATGCTGAGGGTGTCGAAGTACACCATGCGGCCCACGAGCGGTTTGCCGATGCCGAGAATGATCTTGATCGTCTCGAGCGCCTGCACGCAGCCCACGAGTCCCGGCAGTACACCGAGAACACCGGCCTCGGCGCAACTCGGCGCCGCGCCCGGAGGGGGCGGCTCGGGGAAGAGGCAGCGATAGCAGGGACCCTCACCCGGATAGAAGACCGTCGCCTGGCCCTCGAACTGGAAGATGCTGCCATGCACGTTCGGCTTGTTCGTCATCACGCAGGCGTCGTTGATGAGATAGCGGGTGGGGAAGTTGTCGCAGCCGTCGACGATGACGTCGTAGTCCGCGATCAACCGCATGATGTTGTCCGACGAGATGCGTTCCTCGTAGCCGATGACCTTCACGTCGGGGTTGAGGCCGTGGATCGTTTGCTTCGCCGACTCCACCTTGGGTACTCCGATGCGATCCTGCGAGTGCAGGATCTGACGCTGCAGATTGCTCAGGTCGACGACGTCGTGGTCGACGATCCCCATCGTTCCCACGCCCGCCGCGGCGAGGTAGAGCGCGGTAGGTGAACCGAGACCACCGGCGCCGACCAGCAGCACCTTGGCGTCGAGCAGCTTCGCCTGCCCGGCTTCACCGACCTCGGGAAGGAGGAAGTGCCGGCTGTAGCGGCCGAGCTGCTCCTGGCTGAACTGGCGATCCTGCACGAACGGCAACCCGGCATTCTTCCAACCGTTGAAACCGCCCGACATGGAGGTGACGTCGGTGTAGCCCATCTCGCGCAGCTGCCGCGCCGCGAGGAGCGAACGCGTGCCGCCGGCGCAGTAGGCGATGATCGGGGTGCTCTTGTCGGGAATCGCTTCCTCGACGCGAAGCTCGAGAAAGCCGCGCGGCAGCGAGACGGCGCCTTCGAGGTGGCCGTCGCGCCATTCGTCCTTCTCGCGCACGTCGACGACGACGTAGCCCTTGCCGTTGGAAGCGCGGCCGCGAACCTGCTCGGGGCTCAACTCCGGCACGCCCTGGCGCGCCTCGTCCATCAGCTGCTTCAAGGTCTTTGCCATCGTTTGCCTCCTCTCACCGGCCGCTGTTTCCTGACCGGCTGCGAGTGATTGCGCCGATATAACCCTTGTCCGGCTTTGCGTCCATCGGACCTAGCGCGGCTCTTCGGATTCCATCGGTTCGCTCGGCGGTTCCGGCTCGTGTTCGGCGAGAGCCCGGCGCAGGGCGCGGATCAGTCGATCGCTCTGGGCGGCATGGAACATGGCGAAGAAGTTCGCCGCCAGCACGGCAAACAAGGCACCCAGCGCCCAGTAAGAGTGGTACAGCACCGCCGCCGGGTCGTGAACGCCGTTGAGGCCGTTGACGAAGGTGGCGATGACGACGACCGTGGAAGCGAGGAGGAGGACGATCGAGACCTTGCCCATGCTCGTCCATTTCGACGTTCCGCGGCGCGCGCAGGGCGACTCGGAACGTGGAGCGGCCTACGGCGCCTGCTCCTGGCGCTTGTAGTCAGCCACCAGATCTTCGATCAGGGCGCCGCGCCCGCGCTCGGACAGCACCTTCGAACGGTTCATCAAGACGTTCTTGGTCTCGATGAAGTCGACTCGGTTGTAGCCCCAGATCTTGGGGTGAACGTACGTGTCCATGCGGATGGCGTCGCACGGGCAGGCTTCGACGCACAGGCCGCAGTAAATGCAGCGCAGAGTGTCGATCTCGTAGCGCAGCGGGAACTTCTCGACGAGCGGATCAGGATGGGCGCCGGCCTCGATGTAGATGCAGTTCGCCGGGCAGGCGGTGGCGCACAGGAAACAAGCAGTGCAGCGCACGGCGCCGTCTTCCTTGAGGGTCAGCCGATGGCTGCCGCGAAAGTTGTCGGGATAGAACTTGAGCTCGTCGGGGTACTGCGTCGTTACCGCAGCGCGGATCTGCTTCGCCAACCCGATCGCATGCAGAGAATGCAGAGCCAGGTTGCGCCAGAAGCGATAGGTGGTGACGATGAGACCCTTAGCCACCTCACCGAGGTAGAGGCGCTCCCAGAATGTGAGCTCTTCACGGCGTTTCATCGATCCGAAACCTTCGCCGGCCACTATGGAAAGGGGGGTGTGGCAAGTCAAGGTGACGGTGTCGACGCGCCCTTCCGCTCCAGCTGCGACGCGAAGACCTGCGGGCTCGCGGTGGGCAGGTCGCAGCGGAACTTCTCGCACACGTATGCCGTCGGCTCGCCCTCGAGTGCGCCCTTGCCGCGTACCCAAGGGACGGCGGCGGCGACGGTCTCGAGCGGCGCGCCGCTACTGGTCACGACCAGGACGTGGTTGGGCAGGAACGTCCGGCGCAAAACGGCGAGGAGCGGGCCGGCGTCCGCTTCCGGCGACGGTTTGACGATGGCGATCTCCTTCGGCGCGCCCTCGAGAAAGTCGAGCGCCGCGAGCATCGCCGGCAATGCCGTCGGTTCTCCGCTCAGGGTCGCGCCGAAGGCCGAGAGAATCTGCTCGGCGCGGCGCCCGTACTCGTCATCTCCGGTGAGCTCGGCGAGACGCGCGAGATTGAGCGCCGCGACCGAGTTGCCCGCCGGCTCGGCGCCGTCTGAATCGGGCTTCTCGCGCGTGAGGAGCTTCTCGGCATCGTCGGCGGTGAGAAAATATCCGCCCTGCGGGGCATCCCAGAAATGTGCCTCGAGCGTGCGCTGCAACACGATCGCGCGCTGCAGCCACTTCACTTCGCCACCGGCCTCGAAGAGATCGAGCAGGGCCTGGATCAGGAAAGCGTAGTCGTCGAGATAACCGGAGCCCTCGCCGCGTCCGTCGATGGCGGAGCGCTGCAGCCGCCCGCCGCGGTCGAGATGCTCGAGGATGAAGTTCGCGCCGCGCGCGGCACGCTCGCCGTACTGTGGCTCTCCGAGAACGAACGCGGCGCGGGCGAAGGCGGAGATCATCAGCGCATTCCACGAGACGACGACCTTGCGGTCGACGCTCGGGGCGACGCGCTTCGCGCGTGCGGCGTAGAGCGCCTTCTTCGCCGCTGCGTTCATCGCATCGAACTGCTCCGGCGTCACGCCGAGGCCCTTGGCGACGTTGGTTGGGGCGGCGGCCAAATGGAGAACGTTCTTGCCGTCGAGGTCACCCTCGGCGGTGACGCCGTAGAGAACGGAGAACCAAGCGGCGCGCTCGGCGCCGAGAACGGCCGTCACGTCCGCCGGCGTCCAGACGAAGAACGCGCCTTCCACGCCGCTGCTGTCCGCGTCGGAGGCGGAGTAGAAGCCGCCGTCGGGTGCGCTCATCTCGCGCTCGACGTAGGCCAGGATCTCCCGCGCCGTCGCGGCGAACTGCTCGTCACCGGTCGCCTGAAAGCCCTCGAGGTAGGCGATCGTTAGCTGCGCGTTGTCGTAGAGCATCTTCTCGAAGTGCGGCACGCGCCAGCGCTCGTCGGTGCTGTAGCGATGGAAGCCGCCGCCGAGGTGGTCGTGAATGCCGCCGGCGTTCATCGCCGCGAGCGTCTGCGCCACCATGTCGCGCTCGCTGGCGGCGCCAGTTCGGCGTGCGTGGCGCAAGAGAAAGAGGAGCACCGACGGGCGAGGAAACTTGGGCGCGCTGCCGAAGCCGCCGTGCTCACGGTCGAAGCTCTGCCGATAGCTTCCGGCGGCGCTGGCCATTGCTGCCTGGCGGTCGAACGAAGACGGCGGTGCGCCGGCGGCGGCAGCCGCTTCGAGGCGAGCCGCGATGTCCTGCGCCGCCGCTGCGACTTGCTCGGGCTTGGCGGCATAGGCCTGTCCAATCTTCTGCAGCAGGGTCAGAAATCCCGGTCGTCCCAGGCGGACGCCGTCGCGCGGCGGATAGTAGGTGCCACCGTAGAAGGGCTTGCGCTCGACCGTGAGCCACACCGTCATCGGCCAGCCGCCGCCACCCGACATCATCTGCACCGCGGTCATGTAGACGCCGTCGATGTCGGGGCGCTGCTCGCGATCGACCTTGATCGCGACGTAGTTGCGATTCAGGTAGGCGGCGATCTCCTCGTCTTCGAAGGACTCGCGTTCCATCACGTGGCACCAGTGACAGGTCGAATAGCCGACACTGAGCAGGACCGGCTTGTTCTCTCGCCGCGCCACTTCGAACGCTTCGTCGCCCCAGGGGAACCAGTTCACCGGATTGTGGGCGTGCTGCTGGAGGTAAGGGCTGCTCTCCAGGATCAGGCGGTTGGTGTACTTCGGGGCGGCCTTGGCGCTCTGCGGTTGCTTCGCCGCCGCGCCCAGGAGGCGCGCGCTCAGCTCAGGCGAGAACGGTTCGGCGCCTGGGAGCGGTGCGGCCGAGAGTATGAAGAGAACGAGCGCGAGCACACGCCGAGCTTAACGCAGCCGCCACCACCAAGTCATCGAAGCTGACAGGGTCTCAGTCCTCAGTCTCCAGTCCTGATCTTCATCCGCGACGGGACGGGGCGCTCGACCTGATGTCGACCGCGCCCGGCATAGTCGCGGCGATAGTTGCCGCCGAGACTCTTCGCGTGGAGGCGGCGCACGGCGGCGCGGACATATGCCACCTCGAGCCCGAGAACGTCACAGATGACGGCGAAGGCGAACGGGTGAGCGCGCGAATCGCTGGCGAACCAGCGGCGCACCTCTTCGACCAGACGCCGGGAGCGGTTCGTTTCCGGCCGGGTGTCCTTGACCAGGGTCAGGAGCGCGTCCTGCAATACGGCGAGCATCAGGCGCCGCTCGCCCATCCCCCGGTCAGGGCGCCGTGCCGACTCCCAGAATTGCGCCGGTAGAATCGACTCCACTCCGAAGAGCCCCCCCGACGTCGAATCGTCTAGTATCGCCGCCATTGCTGCTTCATCGTTGCCCGGCCCGCTGATCGAACTTCTTCCTTTCATAGTCCGGCGGCCGCGCGAGGTTTCGGCGCTCCGTGCCAACGGTCGAAACTGCCGCTCGTTCGACCGCATCGAAGCACCGAAAGTCATCGCGCCTCGGCTCGAGAACCAATACGCAAACCAGCCGCGGCTGGATCAGCGGTGCGGGGCGCTTCCGGCGGCCACGAGAAGGGCCGGGATGGCGCACGGCGCGACTCCGGTGTATCAGCGGCGGCTGAGCTCGACCGAAAGGAGAGATGGGATGATGTCATGTCGACGTTGGCTGATCGCATGCTGTGCCCTCGCGGCGGCGCCCGGAATCGCCGGAGCGACGCTCTACAAGGTCGATTCCGACCACACCAATGTCGGCTTTCGCGTCCGACATCTCTTCACCGCGGTGCAGGGCCGCTTCGATCGTTTCGAGGGCACCATCGAGTTCGACCCGGCCAAGCCCGACGGAGTGAAGGTGTCCGGTTGGATCGACGCCAACAGCATCAACACCAACGTCCCCGAGCGCGACAAGCACCTGCGCTCGGACGACTTCTTCGACGTGGAGAAGTACCCGAAGATCACCTTCGTCAGCACCAAGGCTGCGAAGATCGATCCCTCGAAGAAGAGCGGCAAGCTCGAGGGCAACCTGACCATTCACGGCGTCGAGAAGCCCGTCGTTCTCGAGGTCACCTACCTCGGCGCGGCCAAGGATCCGTGGGGGAACCAGCGCGCCGGTTTCTCCGCGCGCACGACGATCAACCGTAAGGACTTCGGCCTGAGCTGGAACGAGACGCTCGAGAGCGGCGGGCTCCTGGTCGGCGACGAGATCCAGGTGGAGATCGACGCGGAGGGAATGGTGCCGGTCGCGTCGAAGTGACCGCGGCGGAGCTCAGTGCGAGCGGCCGCTCGAGGGCTCGGGCGGTCCCGACTTCGACAGCAACAGCTGGAAGTCGAGCACCTCGTTGAGCCGCTCGGCGCGCATCCCGAGAGACAGCGCCTGGAGCAGGCCCTGTTTCTCGAGCGGCTCGAGATCGAGCGCGTAGCAGAAGAAGTTCACCAGCAGCTGGTCGCCCAAGGTCGGGTCGTCGAGCAGCTTGCGCACCGACGGCTCGAAGTGCTGCGCGACGTAGGTGTGCAGCTGTTGCATGAGCCGCACGCGCAGCGCCGGCTCGAGACAGAAGTCCGAGGGCGGCAGCGGCCGCCAGCGAACCTCGGCGAGGCGGTAGGATCGTGTGCGTGATTCACGCAGGATCTCGAACTCGCGGATGCCGTGCAGAAGAATGTTGTAGCGTCCGTCGGAAAGCTCCTCGACGGAGACGATGCGCCCGGCGCATCCCACGTCGAAGACGTCCGGCGACGAGTAGTATTGCTCGCGCCAGTCGCCGCGCAGCAGGGTCATGCCGATGATGCCGTCGCCGTCCTTGATGTCGGCGATCATCTCCCGATAGCGCGGCTCGAAGATGTGCAGCGGCAGCGGAACGCCGGGGAAGAGCACGACGTTCGGTAGCGGAAAGACAGGAATGATCGCGGGAAAATCCATGCGGCGGCCCGAAGCGTTTCCTCCTTATAGAGCCGTCGTGCCAAAAGGCAACGGCGATCAGCAGCAGGTCGGACAGGTGCCGAACAGGGCGAGGGCGTGCCTCTCGACAGCGAAGCCCGAGCGCTCGAGCGGCAACGTATCGACGACCGGACCGTCCCCGTCGACAAGATCCGTGATCCCGCCGCAGGAGCGGCAGACGAAGTGGTCGTGCGCCGCCACCATCCCATCGTAGCGCGTGACCTCGCCGGCCAAGCGCAACGAGACCGCGCGGCCGGCTTCGATGAGCTTCTCGAGATTGCGATAAACGGTGCCGAGACTGAGGTGCGGCAGAACCACGGCGACGCGCGCATGGATCTGCGCCGCCGTCGGATGATCGCGCGCCTGCAGCAGTGCCGCTTCGACCGCGGCCAGTTGTCGCGTTCGTCGCGGTTTCATGAGAGCTCGAGGTCGCAGCGCAGCGATTCGCGCACCACACCCTCCACCGCACTGCTGGCGCGGTAGTTCGGGTGATCGACGATCAAACGCACGGGGACATCCTCGCGTTGAAAGTCGCGCACGGCCTGCGGGTCGAGCTGGAAGCGCACGTACTGAACGGCGCTCAGCTTGTCCTCTTTGCTGCGCCCGCCCTCGAAGACCGCGGCGGTCGCGCGCGCCCCGATTTCGAGCCGGACGCACTCGTCGATGCCGATCAGACTCTGCAAACGCGGGCGAATCCGTTCTTGCTCCGTGATCTCGATCAACAGCGTCGCGCTCAGTTCGTTCGCTGCCGGAATCAACTCGTTGTAGACCTCGATTTCGTCGCGCACGCGGTCGATGTCGGTGATGTTCTCGGCGCGCAACATCTCCTGGATCTGGAAGAGGACTGTGTCGAAGTTCTCGAAGACGAAGGTCATGCAGTCGCCGACGGCGACCCGGCGCGCACGCTTGAGCGCGATGATGCGGCGCCGAAACTCGTCGCGCATCTTCTCGTAGCGACCGAGGCCGCTGACGTCGTCGAGAGTGACCGGGCGCATGAGGAGGGGGCTGGGGGTGAGAGCCCCCAGCCCCTGGTTGCGGTCAGAGACTCATCTGTTCGAGACCCTTGGCGAAGCGGCCTGCGTGCGACTTCTCGGCGCGTGCCAGGGTTTCGAACCACTCGGCGATTTCGTCGAAGCCCTCCTCGCGCGCGGTCTTGGCGAAGCCGGGGTACATCTCGGTGTACTCGTAGGTTTCGCCCTCGACCGCCGACTTGAGGTTCTTCTCGGTGTCGCCGATCGGAACGCCCGTGACCGGGTCGCCGACTTCCTTCAGAAAATCGAGGTGACCGAACGCGTGTCCGGTCTCGGCCTCGGAAGTGTCCCGGAAGAGGCCGCCAATGTCGGGGTAACCCTCGATATCGGCGCGACGTGCGAAGTAGAGGTAGCGGCGGTTCGCCTGCGACTCGCCGGCGAAGGCACCCTTGAGGTTATCGTGTGTCTTCGATCCCTTCAGTGGCTTTGGCATCTGATCCTCCTGCGTTGGTAGGAATGATTCTCGATAGAAGACCCCTAATTGTCGAAGCAGGGAGGCGCTGTCAACGGGGTGACGGCGAGAAGTAACCCGCGTGACGAGCGAATCGGCGAAGAGAGACAGAGCCGGGAGAAGTCGAGGGAGCGGCTCAGAGACCGAGGGCGTGGATGCTGCCGCGCTGGCGCAGTCGCCCGAGCCAACCGCCGAGGTTGCGCCAACTCGGACTCACGTCGATGCCCATGTTGGCGAGAATCAACACACCGGGAACGAAGGCGATGTCGGCAATCGAGAAGTCGTCGACGAGATACTCGCGCCCCTCGAGCGACGAATTGAGCCACTCGAGACTGCGGACGAGGCCGCTGCGATAGCGATTGAGCTTGTCGGCGTCGCGCTCGCCTTCGGGGCGTGCCAACTCGGCGAGCACGAGGCTCGTCTGTGGTAGAAAGATGTTGTCGCCGTAGTCTTCGAGCATCCGGACGCGCGCCCGGCCGGCGGAGTCGCCCGGCATCAGCGACGGTAGGGGGTACTCGTCTTCGAGATATTCGTTGATGATGGTCGATTCGTAGATGACGATCTCCTCGTCTTCCAGGACGGGAACCTTGCCGTAAGGGTTAAGCCGCAGGAATTCCGGCGTTTTTTGCTCGTTCTTGCGCAGGTCGACCGGCGCGAGGTCGTAGCTCAGATCCTTCTCGGCGAGCACGACCCGCACCTTCTGGCAGTACGGGCAATCCGGATAGTTGTACAGTTTCATTCTCGGCCGGCCCTCCAGCTGAAGCCACAATCCCCAACAAAAACCGGCGGGAGAATCGCAGAAACGCCATTCAATGTCTACAGGAAACGGCGTTAGAGATGCTGCGTTGTTTGTCTATCGAGCCAGCGACTGCACTTGATCCCACGCGTGGTACGAGCTTCGCACGAGCGGGCCGGACTCGACGTGGCGGAAGCCGGCGCGCAGCGCCTCCTCCTTCAGCGCACGGAACTCGTCGGGATGGAGGTAGCGCTCGACCGGGAGATGATCGCGGCTCGGCTGGAGGTATTGCCCGAGGGTCAGAATGTCGCAACCGACGGCGACGAGGTCGACGAGAACCTGCGAGACCTCCTCGCGCTCCTCGCCGAGACCGAGCATCAAGCCCGTTTTGGTGATGAGAGCCGGCCGGCGCTCCTTCGCCCTTCGCAGTAGCTCGAGCGAGCGCTCGTAGCGCGCCCCGGCACGGGCTCGCTTGTACAGGCGCGGGACAGTCTCCGTGTTGTGGTTCAGGATGTCGATGGGGGAGTCGACGACGGTGTCGACAGACTCCCATCGGCCCTTGAAGTCGGGCACGAGGAACTCGATCGAGCAGCCAGGGAGGTGGCGGCGGATCGCCGCCGCCGTGGCGGCGAAGTGGTCCGCGCCACCGTCGGCGAGGTCGTCGCGGTCGACCGACGTCACCACGACGTGTTGCAGCTTCAACTCGGCGATGGCGCGGCCGACGCGCTCGGGTTCGCCGGGGTCGAGCGCCCCGGGTTTGCCGTGCGCGACGTTACAGAAGCCGCAATTGCGCGTGCACACATCACCCATCAGCATGAAGGTGGCGGTGCCGTGCGACCAACACTCGCCGAGGTTCGGACAACTCGCCTCTTCGCACACCGTGTGCAGGTTGAGGCCTCGCACCAGGCGCTTGAGCGAGAAAACCGCTTCGCCGACGGGCGCACGGGCCTTGATCCATTCGGGATGGCGGCGGACGACGGTCATGCGGCGCCGGGGGGATAGCCAAACATGCGCCGGAAGCAGTCGGCAAAAGCGTGGCCGGCGTCGGCGAGGCTCGGCGCACGGCCGGTCTCTCTCTCGATCGACGTCATCGTCACTTCGGGCATGGCACAGGGGACGATGGCGCGAAAGTAGTCGAGATCGGGGGAGAGGTTCAGCGCTGCGCCATGGAAGGTCACCCAGCGGCGCACGCCGATGCCGATCGAAGCGATCTTGCGAGCTTGAACCCAAACGCCGGTGAGACCTGTGCGCGGCTGCGCGTCGACGCCGTAGAGACGCAGTGTAGCCGCCGTCACCTCTTCGAGCTTGCGCACGTAGCGGTGCACGTCGCGGCCGTGAGCGCCGAGCGACACGATCGGATAGGCCACCAGCTGACCGGGCCCGTGGTAGGTGACACCGCCACCGCGGCCGACGCGATGTGCCGGCACGCCGAGACGCTCGCCTGCGCCGAGCAGATCATCGGCCCGAGCGCCGCGCCCGAGAGTGAACACCGGCTCGTGCTCCAGGAGGAGCAGATGATCGTCGCCATCGCCCTCGAGCTTCGCCTGCACGAGCGCCTCCTGCACTTCGAGACCACGCTCGTAGGCGACGCGGCCGAGCTGGTGTACGCGCAGCTCGGCGCAGCTCGCCTCGGCGTCTCTTCTGGTGCTGATGTCGGCTTGGTCCACGGTGCCGCGGCCACACGGCCGCTCAGACGATCATACGGAGCGGATTCTCGAGAATCGAGCGCAGCGTCTCCAGGTACTGGGCACCCTCCACGCCGTTGAGTTGGCGATGGTCGCACGAGAGGGTGACGCGCATGGTCTTGCCGACCGCAAGCGCCCCGTGGCGCACCACCGGCCGCGTCTTGATCGAGCCGACGGCGAGAATGGCGGCCTGCGGCGGATTGATGATCGCGGCGAACTCGTCGACGTCGAGAATGCCCAAATTCGAGATCGAAAAGGTGCCGCCCTTCAGATCGTCGCCGGCGAAGCGCCCCTCGCGCGCTGCGGCGACGAGGCGCCGCGCCTCGACCGCGAGCTCGCGCAACGAGAGCGCTTCGCAGCCATGGATGACCGGCACGATCAGACCGTCCTCCACGGCGACGGCGAGGCCGATGTTGATCGCGGCGGGGATCTCGACGGCGCCGTCGAGCCATTGGCCGTTCACGCGCGGGTGCGCGAGCAGCGCCAGCGCCGCAGCCTTGGCGACCAGGTGACTCACGGTCACCTTCGGATCCACCTGTTGCTTGAAGGCGTCGATCAGGCGCAGCGCCTCGTCCATCTCGATATCGGCGGTGACATAGAAATGCGGAATCGTCTGCTTCGCTTCCGTCATCCGCCGCGCGATGCTCTGTCGCATCTTCGAGAGCTCGAGGCGGCCGGGTGCAAACTCCGGCGCCGCCCTCACGGCGCGTCCCTCGGCCGGCGCCGGAGACGGCGCCTCGACGTCGCGCGCGACGATCTTCCCTTCCGCACCGCTGCCGCGAACCTGTCCGAGATCGACGCCGCGCTCGCGCGCCAGGCGCTGTGCCAACGGCGAGGCGCGCGGCTTGCGCAGCGGCTCGCTCGCGGCCGGGCTCGGCACCGGCGCGGCGGCACGCGCGGGTTGCGCTGCGGCGCCGGGACGCTCCGCTCTGGCTTCATCGGGTTTGCGCGCGGGTTGTGCCGCGCGCTCGGGCTTCTCTTCAGCTACGCTCCGGTCGGCGTCGGCCTGGGCGCCCGCGTTCGGTTTCGCGGCTTCGGCTTCAGGCTTGCTGGCGATGCCCTTCGCCGCCCCGTCCAAGACGGCGAGCACGGCGCCTACCGCCGCGGTCTCGCCTGCCGGCACGCGGATCTCGCTGATCACTCCGTCGCTCGCGGCTTCGACTTCCATGTCAGCCTTGTCGGTCTCGACCTCGGCGATGACTTCGCCGGCGCTGACGTGATCGCCGACGCGCTTGAGCCAGCGCAGCACCTTGCCCTCGTCCATGGTGTCGCTGAGCTTGGGCAGAGTGATGTCCGTCGCCATGCCGCTCTATCTTCCGCTCTAAGAAATGCCAGGCAAGACCGGCTGCCGGACCGGCGAGAAAGAGCGGCGGTGAATCGGACAGGGCCCGTGCCGTTCGATCGCAGCGAGATGCTCCGCCGTCGCGTAACCCATGTGACGGGCGAAACCGTACACCGGGTAGACGGCGTCGAGCTCCGCCATCAGCGCGTCGCGCGCCACCTTGGCGATGATCGACGCGGCGGCGATGGAGTAGCTGCGCCGGTCGCCCTTGACCATCGGAGTTTGCGGCGCATTCACGCCCGGGATGGTGCGCGCGTCGACCAGGATCCGCTCGGGCGTAAGGGGCAGCGCTTCGACGGCGCGGCGCATCGCGAGCAGTGCAGCGCGATAGATGTTGATGCGGTCGATCTCCTCCACTTCGGCGCGGCCGACGCCGACGGCCAGGGCGACGGAACGAATTCTCTTGTCGAGATCCTCCCGTTGCGCCGCGGTGAGCGTCTTGGAGTCGTCGACGCCGCGTTCGCGGACGCCTTCGGGAAGAACGATCGCCGCTGCGACCACCGGTCCGGCGAGCGGGCCGACGCCGACCTCGTCCACGCCTGCGATCAGCTTCACACCGGCACTCCAGAGCGCACGCTCGCATCGCAACAGCGCTCCCATCCGCCCCGCCTTCCGCCGCTCGCGGTTCATGGCGGTGCCCTTGTAGCCGACGTCGACCGCCGGCGGCAAGCCGCGTTTTGCACTGGCTGCCGAAATCCTCTACGGCTCGGCTGGTGGAGCAGTCAGCGACGAGAACGCACGAGGTGGCGAAGGTAGAGAGCAACCTGCCCCACCGCGCCGCCGAAGATGTCGACAGCGGTATCGGCGAACGACGGCGTGCGGCTGGCGACGAACGACTGATGGAATTCGTCGAGGCCGGCGTAGGAGGTCACCAGCAACATCGCGTTCAGCGCCCAGCGCGCGAGCCACGGCATCGGACGGCCGGCCCGCTGGGCCCACACCACCAGCAGGCCGAGCACCAGGAACTCGATGAAGTGGGCGCTCTTGCGGATCACCGTGTGCGCGTCGCGCAGTTGCGGGTTGGTCATGTCGGGAAAGAACCAGCGCAGGACAGGGTCGAGATAGCGATTGGTGTTCTCGGCGGAAAACACGTCCGTCGAGAAGTACGAGATCAGCAGCATCCAGGCGACGACTACGGCCCAGTAGCGGGCGCGGATCGCCCATGGCGGCGGCTCGGGGAGCGGCGCGAGAGAGAGCGCCGGCGGTGCGGCGCCGCTTCCTGGGTCAGCCTCTCGGCTCATCGCCCATGACCGCACGCCTCATCGCCGCCGCTCTTGCCGTCGTCCTCGCACTGCTCCTCATCCGAATCTTCTGGGGGCGACAACCGGACACTCCGGAGTCGGCGTCGACACCTCTCCCGACACCGGCGCGCACGCCCACCACCGCACCCAAGCCGACGATCGCGAGCGGATACCGACTCGCGGGCACGGCTCTCGGCCGGCGCGGCCGGTATGCTGTTTTCGAAGATCCGGACGGCAACACCGAGATGTACCGGGTCGGCGACCAAGTTCCCGGTCTCGGCACGATCATACGCGTCGGCGAAGTCGATGCGGTTCTCGACACCGCAGCCGGGGAGATGCGCTTCCAGGTCCGCCCCGCCCCGACCAAGGTTCCGGAAAACACGCCGACCGCGCGGAGGGCTAGGACGCCTTCGCCGCGGCCCGCCCCGTCTGAATTCGAATCATCTCCTTCAGACGAGCCGGTTCCACCGGCTTCTTGAAGATGATCCCCTCGAGACCCTCGAGGCGGCTGCGCTTCAAGACGTGATCCTTGTCGTAGTAGTAGCCCGTCATCAGGATGACGGGCGTAGTGCCGCGCCGCTGCACCTCCATGTACAGGTCGTAGCCGTCCAGATCGGGCATGACCACGTCGCTGACGACGAGGTCGACCGGTTCGTGGTCGAGGATGCGCAACGCATCGAGACCGCCGCCGGCGATGAGCACCTTGCAGCCCTCCTCGACCAGAAGGTCGCGCAGTGAACCGCAGACCGCGAGGTCATCGTCGACCACGAGAATGCGCAGCCCCTCGAGACCGCCGACCTTTCCCCGCCGCGTCTGAAAGTCGGTCATCTGCGCGCCGGGCAGGTACTCGCGCGTGTTGTAGGCGGCGCCGTGCGACATCTCGACGAGACGGTTGATGATCGCCTGCACCTTGCTCACCTCGCGTCGGATCGCCTCGACGCGTTCCTCTTCAGCCTCCTCTTCGTCCCCCTGGGCGCGCCGATGGACGAAACTGCCGAGCAGCTCGATCTGGTTGAGGATCACTTCCAGAGGCGAATTGATCTCGTGGCAGAGTCCCACCGCCACCTCGCCGAGTGTGGCGAGCCGATCATGCCGCTTGATGTCGCTGATGTCCTTGGCGAAACCGATCGAGCCGGTCTCGAGCCCGTTGTCGTCGATCAGAATCGAGCCCGAGATCGCGACCGGGATGCGTCGTCCGAGACGATCGACGAAGACGGTCTCGAAGTTCTTCACTTTGCCGGGCCCACCGTACTCGTCGCTGCGCATCGCCGCCATCACGCGGCGCGCTTCCTCGATGTTGGGGTAGAGGCGGACGACGTTCTGGCCGAGCATCTCGGCGGCGGTGAAGCCGAGGATCTTCTCGGCGCCGTCGTTGTAGAAGAAGACGTTGCCGCTCTTGTCGACGGCGACGACGATGTCCGACGAGCTTTCGATCAGACGTTCGAAGTAGTCGCTGCGAAACTTGGCGGTACCGCTGGGGAAGAAATTGGGAGCTGCCATGCGCCGAAAGCCTAGGCGAGATCGACCGGATAACCGGCGGGACGGACGAACCGTGACGTGCGTCCCGGCGGGACCGGTACGCGTTCGCGCTGCTTGCGCGCCAATCGCAGCAGAACCTTCATGGAATTCTCGAACTCTTCGATCGGTTTGATCTCGAAGAGGCCGTCGCGCACGGCGGCGTCGAAGATCTCCTCGCCACGGGCGCTGCGCAGGATGGTGATGGTCCAGTCCATGGCACCGACGCCGCCGCAGGAGATGTCGGCGACTTCGGCAGAGAAGTCGGCGCAGTGGTGGCACTCCGGGCGGGCGTATTCCTGCGCCTCGCGCAGGGGCATTTCCACCAGGTCGCCGTTCTTCTTGTAGATGAGCACCTTTCCTTTAACGTTGAACTTGGCGATTTGATCCAACGCGATCCCCATCTTCTCGCCGATGGTCTCCTCCATGAGGCCATTGAAGGTGAAAACCTCGCTGCACAGCAGGCCGATGTTGAGGGCTACGCGCTCGGCATAGCCTTTCAGAAACTTCGTCTGCCTCTCGATGTGCTTCTCCTTCTTCTTGCCGTTGTTCAGGTAGGCCGGGTCGCGCAGCTCCATCTTGCGCACCGGCGTCACCTGGCACGGCACGCCGACGAAGGCGACCTTGGTGAGACCCAACTGCTCGGCTTGCTCGAGGGCGAGGTTGTTGGGGCAATAGGTGTACCAGGAAGTGCCCGAGCCGAGGATCTCTTCCTCGGTGGTCACCACCTTCGGCTGCGGCGCGGCTGGCTTGTCGGGATCGGCAACCGAGACCACGGCGCCATCGATGCGGCCGGTCCGCCGCGCCCAGGCAAGTAGAGCCGTGACCACGCCGCCGTCCTGACAACGCTCGAGCAACTCGGAATCGATGCAGCGGGCCGCGAAGACGCGACGGTAGCGCCCGAAGCCGCCTTCGTAGGGCGCCTCGCCGGCGGCGAACACACGGTCGGCGATGTGGTGCTCCCGTTCGCCGAGGCGGGGACACACCTGCGCACAGACGTCGCAGCCGATGCCCTCGCTGATGCCGCAGAAGTCGAAGGTCGCCGTCGCCTTCGCCGTCTGCTTCGGCTTGCCCTCGATGTACTCGATGACGTTGTGAGGACAGACGAGAACGCAGGAGCCACATTCGCAACAACTGCCGTAGGCCACCACCTCGTTCATCATCTGCTTGAAGCTCGGATGGCTCATCTCGCGTCGACCAGAATCAAAAAAGGGGACGACTCCAACTTCAAGAGGCGCCCCCTCGACTACTTCGAGGGACGATAAACCCCTGTGCCGGTCGAGTCAACGACCGTGGAACGCGAGTTTCGTGTCGGCACGGCGCTGGCAAGCGTGGGCTCGACCCGCACCTCGCCGCCGAAGCTCGCGTACACGCGCACGGCGCCCTCCAGATCGGTGCGATGGACCGCCGCGCCGCTCGCGC
>Ga0187894_10003013_pt1 | contig 19362 bp, 15 predicted proteins | sample GBC1701081metaG_FD_136650 | JGI IMG/M metagenome (GOLD analysis project Ga0187894, IMG submission 136650) | White microbial mat communities from a lava cave in the Kipuka Kanohina Cave System on the Island of Hawaii, USA - GBC170108-1 metaG ...
GATGGCTAAAGCCTCTATCAAAAGCCCCATGAATGGGGCTGAAAAACTGATATATTTCGTTTCCCAGCCGTGAACGGCCGGGCTAGTGGAAAATTCATTGCTACCCTTGATTCGCATTGAAATCCAATTCTTACGGCTTTGCCGCCCGATGTGTGGTAAGTCTCTGACTTACCGTTAATTACTCTCAACTCTTTCGCGGCTACGTCGCAACAATGGGCGTAGCCGCGAAAGTATTTAAGAAGTCATTGGAGAGTTTGGCGAAACCGCAACCGCACATCAAACGACAGAGCCGGAGATTTATTCACCACTCAGAATTTGCCTAATCAATTCCGCATCCTTTTCGCTCAACCGCCTGATGACCTCTTCGCGTTCTTCTTCCGAAGCGCGGCGTAAAGAGCCGCCGACCCAATTGAAAAACTCTTTTTCGGCGGCAGCTTTCAAGTCTTCGTGGATTTCCGCACTTTCGATGAAGGGCAATAGCCAGCCAAGAGCCGCGCCCGTATCCTTAGCCGCTTCGTCGTGGTCATTCAATTTAAGCCGCGTTTCAATACGCAAGCCGATTGTCCTAAGCAACCTCGGCAACAATTCCCACCTGCCCTGACGAATGCAGCCTTCATACAGACGGACGGCTTCATTGTAGTTGGTCAGAGCATCATCGAATCGCTCTAAACTCCGAAGCGCAACAGCCTTGTTCATCAAAGCCATTGCCAAATCGTTAGCAAGTTCATCACGACCTTCTTCGTTTACAAGTCTGTCGCGAATCTCAATCGCTTTGTCATATTCAATCAACGCTTCGTTTGAACGTCCTAAACTCCAAAGCGCAAGAGCCTTGTTCATCAAAACCGCTGCCAAATAGTTAGCAAGTTCATCACGACCTTCTTCGTTTACAAGTCTGTCGCGAATCTCAATCACTTTGTCATATTCAATCAACGCTTCGTTTGAACGTCCTAAACTCCAAAGCGCAACAGCTTTGTTCATCAAAGCCATTGCCAAATCGTTAGCAAGTTCATCACGACCTTCTTCGTTTACAAGTCTGTCGCGAATCTCAATCGCTTTGTCATATTCAATCAACGCTTCGTTTGAACGTCCTAAGCTATCAAGCGCAGTAGCCTTGTTCATCAAAGCCGCTACCAAATCGTTAGCAAGATAAGATTGATTTTCGTCTTTGATTAATCTCTCATAGATTTCAACTGCTTCATTCTGAGTTTCTAATATCTCTCTAAATCGCCCCAGATTTCCGAGCGCAAATCCGCAATCTACCAATGCGCCTGCTAAATCTGCTTCAATGTCGTGAAGCGAGGCGGTATTATCCGGTTTAAGCGGTTCTAACCGTTTTAGTTGTTCACGGTAGATGGAAATTGATTCCTGAAGCAATTCAAAACACTGTGGATATTTAGCGCGTGCTGAGAAACCCGACGCGGCACGATTGAGAATGCTTGCAAGTAACAACTCTTTACCTTCCTGACCTCGCAAACGATTTGCTTCCCGTAGCGCGTATTCGGGGTCAATATCCAAACCTTCCCCGAATCGAAATTCGGGAGTTATGTTTTGAGATACCTGCAATTCGGTTGTTGATTCAACGGGCGGTTCTATGCGAACAACAATCGTCCGCACAGACCATAAATCAGGAGCCATATTGCTGATAATCTGTTGTACCCAATCAACGCCGACAAGCAAAACAGGCACATCAAATTTTTCACGAAACGGATTGCGATATTGATTCAATCTCGCCATGCCTTCGCGCCAGGCGGAGAGCCAAATTTCGTATTGTCTGTCGTTTGGTGTTATTGCCGCCGCCACCCAAACCGCGCCGATGTCGTCGCTTGTTTGCAAAGCGAAAAGTGTTGTAGCGATTTGTCTCAAATCATCGGGCTCTTTAACGGGAACATCAAGAATTATTTTTCTCGTGGAGCTAAGTAGATATTCAGCCAAAACTTTTTTACATACATCAGCCCAACTAGCGTCGGGAACAAACAAAGGGATAAAAGCAAAGCCTTCGTCTGCAAGGTCAAAATGTGTCAGGAGTTTTTGCCATTCAGGAAGTTTTGCGAGGATTAAACGCGCTCTCGTTTCAAAGGTTGAAGGTTGATTGGTCTCGGTCATGCTTGAGTTAATTTATCTTTGGCTTCGGCATTTTTGACGATTTGCATTACTTCATCCCGTATAAGCGGATGAACATCATACCAATCGTCGCCATTGCGAAAATACAAAACCAGATGTGTGTCAAGATAACGGGTCAATCGCCCGACGTTTTCGCCCTTTATATTCGGTAAGGAATCAGAACGCGACTCGGCTATCTTTGCCAGCCATTTAGCATCTTCAAGCGAAACAGGAAGAAACGAACTTTTGACATTTGCTATTGCGGTTTCAATGTTCTTGTCGGAAATCGGAAGTTCATCTGTCGGAAGAACCGCCTCGCGCAGCAATGTCAACAAATCTCTGAAGTGACCGCCGCAATAATCTATCAATTTATCTGCTCTTGTGTATTCGGCATTCGGGTCATCGCCGAAAAACTTTTTGAATCCCTCTTCGCTGAATCTTTCCAAAACCAATTTGCGAAGCGACACACAACTGCCATCTACTTTTGTGCGCTGTGCATCATTATTCCATTGTTTGATACTGTGCAGGAGAACAACCGGTTTATTGTTTGTCATAACAAACTTCAACCACGGCGGGACAGTGTAAATCGCATGAATGTACGGCAATTCAAGCAGTTTGTGATGTTGGGAGAACACCCTTTCGACGCTTTGAATAACAGCTTGTTCATTAAAAAGCGAGCCACGAATCTGTTCCAATGAATCGAAGATAAAGACTATCTGCGTGTTTTCATTATATGCGCTGCGAATGGCTTTCACACCGTCTTCGATATATTTATTCACGTTGTTTTTTAATTCGCCAATTCGATTCGCAAGAGTCTTTTGAAGGTTCTGCCGAAAGGTGGGTGTAGTGCTGAGAGCCACTTTCAAATCAATGCCCGTTTTGATGCCCGCTTCCGTAATGTCTAAATTGGTGTTGCCCAAATAGCTTTTAAGTCTTGTCCAATAGGATTCAACTTTAATGTCTGCTTCGGTCAATTCTTCAATCGCATCGCTGAAAGAGCCCGCCAAGACTATCAAAAGGTCTGAAATGTCAATTTCATCTGCGGGGTTGATATACTTTAATGCGTTGGCATAAAGAACAATGTAATATTCTTCTTCCAACTCTTTTTTCAGGCGGAACAGTTCAGTCGTCTTTCCCGAACCACGAAAACCCGAAAAGAATTGCACGCTCTCCACATCCATAAACTCAATATGTTTTTTTAATCGCACAACAGGGTCAGGGCAATCCGGGGAGTTGTAAATAGGAATATAACGCGGGTCGTCAGGTTGAAGTGGTTTATCGTCTAATGCCTTGTAAATAGTCTTTTGTAATTGTCTATCTTCGGGTGTTAGCGGCATAAAATATATTCTGCGTTTCTTATTAATAAACTTATGTGATTGTAACGGTAAACGAAAGACTGAGCAATAACGCTCTCTAAAGGTAACTTTCGCCACACCACAACTCGTGATACTTTTTCTACAAAAATAATGAGTGATACATCTTCTAACATCGAACAAAATTTTCGCGAACGTCTTCGCGCCGTTAAGAATATATCGGAACGAAGAACGCTTGGTGCGGTGGCGCGTCAGTTAGGAAAATTACCGAAAGATTTTATGGTTTCCGCTTTGGAAACAAGCGCGAACATTGCTGGCGTTTCGTGGCGCACGAGCGTGGAATTTTTGCGTGCCGTGTCTGATTCGGCAAATGTTTTAGAGGCGGAAGAACTACGCGCCTGGGGCGAGATGGGACGACGGCTTGCAATGGGTGACGCCGAAACCGCCATAGCATTTTTCGCCGCCGGTGTTTCTGAATTGGAAAAAATGCCGTGCGAGGCGCGTACACTTCTTTTTCAAATTTGTACGCGGCAGATGTCGCTTTCAAGTTCGATTGCGATTGAGACTTTTCGCAGTTCGCCCGCACTTATTGAAAAGGTCGAAGATGAAAAACTTTTGGTTTCGATTTTATCCGTTGCCGTAAATGTGGCTCATCGTTCGGCAAAACACAGCGCGGATTTTTTAGCTACAACTCCAAAAGTTTTGGAAGGCGCGGGTTTGAACACGGCGAACGCTTCGGTTGTGTTGGCTTCCGCTTTTGCGACGCGGGCGGGCGGAATGGCGGCTGATGCGTGGGCATTATTGCCCGACGCGCTTAAAGGTTTGAATGATGAGAACGCGGAAAAACTCTTGCGCGAAACCGAAAGATTTTTAGAACGCGGCGGCGGGGCTTCGCTTCATGTTCTCTCTGCCGGCGGCGATGTCATGCGAAGCACGCCTGCCGCTTTTGATTCTTGGATTGACTTGCTGTGGACAATCGCCGCTCAGGGAAACGCCCCGTTAGTGGCGTTTGTTCGCGGTAGTCCGAAATTTTTTCACTCAATCAAAAACGATTCTGAATTGGCAGAGCGCGTCATCACGGTCACACAGGAAGTCGCGCTTTTGGACGCCGAATCGGCAATACTCTGTTTTCGTTCAAGTCTGAGAGCCTTAAAAAACGTCACAATCGAACAGTTTGAAGAATGGGCGCGTGACGGTCTGAGCGATAAGAAAAATTTTGATTCAAAAGCGCGGCGTAGTTATTTCGCGCTTGAAACAAGACGAAGCCACGACAGTCTTCATGCGGAAGGCGGCGGGCTTTCGCTCGAAAAAGTCCAACACACTTTGCGGCTTTATGTTGAAGGCTTGACGGGAAAAGAAGTCGAGGTCGCGCCGCTTGCGGCTGTTCCGCAAGAGTCAAGAATCGGCGATGGCAAGACGATTTATTTGCCTTCGCAAGTTTCGGAATTCAACAGCGAAGAATTGGATTTCAAACTCTACAAAGTTCTTGCGGCGCATGCGGCGGGACAGATTGAATTTGGCACACACGAAAAAGACGGAGAAAAATTAAAGTTCGCTTATAGTTCAATCGGTGAACTGTACGCACCTGAAAATGTTGACGCCTTTGATGCTTTCTCTCTTGCCGGTTATATCGAAGACACATCGCAAGGCGAAAAGGCTTTGAGCGATGAAGAACAAGCGCGTCTCGATAAAGAGAGAAAGAAAATTTTGCCGCCCGATTCGGATTACAAAACGGTCTTAAAACTTTTCCCGCAACGTGCGCTGGCACAGAGAATTTTCGGCACCCTCGAAAACGGACGCATTGACAGACGTTTGAGGCACGCTTATCGCGGATTAAACAGAGATTTGAATTTTGTGAGTTCTCATTTGAAAAACCGCCGCCCGCGAATCTTAGATTTGCCTATAACAGTCGTGCCTTTTGAACTGCTTTTTCAAATCACTCTCTGCGGCGGTGCTGTGGATGATGCGCGGCAATACTATTCGCAGATAGTTTCAGAATTGGAAACTATTGTCGAAGAATATCTCACGGATAAAAACGCGAAAGTAGCCGACACGGTTTTGGCTACGAGCCGCGTCTATACGCTCTTTCAAAACATCACACCGGAAAAGCAAGAGAGCGATAATGACGAATCGGAAACAGAACAGGGCGAAGAACAAAATTCCGAAAGTAAGATTCCGATTAAACAAAAGGATAAGACGGAAAGCGCGGACGCACGAGACGCACGGGATTTATTTAACGCATGGAATAGCACCGATACCGAAGCCGACCCGGACGATTTGGAAGGACAAGAGAATTGGGATTACAAAGAAGTCCCCGAACAAGATTTGGAAGCAGGCGAAATTGCTTTCAACTACGACGAATGGGACAGGGAACTCACAGACCATCGGATGGGTTGGTGTCGCGTTATCGAAAAGAAAGTAAGACAGGGAGACCGCACATTTGTTGACACAACACGCGAACGATACAAAGGCGTAATATCTTCGATTCGCCATCAGTTTCAATTGATGAAACCTGAAAATCTGAAGAAGATTCACAACGAACTCGACGGCGAAGATTACGATTTGAACGCAGTGATTGATTACATAATTGACCGTCGCGCCGATGGTCTGCAATCCGAACGCCTTTACACAAAACGTCTTCGCCGTCAGCGCGACGTTGCGGTTTCGTTTTTGCTAGACCAATCTTCTTCGACGGCGCGAACAATCGGGCGTCATCCTCTGCAACCTTACACGCATCCGGGCAGGCGCATTATCGAAGTCGAAAAAGAGGGGCTTGTTTTAATGAGCGAGGCACTCGAATCCGTAGGCGATGTTTATTCAATCAACGGTTTCACAAGCGAAGGACGACGCAACGTAAAATTCTATGTTGTAAAAGATTTCGGCGAAAAATTTTCCGATGAAACCGAACGGAAAATCGGTGGCATTACCTATCAAAACAACACTCGATTAGGTGCAGCGATTCGTCACGCATCTGCACGATTGGCACAGCAAGAAGCGCGTACAAAACTTCTGATAGTTTTGTCTGACGGACGCCCTTACGACCACGATTACGGCGATGCGCGATACGCACGCGAAGACACACGCGAAGCACTCTGGCAGACAAAACGTCAGGGCATCACACCTTTCTGCATAACGATTGACCGCGATTCAGAGGCAGAATTGAAAGACCTTTATGGTGATGTGGGCTACACGATTATTGACGATGTTTTGAGTTTGCCCGAACGAATGCCCGGTATCTACAGACGACTGACAACGTAAAAAACGGCTTTGATTTACAACGGATAGTATCTGATGCGATTAACCCATTCTTAGGGCATATCAACCCACCAGAGCAAAAGTAAATCTTCAATTGCATCTGCAATGGATATGTGTTGCGGAATAATGAAAACACCGGCACTTGTCCGGGTTTCAATAAACTCCGCAAAGTGTGTGGGCATTGTGCTTTGGTCGTGAGAGATAAGCAATCGTCCTTCATTAGCGGCAAAAGCTAAAACACCAATGTCATCTGCTCCTTTCAAACCCGCATCGTGAGCCGTTTGAAAATCAATCGTAGGTTCTTGGCGCACAAGCCCTGTGACAATGGCTTTTTTCAAGTCTGCGTTTGCTTGAAAACGAATCTTCATACAGGCAACATTTGCCTACGTGCCTCTGCTATTTTTTTGTAATACACCTGGTCGGCATCACGTGCCGCCTGGCGTTTAGCTTCATACTCAAGTTTAACTTTTTCGAGATACTCATCTATCTCTGCGTGATGAGCCGGATAAAAAGTAATCGGTCGGTCATTGGGGTACGACGGGTTGGCAGCCTGTCGCTGTTCTTTTTTCTTTCGCATTTTTTCGACAGGCTGGCAGCCCGTCCTACTTTTACACCCGATAACTGACCAATTACATAACATTCTTGGAAAAGATTGTTTATTTTTCAAAGATAATGCAAACTCATATCACCAACTCAGCACAGCATAAATTGAAGGAGTTTAATAATGAAAATCAAGCCCATATTTTTTTTATTAGCCTGTTTTGTTTTTCATACAAATCTGTTTGCCCAGTCAGATAGTAAAAGGTGGGTTTATGTTGGAACAACAAATGATGGCGACAAATACTATTTGGATTCAAACGTAAAGCGGCAGACAAGCGGTTTTATTAGAGGTTGGGTTAAGATTGTTAGAAATGACAGAACATTTTCTCTTTATTTGGAAGAAACTGATTGTAAAGAACAGAGAACACGCTTGTTAGGTTTTTCTAAATACTCAGTTTCAGGAGAATTACTAGAAACTGACAGTAGTACTCGAACTCCCACTTGGTCTTATGTTATTCCTGAAACAATAGGTGAGGACATTCTCCAAATGGTTTGTGGCGTGAAGACCGTAAATCCAACACCAAAAATAACGCCACCTGTGCTAGAGGATGGTTATGCGAAACTTGTCCCTAAATACCAATCTGAAAAAAATGACATCGGCGTTGATATTGTAGTTTTAATTGTTAGCAGAGGAAATCTGAGGGAATCACCGGACAAATCAAGTACAGTTATTCGTGAAGTTGGAAAAAACAATATGCTTGTATTGCTTGACCGAAATCCGGTTGGTGCTTGGTATAAAGTAATTGACGTTGATTCAGGTAAAGAAGGTTGGATAAATGGCAATAACATTGAAATTCAATACACAAGAAAATCAAAGAAAAACCTAAGTCTCGAAGAATACAAGACAAATAACAATGCCCCGCCATATGTGATAGTTAGTAATGACTCATATAAAACTCTAACACTTACTGTTGGCGACCAAAAACTTGTAATTCCGCCAAATAACAAAAGGACTCTTTATCTATCAGCAGGAAGTTACAGCTTTTACGCAACTGCCCCGGGAGTTATTCCTGCATTTGGGGAAAGATATTTTAGTACAGGCTCATATTACGAGTGGTCATTCTATATTGTTACAAAGTAATTTTAAGATTGAGTTTTTATGAACACAATTGAAACGATAGTTATTGATGATAACGGTGCGATTCGCATTAAAGGTTCGCGTGTAAGTTTTGACGCAGTTGTACATCAATTCAAACTAGGTGCAACAGCAGAACAGATACAAGAGGATTTTCCTTCTTTGTCTCTGCGGGAAGTTTACGGCGCGATTTATTTTTATCTTGATAATGAATCGGAAATCGAAGACTACTTGAGGCAACAAGAGAAAAAAGAAGCAGAGACAATGCAATTCATTGACAAACATTTTGACAGCAGTGCTTTAAGAGAAAGAATCCGCGCACGTCGTCAGCAGATGGCGCACAAATAAGTTTCATGCTTCGATTATTGATTGATGAAAATGTAAATCATCGAATCCTTCGCGGGTTGAAATTGATTTTGCCGAATATTGATTATGTAATAGCGCAAGATGTTATCCCGACAGGCACAGAAGACCCTGACTTACTTTCTTGGGCGGCTGAACAAAATCGAATCCTTGTCACCCATGACCTCAAAACGATTCCGCAATTTGCATACAACCGTGTAGAAGTAGGTGAATTTATGCCGGGTGTAATTGCTTTCAGTAAATCTCTTCCGATAGGTCAGGCAATTGAAGAACTTGCAGCGATTATCGAATGTAGCGAGCAAGAAGAATGGGAAAACCAAGTCGTTCACTTGCCTTTATAAACTTCAGATGCAAATGGAAATAAACAAACTCAAAAGCGAATGGAATGAGAAAGGTTTTTTTATTGTTCCTCAATTGTTTGACGTTGAACTTGTTAAGCGGATGCGGGAAATTTGCGATGACATTTTCAAACAGTGGTTAGCAGAATCCGAAAACCTGCAAAGGGCGGCGAACAATACCAACATGGCTTTTTTGACAGAAGCGCGTTATTTCAAAAACAATCCCGAACGCCGCAAGTTATTTCTTGAAACCATTGCCAACGAAAAGATAATAAAAATTTTCAGAAGCGTCTTTAACTCAGAGCCGATATTTCACAACACACAGTATTTTTTCGAGCCTGCAAACGAGACGCAGGCAGGGAACTGGCATCGTGACCAACAGTTTATTTCTGCAAACGATGATGAAGAAAAAGCGATAATGATGTCTCAAATCGGGCTTCACATTCACATCGCATTTGCGCCCGACGATAATTTAGAAATAGTTTCCGGTACTCATATTCGTTTGGACTGCGATGCAGAATACTTGATAAGAAAAGGCTTGAACGGGAAGAAGCCAAACGATGAAATTCCTTGGGCTGAAAGAATTTCACTGGATGCGGGCGATGCCTGCTTTTTCAGTGCATGGTCATTGCATCGCGGCAACTACATCGCCGGAAAAATCAGACGGACTTTCGATATAGTCTGTGGTCTGGAAACTTCTCCATACACGCCGCCGCCGATGGGATTTTTGGACGAAGGTTTTATAAATGACCTCAACCCGATTGCACATTCTTTTTATGACCGTTTCATCAACACTTACAAAGAGAAATGGAAACGCGGCGAGTATGAGATTTGAGACTTCAATTAAAAGCTATCGGCTATTGAGACAGCCTTTCGCCTAAAGCACGCAAGAGCGTTGCCCCGTCACCACGCCATGCACTGCCGTGCATACAGGCGAGCGTTGACGGGTTTAAGTTAGCAAGTTTTTCCAGCATTTCCTTTGCGTTTTTAGTATGCGAAAAATAATCAAGTTGCTGACGAAATGCTTCGCTCGGTTCTAAAATATCCGATTCCGTAAGAGCGGGAAGCGAAGAACCTCCCTTGAGTGAAAAGGTCGCCGCACAACAGAGTGTTTGTCTGCTTTTCCATTAAGTACTCTGTAAACTAAATTATCTAATGTTTTGAGTCCCGCCTTCAGGCGGCTGTTTCTAAACATTAGCCACCTGAAGGCGGGACTCAAAACTCTTGCTAAATGTTAAAGAACTTAGATTCTCCTCAGATTTTTGTCTAAGGAGAATCTATTGCTTTTCTTAGTTGTCAATTGTCTTTCAAACCTTACGGCACAATCGAAGACGGAACAGGTATGTCTTGGCTCACACCAAAAGTTTGTACGCGGAAAGCATTGTTGGAATTGTGCAAAATATACCAGTTACCTTCTGCGGTACGAAATACAGCGTAATCAAAAAGACCGTCTCCATCATAATCACCGGGTGTTGGCGCGTCCGTGCTAACACCGAATTGAACAACACGGAAACCGTTGTCGCTGCTACGCAAGTGATACCAGACACCGTTTGATGGTCGCCAGACTGCCAGGTCGGATTTGCCGTCGCCGTCGTAATCACCAAGAACGGGCTTGTCTTCTGTCACGCCGAACTGAACAGCCTTAAATCCCGAAGTGCTTTGCAATAGATACCAGACGCCGTCACGATAAACTGCTATATCTGTTTTACCGTCGCCGTCATAATCATTTGCAACGGGTCTGTCTGTGGTTATTCCGAATTGTATCGCAGAGAAACCGTCACGGCTTCGCTGTAAGTACCAGATTCTTTCTGACGGGCGATAGACAGCCAAATCAGCAAGACCGTCGCCGTCATAATCACCCGGTTGCGGTTTATCTCCGGCAACACCGAATTGTATTGCGGTGAAACCGTCGCGGCTTCTCAGCAAATACCATACGCCATTACGATAAACTGCAATATCGGCTTTTCCGTCGCCGTCATAATCCGCAGGCGTGAGCGTGTCACCACTCACTCCAAAGTGTACGGCTGAGAAACTATTGTTTGAACTGTTTGTTATGTACCAATTTCCTTCGCTTGGTCGAAAGACAGAGACATCTGTTTTACCGTCACCGTCAAAGTCTGAAAACTTGGCTCTCGTTGTTGCGGTTGCCTCACCGAAAACCGTAAACCTGAAACTTTGCGAAACCGAAAATCCGTTCGTCGCACCTTCGTCTGTAATATACCAACGCCCGAAGAATGTTTTGCCGACAATCGCGGCGTTGTTTGGAATTTGAAGACTGACGGAACCAAAACCGTTTCCCGCACCGCTTCCCGAAAGACTTACGGTAATGCGTGCAAAGGAACCTGTTGTCGGAACGATTGTTCCGACTCCGGGGTCGTTATCATCAACCACCAAAACAGCTTGTCTGCCACCAAGCGCGTTTGATATGCCTACGGCAAAACTCTGATTTCCTACAAGCGGCGGTTCAATCGCTGTTACCTGCGGAAAAATGTTGTTTGTACCGGCGCGTCCGGTGCCCGATACAATCGGGACGCGGTTTGATTCAGCATAGAGTTGAGGGCGGTCAAACGGCGGCAATTGAGCCGCAACACGCGGGTCTGTCAAAGGACGTTTCAGGAAAGCAACAAGGTCGGCTTTTTGTTGTGTCGAAAGATTACGCGGACGTACTAAATTGCCCGCAAAGTTTGGTTCGTTCGGGAAATCTCCGCCACGATTGTAAAACTCCACTACATCTTCAAGCGTCGCAAAACGCCCGTTGTGCATATAGGGGGCGCGAAGCTCTACGTTTCTAAGACCCGGAACACGGAACTGCCCGATGTTATTTGCATTACCCGTAACCTGAAAACGTCCCGTATCCTCAACTGCCGGACGCACGCCGATATTCCGAAAAGTATTATCTGTAAACAGATTTCCAACGTGACAAGCGTTACATTGGGCTTGATTAAAAACACCGCGTCCGCGTTGTTCCTGCTGGGTGAGTTGCGTTATTCCGCCTGCATCCAAATCAAAGGGTGTCTGGTCTGAATAAAGTATCCGCTCAAATGTTGCAATCGCCATAGCTATACGCGAAGGCGTGACATCAGGTGTTCCAAATGCTTCGGTAAATAATTCAGGGTAATTGCGCCCGTTTATCCACGTTTGAAGTGCTGTTGGAACAGAAGGCGAAAGCGCAAGAGGTTTTGAAATAACCATTCGCGCCGCCACTTCATTCCAATTGCGTCCCGAATGCGCCATCTCGGACGAACTAACAGGCGGACCGGCGGCTTGACTTTCAAGAGCCGCACCACCGTTTAGAACAATCGCATTTGTTATAGGGTCACGAAAAACGCCCGTTGCGCGTCCATCCCAAAATAATAAATTTGCGTAGGCGGCATTGATGTAAGAATTTGATTTGCGTCCTGTGACCTGTTCCTTCATGCCGTAAAGATTTGACAAACTGTAAGTTCCGTCTGCGTTATTTGCCGGAACACCGGGTGAACCGAAAACGTCGTCGGATGTACCAAAAACATTATCAAACCCCGGATGATTTGAACGAGGATTCGTTGCAAGTGAGCGTACATCAGAACCGCCTTTTCCCGCTTGGTGACAAGTCCCGCAAGAGACTGTTTTAGTTGAAGAAAGCTGTTCGTCCCAAAATAAAACCTTTCCCAGATAGGCTTTTGTAGCCGTAACAGGATTGCCCTGAGGTCCGGGTGGTGGCGGTTCTAAAGGCGAAACAGGTCCGCCGACTGTGCCATTTGCGCGAACGCCTTGGTCCGGTGTGCTCAAATCACTTATTAAACTTCCGTTCTCTGCCCGCACCCAATAGAAATAGTTTTGACCGACAACGCCTGTCGCGTCAAAAAAATTGTTCATCGGAGTTGACCCAACATCCATTGCGGTTGCGGGGTTGTTCGTTGTATTTCGGAAAATACGATAACTTGTCGCGCCGCGAATCGCGTCCCAATAAACACCCACTTTGTTGATATATAAACCATCCGAAGCGATTACACTCGTCGGGGCAGACAGCCCGCCGCTTTGCCCCGTAACTGTGGGCGACAGCAAGCGATGACCGATTCCGATTACAGAACAAAGCAGAAAAAACAGTATGACCAAAAGTTTAATTCGTTGCATAGAAACACCTTCATTTGTTGTAACAGACATTCGTTGTCTGTCCTACAATTTTATTATTTGAGAATATAAAAAGGCTTAGTTAAAATCTAAAATCTGTAAGAGCAAAACTTCTTAAAGACAGGGGGCAGTTGATGAATATCTGCCTCTGCAATGATTACAAAAGATTATTCCGGTCTGTCTTTGCCTCTCGGCGGTTGACCTTGGGGGGGCATTCCCTGTGGTGGACCATCAATAATTTTGTAATCATTTGGCACGGTGAAAAGTATGCGTTGTGGTTCTGTGCGATTGATATTTGTCAGACGATAAAGGTTATCTCCAAAGCGTGGGTCGCTGTGTTTGCTCATTACAACAATTTGCAGTTCGTTTGAATACCAGGTTTCGCTGATTATGTAGAGCGGTTGGTCGTTTCCGATTCTGCCCGTAGGAATCGTAAACGTCGTGCGCGTACCTTCTGCTTCGACGCCCTCAATCGTTTTCTTTCCCAAAGATTCTGTTTTTCTCCCGGTCGCCTCAGGCGGTCCGGGCGGAAGATTTTGCTGATTGGGTTGTTGTTGCTGATTAGGCTGCTGATAAGGTTGCGGTTGAGGTTTTAACCTATTCGCCCTTAGTTCCTGCGGATAGAGCGTAAAGTTATCGCCGTTTACAGGGTCGTTGATAAATATCAAAGGAATTTCACTTCCTTCCAATTGGAAGGGTCCGACATCGCTCAACTTAACATCACGTCTGGTACGCCCTTCACTGTCTCTGTAAATCGTTGCAGTATTTTTGCGCGTGATTCGTGCACCGTTAGCAAGCATTTGTGTTCGTTCGGAGATTGCTTCTGCCGAATAAGGCACGCCCTTTACAAGTTTGTTGTTGTCAAGACGCATCTCCGCCGACAGAAAACCGTTAGGCGGGGGACCTTGCGGCGGTTGTCCTTTTGGCGGCTGCCCTTCTCGCGGCGGCGGTTGACCCGGACGGTTTCCTTCGGGCAGTCTGCCAAAAGGCTGTCCTCCTTGCGGTGGTGGCCCTTGTGGCTGTCGTCCTTGTGGTGGTCTGCCTTGCGGCGGTTGTCCCTGCGCGAACGTGTTATGAAAGATAAAAAAAGCAAACGCGCAAAGGGTAAATAATCTAAATGTATTTTTAAGAGACATTTTATTTTTCCTCACATTTCGCCCTTACTTGGTGCAGGCTTCTGTAATAAATTATCAGTTGGTTTTTGTTTTTGTTTCGCCTGTCGGAGAAGAATCTTGAACAAGCCTGATTGCGCGGGCGACGCCGTCGTCGCCTATAACCACATCGGCTTTGACATAGCCGTCCGTCTGCGCCGCATTTAAGGGCAAACCCATCGCAATAATCGTCGCACGCGGGACTTGCACACGCACAACTATTCCGTTATCAACGGCGGATTTTTCATCCATGTAAGTCAGCGCGATAAAGTCAGTCGTAGTTTCCACACTGTTTGTATTTTCAGTTGATGGCTCAACCGATTTGCGCTCCGGTTGCGGAGCTTTGAAACTCTTATTGCGACCGGCAATGTTGACTTTGTTTCTCTCTGTAGATGGTCGGGGAGACGCTGTTTTTTTATCTTTTTCGTTGCTTGTTAATTTCTCGTTTGGCTTATTATCGTTCTCTATTTTATCCGTATTGGTTTTGGCTTCGACGGGTTGCATTTGTTCCTGCGAACGGAATAAATGCAAAGCCGCAAAAGAAAGAACTGCAATTAAAATCACAGTCGCAACAGCCGCCCATTTCCAATCAAAAAAGTTAAAGCTATTTTCTTTACGAACGGGTGCAAAAACTGTTGTAGAAGTTTTCGATTGCTCTTGAAATGCTTTGAGCAAGTTTGCTTTCAGGTGTGCGGGTGCAGATGTTGTTTCAGCTTTCGTTACAATCTGCAAAATCGGCGTCAGGAACTTCTCTTTTGAAAGAATCGAAGCGCACAAAGAACAGCTTTCGGCGTGTGCCACCGCGTCTTCTTTTTTTGACGCCATCATCAAACGACCCACAGTCAATTCGCTCGCTACCTTTTCAAAATCATTGCAGTTCATATTGCGTACCTCGTTGAAAAAGCTGTTTGCTTAACCTCGTTTTGCTCTTTCACACCGCGCAGTTTTTCAACCAGAATCGAGCGTGCGCGATGAAGTCTTGAACGAACTGTTCCGACGGCACAACCCGTTATGTTAGCCGCTTCTTCGTATGTCATTTCCTGCAAGTTACAAAGGACAACGACCTCGCGGTAATGAACGGGCAAAGCCAAAATCGCCTGTCGCACTTTTTCGATAATCTGGTCTTGCGCCAAATTCGCCAAAGGGTCTTCATCTATTTTGAAACGCTCGTTCATAGTCTCTTCTTCGTTATCTTCGTCGTAAATCGAAACGAAAGCTCTGTCTTTTTCCAAGAAACGAAGAACGCGGTAACGCGCTATCGCATAGAGATAAGTCGAAAGATTCCCGCGCTTTTCGTCATACTGCCCACCGTCGCGCATCAACGCCATAAAGACTTCTTGCGTTACGTCTTCGGCTATGTTTTCAGAACCGCTCATACGCAATGCGAACCGATAAACACCGGGCTGTTTTCTGTCGTAGAGTTCTTCAAACGAAGGCGCATCGCCAGCCAACATTTGCTGTAACAATTGAATGTCACTGAGTTTTGACAACAGTACCGCCATCTAATGAATGAATAAACAAACATTATTTATAATACAAATACAGTGTTTTTGACGCGCTTTATTTGAAAAGAGCCGGAACATTTTTTTGCACGTCTTTTCAAAGCTTTATGCGACTTCAGATATGTATGGCAGCGAACGCGGAAAATAGTTCCAACATTTTTTTGCTATTTCTTTTTTGCTTTTAAGAAGGTTTGTTTGTAGGCGCAGTTATCATAATCGCTCAGGAATTTGCTCTGTTCATAAAGTGCCATTCCCGATTTGAGCATTGCCAGATTAATGTCTGCGTAGGTTTTGGCAAGGGCGATGATGCCTTCCGCTTTGTCCGTGCTTGTTTCTTCGTATTGAAGTAGAAAGATGCGTTTGTTTGAAAGAAGGGTTAAGAGTATTTGCCGGGCTTGCTTGCCTTCGTTTGTCTTTATGTCGGGAACATTCAAACCGGTTAAGCGGACACTCTTTCGTGTTTTATTTGTTAATTCGACGATGATTGTATTGCCGTTTGTGACTTCGGCAACAAGGACGTTTGCAAATGCGGAAGGCATTAAATAATCGTCTGCGGAATCGGGCGCAGTGCCGCATTCGTCCGTGAGAATATCTGCCAGCGAAGCCTGTTTTTCATCTTCTTCCTGTGCGTGGCAGGTGAAAGTGACAGAGAGAAGAAAGAAAACCAAAACCAAAAACATTTTCCATTTATCATTTTCCATTTATCATTTTCCGTATTGCATTGAGCTAAAGAACTTCACATATTTTTCGCAAGTAATCAATGACAAATGATAAATGACAAATGGAAAATGGAAAATAAAAAGAGCCAATGGTTCGGCTTACATACACACAGCCATCATTGTTCTTTCTTAGGGTCGTAAGCCTCCGCCTTATATTTTTTTATAGCGGCTTTTGAGTTGTTGTAATCGTCATCGGCTTTTTCAGCCTCTTCGTAAAACTGCGTTGCGCGTGTTCTGTCGCCGCTTGCATCATAAGCGTTGCCAAGTTTAATAAGTGACCAGACCTTTAACCAGGACGGATTCAAATCGCCGTTGTAAAGCGTGGCTTTGAAGTAATCTTTTGCCTGTTCGTAATTGCGTTGCGTTAAATAGAGTAAGCCCAAGTGATACATTACCCACGAACTTGTTTTATTAAGCTTTAATGCCGCTTCTAGTTGTTGCTGTGCTTCGGAATAGTTTCCTTCTTTGAAAAGTTCTATTCCGCGACGAGCAACAGTTGTGACACGAAGTTCGTCCGATATGCGAAGCAGGCGATGGTTCGGGTCAATAATTACTTCGACAGGCTGACCTTTTGATTCAAACTGAAAATCTTCGCTCTGTGCATCAATATGTAATGTTTGTGTTTGGTTCTGCGAATCGCCTTCGGAGCGCAAAGTAATTTCGACGGGCATACGCAAATTTTCGTAGGTCTGTTTGACCGTTCCGCGTGTAATAAATTTGCCGCTTCGTGTTCGGATTATCAGGTAATCCGCATTGAATTCAGGCACGCCCGTTCCTTCAACCCAACGCGCAAAGAAGTAACGAAGATTTGTTCCCGCCACTTGCGAAGCAAGATTTTCAAAGTCGTCTATCGAAGCATTTTTGCTGCGGTACTGCTCTAAGAAAGTTTTGAGCAGTTGATTGAATTTATCTTTGCCAATCGTGTCGCGCAACATCTTAAAGGCAATCGAACCTTTGTAGAAAACAATGTATTGATATGCAGTTGATTGGTCGTCCAATGCCGAAGGTGCGCGTGCGATAGATGTCTGTTGTTCAAATGTCAGAGCGCGTTCGACCATTTCACGATTGAGATTATTCAGCGAGCTGCTGGATAAAGTTGTTTCGCGCAAATTGTACGCGCTCCATTCGGCAAGCCCTTGTGAAATCCAGGCATTGTCAAAAGATTTCAAGCCCACGGTTTGCCCCCACCATTGGTAAGCTGCTTCGCGTTGAAGCTTTTCGTCAGGCGACAGACGTTCGGGGTCAAACAATCTGTTAGCCAGAAACATCATGCCCGAAGCCGTATATGTTTCCAGGCTGTCGTCATCAATTTGTGCAACAACGAGACGGTTTCCGAAATCGGGCGCACCATATTGTTTTGTATAGAACTCAAGTGCTTTACCAATCGTTTCGGCATATCCTTCGACGCGGTTTTCGCTTCCGACTTTCGTGAAAAAATCTACCTGATAACTACCTATGCGGAGCGTGCGCGTGATGTATTTTCCGCTGATAAAATTGCCGATTAAAGAAGGTTTCTTTTGAACAAAACGAAAGCGCGTATTGCCGTCTTTTCCGGGTGCTGAGGGCACAATCGGCTCGTCGCTTGTGCCCGCCACGGCGTCGCCATTCGGGACAACTATTGTTATGTCGGATGTTGCACGGTCGGCGGCGTAATCGTGAAAAGGGAACCAGCGCGAAGCATACATCAAATAGCTTCCTTCGCTTCCGATATAAGCAAGACGTTTTGTAGGGAGCGGTCCGCCTTCGGGCGACACGGGTGCGCCGCTCCAGCGGAAACGCAGAACGATTGAAGTGTTTGCAGGAACGACTTCGCCCAAATCAACGCGAACATTCGGACCGATTAAATCAACGCCGACGGCGTCCTGAACAAAGTTTGTCAAAGGCTTTCCGTCACGAGATACGTTCTCCATTTTTAGCGAGCCGTTAAACTCAAAGACGAGTGAACGGGTAGCATCGAGAAGCGTTATCGTTATGTCGGCACCCGCACGAAGCAGATGCTGTTCAGGTATTAACTGTGCCTCGATACGATAATTCGTAATATCGTATCGGGCGCGTCCCGGTGTGTTGTTCTGCTGTTGCGACATTGCCGGGACAATGGCGACAGCCAACACAAAAACAAATAAACTCAAAGTACGAAGGCAATTTCTAAACATCGTTTTTCTGGGAGCGCGGGCATCCTTGCCCGCATTGAGCGCAATGAAGCGCGAACAAAACTTAATTTACATCAGACTCTGCTAAAAGAATGATGTGATACTCTTTTTTCAACTTTAACATTTTAACCAACTGCAAACGAAATGACGCTCAAGCCTTTTATTTAGCTGAAAGAATCTTTCTCGCTCAAACGGGTTTTAATTGTCGGCGGTATGATGTTCAGGAAAGCTTTTGCGGTTGGCTGAGGGCAAATTTCAAAGTTTAAGGTTCAAAGTTTGAAGTTTTGACTTCGCTCGAAAAAAGTCTTGACATAAAAACCAATGGGCGTTAAGTTGAGCGGGTTCACAACAAAAGCGATTACACGCAAATTGGTTTCAAACTTAACTTTTTAACTTTCTTACTTTCAACAAAAGGAAAAACGCCAATGATTTCGCTCAACAATCTTCAAAGCAAGCAAGCAAGCAAGCCTTAGCAGTCTTTCTGCAATAATCAAATCTTTTAGGGCTTATGCCAAATTGCAAAAGGTTCAGAGTTACGCCTTTATTTCTTTATCAATACTCGTCGTAATTGCAGTTTTAAGTTTTATCAATTTTTCAGCCTATTCAAAAAACAGCGAACGAACAATCACCGATGAAATACTTAACAACAAACAGCCTGTAAGTTGTTGCGGCGGGCAGACGGCAGA
>Ga0187894_10003015_pt1 | contig 19336 bp, 18 predicted proteins | sample GBC1701081metaG_FD_136650 | JGI IMG/M metagenome (GOLD analysis project Ga0187894, IMG submission 136650) | White microbial mat communities from a lava cave in the Kipuka Kanohina Cave System on the Island of Hawaii, USA - GBC170108-1 metaG ...
GTTAAGCATGGAAGGGTATCGCAACTCGGAAGCAATACCCATTCTGAAATGTTTTTTGTCACTTGTTGCTAACGTATAATGCTGGTGATTGATACAAACTCCTTCCACTGTTATTTCTTTCCCAACTAAGAACTTTTCTGCGACTAAATACTTCTCTTTGCTGAACGAAATAGCTTCATTCCACATACTTTCAACAAGGTCCAAATTGCTGGCTTCAATTTTAAAAATTCCTCTGCTCGATTGCGAATCGATGGGTTTTATGATGACAGGGCCGTTGCTTTCGAAAAAAGAAACTATTTCACTTGAAGAAACTGCTTTAATGAAAGGTGGATAGTGTGTTGCAAAATATTGACGTACGTAATCTCTGCTCGTAAGCTTATTTGCAAATAGTTCGACTGCTGCTACCGGATTGCTATATAAACCTAATTGCTCAGAAAGTTCTGCTACCGTTCGGGTGCTTACATCAGTTTGGTCAGAGGTTACAAATTCAATTTGGTACTGGTTCTTTGTAATCACATCAAGTATTTGACGCGAGTCTTTGGCATCACACTGAATAAAAATATCAGCTTCGGGAACACAAGGCGAGGTTACGTATGGGTCTACGAGAATTATTTTATGACCTTTATTTTTTAGAAACAAAAACCACGGCCTCTGCCATTTCCCACCACAAATAAATAATACATACTTCATCCCGCGAGAGCCAAAATGATTTTCAGGAGTGTTTAAAAATAATTTTGTCTGTATCCATTTCAGCGTCCTTTCTCACATACACGGTAAATTCAAAGGGCATATAATCATTTCGCAACACAATGTGGTTTGAAAACTGATACACGATGTCTAATATTTTCCCTGGATTAGAATGAAAGGTATGTTCGAGCTGATAATCGACTTTATCAGACAAAAAATTTACAGCAAATCCTTTAATTGACAATTCATTAATCTTTTCAAGACTTTCCAGGATAAATTGGTATTCATCATCATGCTTCAATTTGTGATTAAATACTCCGGAAGAAAAAATAAAATCAAATTTTTCCCTGTAGTTGTCTTTCACAATATCGCCAACCCAAAACTGAGCATCCGGGTATAGTTCCTGACCCACCTGAATTAAATTACTATTTATATCGATACCTGTGTACTTGACCTTCTTACCCTCCTTTTGAAGGAACCCATACAAGTCTCCAAACCCGCACCCAAAATCTCCAACTGTTGAGTTATCCAACTCATCGACCCACTCGTATAGGAGTGCCTTAAACCTAAGATCATTTTTATTTCGGCTCCAACCCAATGCTTCTTCAGAATATCCAAATTGCGATAGCCGATCGTTGTATCGCTTAAGGGTTTCCAGTTTATCCTCTTCCTTCAATTAATCAAAGTTTATAGTTTCCTCTATAATAAAATTAGGTCTGGCTTTTACTTCTTCAAAAATCTCCCGTAAATATTCACCAATAATTCCAAGAAGTAACATAATGATACTCCCCACAAAGAAAATAGAAACAATAATTGCTGTAAATCCCAGCGGAACATTGAAAAAAAACTTAAGTACCAAATAGTAGATTCCTATGCCAATTGAAAGAAAGGAAGAAACCAAACCTAAATAGGTTCCAACAGATAAAATCTTGGTGGATGAACTCAGCACACCTAATCGGGCTAACTTGATCAGTTTAACAAAAGTATAATTCGATTTTCCGGTTTTTCTGTTGTGATGTGGAACATCAACGGTAGCAGACTCAAAATTCAGCCAATAGAACATTCCCCCAATAAAACGATTCCTTTCCGGCATTGCCAGATAGGTGTCAGCAACAAATCGCTTCATGATCCTGAATGTTCCAATTTCAGGATCATGCTTCATTCCTGAAAGCCATTGAAGGATTGCATTCATAAATTTAGAAGCTGTACTCTTGAACCACCCATCCTTCCTATTTTTTCGCTTCGCATAAACGACCTGGACATCTTTGGTAAGAATTGTCTCGTAAAGTAATGGGATACTTTCTGGTGCATCCTGGCCGTCACAATCCATCATTACAATATATTTTCCTTTCGCCAAACTTAAACCTGCAGTGAGAGCGCTGTGCTGCCCAAAATTCCGACACAAGCGGGCAATTTTGATTTGTTGATTATCCCGGGCAAGGTCGCGCATAATTTGCCAGCTATTGTCTTTACTTCGGTCGTCCACTAGAATAATTTCGCAATCAGATAAGCTGCTAACAATACGGAGAATTCGATGACATAATTCGATTAGCGGTGCACCCTCATTGAAAACAGGAATTACAATACTTATCATACTATTGCTTGAACGGAATCGATTTAACCTTATCCCTTAATATTTCTGGCAGCACATCAGGATTGGTTAAATATTTTTTCAGGCATACCGTATCATACGTTGTCCATTTCAGCGTGTTTATACAAAAAGACCAAATATCTTCCTGCAATTCAATGAACTCCAGTCGGGCAAAAGTGTCGTCTGTTATGAGTGCTTTCTCTATAATTGTACACCCTGAGTCATCGGCTATCAAAATTCCCCCGTTTATCTCCTGGGCCCGCCTCAAAGCCTCGGTTCTTATTTCATCTGACGCTTCAATTTTTCTATTAAAACAGCCAAGCGGACTATAGCCTCTACACCATATCGCAAAATTGTATTTTTTTAAATCTGGTATATCCCTCATCGTACCTTGCACGACAATAGCCTTGACTTTTTTGTAAAGAATTAAATATTTTGAAACAATGTCTCCGAAGATTGCCTTCTCTCCACAATCGAACGCATCCACATATAAGAAACAGTTTATTGGCAAGTCCTGGATTTGTTCATGCAATGACCAGTTTGATTCGCTGTGAGCATACACATAATGTATCTCAGCAACAACATGTCTCCCCGGGTTGATGGGGGTTAATCCTGGTACAACGCCTTTCTTACCCAATGCATCGGCAACTTCCGTACTGGAAATTCTATTGGATTCAATCAATTCAATGGTCTTTTGTACTAAATTCATTTTTTGTTTGTACGAATGATCAAATAATTTAGGCCTTCTATACTAAAAATACAACCGTCTGGCGAGGCGAATATAACCTAAATCAGTTGTTTGAAACAACTCGCTGGTAAAGTGCAATTTCTCCATACAAGGGATGCGAAAAAGATTCTATCCGGTTCCATTGTTCACTACCCTTTATATGGTCAAGTGATACGATTGCCATGCCTCTTCCAATTTCACTTGGAGAATTCTTTGATGCCCGATCAAAGTATTTATTCACAGCCGTACGATCATCGAATACTAAAAACAATCCAGTGGCTGACCGGAGGTCTCTCAAATATTTATCCTTGATGAACCCGATATCCTTCGATTTGTAATAATGTAACCACGCTAAATCGTACTTGCCAAAAACAATGCTGGTGTGAAGAAGTTTTTGGGATGAATAGTAATATCGTATTGCAATTTCTGGAATTGAAAAACCACCAAGGGCTGATGAAAAATTATCTTCACCACTGCTGGTCAAATGGACCACAATTGAGTTGACCATTCTCTTTTCTTCACTTATCTCCTCTTGCATCAATTCACTAAAATTTGAATACGCAATCCATAGTAAACACGCAGAGCTTAAAAGCGCTAACACGACCCATTTTCTTATATCCAATCTATAGTCTGATTGTAGATCAAACGGAAGGAAACTAAAAAGGGCCAGAGGAACCAAACTATAGTACATACTCATATAGTGTCCATTCACTCGGTGTACAATCACCATGAAAATTGCGGGAGAGAAAGCCATCCATACTCTAAGCCAAATAGTTTTCCTTTCGGCTCGTTTAAAAAAAAGAACTGCAAAAAAGATAAAATAGATAATTAACACTGCAATCGTTTTTATGCCCACTAACTGAACAGCAGCTTTGTAAAAAAAACCAACAGACGATTTCAACGATTGACCTGATCCTGAACCCAATTCTGCAGCGTAATTAATATTTGAAATAAAGTGGGTGTACATAAAATACCCAATACAAACCAGCAGAATTCCAGCCAATATGGTGTAGTGCTTAAGAAGCAATATACGATTAGCCCAATTCGTGAATAAGATATAAGCAAGCATACCTCCTCCACAAAATAAAAGATAGACAGCACTGTAGTTGCGGCTCAAAAAGCTAAGCGAACTTAATAGAGCAAATCCAACTAAGAACTTTAACTTTAATTGTTGTTGATAGAAATAAAGGAAAATAAGACAGGATGAAACTAGTAAAGCAGCATGAAAATCAAGCCAATATACTGCCAGTCCCCAGGCATTGTTGAAGACCATAACAAATGAGGAGAAAAATAAAATAAAAAACAGGGCTATTATGATGCTATGACTACAACGATAGATAAAATAAGCTCCCAGGAATAAAAAAATACAAAGAAAAGGAAGTGTTGTAATCATATGTCCATAAGGCGACCGAAGGGATTCTGAATGAACAATAAGCTGAATAATCGGTCGTATCGGACTTCTAAAGTTGGAGGCAAAAACTTCCTTAATTAATTCAACCTTAGAGGTAGTAGGAATTTGCACATAAGTCATAATATCATTTCCCAGTAATTCAGCCGCATCTTTTAAGTAGACGAACTTCGTAGAATACAATGTTTGAACGTGTATTAACAGGCAACAAGTAATAATTGCCACAATCAAGGAGCATGAAAAAAATAGTAATTTTATTTTCATAGTATTTCCATCACAAAAAGCAATTCAAATAAATAGCGCGTTACGAATAGAAGCTTCTCCAGGACTCAATATGATCTTTGGTATTGAATAATTTTTCAACGCGATTTCTTGCCCTTTGTCTGATATCGTCTTTCCTTTCTTTATCCAATAGAATAATCTCCATTATTTTATCAGTTAGACTAATGGTGTTACGTTTTGGGACAACCCAACCTGTACTCCCGTGCACAATGTTCTCAGAAAGCCCCTCTGCATCGGAAACAATGCAAAGCAGGCCGGCAGCCTGAGCTTCCAAAACCGCATTACAAAACCCTTCCTGGATGCTTGGCTGCAGATAGATATTACTTTCATGCAGCAAAATTACTACTTCCTCCTGACGGAGTTTGCCGGTTAAGATCACCTCATTTTTCAATCCAAGCTGGCTGATTAGAAATGTTAATTTCTCCCGCTCCTCACCTTCACCAACGATGGTGTATGTAAATTGAATCCCTCTCTGCTTGAGATTCAGACAGGCTTCCAACGCATACTCAAGTCCTTTTTTCCAATGAAGTCTGGCCACGGTAAGCAGTTTCACGATGTCAGACTTATCGAAATTGTTATCTTCTTGCTTTACAAATTGAGCGACATCAATGGCCGGGGTAATCTTATGAATACGAACAGAATCGGGTAACCCATACTGCCGGGCAACGGCAATTAAATCATCTGAAATTGTATGAAGTTTATCCAGGCAAGGCCAAACCTTCTCCACCTTACCTGGATTTGTTAACGGAAAAATGCTGATATCAAAACCCCTGATACTGGCTGCCATTTTTGCACCGATGGCGTTGGCAACTTTTTCACGTCCAACAGCCTGCGTAATAAAACCAAAGTGCAGCCAATCTAACCGGTAGGGTAATATGTGCGCTACAAGGTAGGTGCGTTCAAGCGCTTGAAAAAAAGTCAAGCCACCAGCCTGCAATAATTTTACATATCGGAGAAATACTACAGGAACTCTTATTAAAACCTGAATCAACACCAATGGCACGATAACAAACATGGCTGGTTTAAATTTAAAAACCGGATAAGGTGTTATTACCCTGGCTTTCACTTTTGTTGCTTCCCTCTTCCTGGCAAAAATGAGAACTTCAAATCCAGTCGCTATCAAGCCATTAATCTTCGTGTGAAAGAAAGTTTCGGAGTAAGCTGGTACTGAAGATAAAACCAATCCGATGCGGGGCAACTCATCATTCATACTATCTCTTATTTAAAAAAAGCCGGCTGAATAGAGATAGTGTTAACAGCATTGTAATACTATGTGCATAACCGTGAGCATCCCGCTGAAATAATTTGTAGAACTTCTTTGGAATCGATGATGGCAACAATTGCTCTAATGAATTATCAAAAAGATAAGATTGTAAAAACGGATCGTTGGATTTTCCTAAAAATTGCAGTTCCCAATTCCGGGCATCAGACCGGTTGCCCAATAAATACTTTTTTATCTCTCTCTTACCTTTAATAATACCTCGCTTTATTTTATACGGAAAGGTATCAAAATCTGAATAATTGTAGAGGTTGCAGGGGTAATACTTTTGCCATGGAAGGGAAGCAAGCGCAGGTGATTTTGCTTTAAGGTACTCAATTTCGATTCTACGATTTGCCAGATGCTCTTCCGGCACCATACAAATAAATTTGCACATGTCATCATCAAAAAAGGGCATACATACCGGTAACTGACGCTCAAAAATTTCAAGGTTCACTGCTGTCCAGCGTGCAACATAAAATTCAGTTTTAAATGCTCTCAATCGGGCATTCGCATTTTCTATAGAAATGGTGTTTAGAAGCTGTTCAATTCTTGTTTTTAAGTATTCTCTAAAATTACCTTCCAGTCCCCATGCCTTCCATAATTCTTCACCCAATTCCCAGCCTGAAGGCTTAATAAGTTTCTTAAGCAGGTGTTTATTCTGCTCATCCGTACTCAGATCATCCGGCACACCCATACTGTCGAAAAACAAATCGCCACCATGTCCTAGTAAAAAAATATCTCCTTTAGTAACTACCTGCTGCCAAATAGCCATTTGCCTTGGGTTAATAAACTCAGCATAACAACGGTTTAGTAGGGCTAGGTCCTTAATAACACCCCACAGATAACCCTTAGATATTTCGAATGCCTGATAGGGAAATGCCAATGAATTCGCGACCGAGCTCCCATAATAATTCTCGTGTGGTCCTCCCTCAAATTGATAGCTGTAAGCAAAGACCTGCTTACTATCCGCCAGTGTAGCAGCAAGCGTCCGACTATCAAGTCCACCTGAAATTGGAATAATCACCCTTCTATCCTGGACATTACGCTTGACAATATCCTCCAGTAAATAAGTAAACTCTTCCAATGCTTGAGTAAATGTGATTTTACGTGGAGCGTAATGCCACTTAAAATAGCGCTCCTTTTTTATAACATTCCCCTGTGCGTCAAAAGAATAAGAAGTAGCTGGTCGGAAGGCTTTTTGGTTTAGGTAATATGTGTCGTCATCTAAAAAAAAACCAGTAGCTGCGAAACAACAAATAGCCTTTAAATCCAAAACCTCTGAATCCGGCAATGTATAATAGCGGACAGTTGAGGGAACAATGGAGGTAGTTATATGTTCATTCCGATGAATCATTAGAAAAGATTATTGCGCTCGAACGGATTGTTTCTCATTCTTTGAGTTAATTTCTTCAATATTATAAAGGTAATTCTTGCCAAAGACAAATTGCTGGTGTGCCTGATCTGCCGGTAATAAATACCTACTCCTTTCCAATCTCTCAACCATAAACACGTAACAAGAGAACCAAAAAATAAACCGACTTTATCTTCCGTCTTTCCTTCCTTCACCCATCCTTTTCGAATGTAGTCCTCCACTACTACACTTTTTCCATCCTGCACGTCATCCTGTCCTCTTTCTTTGCGTTGCGTAGCCAATACCCGGGGTATCTGATTAATACTATAAGTAGCCGGGTTAAATATTAACGAATTGGGTTCAATTGTTCTTCCATACAGGGGTTTCATGGAAGTAATTTCGGGGCCGAATTTTTCCATCACCCTCAACCAAAGGTCAACATCCATACCGGATCGCTGGTAGGTTCGATACCCCCCTGCTTGCAAAATGGTTTCTCGCCTGATGACAACCGAAGCATCTGTGAATATTCTTACTCCACTCATGAGGTCATCCCACGATTCCCATTTAACAGGATGGTCATTTTTTACCCTGTCAATATACATCTTTCCTCCGGGGGTAATACGGAACCTGTTGGTTCCGCAAAAAGAAGCACGTGGATTTGCATGCAGCAGGTTGATTTGCTCTTCTAACCGACCAGGAGCAGAAATATCGTCCGCATCCATTCGCGCAATGTACTCACCCTTTGCCTGGGCAATTCCTGCATTCATCGCAGCGGGATACCCCTGATTGACAGTAAGCTTGATCAGCTTGATTCGTGAATCCTGAATTGCCTCAATCTTATGTACCGAATTATCCTGTGATGCATCATCCACCACAATCAATTCCCAGTTTGTATACGTTTGGTTTTGGATACTCTGAATTGCTTTACCAATCAGGGTCTCTGAATTGTAACACGGAATAACGACAGAGATTAATGAAGAACTCACAGCTAGAAAATATCCTTTAGCATCATTTTCCATTCCGCTTGAACAGGATCCCAATTGATCCATCTTGCCTTTGGATGATTGAGCAACATCCTCACGAATGTTCTGACAACCGGAACACCCATACCGAATTTCAGCACCTTTCTGTATGCGAGTGGGTAGAACTTGTAGCGGGCAGCGTTTCCTTCAATTTCCTTATAATCCAATCGAAGCGTCCGGCTTTTTTGATCGGCATGTTGCCGCATCATGGTCAGCACAGACCTGACGTATACGAGCTCTTCACGAGCTGAAAACCGTATCCACATATCTACATCAAAAGAACATTGCATCTCTTCTCTGAATTTTCTGCCAGCTTCATTAAATATTCTGGCCGACCAAAATGTTGAAGGTTGCTGATTCCATCCCAACACCCAGGGAACATGAAATCCTTTTGAGTACAGGAAAGAATTATATTTCACGGTGGCCGAAGGGAGAGGCGCAATCACTGTTCCATCAACCAGGTGTGACCGATGCCCAGTCAGCCACTGAACTCCAAACGTTGAAAATAATTCTGCCACCAGCCGTAATGTGTAAGGCATATAAATGTCGTCACTGTTTAAATACGCCAGTATCTCTCCGGTAGCTTTTTCAAAACCCTTATTGATGGCGTGTGTCTGGCCGTTGTCCTTTTCACTAACCCACCACGTTATATCACGTTCGTACTTTTTAATAATTTCCAACGTGTTATCCGTACTCCCTCCATCAACAATAATATATTCCAGGTTCGGGTAACCTTGCATGATCACCGACCGGATGGTCTCTTCAATATACTTACCCTGATTAAAGGAAGGAGTAACAATGCTTATTTTTGGCCACGGTGCTCCTTTTGGCATCCTCGCAGGAAACTGAATTTTATTTTCTCGCCAAACCCACAAGTCGTTACTCATAACTCCGCTAAAATTTAAGCTTTCAAAGATTGAAAATCCTCAAGTATCTCTTGATACCATTCAAGATAATTATTTATCTGCAAGGTGAGATTAAACCTTACTTCTGCATCCGCAACTGCGTTGCCCGACAATAGTTTTCTCAATGCAACATCGCTTGCCAGGTATTCGATGGCATGCGCAAATGCACCTGCATCTCCGGCTGGGATCAATATACCGGTAGCCTTTTCACTTGAGAAGCTGTTGATCTCCGGATGACCAAAAGATTGTAAGCCTTTTATTTGTTCAGGTATTCCCCCCACAGCCGTAGCCACAACCGGAATACCGCAGGAAAGCGCTTCCAAGACAGCATTTGGAAAGGTATCGACCTTAGATCCATGTAGGTAAATATCGCTGGCCATATAAAACATAGCAACCTCCTGAGGGTTTGTGCGAAAGGGCACAAAACGGATTTCCGCATTCCGGAAAATTTCACGCGGAGCGTCTTCACCTAATGCTAAAAAAATAACCTTTTGTTCTCCAGGATGATGACCAATAATTTCGACAGCATTACGCATCATTTCAAAATCCTTCCACCTGCTCCTTCGTATTCCATTCGCTGAAAAAAGGAGCACAAGGGCTTTCTGGTCAATACCAAGTGCTGTTCGGGCAGCTTTCTTATCACCTCTTTTAAAAATTTGCTGATCAACACCGTGGCCGATAACGCGGCTCTTTCTGACTCCTGCACGAAGAATTGACCTTTCAACTTTATTCATGAGCCAGTGACAAGGGGTGGCTACATACAAATTACTTTGACTATAAATTTCTTTCTTTCGCTTCCAATTATAAGCTGCATTATCCCTCTCAATGGGTACAGGGATTGAAATATCCGGGCAAGTCGCACAACCCGTAAGCCACCGATCACAATCAAATGAATGAGCACAATGGCCCGAGAGCAGCCACGCATCGTGTAGTGTTACAATAACAGGTTTTATCTTGGACCATTCCTGAAGGCTTCGGAGGTCAAAATAACCACCGTGAAGAATATGACAATGGATTATATCAACATCAGCAATTCTCAGTGCCCTTGAAGCCGGGAAATTAAATTCCTCAACACCGAGATACTTTCTAATAAATTGCCCCGGAGTTGATAGAAACCGAGTCAAGGCTGCCACCTTATGGCTTAAATAAAAATCTTTTTTATCGATTGATGCAGCCAGGGCATTGAATACCCTGTACCAGGGACCACGGGCGTCATCGTTCTCTATAACAACTACATCGTTATCGTCACTGAACTTATTTTTTACAGCAATAGACGATGAGTAATGAAGTTTTTTATAAGCCTCATGAAGATTCCAGCTGATCACACAGGCTCCGCCTTTTATGTCTGAGATGTTAACCTGAAGAATCCTCATCTTTTAAAGAAAATTCCATCACATTGAAGCATTCTTCCTTCCTTGTCAGTAAAACCGGGTCTTATATAATAAATTTCAAATCCAATAGATTTCACGAACGACATCATATCCACAAAAAGAAGCTGTCCTTCGTAAAGTGGTATCATCGACATTTCTAACTGAATTCCCTCAATTTTATCAAGCAAATGAGTGGCTCCTTCCAGAACTTGTTTTTCATAGCCCTGAACATCCATCTTAAGAAAAAGTGATTTTGAGTTTAACAACCAGGGGTGTTCAAAATTGTCAAGCTTAATCTTCTTAATCGTCTCATGGTGAGTTACAACGGTATGAGGCGCAGCCAATTCATGAGCGGATAGCATAGGCAAGATAGAGCTGCTGTCTAAATTACCGGCCACATGGATGAGAGCGCTTTCATCTTTCTCTCCGAGTGCAACATGAACAGCATTCCATAATTCATCTCCATCAGTCTTTACTGCAAGTTTATCAAACGATACCTGAAGTGGTTCAAAGGATATGATCCTTTTGTTGTAGCCCAGTGTTCTTAACCAATCAGCATATCCATCGTTTGCGGCACCTACATCCAGAACAAGATCAATTTCAAATTTTTTTAAGAGCTGCAGAAAGTGAAAATCTCTTCTGGGCAGAGTTGCTTTTCTCGGGTATCTTGAAAGTTCAAATCCAAACAAATGAAACAAACGTTGAATTTCACTTTTCATAAAAGACATTAAGCATTCGTATAAAGTTTGTTTTCAACTCGTTTGGAGAACAGATACATTTCGCTTCCTGATTTTCTGTACAGTAACCATTCAATTTCGGCAAAAAATGAGATGACTTTATCAATCATAAATGAAAAAGGATACAGACAAAGGAACGACAAAAATAAAAGATACTTTCGTTTTGATTTTTTTCTTTTGGCATAGGCCTTCGGCAATTGAATAAATGGCGCTCTCAGAAGGGAAACCATAACGAAGAACACTTGAAGAATAAGGAAAAATAACTTATGCAATCCCCTGCTAACTCTACTGATATCAAACATGTTTTTTATAAACTTGGTATCTGTAGCGGTTATCCAGTTTAAGGTGCCAAATATTTTATTGGAAAAATTTTGCTGTGTTACTGTAAATCCCTGTTCGATGCAATAACGGCTAAACTCATGGGCCGAAAGGCGCCTGAGGTGGCCGGGGTGCTCAAAATAATATCGATTACCCAGTTCAGTATTAATTCCATCGTTGGCGGATTTTGCCACCCAATGTTCAAATGTATTTTCACATCTCGATGGTAGAATATGAATCATGTACCCGTCTTGATCGACCAGGCCACCAAAATCACTAAAGACAGGTAATAGGTCAGGCACATGCTCGATTACATGATGGCTAAATAATAAATTAAATTTCATCCCACTATGCTTGATCTCTTCCATGGTGAGAAATGTGCAATTCACAATTTTCATCCGAGCCATATCAAGTGCTACCGCGCTAATATCGCACCCGTAAACATCCCATAAGGGTAAGGCTTCTTTCAAGACACTTGTAAAGTCACCCTTACCACACCCAAAGTCGAGCGCCACACCCATTGCTGGCAATTGAAGTGACACCAAGTACTTTTTAACCCGGTCTTTTTTCGCTTGGGGCCAGCCCTCCATATAACCTTTTTTGTATCGGCTGTCATACGATTCTATAAAATCTTGATTGGTCAAGACCATATACCGGCTAGGTTACAGTTCAATCCAGATAATGATTATAATATTGTTGCAGATAATCGGCCAATGAAACTTGCCATTCCCTCATATAATTCAAATTTCTCAAGGAAAGCTTTTTATTGATTAATCTTTCGGAGGGTGGTCGCAAGGCAAAATATTCCTCCTTGAAATAATCGGAACTTACTGAATGCAATTTTACGTCTTTTTCCAGTTTCAAAATTCTGAGCAATTCCCTGGCAACATCCAGTCGGGACGTTAACCCATTGCACACCATGTTATATACTCCATAAAATTCAGTCTTGATTAATGCCTTCAGGTTAAGGGCAAAGTCATGTGTATAGGTTGGCGTTCCGTCTTTATCATCCACCACGTGCAAATCCTTTTTTCCAGACTTTAACTGGCTCATTATTTTTTGAATAAATTTTTTATCCTTCCCAGGTCCACCGCCCATCATCCAACCGGCCCGGCAAACAAAATACCTCTGTGCATTTTCTTTAATAAAAACTTCCCCCAAATATTTCGATCTTCCATACACACCAATTGGATTGGGAACATCCCAATCATCATAAATTTCTTTTGCGCCATCAAAAATTCCGGCTGTTGATATATAGATAACAGGAATGTCTAATTCATTCGCGATCGTAGTAGCGTGTTCAACAGATAAGGTATTGGTTATATAAGTCTCATCCGGATTGCGCTCACAGAATTCCAGGCTTGTAAACGCTCCAATATGAAACAGGAAATCAGGTTCAAACTTTTTTACTTCCTCCCTGTACGTTTCAAAATTCCTAAAATCCAGGTACGTTAACCAGGATTCATTCACATCAATATCGGTGCATTTTAGTATAAATTCATCCTTGAAGTTCTTATAGATGCCTTCACCTAGCATACCTCCTGAACCCGCTACAAATATTTTTTTCATGCTCTTATCTGTCAACTAAATCGTATTGATTAAAAATTTTAATGTGTTGAGGGAATAAAATAAGTGCGCTGGAACTCTTCTCTTTAAATGCCTCAACTTCGATTTCTTAAAAATTTTTATTCCTGATTTGCTTTTATGTTTGGTAATAAACGCTGCCAATATATCTAAATAAACGCTGACGAATAAAGGCTTATTTTCTTTACTACCGGAAGGATTACGAGCCCATCGGTTAAATTCAATCCAATCGATGTGGTTGTTCTTTCTATAGAGTTCTGTTAACAGTTGAGTTGATATTTTAACAGCCTCCCTGGCATATTGACTATGCTTTAATGATGAATCGCTTCCCTGATGGCGCCTGTATTGAATTAAGGGCAAGTCGAAGATATAGCCCTCAGCATACTTCATAATCTGAATCCAAAGTAAATAATCTTCTCCAATTGAATCAGGATATGTTAACTGGTACTGTTGAAGCAATGAACTCCTGATCATAATTGAAGAGTGGATAAAAGGGTTTTTGAACATCATCTTCCAGCGAATATCCAGATCGTTACCACCCAGGCTTACTTTTTTTAAACAATTGCCACTCTCATCGAGTAGCTCGTATGAACTTCCAACGATTCCTACCGCTGGTTTCTGCTCAAGATATTCATATTGCTTTTGAAGACGATCATGCCTGGCAATATCATCCTGATCCAGGCGGGCAATGTATATACCTCTTGCCCTAGCCACTCCTGCCCGCAGTGCCCGGGCTACCCCCACATTTTTACTGATATTGACGAGCACCAACCGATCGTCAGTTAACGATGACAAATAATCAAGTGAGCCATCGGAAGATGAGTCATTAATAACAATCAGTTCCAGGTTTTGAAACGTTTGCTTTAGAATACTGTTGACCGCATGGGGTAAGTACGGCATGCCGTTGTACACGGGCATCACTACGGAAACGGCAGGATTTGTTTCCTTCATTTTTTTCTTCCAAAACCCAGGCTACTCACCTGACCGATGTCCTTTAAATAACCCGCTTGCTGTACTTCATTCCAAAACTGGATCACTCCGTCCCACTTTCCCCTGATATCATGGAAAGCAATAATTCCATTCTTTTTTACATGAGGGTAGAATGCCTCAAAATCATTTTTCACATCCTGGTATTCATGAGACCCATCAATAAATAAAATATCGATCGGTTTCTCCCATGAAGAAGCTACGATGGAGGAGTGTTTTTTAATAGAGGTTATGTAATTCGTCAGCCCGCAACGATCAATGTTAGACTGAAATATCTTTTGAAAATCTCCATCTCCATAGTCAGCGCCATCACCTTCAAAAAGATCAATGGCATATATATGTTTTTGCGTGCCCGAGCAACCAAATCCAAAACTTACGGTGGAGCGCCCCTTAAAACTGCCTATCTCAACGATTACAGCATTATGAGGTGCTTGTCTTGCAGCCTTAAAGAACCATTTCTCCTGCTTTGGGCTTTTGAGAAAACCTTCTACCGTGTTAATCACGGGATATACTTTATTGAAAGCCTCCTCATCAGGGTCCAAACGGGTAACTAATCTTTCCTTTAATTTTTTAAGCTTACTTAGCATTCCTCAGTTGTTCCATTTTCCATTAACTAAAAAAATAGGTTGTTCCCGGGTTAACCGATTACTTTTTTGTCCCGTTCCATAAAAATCGCCTTCTACTACTTCTAAATACCCAACTCCAGCTTGCGGGGAATCCAGTACTTCGCCCCGTTGCATCAATTGAGCTTTCACTAAAAACTTTCCTTCGGGTAAAGATAAGGAAGAGATATGGCAATGAATATCACTTTCACCCTCTTCAATGGTCAGGAGTTTGCCCGTGTATGAGCTGTACAAAATAAAAAGTAATTGATCATCCTCTTCGCGGTGAACTGAAAATCCAATATCCACCTGTTGCAGTAACTCTTTCGAATGAATTTTGAAATTCAGGTAAACTGGTTCGCCTGTCTTGACAAGGCCTACCCGATTGTGTTCTTTATCTTCCAACCAAAAGGAAATAAGTTGTGCAGAACCGTTCCCGCTTCGTTTGATTTGTCCATTCAAAAAACCATCCTGAGTTTGCGGACGGAAAAGTGAAATATATTGGCGCACAGCCTCTCGCACAGGACCTAAAAAAATTGTCTTACCATGGTCGAGTAAAAGGCCTGTGGTACACAAATTTTCTACCGCTGCCATGTTATGGCTCACGAACAACACCGTACGGCCACTGTCGGCCACTTCATTCATTTTACCCATGCATTTACGCTGAAAACCAATGTCACCTACGGACAACACTTCATCAACAATTAAAATCTCGGGTTCAAGATGTGCGGCTACGGCAAAGCCCAGCCTCACTTTCATGCCGCTGGAGTAAAACTTCACAGGTGTATCAATGTATTGGGCAACCCCACTGAAATCAACAATCTCGTCAAACTTACGGTCGATTTCCTTTTTGGTCATCCCCAGAATCGTTCCGTTCATGAAAACATTTTCACGGCCCGTGAGGTCGGGATGAAATCCAGTACCTACTTCCAGCAAAGACGACACTCTTCCATTCAATCGAACTTCACCCGTGGTTGGTTCGGTAATTCGGCTTAATATTTTCAACAAGGTACTCTTGCCAGCACCGTTGTGCCCGATAATTCCCAGCACCTCTCCTTGCTTCACTTCAAAGTTGATATCCTTCAATGCCCAAAAGGTCGTTTCATCATCCTGATCGAACCGGGTGAGTTTCTTTAGTGCAGAATAATTTCGAAAAGGTGCGCGAAGAGAATACCAAATGGATTGAAGCAAGGAATCAGGGGATGAATCTCTGACGCCAATGCGGAAACGTTTGCTTAAATCCCGAACACTAATTACCCGATCGCTCATTCCAATTAACCCTTTTCCTTTTTTGCCTTCTTCAAGTCGGCTAGCATCATTTCTTCAATTAATGTGTCGACAGTGTATTGAGGAGACCATCCTAACTTCCGCCTGGCCTTAGTGGCGTCACCTAAAAGATAATCCACTTCCGCAGGACGGAAATATTCAGGGTCAATCCTGATAACTGCAGCTCCTACTTTGCAGACTGCTTCTTTATTATTGATCTTGTCAATAATACCTACTTCATCTATGCCTGTACCTTGAAAGCGGAGAGAAATACCCGACACCTGAAATGCCTTCGTTACAAATTCTTTCACGCTGATCGAAATTCCTGTTGCTATCACATAATCATCAGGGCTTTCTTGCTGTAAAATCCGGTACATCGCCTCTACGTAATCCCTGGCGTGGCCCCAGTCCCGCTTAGCATCCAGGTTTCCAAGGTACACGCACTTTTGCATCCCCAATACTATTCTCGAAGCGGCCATAGTAATTTTTCGTGTAACAAAGGTCTCGCCCCTCAAGGGAGACTCATGATTAAAGAGTATACCATTGCACGCAAAAAGCCCATAGGATTCTCGATAATTTATCGTAATCCAATAGGCATACATCTTCGCTACTCCATAAGGTGACCGCGGATAAAAAGGTGTGTTCTCATGTTGAGGAACTTGTTGGGCTTTCCCAAACAACTCCGAAGTAGAGGCCTGATAAATTTTTGTTTTGTCCTTGAGGTTAAGCAACCGTACAGCTTCCAACAGTCTCAGGGCACCAATTCCGTCAGTATCTGCTGTATACTCTGGCATTTCAAAACTCACTTTTACATGACTCATGGCGCCCAGGTTATAAATTTCATCGGGTTGAGTCTCCTGAATAATCCTGATCAAATTTGAACTATCAGTTAAGTCACCATAGTGCAAACGGAATTTCGGGTTCTCGTGGGGATCTTCATACAGATGATCAATTCTTTCTGTGTTAATCAGAGACGTCCTCCGTTTAATACCGTGAACGACATAGCCTTTGTTTAGTAACAACTCAGCCAAGTAAGCCCCGTCTTGTCCGGTGACACCGGTTATTAATGCTGTTTTCAATTTTCGTTACGGTTTAAAAAATCCTGGTACGTGATCCGTAAGCCCTCTGCAAGGCTAACGGAATGACGAAATCCGAGTGCATGAAGACGGGTGGTGTCAAGGAGTTTACGCGGAGTACCATCCGGCTTGGTTGTGTCAAAGATCAAATTGCCCGAAAAACCCACTACGTCTTTTACAAGATGGGCCAGGGCATGAATGCTTACCTCTTCACCGGTACCAATGTTAATCATTCCTGGTTCATTATATTCATTCATTAAAAAAATACAAGCGCTCGCAAGATCGTCTGCAAACATAAACTCCCGCAAGGGCTTACCAGTGCCCCAAATTGTAACGGTGGGTTGATTGCCTGCTTTTGCCATGTGGAACTTCCTGATGAGCGCTGGAAGTACGTGAGAATTCTCAAGATCATAATTATCATTTATACCATAGAGGTTCGTTGGCATCGCTGAAATAAAATTACAACCGTATTGATGGCGATAGGTCTCGCAAAGCTTGATACCCGCAATTTTTGCAATGGCATAGGGTTCGTTGGTAGGTTCAAGCAGACCTGTTAACAGTTCACTTTCTTTTATCGGTTGCGAAGCCATTTTAGGATAAATGCATGATGAGCCTAAAAAAAACAATTTCTTTACCCCGGTTTCATAGCTTGAGTGAATGATGTTGGCCTCAATCATCAAATTATCATATAAAAATTCAGCGCGATAGGTGTTGTTGGCTTGAATACCTCCTACTTTGGCTGCTGATAGAAATACGAATTCAGGCTTTTCCTGACTGAAAAATCTTGAAACACTTTCCTGGCTGCGAAGATCAAGGGAGCCCCGTTCTTTCAAAATAAAATTATGAAAACCCTGATCCTTTAATTTTCGAAGAATAGCCGAACCAACCATTCCACGATAACCCGCAACAAATATTTTACCATCCTTATTCATCTATACATGAATCATGGTTACGCCACATCGGCAAAGTTCTTCTCCATTTTTCTAAAATAAAATGCACCGCCAAGGAAGAGCAAAATAGCCACAACCGAGCCATTCATAATATAATTCCAAGGCATGGGCTGATGGTTTAGGAAAATTGACCTGAATCCTTCAATAACACCAACCATGGGATTGAGGGAGTACCAGAACCGAAGATCCACTGGAACCTTGGAGGTTGGATATACGACCGGTGCCAGGTACATCAGCAACTGCACAGCAAATGTAAGTACATGCTTCACGTCACGGTATTGAACAGCCATGGCGGCAAGCCACATGCCTATACCTAATGAAGTTAATAACAGGATCAACAGGAGCAGTGGTAAGGCAAAAACTGTCCATGATACGCCAAAACCATAAACGACCAATAAGATCACCAACAGAAGAAAGGCTATCGTAAAATCAAGGAGCTTGGCAAAGGCAGCTGACAGTGGTAACACCAGACGTGGAAAATAGACCTTAGTGATTAAATTAGAATTTGAAATTAAGCTATTGGCACTTTCAGTTAAGGTATTTGAAAAGTAAGTCCACGGAACCATGGCCGTCAAGCTAAAAATAAAATACGGTATGCCTTCTGAATCTATTTTTGCAATCGATCCAAACACAATCGTAAAAATGAGTGTTGTTACCAACGGCTGAATCACCGCCCATCCAATGCCCAGCACAGATTGCGCATATTTCGCTTTGATGCCCCGAACCACTAAAAAAAATAACAGGTCCTTGTAGCGAACAATTTCCTTGACGTTAATGAACTTCCAGCCGGAAGTGGGCCTTATGGTAATACTTTGTTTACTCATGAGAAGTGCGGTTAGCTCCTTTCATCATCATAGTAGGAAGCACCCCGGCTTCCATAGCCATAACCATACGAGTAACCATAATGATAGGCATAACCCTGGCCATATCCGTAGCCAAGCCCTGATTTATAAATATCATTCAGCAGGATGCTCATATTTTTGAGTTTTCCTGAACGATAATACTCATCAATGCTTCTTACAAATTCTTTCGGGGAATAATTCTGTCTTAGCACAAAAACTGTGTGATCGACAAATTTAGAAATCACAAAGGCATCTGTCACCAGCGCTAACGGAGGGGTATCAATGATCACAAAATCAAATTGATCAAGAGCATTTTTAATGAACAACTCAAACCGATCTGTTAATAATAACTCGGAAGGGTTAGGAGGCA
>Ga0187894_10003016_pt1 | contig 19333 bp, 13 predicted proteins | sample GBC1701081metaG_FD_136650 | JGI IMG/M metagenome (GOLD analysis project Ga0187894, IMG submission 136650) | White microbial mat communities from a lava cave in the Kipuka Kanohina Cave System on the Island of Hawaii, USA - GBC170108-1 metaG ...
CTTTAGAAAGAGTATGATTACCGCTCTCGCCGGTGGAGTCGGCGCGTCAAAATTCCTCGACGGGTTGACCCGGGTTGCGGCGCCCGAAGAGATCTCGATCATCGTCAACACGGGCGATGACATCGAGATGTTCGGGCTATACATCGCGCCCGATCTGGACATCGTCACTTACACGCTGGCCGGGATGGTCAACCGCGAAACCGGATGGGGATTGGCTGGTGACACTTTCAATTGCCTTGAACAACTACTCGGCTACACGCAAACCGAACGCTGGTTCAACCTTGGTGACCGCGATCTGGCGACCCATATTTTTCGCGCGCAGCAGATGCGGCAAGGTCACACTCTCTCAGAAATCGCCGAACGCGTGCGAACCGCCCTGGGCGTCAAATCGCCCATCCTGCCGATGACCGACACTCACACGCCCACAACCATCATCACCGGCGAAGGTGAGATGCATTTTCAGGAATATCTGGTCAAACGCCGCGCTCAGCCGAAGGTCACTGGCATCCGTTTTGAAAACATCGAATCGGCGAAGCCCGCTCCCGGAGTCGCCGAGGCCATCCTGCAATCCGACTCGGTCATCATCTGCCCCAGCAACCCTCTGATCAGCATTGGCCCTGTCCTGGCCGTGCCCGGCTTGCGTGATCTGCTCAAACAGACAAAAGCGACGGTGGCCGCGATCAGTCCCGTTGTCGGCGGCGCCTCGCTCAAAGGCCCCACCGACAGAATGCTCGCTGATCTTGGCGTGCAGGTCTCGGCGGCGCAGGTCGCGCGGCTCTATTCGGACATCGCCGATGTTTTCATCCTCGACGTTCAGGACGAAACGGCGAAGCCTGAGATCGAAAATCTGGGCTTGAAGGTCTGCGTCACCGACACGGTGATGAGCGGATTGGAAGAGAAGATCAGGCTTGCAGCAGTCACTCTCGAAGCCGTAACAGATACATTTGGCGCGAATTTGTGTTGAAGAAGCTCTATTTAGGCCTTGCCTGTCAGAACAATGGCTTTGTCTTTTCTGGCCAGAAATTCGCAGGCGGCGAAAGCCAGGTTCTCTTTCTCTCGATTCAGCCGATGATCGCCGCTTTTGAACAATGCCAGTTCGACATCGCCCGACACGCATCGCGCGGCGAATTCAAGGCTGAGTGAGTAGGGCACGGTGTCGTCGGCCATTCCGTGAAAGATGATCGCGGGCGCGCGGAACTCGGCCGCCAGTGTTTCAAACAGGTAATCGTTCGCGTCGGCTGTGAGTCCATAATCAATCTCGACATCAACAAATTCGTTTCGGACGCGCAGCCGGCCCGTGCGGCGCCATTCGTCGCGTTCAGCGGCGCTCAATCTCTTCCATTCCAGAAAGCGAAACGCCGGGGCCGCCAGAGCGCACGCCGCGACTCTACCCGGATGCTTCGCGGCGAACCACGCCGAAGCCCATCCGCCCATGCTCGAACCGAAGAGAAATACCGGCGAGCCTGCGCGATTCGTCGCCTCGCGCGTGATCACGTCGAGGTCTTCGATCAGTCGCCAGCCGCGCAGTTCGAGCATCGTTCCGTCCGATGCGCCGTGGCCGCGAAAGTCGCAGGCGGCGAAGGCCCATCCGCGGCGCACGCATTCGGCTTCGAGCGCGACCGATTTCTCTCCGCCGCGAACCGAGCCGAAACCGTGCGCGAAAATAACTACAGGTGTTGGGTTATTGCCTGGCGCGCAACTGTAAACGCCGCGAAGTTTCTGCCCATCCGGCGCCTTCAATTCCATTCTTTCAGTTCTTCTCTCCCGCATTGTTCCTCTCGATTATCTTCCGCGCGGCCTCGATTGCGTCATCGAGCGTCACTACCTCTCCGTCGAGTTGCATTTCGTAAACAGTTCGCGTGAGCTCGCCGACTCGCGGGCCTGGCTGGAGTCCGAGGTCAAGTACGTGGCGGCCCATCAGCAGCGGTTTCGGCGCGCGTTCTTCAACGCCAAGCTCGCGCGCGCGGGCGATGAACCACTCTTCGGCTTCGGGTTTGAAATCGCCTTTGCGCCCCAGGCAATCGGCGCGCGCGACTCGGTAGAGCAGATCAAGCTCGGTCTTCAAGGCCAATCGCCGGAACATTCCGTCAGCGATCGTCTCGCGGGTTTTGAACCATTGGTGCGGCACGGCGTGATCTCTGGCAAGCAGGATCGTCTGCAATCGCACGTCGTAGTTATCGAAGGCGAAGAGTTTGAGCCGTTCAAGGAATTGGTTGGTCATCGCGACGCTCATCCGTTCGTGGTCCGGAGCCTTGATCCGTCCGTCTTTGACCTTCGTCGTGTACGGTTTGCCGAGATCATGGCAGAGCGCGGCGAGCATCACCGCAATCTGCTTCGGTCGCGGCAAGTCATCAATCAACTTCCGCGCTTCGTCCAGAACCATTCCGGTGTGAATGAAGACATCGCCTTCGGGATGAACCGCTGGGTCCTGCGGGCAATCAATCAGCGCGTGAATTTCAGGCCAGAGTTTTTTGGTGATCCCAAGGTCGCGCGCGACGTGTAAACCGATCGAAGGCCGGCGCGATCGCAGCAGCCACTTTTCGACTTCCGCCCAGATCCGTTCGGCGGGCAGGTCTGAAAGATCAATCGCGCGGCATAACTCAATCGTCGCCGGATCAATCGAGTATTCGAACCGCGCGGCAAATTGCATCGCCCGTAAAACCCGCAGGCTGTCTTCAACAAAAGTATTCGGATCGACAACGCGGAGATTACGGCGCGCTATGTCTTCGCGCCCTCCGTAAGGATCGAGGATTTCATCCTTGAGAGGGTCGTACATTATCGCGTTGATGGTGAAATCGCGGCGGCGCGCGGCCTCTTCAATACTCATCCACGGATCGCCTTCGATCACGAAGCCGCGATGACCTCGCCCGGTTTTGGATTCGCGCCGGGGCAGGCTGACATCAACGACGAAACTCTTTCGCCGCTGGTGATCTCGCAGCCGGACTTTGTAAACGGTAAAGGCTTCGCCGACCGCGTCCACCTTGCCCTGAGCTTCGATCAACGAACGCAGGACCGGGGCTTCGAGACCGTATACTTCGACGTCATAATCAACGTTTTCGACTCCGCGCACAAAATCCCGCACCCACCCGCCGACCAGCAGAGCGCGCCCTCCCGCATCGTGCGCCGAGCGACAAAGTTGGATAATTGGAGGAGAGATCATCAATCACCTGAGCCTCAATAATCGGTTACTGCAAATTCTGATACGACGAAGCTTGAACTTACCAGCGCCGAAGCAAACAAGCAATTGAGCGCCAACCACTCTGGGTTCGGACGAGATCATCCTGAAAACAACCATTCGGCTGTTACGATACGATTTTGATCGTGATTCCGGAGACATTCAGGAGGGCTGAGCGCAACGAGGATTGTTAGCGCCGACTTTGGTGAGGGGTTATTTTTGTAGGATGAGACTAACGATTTCTTTAGCCTCGCCTCGCGCGCCCTTTAAGACGGTCGCTTCCGTGACGGCCTTCTGCAAAGTCGGAATGACCACTTCGGGTTTCCGCCTGGCTGGGACGGTATTGGCAAGTAGCGCTAACACAGCCTGCCCGGTTGAAAGCTCGCCGGGACGCCAGCGCGCCCCGGCCTTATACTTGCTGACAATCACCATTCCAACAGGTAATGGCTTGGTTCCCGTAACGCCTCCCAGTTCCTCAACCCGGCGCTTTTTCTGCTTGAAAGACCCGTGATTCCTGATGGCCAGAGGTTGCGGGTATGGATGCACGCGACCCTGCATATCCAGCACCGCGTATTCGTCAGAGTAGTACGTGGCGCCCGCGCGGACCAGTTCTTTTACCAGACTTGTCTTTCCACTCATGCTGCGACCGGGAATGATGATCGCTTTGCCCTGCCAGCCGACGGCGCCGGCGTGAATAAACACTCTGCGCCGAGCCATCTCGGCGACATAGATTTTCAGTCGGGTCTCGAAATCCTCAAAAATCATCCTCAGACTTCTCGACTTCACCGCCAACTCATCATCCTCGAACAGAGCATGCGCGGATTTTTCAATCCGCAAGGAAAACAGGCGGTCAACCACGAACGTCGAAGCAGGCTTCCACAGCGGGGGAAAATAATCTGCAAACTGTTCCAGCGCTTCCCGTCTGTTCGTTCGTAACCCGATACGAACGCCGTAAACCAGAATTGATCTCTGGGCCGTCCATTCCCGGCGCCTGTTTTCCATAAGATCGGAACCGGCCTTTCTGATATGTGGATGATTCATCTTGCCGCTATCTCCGCAATTGAATCTTGCGGAAATTGCTCTTTCGCCTCCTGCGCCGAAGATCGAGCCAGGCCGGACGCAATCGGCAGTTCGACTTTGCGGACTCCAATCAGAGACAGGATGTTCCGGGATCCTTTTGCCAGGCTCGACGCAATTCTTCCTTCGTCATCAATCAGGACAGCCGACGGGGTGCTATCAGAGCCGAATAGTGGAGCAATGTCGAATTCCTCGTCGAGCAATGTCAGAGATTTCAGGTCTTGGTGTTTGCTTCTGGCCTCCTTTACAGCGCCAGACGCGATGTAAACCAAGCGGGGCGCGCCTTTCGGCGGATTTTCTTCCCAACGTCTAAGGTCTTCAAACATCGCCTGACAGAACGGGCATTGAGCGTCCCAGAAGAGCAGCAGCGTGTCACGCCCCAGCAGCGCTTCAGTGTTGAATGTTTTGCCGCGCAGGTCGGGAAGCGCAAATCTCGGCGCAGACTCGCCGACTTTGAAGAGCGAGCTTCCAATGGTGATCCGGGCGGTAATTCGGGGCCGGTGAATATTGGTCGCGGTGTCTTTGTTTTCCGCGGGCAGGAACGCGCCCGTGGCGATGGTGTGGTTGACCAACGCCCTGATCGCGTCATCGCCCGCCACCACATGGCTGGCAATTTTGCCATCAGGGCTGATGAGCACGGCGGCGGGAGTCCATTTGGCCTGATACTCGTCGGCCACTGTGGAGGCGCCCTGCAGCAACAGGCGTCTGGCCTCGTACCTGGCGAGCTTGGACCGAACCTCTTTGACGGAGCCTTTGCTGAGCAAAGCGACCGTGAGTTGATCGCAATAATCACGCTCCCAAACCCTGACGACTGGCAACAGTGATTTGCAGGGAGAACAACTCGGACTCACAAAAAGCAGCAACACTGATTTGCCGAAGGCCAGTAGGTCATCCAGTGACACCTGATCACCATCGAGTGTAGCCAACGAGAAAGACGGCGCGAGCGCTCCGACCGGCAATCCTTCGACCGGAGGCGCGGCGTCTTCGCGTTCGATTGGAGCGGGTTCGGCGTAATCTTCATCAATTACTTTCTTGATCGCCGTGACCGTTTCCAGCAACGCCGTCTGTTGCGCCAACGTTTTGCGCAACAGCGCGAACACCGGAACCAGCATCCCTGCCGCAAAAATACTAAAGATGAGACTGACCACCTCACCCGTTCCCAAATCACTCAGCCAGTTCAACGCGCTCATCCCCGGGATCTCCTTCCCTTGCGCCACGATCAACCCGGCCACCGCCGCTAACGCCACGTTGCGCGCGACCAAAGACCAGCTTACCGGTTCGGAGCGCAATTGTCCGAAGCAATGGCAGTTGGGAGAATTCCCGCGCGCCAGATTCACGCCGATTGCAACCGCGAAGAGGAACAACAAGCTCATCGCGCCAATCGCCCCGCCCCATGCGGTATCCAACGGGATCAGAGCCAGCGCGATCACGATTTCGACAATAGGCAATCCCCAAGCGAATGGAATCGCCAGAGACTCCGGGACTCCGAAACCCACCATCGCCCGTCGCGAGCCTTCACGGTCGGCTAGCTTTCCCACCCCGGCCACACCGAAAACGGCAGCCAGAACCAGTCTCACAATCAACAGGACAACGTCCATTATCAATCCCTCAAATATCAATTCAACGCGCGAAGCAAGCTCGGAACCCGCCGCGCGAATCCCGCCGTTCGCATCACGCATTCACCAATCTGAAACGGCAGCCTCGGCCAGTTATTGAACGGGCCTTTCACGCCAACCGTGGCTTCTATCGCATTCGGCCAGCGTTCCCACAGCGACTTCAGCGCGCCCGACGGACGTCGCAGGTAAATCGCCATGGGCACGCGGCGGCCTTTGGTCGCTTTCCCTTTACTCCACTGTCGCAGCACGACGGGAACCAGCCAGCGAGGCAGAGTCGCCGCTCTCACCGCAACAGGCGATCCTTCCACTTTCGCGCTGAGAAGCTGATGCGCCAGGCCGATGGCGCAAGCGGCCCAGTCCGAACGCCGCTCACTTCCGCTCAAGAAATAATCCCAATCGAAATCCGGCGGCAGAGCATCGAGCGCAATGGCGATGTCGCACAGCCACAACGGCCGCAACGCTCCTTCACGCAGCATGTGCAGACACAGCAATCTGAGATGATCTTCCGGCCCGAAGGTTCTCACTTCCGCTTCGCCCATACGAACCAATTGAGAATGCGCGTACAACTCATCAAAGCCGCGGTCGTCGAGTTCGGCCCCTCGATGTAAATCAATGTTCCAGTCCCGCGCTTCAGGCTTCCGCAACGCGAATGCGAATGCGCCGTACTGTTCCGGTCTTACGTAGAGATCGATGTCGCCATAAGGACGCAATCCCAGCTCAGGGTATTGCCTGGCGATCACCCAACCCTTTCCCATCAGCGGCTCCAGCCCCTGTGACCGCAAGAACGAAAAGACCTGCCCGATTTCGATCTCCTTGAGCGCCGCTTCCAATGTGTGCAGCCGATAGGCCTGATGGAATTCCTCGGCTATCTCAGTGTCACGCAGGTTGGAACACCCGATCCGGCGCCAAGTTAAAGCCCCCGCCCCTTTATCAAGCAGCAACGGCGCGATCTCCCGTAGAGATTCAGCGGAGAGTGACAATGGAGCCGGAGGATTCAGCCAGGCAAACGCCAGAACTTCAGCGATCATCTTGCCCAACGCGGCGCCGTCGTTTTCCTTCGACGGATAATCGCGCTGATTCCTTTTGGAAAGATCGCCGCCCCGTTTCATGTTGTTGCCGTCGTTTTCCTAAATCGAGTGCGCCAATGTTGATTGTCCTGAGTTAGCCGTTTTCTTCCCCGTTTTTCTAGAGGATGGTTTTCGCTTGCGGGATAATTCCGCCGAATCAACAAAGTGCGCCAACTCCCTAAGCAGCGCCATGCGATCAGCAACAGACAAAGTCGCAAGATTCTTCTCCAGAACGCCGGACACCGGCTCTTCCTTTGCCGCGGCGCTGAGTATCTCGAAAGCCGCGAAAGTCATCTGAGGATCGCCGAAAGGCGGGATATTCTTTATGGCGCGTTCTGAAGCCTTGACCGGTTCATCAGCAAGCGCCAGCAGGCGCAACGCGGGAAGGGCATAGTTCAGGATTTCAATTGCGCCTTTTGGCGTCGCGGCGTCGGCTGGCCCGACCGGATGCTCTCCCGCCAGGGTCAGCAATCGCCGCAACGCCAGCTCCATCAGCGCCAGCGCGCGCAACCTTTTCTCCGCAGTCAGAGACAGCATATTCAGACGCAGCATCGGAGCCAGCGCCAGGAGCAGATCATCAATGTGATCACGAGCCGCGGGTCTGAGAGATAGATCAAGGCTCAGCAATCCCGCTGCCCACGACACAAAGGCATCCAGATGGTCAGAAGCCTCGGCTGTGGCGCGCAAAGTTTCGGCAAAGCCGCGCTCCCCAAGCGCCCGCGAGCAGCTATCACGGAAGCCTGTTTCTTCCGCCAACACGTCCGTGGCCTTCTGATCGGAGCACAAAGGCAACTGTCTCAAACTATCAAAATAGCTGTCATCCAGGTACGGGCTTCCACGAAGGTGAGCTTCAATTTGCGCGTGTGTGCCTTCGACTTCGCCGGGTTTCGCCGGAATCTGAAGCCGCAACGGGCAGAGAAAATTGAGACCGGCGACGAATGTTTCGCCCAGACGCGAGTAGTTATTGAACGGGAAGACCCGGCAGGCGGTGGGTTTCATCTCCTTGCCGTGCCGGACCTCAACGCCGCACCTGTTATCTTCATCCAGAAAGTAACATCTCCCGCTGGGCGTGGCGAAGGTAACGACATCTCCGCGCCGCCGGATGGCCGTGATTTCAATCGCCGGGTAAAGCTGAACCAACTGTTGAATCTCTTTCCCGAAACTGCCGTCGAATTCAGCGCTGCGATAACAACAAACCATCGTGCATTCCCGGCATACGTAATGAAAAACTCCGTCGGGAAACGGAAGGTAGACAGGCTTTTCACTGTTTGTTTTTGTGTTTGGTTTCGTCTCTTCCATAAAGTTCTTCTCTGTTTCTGGACAGGCAAAAATGCTGGCGATCGCCAAGACGGGCGACCACCAGCGTCAGATTGTGATCGCCTGAAGGCGCCAGGCAATGGACCTGCCCCGCCTACGCTGAGTTCGCTCCAGGGCAGCATGTGATTTAGGTACACATGAAGATAGTGCACGTTCCGCTTGAACACGCGCAACCTACCGTGCAGATATCCCCCGTCATCAGCGACATGGCGGGGAAGCACCCAGCAAGGCCGCTGCAGCATCCGCTACAGCACATGGTATTAGTGCCTGTGGGTGAGCAAGCCATGCCATTGGCCAGGCATGTTTGCGCGCTTACCGCTGTTGGGGCGACGATGGACATGACCATGGGCGCTACGATCGCAACCCCTAGCCCTAACTTCCTTATCGCATTTCGCCTCGACACTCGGGCGCTCCCCGCTGGCGCGGTCACGCGTTCCTCCAGCAGATGCGCTTTACTCAGCCGCTCAACGGCGAGCCAGATGGTTTCTTCATCAACAGCTGTATTGAGGTCTTTCTCGATCAGTCTGGTGATGTCCGCCACTGACCTCCGCCCATCGCAATGCTTCCAGACCATCGCTGCCGTCTGGTTGAGGCAATGAGCCTTGTGTCGTTTCAGGTCATAGACCAGAACCTCATCCGGCATTTCCCTGGTGACCAGATCGGTAGCTCTGGCCTGAGGCAATGAAGCGTCCTTGGTCATATGACCGTTTTCCTTGTTCAACATGGGTTCCTCCTCGTAATGGTATTCTCCTTGTCCCGAAAGTTTTGTGTAAGCTACTGCCGGAGCAAGATCAGGTTATTATTTCGATTAAATCAGAAGTTACCTGCATTCTGCAGGCTCATGCTTGAATTAAGCTCGCTCTCGATGCGAATGCTCAGGCGCGCGGCGCAGACGCCCAGCTTGCGCAGGTAATCGAGCTTGCTTTGAGGCGTCCTCGCGCTGGAGATCAGCACGTCGCGCACTCCGTACCGGCGGATCAGATCGGGCATTTCGCCGGTGTTGAAGATCTGATAGCCATGGATCAATTTGCCGGTTTTGCGCGGGTCATCATCTATGAATCCGACTATCGCGTATTTGGAATCGGAGTTGTTGAGTATCTCGCAGAGCAGAGATTCGCCGCGGTCCCCCGCGCCGTAAATGAGCGCCGGTTTCGCGTTCGGGTTCGACCGTCCGCGGCCCACGATCAACGCCTGCAGCAACCGGAATGACAACCGGCTGGCGCCCACACAGACCGCAAGCAGCAGCGCGAAGAGCACGAACACGGCCGGCGACGGTTGATGCTCGCCGTACATCGCGTAAACGACGCCGGCGTTCACTACCGCGCCGACGAGCGCCGGCTTCGCCATTTCCAGCAGGTCATCAGCCCTCAAGTAGGCCCACACGTCGACCCAAAGCCTGCGGTAGAGACCGCACGCCAGGAAACACAGCATCTGGACACCGATCACCAACGGCAATGTGTTACGGAAGATTTGGAACTGCTCTTCGGGCATCTGCCCGTCGAAACGCAGCACGTAAGCGCCGTAATAGGCCAACACGACCAGCGCCGCGTCGAGCAGAATCTCGAAGGCCCGCCGCTTGTGGGTGAAATCGGCGCCTGCTCGCAAGACCGTCTTCCCGATGGGCTGTTCGCCTTCCTCGTAAACATGCGCCTTGGCGAGATAAAGGCCGATGAACAGGAGCGTCAATGCGAAGGCCGGGATGAGCCAGAACATCACTTCAATCCGCATCCCGCGGATCAGGAGCGCGAGCAGGCCGGCGGCGATCGCCATCGCGTAGAGCAGCAGGACCGCCCGCCGCTCCGAGACGCCGAGCGCCACCAGCCGGTGTGAGGTATGGTCGCGCCCGCCCTGTGAAATAGGGCGTCCCGAAAGCTTGCGCATGACGGTGACCATGAATGTGTCGAATATCGGGATGAGCATGATCAACACCGGCGTTAACAACACCGCGCCCAGGTTGCGCGTGCGGTCGTAATCGCTCAGCAGGGCAATCGCTCCCATTGCGAAGCCCAGGAAGAGTGAGCCGCAATCGCCCATAAAGATCGAAGCCGGGTTGAAATTGAAGATCAGAAAACCGAGCGAGGCGGCGCCCAGAAGCGCTGGCAGCAAAGCCTGCCCGGTTTGTCCGTTGAGCAACAAGGTGATAGTCAGAAAGACGCAGGCGATCACCGAGACGCCGCCGGCCAGCCCATCCATATTGTCGAGCAGGTTGACCGCGTTGGTGATGCCGACCAGCCAGAAGATGGTGATAAAGATGTTCGCCGCCTCGATATTGGTCCAGGGAAGACGCCGCGAGAAATAAACGACCAGCGCGGCGACGATCAATTGCAAGACGAGCTTCGTGTAAGGCTTGATCTGAACAAGGTCGTCAATCAACCCGGCGACAAACAGGAGCGCGCCCGCGGCCATAATCAACCGGACGCCCGGCGCATGCGGCGCAAAGATCAGACAGCCGGCGACGAACGCCAAATAGATGGCGACGCCGCCGAGCAGAGCCGTCGGCCTCCGGCTCCAGCGATCAATTCTGGGCATAGCCACTATCCCAATCGCGCGCGCCGCGGCGCGCACGGTGGGCGTCAACAGTAAACTCAGCAACAATGTACAAACGACCGCAACAATAAATTGCATAAATACCTTCTGCGATTGAAATAAAACGGGAGAGGGGGTATCAGGCTCTGGCCGCTCCCGCCTTCTTCGTACTGGTAGAATCTGAGTGATAGCGAGAGTAGTAATAGTCGTCGTAGCCTTCTCTTTCGAGATCTACGTTGTTGAGGACCACGCCGAAGATTTTGGCCCCGACGTTGGCCAGTTCCTGCCTGGCGCGCCTGATAATGGCTCGTTTGCTGCGCCCGCCCTGAACGACAAGCACGACGCCTTGGACGAGCGTGGCGAGGATGACCGGATCGGTTACGCTCACCAACGGCGGCGAATCAATCAGAATATGGTCATATTCCATGGCCGCGATCCGCAACAACTCCTTCATCCGTTCGGAACTGATCAACTCGGCTGGGTTTGGCGGAAGCGGGCCACAGGCCAACAGTGACAGGTTCGGCGTCTCGGATGGCTGGATCAAACCATGCAGCTTTACGCCTTGTTGCGAGAGGAAGTTGGAAAGCCCGCGCGACGAACCCAGGCCCAGTTTTTTGTGCGCCGTGGGCCGCCGCAGGTCGGCGTCAATAATCAGCACCTTCGCGCCCAGCAGCGCCAGCGAGACCCCGGTGTTGACCGTGGTGGTAGTCTTGCCTTCACCGGATTGGCTGCTGGTGATAAGGATCGTCTTCGGAGGGCTGCCGGCTGTGGACAGCAGCACTGAAGTCCTCAACCCACGGTACGCTTCGGCCAACACGGAGTATTTTTTTTCGCTCGACGACACTAGCGAATACAAGTTGGCTGACTGGTCGCCCTTGACGGCGAGCGCCCGCCGATCGCTCTTTCGGTTGACCGGAAAGAGCCGCGCTCTCTTCCCCGCCATCGCCGGAATTACCGCCAGCGTCGGCAGGTTCAGCAGAAGCCCGATGTCGTCGGAAGTCTTGACTGTATTATCGAGGAATTCGATGACCAGCGCGATGGCCATACCCAGGCACAGACTGAGCAACAGCGCGGTCAGGATCGAGCGCATACGATTCGGGCCGACCGGCGAGGACGGTGTGACCGCCGGGTCAATCACGCGCATGGTGTTATGCTGTTCGGCCACCTGGATGCTGGCCTGGTTGGTTTTATTGAGAAAGTCGGTATAAAGCGCCTTGGCCGTATCCACTTCCTGCCTGAGGATGCTGAAACGGATCGCCGCCTGGTTCTGCTGCACGGCCTCGCTCTTGGAGACCTCGAAGGCCTGCTTGAGCGCCTCTTCATCGCGGATGGCGCGTTCGTAATCGGCTTTGAGCCTCTCTTCGAGCGTAGAGCGGCTGTCGGTCACCTGTTTCTCGATTGCGGCAATCTGTTTTTTGAGGTCAACCACGCGCGGGTTGTCGGGGCCGTAGCGGCCAACGTATTGCGCCGCCTGTGTGTGCAACTCGCCGAGTCTAGATTGAAGCGCGCTCGACTTCGGGTCGGCGAAGGCTTCGGGCAGTTGCGCGACGCGGCCCTGCCTGACCTCTTCGTAAAGCGACTGTTTGAGTAACCGCTCGGTTTCGGCCTTCATCACCTGACCATGGAGTCCCGAAAGTTTCTCGATGGTCAGATTCTCCCTCCCGTCGGTCGAGAATATATTGTGCGAGCTGGTATAGGCGGCCAGTTCGGCCTCGGCCTGCTGCACTTTCGCCTGCAACTCGCGCGTGCGCGCGTTAAGCCAGCCCGAGGTGTCGGCGAACTTCTTGGTCTTGTTGCGGAAGCTGTGCTCGATGAAGACCTCGGCCACAGCGTTGGCGATGGTCGCCGCTATCGCCGGTTCGGTATGTTCGATCGAAATGCCCAGCATCCGCGTGTCTTCGACCGGTGTCGCCACCAGGTGGCCCGCAAGCACATCAACGTAAGGCGCGAGCCGCGCGCTCTCAATGGGCGAACGCGCGATCCGGTTTCCCAATTGCCCGGCTAGCGCTTCGGCGGCTGTCGCGGGATCATCATCTCCGCCAGGTTGGCCAGCCTGGCCAGCCTGATTGGATTTGCCGATCATGGAGCTGATGGTCTTGACCGCCTCCCAGATTGTCTTCCGCTCCATCACGTCAAGAAAGCGTGGGTTCTGATCGAGCCTGAGCGCGACGACCACTTCTTCGAGCAGCGGCCGGCTCTGGAGCAGCCGGATTTTTGTCTTCATCGCCGTCGAAATGTAATAGCCGAAATCGGATTCTTCACTTTCGATCACTACGTCGCCCGAACGGAAGAGAGTGTGGTTCTCCTTATCTATCTCCAACGTCGCCGTCGCTCTGTAGACCGACTTGGCGCGGAAGACCTGGATCGTGACCACGGTGGTGATAATCAGCGAAAGGAAGAAGATCAACCATTTATGCTTGCGGATTCTGCGCCACAACTCCTGCAACTGCGGTTGTATGCTCCCGCCTTCACCCAGAATGTAGTCGCCCGGATAACCCGGATAACCTGGCGCGTAACGCTGCGGTCCGGCGTAAGGCGGATATGGCAAGCGGGCCGATACGTCTTCGTTCGGCGCCGGCGCTTTTTCCATCTGAAATCTATCGTCTGACATAACTTTGATGATGGGGTGAGGAATATTTAGTAACGTAATTAGTAACGCATCGGTAACATGATCGCGTTGGTTGCGAAGGCGCTGATGATCGGACCAGCTACCTTCTTCATCTTGCTGTTCGGGATAAGAATGATGTCGTTGGGCGCCAGAACCATATCCTCCTTCTTGGCGCTCATAACCGCGCCGACGTCCACGGCTATCTCCTGCCGCTTACCAGTATCGGCGTTCTCACGGAAGATGATTCCTTTGCCGGCGGCGGCGGTGAAATTTACGCCTTGCGCGAGCGAGATTGCCTGGCGCAGCGTCGTGCCCTCTTTGAGCGGGAACGACCCGGGCTGCTTCACCTCACCCGCCACGAAGAAGACCTCGGTGGGTGGGATGTTCACGATGTCGCCCGGCTCTAAAAACATATTTTGCTCAAAGCGCCCTTTGAGCAGCCCGTTGATATTGACCTTCAACAGCGTGTACTGCGCGGGCGCATCCTGCGCCCGATCCGAGGCCGGTCCTTTCGCTTGGTCCTTATTCCCATCGTCGCCTGGCGTATCCAGCGTCCTGTCTGGCGCGGCGGCTGGCGGTCTGATTTTGCGGATGATGAAGGCAGTCGAGCTGTGATTCTGCTGCAACCCGCCCGCCAGGGTAATTAACTCAAGCAGGCTTGGACGGCCTTCGATCTGAAATACGCCGGCGCCATGCACCGCGCCCTGAATGAAGAATGCGCGACTGTTGTATTGTTTGACGGTGACAATTACGCGCGGGTCGAAGATGTAGCGCTCGCGCAGACCATTGGCGATGAACCTGGCCAGGTCTTCGGTCGTCTTGTTCTGAGCGTTAATGCGGCCCAGATAATGCATTAGGAACGTGCCGGCGGCGGTGACACGGAAATTACCGGAAAGCTCCGGCGCGTCTTCGACCTCCACTTCGATCACGTCGCCGGAGCCGATCCGGTAATCTTCGTCAGTGGCCACCAGAACGTTGGCGGAGCTTCCTACCGCCGCCTTGTCAACTGAACCATGGGCCGGCTCGCTGGCCGGCGCGCGCGACGAGTTTTCGCGAGGCGCCGCGGCGCGCTTATCGGGTTGTTGCCCATTTTGCCCGGTTGACTGGTAACCGAAGTCGTTCCCGATGCGGCGCGGGGAGCGTAAGCGACCTGAGCCCCGACAAAGGGCACGCTGCGGGAGATTCAGGTCGCTTACGCTCCCCGCGCCGCATCGGGGCTGAGCGGTTACGTTGAGAGAGAGATAGGGCGCCGCCTGCGCTGAAAATGACTGACCGGCTATGACCAGCGCGGCCCCTGCGGTTGCAATCCACTTATTCGCTATAGTTCTCATAGCCACACCACTTCAGGTAAGACTCGCCGCATTGGCTTGCGCCATCGGCTTCTCCAACTCGACGTCGATTACCGCTGTTTCCATCGGGACCTGTGAGACTGCCCCGACGTTGGAAGCGACAGCCGAATGCAGCAAAAACATCAACGCGTTGGAGGGAATTTGCAGATTGAAGTCGAAAAAGCTGTGGACGAGCATTGCGACAATGGCCGCTCCACCGCCCAACGCCACGGAGCCGAGCAAGTGGTCGCGCGCCCGCGCGCCGCGGAAGATCGCGCGGAAGATCAACCACAGAAACCAGAGCGCCAGTAAGGCGCCGATGATCCCGCCATCAGCGAGGATTTGCAGATAGTCGTTGTGCGCTTCCGAAACCTTCTGTGCGCCGTCAGTCACGGTGTATATCGGGTAGGCCGTCTCATACGCTCCCAGGCCTACACCGAAGACCGGGTTGGCGCGGACCATCGCCCAGGTGTCCTGCCAGATCCAGCCGCGGCTCGTGAAGAAGGTCTGCGCCTGCGGGTCGGCGCTCGCCAATTGACCTTGCGTGACGCGATTAATGACCGGCTCCGGCCCCAGCCAGAGCAGCCCAAGCGCAACCATGCCAGCCATCACCGCGATAACAGCCACCGTCCGACAAACTGCAGTTTGTCGCGGCTCCCCGAACTCGCCCATTGCGGGGTCAACGACAAACTGCAGTTTGTTGGATATCGCGCGCCGCGACTCCTCCTGTTTCTTGACCACTCCGCCCATCATGGCGAGGAAGACCATCCCCGCTCCCAGGCTGATTGTTCCTCCTCGAGAGAGAGACAACACGATGGAGAGGCTCATCATCACCGCCGCAAAAACAAAGAAGAGGCGCGCCGGGCCGCGCACACCGCCGGCCAGCGCCATTCCGGCGGGAATGAAGACGAGCAATTCCATATGGCCCGCGAAAAGGTTGTGATTGATGAATGGGCCGAACGGCGAAGTCAGTTCGCCCATCGGGCGCACCCAGTAAAACAAACCGTTCCAGGCGAAATGCTGCACGAGCGCGAAGACCGCCATCGCCAATCCGTAGCTGGTCAGGAACCAAGCGAGCGCCTTCAATCGCTTGCGGTCCGTAAAAAAGTTGGCGGCGATCACGAAAGCCGCCAGCCACAATCCAAGCAGCAACGCCACCTTTCGTGTCGCCTCTACATCCAGCGACAGCGCTCTGCGCTCGCCGGCAGGGCTGGTTAGGGCGATGCTTTGCGCAAGGCCAAGCGCAAGCAGGGCAATCAGGGGCAATGCTGTCGTTGGCGCCTGAAAGGAGAACTGCCGGTCAATGATCATCTTGATGGCCCACAATGCGATTAGCGCGATGATCAGCCACGAGCACACCGCCACAGACCAAGGTTCCACCGCGCCGTGCGCGAGGGCGGCAAAAATCAGTGTGACGACAAGGCTGGCCGCAATGACTCGATCCAATATCTGGCTAATCTGGCTGGGGCGCTTGCTCATTTTCTTCCGTCTCCCAACTCGCTCAGGCTGAAGTCGTCGAACCAGATTACGCCGCTTGTCGGCTCGTCATAGCTGAACCTGGGCTGTCGCCGGATGCGTACCTCAAGCATTTTGGCGTCCGTCTTGACGTCAGACGGGGCCACGAAATCAACCGATAGAGACCGCCATTCGCTCGTCCCGGCGTTGATGGGAGGGGTCGTCGCGATCATCGAGTACGAGGCGCTATTCACAACCACTAACCGCAGTCCTTCAGGAATGGCAGGAGTGGCGCCAGCAACGGCAGCGGATGTGGCGACGGAGGCGCCGGGAGAAATCAGATCCCTGGTCTTGACGAAACATTCCAGACGATAACGCGCGCCCGGGCGAACCAGGACTGATTGTTTGAACTCTCCGTCCAGCGTCGTTGTATCAATCCCCGCGAAATCCATTCTCAGAGAGCGTGAACCGCCGCGGCCGCTGCCGGGATCAATCGCGACGGCGGCGTACTTGCTGCTGGTGAGCTGCCAATCGAACCCGGATGGAACGCGGGCAGGGTTTTCTTCGAATCCTCTATTCCAAATCAGAGGCAAGGCGCCGTCGAGTTTCTCCTTAGCCAATTCCGCCCACAGCCTGCGCGACTGTTCGGCCTTGCCAGCCGAGATCAAGGCGTTGAGGAAGTTGGCAGTCTCGGTGGATCGTAACCGCGCCTGCCGGTCAATCCGGCTGAAGACCTGCGCAGCCTCTTCGAGGCGCTCCCGCCCGAGCAGAAACGGGGCCAGCCTCAGTCTCGTCTCAGGCTTGGCGCCCGCGACAACGTCAACCGCTTCGAACCTTCCACCGGAAACATCCCACACCAGATTGAACGTGGACAGCAACCGTGTGGGATTGGCCGTGACCGCCGCCCGGAAATGGTCGAGCGACGCGCCAAGCTTGTTCTCCCTGACGAGTAGGTTCGCAAGCCGCCAATGAACCTCGGCGTTGTTCGGCGCAAGCCTGATCGCCTCGCGCAGCGACTCTTCGGCGGCGGCGCGGTCTCCTCCTAGTTCCTGGGCCGCAGCCAGAATCAGCCGCAGATCGTATCGCCAGGGCGACAGAGCGACTGCGCGCGCGGCCAACAACCCCGCGCGCGCCGAAGTCCCCTCGTGATCAGCCGCCTCCGTCATTTCGGATTCGGCCAGCAGCGATTGCAAGACCGAGGAGTCGGGATAATAAGCGGCCGCCGCTTGCAACTCGGACTTTGTAACCGTGGTTCGAGGATCGTTGAACACGCCGATGACGAACTGCGCGGTGACAAGCCGGCCAAGCGCTACGCATAAAGCCGCTACAAACAGCGCGAACATCACTTGGGCGAGTGGAGAGGTAACGTTGAATCTAATCATTAAAATCTCTGCCTGACTGCTTACTGACAGGGGGTTCCCCACGCGACTTGTACGTTGCGCTTGCCGCAGGTGCTTGTCTCAATAACGATCTGTGAGTTCTGCGGCAGTTGGCCGGCGTTATTGGGGCAGAAACGGGCGCTGATCTGGAATGGATAGGAACCGCCCGGCGGAATCTGCACTTGTTGTGGAAAAGTCGGTGAGATTCTGAAACAGGCGCTGCTAAAGAAGGGCCTGACCGAAACGAGTGAAGTAGCGTTGACGTTATTAAGTTTGACGGCGAACGTCGTCAAACACTTCGGCCTGGCAAAAATCAGGTCCGGCTTAACGCTGCAGTTGGCGCAGTTCTCGTTGAACTCTCCGCAGGTGGTTTGCTGCTGCTGCGCAACACTGAGCCGCATGTAATCGGGGCTGCTTGCCTGCCTGATGGTTCTGTCAAGAGTTCTGCCGCCATCGCGACCATCAAGGGATACTACCTGGGAATGATTGAGAGTAATTCCCTCGACAGCCCCCCTAACAACGGTCGTGAGCAAAGAGGTCAGAACGGAAGCTCCCATGGTGGAACGGGACGCTATACCGTTTTCGCTCGCGGCGATTTGGCGGCGAGTGATGACCGAGGATGCGCTCATCGATGGGTTCCCAGGAAGACGGCTAAACTCCAACTCCTCTCCGGCGACCACGACCTCTCTCTTATTGCCCGAAAGGACGCTCGCCCCTGAGGACTCCACACGAGTATTTCCGGAGGTGACATCAATTGTCAGCAGTGACGACTGTGAGCCGTCAGCTATAACGGCGCCATCGGCCGTCAGGTGTGAAATCCTGACCCCCTTGGGAGCGCTGATCACCATCCATCCGGAGAGTAATTCCCCTCCTACAACCCCTTCGGAGAAAGTCAAAACCGCCTCAGTGTCCGGGCCTAAAGTCACGCGTCCGAGCTTGCTCAAGTTGACCGTCACCCGGCCGCCAAGGCTGGTCTTAATACGGCTTCCGCTCAGGACGGTCAGCCCTGCGCTGGCTGGCGCGTCGTCCAGAGTAACCTCTTTGGCGACCAATAACTCTCCCGAAACATTTGAAGCGGGATCCGCTATCGCTGTTATGGTAAAGAAGAAGCTACTGACAAACAGCGCAAGGATCAAAGCCCGCTGAGGGCTTATAACTGGTTTGACGTTCATAATACGATTTCTCCTGTTCACGAAACACTTAACTGCAACCTGATATACCTGGGAGCTTATGTTTGGGAGTTTGTAACTGCATACCGGACTTCTCCCGGACTCTCTGGAACCATAAAGGAAACCTCGTGTCGAGGCAGCATCCTGATTGTCTGAGTATCAATTGATTATGAGGAGGCGTGATTTCACTGCATTGAACTGCGGGCAGGTCACCCAGCGGACAGGTGGACACACATCCACCGCACGTCCGTAAGTAGGCAAGGACAAACGATCAGGAACAAAGCTGAAATTATCACTGCGTCACATTGCAGTGGTATCGGAGATCCGGCTGGCCTATGCCATAAGGCATTTTCTGTTATGGTTCATCGCTTCCTAATTCCCTTTTCGTCCGCGGGGCTGAACCAGTGTAATGAAGGAGGATATCACCTCTCATAGGTGAGTTAACTGGCTGCTTCTCAATCTGAATAATTTTGCGATCCCAAGACAAGTAATTGCTTCATAGCTATTACTTCCATCTTCGCAAATCCTGACGTTATATGAGGACGTGAGGAACACATTCGCCCATAACAAAACTATTACTGACAAACACCGGCATATAAATCATTGATCTACATTA
>Ga0187894_10003017_pt1 | contig 19324 bp, 14 predicted proteins | sample GBC1701081metaG_FD_136650 | JGI IMG/M metagenome (GOLD analysis project Ga0187894, IMG submission 136650) | White microbial mat communities from a lava cave in the Kipuka Kanohina Cave System on the Island of Hawaii, USA - GBC170108-1 metaG ...
CCTTCACCCGCACCTACAGCTTGGTCGCGGGCGGCGGCGTGAACGCGATCCAGATCGAGACCGCCTTCACCAACAACGGCTCCGATCTCACGGTGAGCTACTTCGACACCTTCGACCCTGATCAGGGTGAGCCGCTCGGCTTGGGATTCGACACCTACAACGACGTCTTTCCACTTGCGGGCACGAACGCGGCCCAGGCGTTCGCGAGCAACGATCTCACCGTCGTCATGGGATCGCCGGATCCAGGAGCAACCGTGGCCTCGGGCGGCCCGTTCGTGATCAACAGCGGCGCGGCGCTCAACGCGTTCTTCGCCTCGCCCGTGGACGGCAACGGCACCCTGGCCGACCTTGGCATGCACGTCGGCTTCCGCTTTTTCCTGGCGGCGGGCGAGTCGCGCACGGTCTCCTACGTTCAGGCGTACGGCGCAACCCACGCCGCCGCGCAGAGCGCCTTCAATGCCGGTATCTGCGCCCCGGGTGCGCCCGACAGCGACGGCGACGGGCGATGCGACGCGGCAGACAACTGCCCCATGACGCCAAATCCCTCCCAGGAAGATGCCGACCACAACGGCCTCGGCGATGCGTGCAACGACGCCGAGGATGCCGACGGCGACGAGTGGGCCAATCTGCTCGACAACTGTCCCGCGGTGGCCAACCCGGGACAGTCGGACGCGGACGGCGACGGCTTGGGCGACGCCTGCGACAATTGCCCGAGCGCCTTCAATCCGAATCAGAGCGATCTCGACGGCGACCTCGCCGGCGATGTCTGCGACGACGACGACGACAACGACGGCGCGCTCGACACTGCGGACAACTGTCCCCGCGATGCCAACTCCTTGCAAGAGGACGGCGACGGCGACGGCTCGGGCGACGTCTGCGACAATTGCCCCGCCATCTTCAATCCGGAGAGCCAGCCCGACACCGCCGACATCCTGAGCAACCTCGACACGGACAGTGCCGCCGTCGCAGCGCTCGTGCCGACCCGTTTCGACTTCATCGACGGCGCCACAGGACAGTTCATCGTCGACGGCGGCGACGACATGTACGACGGCGGCAACGAGCTCAACACCGATCTCGGCGCGAGCATCCCCTACACCAACGGTGTCATCACCGCTTCGGATGCGCACTTCGGCCCGGGTAGCCACTACTTCACCGCCAAGTACACCGGGCTCTTCGCCATGGTGGCGACCGATGTATCGATCTCCAGCTTCAGCATCACCGGCAACAACGGCGCCGACGGCGGCGGAAACGCCGACGGCAGCGTGCTTTCGGCGACGGTCGCGGGACAGCAGTACACGCTCTTCGTGAAGCGCGTGTTCAACGCCGGCGATCCCTCGATCAACCACATCGTCATCGTGCCGGGAGATGGAACCGGAGTGACGCACACCTTCTCGCCGAATACCGACGACGATCTGCACGAGATCCACGGCCTGGGCGGGATCGGGCAGATCTACTATCTCCTCGTCGCCAGACAGGTCGGCGCTCATCTCGACGATGCCGATGTGATCGCCATCGCCTCGCGCTTCCTGCAGAGCGTTCCGCCGCTCGGGCAGCAGGACTCGGATGGCGACGGCATCGGCGATCCGTGCGACGAGTGTCCGACCTTCGCCCCCGATTCCTGCGACGACGGCCTTTTCTGTAACGGCGCCGATGTCTGCAGCGGCGGAGTCTGCACGCATGCGGGCGACCCGTGCGCCGGCGGCATCGAGTGCAACGACGCGTGCAACGAGGCGACCGACAATTGTCTCGCCGCGGGCGGCACGACCTGCAGCGCCGACCCGCTTCCCTGTACCGATGACATCTGCGACGGCGCCGGTTCTTGCACGCATCCCAATAACTTGGCGCCGTGCGACGACGGTGTTTTCTGCAACGGCGCCGACACCTGCTCCGGCGGTGGCTGCGCGATCCATGCGGGGGATCCGTGTGTGGGAGGAGGGGAGTGCAACACGACGTGCAACGAGATGGGCGGGAACTGCCACGCCGCGGCGGCGACGGCGTGCGGCGACGAGGGCAACCCGTGCACGGTCGACGCCTGCGACGGCGCCGGCGCGTGCGCCCACACGCCCGGCAACGCCGGCACCACCTGCCGCCCGGTGGGCGGCGACTGCGACGTCGAAGAACAGTGCGACGGCGTGAGCTCGGCCTGTCCGTCCGATGGCTTCAAGTCGGCATTGGTGGAGTGCCGCGCCAGCGGCGGAGTCTGCGACGTGGCGGAGAATTGCACCGGCACCTCGGCCACGTGCCCGGCGAATGCCTTCAAGCCCTCGAGCTTCGAGTGCCGACCCGCCGCCGGGACGTGTGACCTCGCCGAGAACTGCAGCGGCAATGCCGCGGCCTGCCCGACGGATCAGGAGAAGCCGGACGGCGACGGCGACGGCCAGTGCGACGAGATCGACCCGTGCACCAACATCAACCTGGTCGACATCACGCGGGCGAAGATCGTGGTGCGCAAGCTGACGACACCGCCGGGCGACGATCGGCTGAAGTTCGTCGGCCGCATGATCCTGCCGCAGCCGTTCGTGCCGGCACTCGATCCGCTCACCAAGGGCGTGCGGGTGGTGATCGCGGACACGCTCGGTACGCCGGTGGCGGACGTGACGATTCCGGGAGGCGCCTACGACACGGGCACGCGGATCGGGTGGAAGGCGGGCTCGAAGAAGTGGACGTATCTCAACCGCAACGGCCTGCAGGGGATCGTGAAGGTGGCGGTGAAGGACGCGAGCAGCAAGACGCCGGGTCTGGTGAAGTTCTCGGTGGTGGGCAAGCAGGGAACGTTCCCGGTGGTGAACACGCCGCTGGTGGGGACGTTCGTGCTCGACTCGCCGACGGCGCAGAGCGGCCAGTGCGGCGAGGCGACCTTCCCAGGCCCGGCGCCGGCCAACCCCTCCTGCCGCTTCAAGGCGTCGGGCGACAAGCTCCTCTGCAAATGAGACTCGCCGTCCGGCCGAGGGAGGGCGGACTCGCCACGGAGTGGCACCGGTCCGTCCCTCTCTCCGCAGCGCAATCGAGTGGGTGTGCCGCCGATCTCCTGGAGACGCCGATGAGCAAGATGACCGAACTGATCGAAGGATTCATCGAGGCCGAGAGCCGACTGATGGTCCATTTGCCCGGCGAAGGCTACGTGCGGTCTCGCATCGAGTCGATGATCGACGATGTTGTCACCGTTGCCCCGGAAGGCAGGCCAAAGGTCGTGATCCACTTCACCCGACTCGCGGTGCGGCTATGACGAGTCGACCAAAGCGCCGTCGTGGGCTGTCTCGCCGGCAAGCGGTTCTGCTCGTGCCGCGAGACTTCCGGAGCGGGCCTGAGACCTACGTCTGCCGCTGCGCCAGCGGCTGCCGCGGTCGCAGTGAAGCGATCTCGCACCGGCGAAATGGCGCGCGCCGGCGGGTCACGCGCCGCCGGCGCGCCGGCGGTGATCGGCGCGCAGGCGGATCGAACGCCCCCGCCGCTCGCGCGCCTTGCGCAATTGACGGACGCCGTGGCCGGCAGCGCGCGCTCCGTCCTCGTCGCCTTGCGACGCCGAGGGCGTTCTCGCCTCGCGCGCTGCCAGCTCCAGCAGCCGCCCACGCAGACCTTCGGGGTTCAGGCCGAGCACCAGACAGACGTTCTCGAAGGAGAACACGCCGGTGCGCGAGTGGAGCCACGCGCGTGCTTCGAGTGCGATGCGCGGTCGCTCCGCCTTCGTCGTGCCGGCGGCCTCGCCGATCAGACAGAGCACCGCATCCTGCAACACGGCGCGCATGAGCGCGCGCTCGGGCTCGCAGCACCGTCCGCCCGGCTGGCGCCCGAGCAGCGCGTCGACCTGCTCGGGCGTGACCATGCAGAACTCGGTGTTGAAGTCGTCTGCATCCCTTTCGTTCAGACTTCTCAGGATCGGGTTCAAGCTCATCCACTTTTCCTCATGAACGGCGGTGATTCGTTGCTCCCGCCGGACGAGGTGAGCAGCCGGTGTGCCACGCGTCGCACCGGCGATCGCCGCCGCGGTGTCGCCCGCCGGGCGAGTCGGAACGACCCGCACACAGCCGTGACCCGCCGGCTCGATTCGACACGCGAGCCAAAACGACACACGCCCCGACGGCGGGGCATCGCTGGCGCGGCTCGGCTGGGGCATGGCACAATCCGCGCTCGAATCGCGCCGTGTACTGGAGATCATGCGACTCTCGCGCAAGCTGACCCTCGCCCTCGTCCTCGGCATCGTCGCGGTCATGGCGACGTATGCCTGGGTGCAGCTGCGGCACGAGGTGCTGCTGTCGGACGCCGACCTGCACCGCGGCAAGCGCATCGGCCTGGGGTTCCTGGGCATGGTCGAGGCGGCGTGGAAACAGGAGGGGCCGCGGCGCGCCGAAGAGCTCGTGGAGCAGGCGAACCGGCGCTCGCCTGGACTGGAGATCCGCCTCATTCCGTTCGGGGGTGCGGGCGACCTCGCCCAGCGCGGGCTGACGCCGGAGCAGGGGCGTGAGCTCGAAGCCGGCCACCTCGTCACCTTCGTGCGCGAGGAAGCCGACGGCAGCGAGTGGCAGCACGCGTTCGCCGCGATCGACGTCGACGGGCACCATCCCGCCCTGGTGGAAGTATTCGAGACGCGGGCGCCGCAGCAGTCCTACATTCGCACCAGCCACACCTCGATGGCGCTGGCGACGGCCGTCATCATTCTCATCTGCGGCCTCATCATCACCGCGTTGCAGCACTGGCTCGTCGGGCGGCCGATCCAGCTGCTGCGCGACAAGGCGCGGCGCGCCGGCGCCGGCGACTTCTCCGGGCCGCTGCACCTGCCGCAGCGCGACGAGATGGGCGAGCTCGCGGCCGAGATCAATGCGATGTGTGACGAGATCGCACGCTCGCACCGGCGCCTGACCGAGGAGAGCGAGGCACGCCTCGCCGCGCTCGACCAGTTGCGGCACGCCGAGAGGCTTGCGACCGTCGGCCGCCTCGCCGCCGGTGTTGCGCACGAGCTCGGCACGCCGCTGAACGTCATCTCGGCGCGAGCGGAAATGCTCGAAGGGCGCGAGATGCCGCGCCCCGAGGTCGAGAAGAACGCCGCCATCATCGGCGGGCAGGCCGAGCGAATGAGCGCGATCATCCAACAACTGCTCGACTTCTCGCGGCGGCGCTCGGGAACGCCGGGGCTGACGAACATCGCCGTTCTCGTCGCGCGTGCCCTCGATCTCCTCTCTTCCGCCGCCGAGCGCGCCAAGGTGTGCGTCGAGTGCGCGACCGTCGACCGTCCGATGTTCGCTCACGTCGATCCGAACCAGATGCTGCAGGCGCTCACGAACGTGATTCTCAACGCCATTCAAGCGATGCCGCAGGGCGGTGCGTTACGCGTCGCGATCGCGGCGCGCTCGGTGACGCCGCCGGCGGACGTCGGCACCGCGGCCGGCGACCACCTGTGCATCACCGTCGAGGACGAGGGTGTCGGAATCGCGCCGGAGCGCCTGTCACACATCTTCGAGCCGTTCTTCACCACCAAGGCGACCGGCGAGGGCACCGGCCTCGGCTTGGCGGTGGCGCACGGCATCGTCGCCGAGCACGGCGGCTGGATCGCGGTCGAGAGCGAGGTGGGCAAGGGCAGCCGATTCTTCATCTATCTGCCGCTGTCGAACGAGGCCGCGCGCGCCGAGGTGGCATGAGCAAGGGACGCATCCTCGTCGTCGACGACGAGCGCGCTCTCTGCGAGGTGCTCGAAGAGGGCCTCGGCGGGCATGGCTTCGAGGTGCGCTGGACGACGGCGCCGGCCGAAGCGCTGGAGCTGTTGGAGAACGGCGACTTCGACGTCGTCCTCACCGACCTCAACATGCGCGAGATGAACGGCATCGAGCTGTGCGAGCGCGTGGTGGCCAATCGGGCCGATGTGCCCGTCGTCGTCCTCACCGCGTTCGGCAGTCTGGAGACCGCGATCGCCGCGATCCGCGCCGGCGCCTACGACTTCATCACCAAGCCGGTGAAGATGGACGCGGTTGCGCTCGCCCTGGATCGCGCCGTGCAACACCGCTCGCTGCGGCGGGAGGTGAAGCGGCTGCGCCTGCTGGTGGCGCACGAAGACCGCTTCGACGAGCTGCGCGGCAACAGCACGGCAATGCGGGCAGTGCACGCGCTGCTGGCGCGCATCGCCGATTCCGACGCCGGCGTGCTGATCACCGGCGAGAGTGGCACCGGGAAGGAGGTCGTCGCGCGCGCCCTGCACCGCCAGAGCCGGCGTGCCCGCGGTCCGCTGATCGCGGTCAACTGCGCCGCGATGCCGGCGAACCTGCTCGAGAGCGAGCTCTTCGGCCACGTGCGCGGCGCCTTCACGGATGCGCGCAGCGACCGGCGCGGCCTCTTCCTGGAGGCGGACGGCGGCACGTTGCTGCTCGATGAGATCGGCGATCTGCCGCCCGACCTGCAGCCGAAGCTGTTACGGGCCCTGCAGGAGCGCGCGGTGCGACCGGTCGGCGGCGATCGCGAGGTTTCGGTGGACGTCCGCGTGATCGCCGCCACCAACCGCGACCTCGAGACGGCGATGGAGGACGGACGCTTCCGCGAGGACCTCTACTTCCGCATCAACATCATCCACGTGGCGCTGCCCCCGCTGCGCGCGCGCGGCAGCGACGTGCTCCTCCTGGCGCAGCATTTCCTCGCCGACTTCGCCGAGCGCTCCGGCAAACGCGTCGTCGGCCTCTCGGCCGCGGCGGCGGAGCGGCTCCTCGCGTACACGTGGCCCGGGAACGTGCGCGAGCTGCAGAATTGCATCGAGCGCGCGGTGGCGTTGGCGCGCTTCGAGGAGATCACCGTCGACGATCTGCCCGAGAAGATCCGCGTCTATCGCGCTTCACATGTCCTCGTCGCCGCCGACGATCCGTCCGAGCTCGTGCCGCTGGAAGAGGTCGAGCGGCGCTACATCCTGCGGGTGATGGAGAGTGTCGGCGGAAATAAGACGCTCACCGCACAGGTGCTCGGCATCGGCCGCAAGACCCTCTACCGCAAGCTGGAGCAATACGGCGCCGCGAGCGGCTCCGATCCGGAAAGCGAATAGCGCCGGCCGGCTCAGGCGACGTAGTGGAACACGCGCGCCATGCCCGCCTCGAGGTGGTAGAGGTTGTGGCAGTGGAAGAACCAGTTGCCCGGGTTGTCGGCGGTGAACTCGACGGTGACGGTTTGGCTCGGCGCGACGTTGACGGTGTGCTTGAGCGGGCAAAGCTCGTTGGCGCCCTGGAGGACGCGGAAGAAGTGGCCGTGCAGGTGCATCGGATGCCACATCATCGTGGTGTTGCGCATCTCGAGGCGCACGCGCTCGCCGAGGCGGATCGGCAGCGGGTCGGCCTTCGGGTAGGCCTGCCCGTTGATCGTCCACACGTAGCGCGCCATGTCGCCCCCGAGCACCAGTCGATGGGTACGGTCCGGGCCTTCCGGAAGCGTCGTCGGCGCCGTCGCGCTCAAAGCCGCGTACGTGAGCTCGCGCCCGTCGAAGCGCGGCATCTCGAGATTCACCTTGGGCGCGACATCGGGTGTGTGCAGTACGCCGAGCGCCTGCCCTGAACCGTCCTGCGCCACAGCGTGCAAGGTGTAGCTGCCGCCGGCCTTGAGGGCGACGACGACGTCGTAGCACTCGGCCATGCCCATCAGGAGATGATCGACCTCGACCGGTTGCACCGCGAGGCCGTCGGCGTGCGTCACCTGCAGCGGATGGCCGTCGAGTCGGATGCGGAAATACGTCGAGGCACCGGCATTGATCAGGCGCAGGCGGATGCGTTCGCCGGCATTGGCGCTCAAGGTCCAGGGGTCGGCCATGCTACGACCGTTCATCAGGAAGGCGTCGTACTTGATGTCGGAGAGATCGGCGCCACCGCCGCCACTCATCTTCATCCCGCCCGGCATCGAGCCGCCCATCTTCATGCCCTTCATCGGCGGCGCTTCCTTCTTCGCCGGCCCGCCGCGGAGCTTGTCGTAGACGGCCTTCGGGCTGGCGTGCATCCAGTCGCTGATCATGACGACCGCGTCGCGCTCTGTCTTCGGCGCGTCGGCCTCCTCGATCACGAACGGGCCGCCGAGACCGACCTGCTCCTGGAAGCCCCAGTGCGAGTGATACCAGTAGGTGCCGCTCTGTCGGATCGGAAATTCGTAGACGAAGACGCCCTTCGGCGCGATCGGGAAGTTGGAGATCTCGGGAACACCGTCCATCGCCGCGGGCAGCAGCAGCCCGTGCCAGTGGATCGAGGTCGGCTCGTCTTCGAGGAGATTCTCGACCCGCACCTGGAGCAGATCACCCTGGCGCACGCGAATCTCCGGACCGGGGAAGACGCCGTTGGCGGTGACGCCCTTGACCGCTTGCTTGCCGTCGGGATCGAGCGCTGTCGCACCGATGCGCAGCACGTACTGCGGTAGCGGCGGGCGCGGCACGTAGCCGGCCGCCGCCGCGGCATGAGCCAAGCCCCGGCGGCCGATGTCGAAACTCAAACCGGCGGCGGCGACTGCACCGCGGCGCAGAAGCGTGCGGCGGGAAATTCCGTGGCGGCGGGTCGTCATCGCGGTCGATCTCCGGTTGGATGAGCGAGGGTGTCTCGAGATGCCGTCATGCCGGCTTCTGGCGCGGCTCGACGGCGAAAGCAAGGTGGATGAGGACAACTACTTAAGGGAAAATCCCCGGTTGTCGATGCCGGTCGGGCTCGGTAAGGAAACCGCACGTCGCCGGCATCGGAATGATGGGCGACGCGTCCGGACGGTCATCGAAGGGAAGTCGCAGCAGCATGATGCTCCAGTTGGTCCGCAACCGCTTCACCCAAGTGAGCACGATCGGCGAGCTCTCCGTCGATGGAGAGTTCGAGTGCTTCACGCTGGAAGACGTGGTGCGTGCGGTGAGAATCCCGAACCAGACCGCGATCCCGGCGGGAACCTACCCGGTCGCCATCAAACGGTCGGCGCGCTTCGGCCGATTGATGCCGTTGGTGGAAACCGTGCCGAACTACGACGAGGTGCACATCCACGGCGGCAACAAGCTCGCCGACATGGACGGCTACATCCTGGTCGGCAACACCAAGGGACCCGACGTCGTCGGCCAGAGCCGCCTCGCCTTCGACGCGCTGTTCGCCAAGATCGAGGCCGCTCTCCGCGCCGGCGACGTGTTCATCGAGATCACCGAGCAGCGCTGAATGGCGGCTCTCATGACACATGATGATGGGCAGCGCCCGCCCGTCACTCCGAGAAGTAATCGATCAGGATCTTGCTCGTGCCTTCGGGATCCTCTTGCAGGATCCAGTGCGTGCCTTCGGGGAGCTCGATCAGGCGACCGTCGTCGAGATACTTGATGCTGGCGCGCGAGAGGTCGCCGGCGATGAAGGCATCGTGCGGCGCGACCACGAGCAGGGTGGGCACGGAGACGCGCACGGCGTCGGGCCACGGGTAGCGAAAAGCGGCGCGATACCAGTTGATCATCGTCGACATCGCGCCGTCGTTGTCCCAGGCGGAGCGATAGAGATCCATCTTCTCGTCCGGGAAGGCGCCGGGGCGCGACGTGTTCCGCAGCGCGTTCGAGAGCAGGCGCCAGTTCGCCAGGCGCCCGACCCACTGCGGCAGCCACGGGATCTGGAAGAAGGTGCGGAACCAGTCGACCTTGTCCTCCTTCGTGGTCGCGTCGCGCGACGCCTGCGGATGCGGCGTGTCGAAGATCACGAGCTTGCGCACGCGGCCGGGGTGGTGCATCGCGAGCTGCCACGCCACGCCGCCGCCCCAGTCGTGGGCGGCGACGAAGGCCTTGTCGTATCCCAGCGTCTCGATCAAGCCGGCGACGTCACTCGCCAGTTTGTCGATGCGGTAGTCGCTCACCTCGGGTGGCTTGTCGGAGAGATTGTAGCCGCGCTGGTCGGGAACGATGACGCGAAACCCGGCCTGCTCCAGCTTCCCCATCTGGCGATACCAGGCGTACCAGAACTCGGGGAAGCCGTGCAGCAGCACCACCGGAGGACCGTCGGGTGGACCCGCGAACACCACGTTCAGCGAGACCGCGCCGAGGTTCACGCGGCGCGACTCCAGTTTCATCCCGAGCTGTTGCTCCGCCGCGGCCACGGCGTCGCGCTTCGGCTGATTCCCGGAGAAGGAGCCGAGCAGGATCAACAGCAGTACGGCGACGGCAGCGACGGCGAGCCGGCGGAGTGTGCGCACGCAGCGCCGCTAGCACGCATGGAGGCGGAAGAAAAAGGGCGCGCCGCCGCCTCGGTAGCCTGCGCCAAGATCGCGGCCCGCTCTTTTCAGGTTGAGTATGCGGAAGACATCAGCCTAGAAGGCAGGCGACCGAATGTACCCCGAAGTAGAGGAGTCGACATGAGCGTTCCGCCCCCGCTCACCGCGGCGCGTTTTCTGGCCTACGGCGCGCCGATTCTCGGCCTCGCCTTCATGCTGTTCTTCGTCCAGTTCTACTTCCTCAAGTTCGCCACCGACATCCTGCTGTTGCCGCCGGCGTGGGTGGGGGCGCTGTTCGCGCTGGCGAAAGTGTGGGACGCGGCGAGCAATCCCCTGGTCGGCAGCTGGAGCGACCGCACCAAGTCGCGTTGGGGCCGGCGGCGTCCGTTCCTGTTCGGAGCTCTGCCGCTTCTCGTCGCCGGCTACGTGATGCTGTGGCGACCGCCGCATGCGCTGGGGCAGGTGGGCCTGTTTATATGGGTCGGGGTCGCGCTGTTCATCTTCTTCTCCGCCTTCGCGCTCTACGCCATTCCGCACGCGGCCCTCGGCGCCGAGATGAGCCCCGACTCGCACGAGCGCACGCGCCTCTTCGGGGGCAAGCAGATCAGCTTCACGCTCGGCATCCTCGTCGCGTTCGCGGCCATTCAGGCGGCGATGAATGCCGAGGTGCCGCGCACCGCGGCCGGCAACATGGCGCTGCCTTCGGCTCTCGGCGCGATCGTGCTTCTCGCGATCACGCCGCTGGTGATCGCTGACTTGAAGGGCGGTGCGAGCGGCGGGCAAGGTCTGCGCGGCGGCATGCGCGACGTGCTCGCCAATCGGCCGGCGCGCCGGTTGCTCTTCGTCTGGTTCGTCGAGAGCCTCGGCGTCGGCGCCGTCGGCACCATGGCGCCGTACATCGCCGAGTATCTGCTCGAGCGACCGGACATCGTCGGCACGTTGCCCGCTGCCTACGTCGTCGCGGGCGTGGCGTCGATTCCGCTGTGGGTGCGCGTGTCGCGCCGCTACGGGCCGCGCGACACCTGGCTCGGCACGATGCTGCTGGCGTCTGCCGCCTTCGGCGGCATGATGTTCGTCGGCTCCGGTGATCTGCCTCTCGCGTTCGTGCTCCTCATCGCCGCCGGCATCGCCATGGGCTGCGGCAGCGTGCTCTCGGCGTCGCTGATGGCCGACCTGATCGACCTCGACGAGAAGAACACCGGCGAGCGCAAGGAAGGCGTCTACTCCGCCTCGATGATGTTCGCGCTCAAGATCGGCGCCTCGCTCGCCACCGCGGCGACCGGCGTCGTCCTCGGCATCGCCGGGTTCGTGCCGAACACGGCGCAGACACCGGAGAGCCTGCTCGGCATGCGCATTCTCTTCGGCGGCTTTCCCTGCGCCGGCTTTCTCATCGGCGCGATTCTCTTCCGCGGCTTCCCGCTCGGCCTGCGCCCGAAGGTCGCGGAGGTGAGCGGCGTCACCGTCGAGGAGCGACCGGCGACCTGACGACCTCCGTTCATTCGACACGATCGTTCTTGGGATACAGAGCGCCGCACAGGTTGCCGGAAAAGGTTCCGGCGCGACGCGAGCGTCAGATCCGGCGCAGACGCCGCGCGACTTCGAGCGCGAGGATCGCGAAGAGCATCGCGACCCACCCCCATGTCGACACGGCCGGCGACACAGTGGGCTGCACCACCTGCGTCTGCGAACAGGAGAAGGGAAACGTCAACTCTTCGATTCCCTCGTCGCAGGACGTACAGGTCTGGCCCATCGGGCAGGCGGGCGTATCTGGATTGCATCCGACACCTGCGGCCCCCGTGGTGTCGTCGACGCACACGCCCGAGAGGCAGTTGTTGATCGACCCGCCCGGGCAATCCAGGACTGAGGCACAGGCCTTACCGGCGTTGGTGCCGTCGGCGCACACGCGTCCGACCACCGCCTGGCCGAACAGAATGTTGAAGAACAACCCCGCCGTCGTCGGCGCTGGCAGGTCGATCGTCGCCGTCGCCATGTCGCCGCCCGGGAGACTGGCCAGCGTGCAATCATAGCTGCCGCCCATCCCCGGCACGCACGTGAGGGCCTGCGTGGCGAAAGTGGAACCGGCGGTCGTGCTAGCCGGGCCCCGCTCGCAGCGGATTTGCGACCCGTCGCGCTCGCAGGTGAAAAAGACGCCCGCAGACGAGCTCACCGTGGCCGAGCCGCTGGTATCGGGTCCGGTGCGCAAGCTCTCCATCTCACAGATGATGGTCAACTCTTCGAGACGACAGACGACGCCGTCGGGCAACACCAGCTCGCCGCCGGTGCAGGTCCCGAAGATCAGCGCCTGGATGAACGCCACGATCATGTCGTCGCCTTGCACGACGATGTCCTCGGCGGGCACGAACGGCGTCAGCTCGGCGTCGATTGCGAGGGCGGGACACTTCGAGGGGTTGGTGAGCTTGATGTTGTGGTGGACCGTGCCTCCGGGAGCCACGAACTTGGGGGTGCTCGTGAGCTTCACGACGAGCCCGCAGCCGCTGCCGAAGCAGAGACAGGCGGCGATCGTCACCAAGCGCGCTAATCTCATCATCACACGACCCTCCCTCACGGCCGGTCTTGCCGCCGGGTGCATCTACTCTCATCGGAGGCTCCGGTAAACCCAAAGGAGGGTAGGTCGGGGTCGTCGCGAGGCCTGATGCAACGGATAGGGCGGCGCAAAAATCCGCCATCTGGTGGATGTTCTGCCGCAACGCAGGGACTACTGTAGTGGGGTGGAGAGCATCCTTCCTCTCGGCCTGGTCACGTTTCTTCTGACCGACGTCGAGGCGTCGACGCGGATCTGGCGCGACTCGCCGCAGGCCGCGGCCGTGATGGCGCGCCAATCCGAGTTGATCGCGGCCGCGATCGCGCGCCATGGGGGTTTGCGGCCCGCCGATCAGGGCGAGGGTGACTCGTTGCTTGCTGCCTTCGCCCTCCCGAGCGCTGCACTCGCCGCGGCACTCGAGGCGCAGCGTGCGCTGGCGTCCGAAGCATGGCCTGCGAGCGAGTCCGTGCGCGTCCGCATGGCCTTGCACACCGGCGAGGCCGAGCTGCGCGACGAGCGCAATTACGGTGGCCTCGCACTGATCCGGGCCGCGCGCCTGCGGGCTCTGGCGCGCGGCGGCCAGGTCTTGGTCTCGCAAGCGACGGCGGTGCTCGCGGGGGACGAATTGCCCGACGGAGCCTCTTTCGCCGATCTCGGCAGTGTCGCGCTTCAGGGGCTCGCGCGTCCCGAGCGCGTCTTGCAGCTCTGTCATCCCGACTTGCCGGCGGTCGTGGGCGATATCCATCGCCCGGCGAGCCTACCGGTTTGGACGACGCCCCTGATCGGGCGCGAACGCGAGCGGCTCGAGGTCGTCGCCATCTTCGCCGAAAGCCGCATCGTGACGATCACCGGCGCCGGCGGCTCGGGCAAGACGCGGCTGGCGCACGCGGTGGCACAGGATCTGGTCGAGCGCTTTGCCGATGGCGTAGCCTGGGTGGAGTTGGCGCGCCTCGCCACCGAGGAGCTCGTGGCGGGCGCGGTGCTCGCCGCCTGCGGCTTTCGCGAAGCGCCGGGCGTGCGTGCTCTCGATATGCTCGCCCATTCTCTCGCCGAGCGCGAGATGCTCATCGTGCTCGACAACTGCGAGCACGTGTTGGCCGCCTGCTCCGCCGTGACCAACGCGGCGATGGGTGCCGGCACGGGTGTACGTGTGCTCGCCACCAGCCGCGAGCCGCTCGGAGTGTCCGGCGAGACCAGCTGGCGCGTTCCTTCGCTGGCGCTACCGGAGCCCGACGAGCGCGACTTCGAGCGCATCGGCGAGGCCGATGCGATACGGCTCTTCGTCGCTCGCGCCCGGGCGGCCCGCCCGGCGCTCCAGCTCGACGCGACCAGCGCACCCACAATCGCGCACATCTGCCGCCGCCTCGACGGCATCCCGCTGGCTCTCGAGCTCGCTTCGGCGCGGGTGCGCGTCCTCTCGCTCGAACGCCTCGCCGCGGGTCTCGATGATCGGTTCCGCCTGCTCACCGGCGGAGCGCGTACCGCCTCGGCGCGGCAACGAACGCTGCTGGCCTCGGTCGAATGGAGTCACGATCTGCTCGACGAAGAGGAGCGTCTGCTCTTCCGGCGCCTCGCGGTGTTTGCCGCGCCCTTCGGTCTCGAGGCTGCCGAGGCCGTGGCGGGCGACGACGACCTCGATCGATTCTCCGTCTTCGATGTGCTCGCACGCCTGGTCGACAAGAGTCTGGTGCAGCACGTCGATGAAAGCTACCGTTTGCTCGAGACCTTGCGCCAATACGCGCTCGAGCGCGCCGCTGATGCGGGGGAGCTCGCGGAGCTGCGCGATCGGCATCTCGCCTGGTTTCGCCGACGCGCCGACGCGTGGCGCCTGGGTCAGGAGCTTGCGACCGACGCGCTGCTGACGGAGGTGGCCGCGGAGGTTCCCGACCTGCTCGCGGCGCTGGAGTGGTCGCTCGGCTCGGCGCAAACGGTCGCGCTGGAACTGCTGCCGCCGCTGATGCAGCACTGGGCGTTTCGCGACGCGGTCGGCGAAGCACGCGCCCTCGCTGCCCGCGTTCTCGACGCGCTCGCCACCTTCGCCGACGGGCTCGTCCTGGCAGGGGATGTCGCGTGGCAACCGGCGGCGCAGCGCGCGCTCGACATGATGGGGCCGGAGATCGGCGTGGGTACGCAGGCCTTCTTCGAGTACGCCCTCGGCTTGTCGTCGGTCTTCGCCGGTCGCGCCGACGGAGCTGACGCGCTCCGCCGCGCCGTCGAGGCCGGGCGCAACGCCGGTAATCGGCGGATCGAGATCCTGGCGACGGTGAACCTAGCGTACTTTCTGTGCGTGTCCGGCGATGTCGATCACACGCGGCCGCTGCTGGTCTGGCTCGATCGCCATCTACCGGCCGAGTGCGCCGTGTCGTTCCTGCACGAAGGGGCCGCGGCCGCGGCGGCGATGTGGCTCGGCGACTTCGGTGGTGCTCGCAGTCGGCTCGAGCGGGCACTGCGGCGCGGCGTGCGCTTGGGTTTGCTCGTGTACGCCGGCGAGATCGGTTTCTATACGCGCGACGCTGCGGCGCTGCGGAATGCACTCATGCGGGTCAAGGATCGACCCGCAGGTTGGGCCGTCGCAGAGTTTAGCAAGAGCTACCTCGAGGCCATGTTACGACTGCTCTCGGACGAGCTCGAAGAGGCAGCGCGCGAATTGGATCGGAGCGCGCGCGATGGCAGCGTCATCTTCGCCGAGCATAGGATGAACGTCCTGCGCGCCGAAATCGACCTCTCTCTGGGCGATTCGTCGGGCGCGGCGACGCGCGTAAAGGAGGCGGAGCGCCGGCTCGCGGGGACCGATATTCCCATGGTGCGCGCCGGTGCGGATCTGCTCTGGGCGCATCTCGCGCGGGTGCGCGGCGATGTGGGTGAGGCGGAGACGCGCGCGCATCAGGCCCTCGCGAACGCCTGGAGTCACCAGATGTCGTTGGTCGTTGTCGATGCCCTCGAGACGCTCGCGGTGCTCGATATCGACCGCGGTGCGGCCGCCGAGTCTGCGCGCCTGCTCGGCGCCGCCGACGCGTTCCGCGAACGCACCGGCTACCGCTGGCAGGCAGCGCACCACCGCCGCGCCGTCGACGAGGCGCGCGCCGAGCTCGACTGCGCCGGGCTCGCCGAAGGCGCGGCCCTGACGCTCGAGGACGCCGTGGCCTACGCGCGCCGCGGGCGGGGAACGCGCGGGCGCCCGGATCATGGCTGGGCGTCGCTGACGCCGACCGAGCTGCGGGTGGTCGAATTGGTCGCGGAGGGACTGCCGAACCGCGAGGTCGCGCAGAGACTCTTCGTCAGTCCGGCCACGGTGAAGACCCATCTCCTGCACGTGTTCACCAAGCTCCACGTGCGCACCCGCGCTGAGCTCGCCGCGGCCACCCAGCGGCGATTTGCAAACGCCCCGAACGGAGGGAAGACCGGATGACCCGCTTCAACGTCCATGCCAATCGCAATGCGGAGTTCGAGCTCCGCGGCGTCAATCATCTCGCGCTCGTCTGCAAGGACATGGCGCGCACGGTCGAGTTCTATTCCGGCGCGCTGGGCATGCCGCTCGTGGCCGGCATCGAGCTGCCCGGCGGCGCCGGACAGCACTTCTTCTTCGACATCGGCGGCGGCGATCTGCTCGCGTTCTTCTGGTTTGCCGAGGGCCGCGAGGCAGCGCCCGGGATCGCGTCGCCGCGGCACGACTATTTCGGCTCCATGGCCGGCCTCGTCACCGCGAACGCGTCGATGAATCACGTCGCCTTCGACGTTCCCGCCGAGCGCATCGACGAGTACCGCGAACGACTCCTGGCCAAGGGGATCGAGGTGAGCGTGGTTGTGAACCACGACACCGCCGCACCCCAACAGATGACGCCCGAGCCGTCGGCCACGACCATCGTGCGCTCGATCTATTTCTTCGACCCGGACGGAATTCTGCTGGAGTTCGCGAGCTGGACGCGCGAGCTGGCACCCGACGTCGCCCCGCAACCGGCGACGGAAGCCGACCGCCCGCGCTATCGCGCGCAGCGGGCGGCGGTGGAGGTGCGCTGAGGGCGCGAACGAGGGCTATTCGAAGGCGAAGATGCGCTTCCAGTCGTTCTTCATGCTGATGACGACCCACCCTTTCTCCTTGGCCTCGTCGTAGAGCGCCTGGGTGAAGGTGCCGACCTTGGTGTTGGGTAGGCCCTGCGCCGGACCGTAGGCGTACTCGCGCTGCGCGTCGTCGTGCAGCACCAGCAGGCTCAGCCTGGCGCCGTCGCCTGCGCCCGTGTACTCGAGCATCTGCCGGTCGCCGGTCGAGTTGCCGAAGGCGATGTAGGGCCGGCGGCCGATCATCAGATGGATGCCTTCGGGTTTGCCGGCGTTGTCGTCGTTGAGGAGCATCTTCGGTTCCTTGGTGAGCACCGGCTGGCCGTCCTTGGCGTAGCCGTACTTCGTGCCGCCCATGGTGCCGACGATCTGCTCGGGCGGAATGCCGTAGACCTGCTCGGCGTAGACGCGGACGAAATCCTGTCCGCCGCCGGTTACGATGTAGGTTTTGTAGCCGTTGGCACGCAGGTACTTCATCACCTCGAGCATCGGCTGGTAGACCAGCTCGGTGAACGGCCGCTTCCAGCGCGGATCTCTGGCGGTCTCGAGCCACCCTTTCACTTCGCTGCGGAACTGCTCGACCGTCATGCCGCTCAAGGTCGCCGCGAGGATGATCTCCAGATCCTTCATCGTCAGCTTGGCGATCGCTTCGCGGTTGCCGGAGAGAACCGTCTTGAACGGCTCGCGGTTCCTGAGCTCGGGCTTCTCCTTGGCCAGCACCGCGACTCGGTCGAAACAGTAGACCACCTGCGTGTACATCGGATGCGAGACCCACGTCGTTCCATCCTGGTCGAACGCGGCGATGCGAGCCTCCGGCGGCACGAACTTCGGATTGCTCGCGTCGGTGGTCACCTTGACGAAGTCGACGATCGCCTGCTTCGCGGCGCCGTCGCTCCAGGACGGCAACGGATCGTCGGCGTGCGCGACGGCGGCGCAGGCGACCAGTCCGCAGACGACTACGGCCCAGACGGTGCGGTGCTTCATGAGTCCTCCCCGGCCACTAGTCGCTCGCATCCGACGTCTTCAACCATGGCGCCTGGCCAATGGGCAGCATGTTCCAGTCGACGCAGGCTGTCACAGGTCCTGCGAGTGCGCCAGCGAAGCTGAACGTGGTCTTCTGCCCGGGTTCGAGGCGACTATCGTGAAGTAGATCTTCCAGTTCTCGTAGGGTACCCGGCGCCTGCCTGCCGCCCCTCGAAGGATTGAGATCGCGCCCTCGGGCGCGCGCTACTGGATGGCACGCGCAGAACGATGTTGACACTCTCGCTGGGCGGGGGAGAATTCGATTGTTCGCTTCACAAGGAGAGGCAGCGGTGAGCAACTCGCGGAGCGCGATGTGCAACGCAAGACTCGGAGGAGCACATGCCGATTTACATCATGCTCGCCAATTGGACGGATCAGGGCATCCGCCACATCAAGGACTCGCCCGATCGCCTCGCCGCCGCGCGGCAGTTGTGCCGCCAGCACGGCGCGGAGATCACCCACTTCTACATGACGATCGGTCACCACGACATGGTGGTCGTCGTCGACGCCCCGAACGACGACGAGTTCGCCAAACTCGCCATCGCGATCGCCAAGGGCGGCAACATCCGAACCCAGACGCTCAAAGCGTTCGACGAAGCCCAGTACCGGTCGATCATCGGCACGATCGGCTAGCGGCGTCGCCGGGCGTTCTCGCGCACGGGTCGCAGCCGCGATCACGCAGGTGGCGCCAGGTCACGCCCGAGGCGAGTCGAGCTGGGCGAGGAAGGCGCGCGCTTCGCGCAGATCGCCGGTGGCGGCGCCTTCGCTGAACCAGTCGACCACGGGCTGCATCAGCAGTCGTGCGCTCTCGGGTTGTCCACGCTTCACCAGGAGCTGCGCCAGACTGAGCGCGGCGCGCAGCTCGAAGGACTTGGCGTTCTGGGCGCGGGCGATGTCGAGGGCGCGGCGGAAGCAACTTTCGGCTTCGGCCGCGGCTTGCCGCGCCCCCGCAGCGTCGTCATCGCCGGCGGCGCGCAGGAGGAGCTCGCCGCGAGGTCGACGTGCACGCCATCGTGTTCGACCAGCGCGGATACGGGATCTTCGCCCTCCCCGACGGTCGTCGCTGGCCGTTCCCACCGGCCGCCTTCGCCGGCCGGGGTCGGGTGGGCGAGCGTCAGGTGCGCTGCCTCTCTCCCGACGCCCAAGTGCAATGTCATGGACAGGGCTACGAGCCGACGGAAGACGATCTCGACGACATGGAGCGACTGCAAGAGCGCTTTGGCGTCGTCCTTCCGTTGAGCCTGTGTCGGCAAGCGGGCGGTTGACCGGACGACGAAACGGAGCGGGACCCGAGCACGGCAACCCAGATCGTCTTCGAAACCCATTCGATCAGCGAAGAGAACGAGCGCGGGCTCGTTGCCTTGATTGCAACGTATGCATCCAACGTGCATACCTATGCATATGAGAACGACCTTGAACTTGGACGAGTCGCTCGTCGAGCGGGCGCAGAGTCTCAGCGGCATCAAGGAGAAGACGGCCCTGTTGCACGCGGGCCTCGAGGCCCTCGTGAGTCGTGAGAGCGCGCGCCGCTTGGCTGCTTTGGGTGGA
>Ga0187894_10003018_pt1 | contig 19321 bp, 18 predicted proteins | sample GBC1701081metaG_FD_136650 | JGI IMG/M metagenome (GOLD analysis project Ga0187894, IMG submission 136650) | White microbial mat communities from a lava cave in the Kipuka Kanohina Cave System on the Island of Hawaii, USA - GBC170108-1 metaG ...
AACGGCTGGGAATTCCGCAGCACATGATTGCGCCCGCGCACCGCGAGCGGCGCCTTCATCTCGCCGCCGCCCTTGGCCACCAGGACGGAGAGTGAATCATCATCGTCATGGCCGAAGAGAATATCGGCGATCTGTCCGATGATATCGAAACCGTCATCGCCGCTCGGCATCTCGCCCGCGATCTCCTTGCGCATGAGCTTGCCCGAGACCACCAGATTGCCATCTTGCGCCAGGCTCAGCGTGATCCGGCTCGCTTCATCGCGGATGAAGACGGAATCATCGTCATAGAGCGGCATCAAGAGCTTCGGCGCAAGCTCCTTGCCGTCCCTCACGACGACGGTCCCCTTCGCGGCATCCGCTCCTTTCAGCTCATAGGCCATGATATAGCCGGCCGGACGCAGGCCTTCGGCCCAAGCCGGGACGCAAAGGCCGAACAGGAGAAGCACTGCGCAGAAGAATTGCTTGAGCACCAGGAACTCCCTAATGCGGCTTGAGGATGGAGCGCCAGCCTTTGCCGTGGCTCCAGTCGTAGATGACACCCCCGAGAGAATCGATGAATTTGTGCAGCACGAAGAGGGTGAGCGTTACCGCGATGATGCGTATCGCCACCTCGAAGCCGAACAGCCGCGAGAGGATCAGCGCCGCCGCCACGGTAATGAGGCCTGCGATCAAGGCCGCGGGCGCCCACTGCAATTGATAGGAAATGAAGGCGAGCACGGCGAAAATGCCGAGGATGATGAGGATTTCCGTGACCGGCGAAGCTTCCGGCATGTCCGACATGGCGGTGGCCGCGGCGACGGTGTTGGCGAGGATCACGGCACCCGGCTGCGAGCCGAGCGGTGTCGCATAGAGATCGCGCGAATTGGCATGGGTAACGCCGATCACCACGATGCGGTCCTGGAAGGCCTGCGGATGGATTTCGCCGGCAGGCGTTGCGCCCTCGGCACCGTAATTCACCAGCGTCCAGGCCGGGATCTGCTTGAACAGCGCGACGCTGCCACCCTTGTAGGAAATTGTCTTGGCGGTCGCCTCTTCCGAATTGGCGTTGAACATGTATTGAATGGCGACATCCGGGCTCGCCCGATGCGGCCATAAAGCGGCGGGCTCGCTGTCGAGCCGCTTGCAGCGGCGGTCGACCTGGCCGGCCAGGAATTTCCCGAGATCGCCTGAGCGGTCGCCCTCGGTGGCGAATTTGGCCGCGATGACCAGCGCCGGCGACGGATAGCTGACGCCCTCGGCACCGGCACAGACGGTCTGCCACAGCCTGAGCTTGCGCACGATGCGGTCTTCCGACAGGGGCGTGAGGACGCTCACCCACATGGCCTTCCGGTTTTCGGCGAAGACCCCGTCATAGGGCGTCGTATTGACGAGAGCCGCACCGCCGGTCTCGCCATCATTTGCCGGCCCGGCCCGGAAACTGCGCACGAACATGAGAGGCAAGTCCTTCGCCTGGTAGTTCGCCACCGTTTCCAACAGAGCGGGGTCAGGCGCCGTCGTGGGATTTTCGGAAGCGAGGTCGATGTCGACGACGATCGCGGCCGCCCCGCCCTTGCCGGCGACCTCGATGAGCCGCGCCAGCGCCGCATGCGGCGTGATCGCGGGCGCACCCCAGCGCGACATCGTCTCGTCATCGACCTTGATGAGGGTCACGGGAAAGGAATGTTCCGCGGCACCCGACAGCGCCGCCGAAATCTCGATGATGCGATCGGTCTCGGTCAAGCTCTTATAGGCCGCGGTCAAGCTCTTGCCGCCGCCGAGCAAGGTCAGGAGCGCCACCAAAACCGCCGTGAGGACGGCCCACGCCCAGCGCGGCCAGCTTGCAAGGCTCCATGGCTTCGTCCCGTGGCGAGAGGCCATTCGGCATTCGTCCCTAGAGAAATGCCGGGCCGGCAAGGAAATCGCCGGCCCAGCCGATTATGTCGGCCGATCAATCCTCTTCCGCGGGCGCATCCTTGGTGCCGGTGCGGCCGAAGAACGCCTTCACGGCATCGAACATCACGCCCTTGGTACCGTCCTCGTCCTTCTTCCAGATCGCCTCGAACTTCTCCTTGTTCTTCTCGAAAGCTTCGAGACGCGCACTCTCATTGGCCGGATACATCGCCGCCAGCAGCAACCGGTCGCCTTCCGAGATCTGCGAATTGGGCTGCGGCACGAAGCACTTGCTCTTCTCGCCCTGCTTGTAGAAATCCGCCGGGAACTGATAGAGCATGACCGAATCCTTGTCGAACTTGGTCAGCTGCAGGTCATCGCCCGAGGCCTGGCGCAAATTCCAGTCGATCTGGTCCTTCGACCAGCTGTTCGGCGGCCCTTCCAGATAGGAATAGATCAGCTTCCAGTTATATTCGTTGTCGCAGCCGCCCTTGGGATTCTGATGCTCATGCTCGATGCCGAGCGCATGACCGAATTCATGCCGGATGGTGCCGATCTCATAGTCCGACAGCTGGTCGGGAGCGACATTCATGAAGCCGCCGAGATTGAGCGAGGCCTCTTCCTGCTTGGCGAAGACCACGCTGTTCTGTCCCACTTGCGACCAGTAGCCTTCCTGGCCGAAGGTGATGCGGATCTGCATTTCCTTGCCGTTCTCGGGCTGGCAGGTGCGCCGCTTGCCGGGCTTGCCGAAATCGAGCTTGATCGAGTTGGTTTCAGCCATCCATTCCTTGGCGACATTGGCGACGACATCGCGCAAGGCCTGGCTGCCTTCGAAGAAGCACACCCGGATCTTGGGATAGTTGGGACCCCACAGCGAGCTGTTGCGGTAGATGCCCTTCGCCTGATCGGAATCGTCAATCTTGTCGAGCGCCTTCTGATACTGCTCGATGCGCTTCACATATTTCTCCGGCAGCCCGTCACGCGCGAGCAGCGGATTCTTCTCCGCCGCGATGGCACCGCTTGCCGCCGCCGCGGCAACACCCGCGGCCAAGACCCATTTTGAAACGCCTAACGCCGTCATTCACTTAGTCTCCTTCGCGTTGAATCGGTTCAGACACTTACCCGGAAATTTATTGCCCGTCATTACATGCCGCACGCCCGAGCAGAATCATCTAATGATTCCAAGGTCTTCATGTGTTCGGCTATGCGCCACGGATGGGTCTTTGGTAATCGTTGCCGTAGCCACGGTACCCAATACCCTGGCCCGCCTCGAAACCAACATGCACCACTCCCTGTTGACCCTAACCCTCCCCTGGGCCGAGCGAATCTAGCACAGGGGCGCGCCGTGATTAAATACTTATCGTTGCGGAAGGTGGTAAAACTGCGATGCCACTGCGTCAAACTTGGTGCGAGCTTGTGGCCGGGCTGGATGGCCATGAACCCGGCCACCCAACCTCGCGCTTTCGGACGAGCCAAAAAGAGAGCAACATGGGCAAAACGGAGTTGGCCATTGGATATGCGCGACATCGAAGCCTGTCTGCCGCCGCGGCTTCACTCCTTCAGTCGCCAGGTGCTGGAAATCTATCTCATGGGGCACATGTCGACCCAGGAATTCCGCCGCTGGTTTCACATGCCCAATTCCGACTATCTGATGCTCGGCGATTGCATCGCGCAGAAAGTCGATCCCCACTATGTGCCGGAAGCAAAGCTTCCCCCTTCCATTACGCTGAGACCCAATACACTTTGAGACTGATCTTTCGTGAGCTCATCGGAACTGTTATCGGTTCCTTTCGAGCTTTGAGCCTGTCGGAGTATTCATGGATATCAAACCGGATGTCATCGCCGCGATCGGCAACACCCCCCTGATCAAGCTGAAGAAGGCCTCCGAGCTCACCGGATGCACGATCCTCGGCAAGGCCGAATTCATGAATCCGGGCCAGTCGGTCAAGGACCGCGCCGCCCTGTTCATCATCAAGGACGCGATCGCCAAGGGCCAGTTGCGGCCGGGCGGCACCATCGTCGAAGGCACCGCCGGCAATACCGGCATCGGCCTCGCGGTCGTCGCCAATGCCATGGGCTTCAAGACGGTGATCGTGATTCCGGTCACCCAGAGCCAGGAGAAGAAAGACACGCTGCGGCTCCTCGGCGCCGAGCTCGTCGAGGTCCCGGCCGTCGCCTACAAGAACCCGAACAACTATGTGAAATATTCCGGCCGCCTGGCCGAAAGGCTGGCCAAGTCGACGCCGGAAGGCGCCATCTGGGCCAATCAGTTCGATAATGTCGCGAACCGCCGCGCTCATCTCGAGACCACCGCGCAGGAGATCTGGAAGCAGACGGACGGCAAGGTCGACGGCTTCGTGACGGCAGTCGGATCGGGCGGCACGCTGGGCGGCGTCTCGGACGGGCTCAAGGCCAAGAACAAGAATATCCGCATCGCCCTTGCCGATCCCCTGGGCGCCGCCCTCTACAACTACTACACGACGGGCGAGCTCAAGGCGGAAGGCTCATCCATCACCGAAGGCATCGGCCAGGGCCGCATCACCAAGAATATCGAAGGTGCGGTGGTCGACGATGCCTTCCAGATTCCCGACCAGGAGGCCATTCCCCTGGTGTTCGATCTCCTGAAGGAGGAAGGCCTGTGCCTTGGCGGATCGACCGGCATCAATGTGGCGGGCGCCATTCGCCTCGCCAGGCAGATGGGTCCCGGTCACACCATCGTCACCCTCCTCTGCGACTATGGCACGCGCTACCAGTCCAAGCTCTTCAATCCCGAATTCCTGCGCGAGAAAGGCTTGCCGGTTCCGGACTGGCTCGAGGAACATGCATCGGGCGTGCCGCAAGTCTTCGAGGAAGTGCCCGCCTGATGACCACGCTTCTCTTCCGCGACGACGCTTATCTCAAATCCTGCGACGCCAAGGTCGTCGGCATCAATGATCGCGGCGGCATCATCCTCGACCGCACCGTCTTCTATCCGACCGCCGGCGGCCAGCCCGGCGACAAGGGCACGCTCACCGTCGACGGCTCGCCAATCCAGATCGCCACCACCGTCTATGACGATGCAAAAAATGCCGTGCATGTCCCAGCAGCATCCGTGTCGCTCGATCCCGGAGCGCCGGTTTCCGCGGTGCTCGATTGGGACAATCGCTTCCGCAACATGCGTTGCCATTCGCTCATGCACCTGCTCTGCGCCGCGGTGCCGTTCCCGGTGACCGGCAGCGCCCTCACCGAGGATGGCGGCCGCATCGATTTCGACATTCCGGAAGGACATATTCCGGCCAAGGACGAATTGGCCGCGAAGATCAATGGCTGGATCACGCAAGATCATCCGATCACCACGCGCTGGATCGCCGAGGAAGAGCTCGACGCCAATCCGACGCTGGTCCGGACCTTGTGGGTCAAGCCGCCGCGCGGCTCCGGCCGCGTGCGGCTCGTTTCGATCGGCGAGAATGACGAGGTCGACCTGCAGCCCTGCGGCGGCACGCATCTGCAATCGACCGGCGCCATAGGCCCGATCACCGTCGCCAAGATCGAGAACAAGGGCAAGCAGAACCGCCGTATCCGGCTGGCTTTCGCGAGCTAAGCACGATGAAGTCGCGCAAATTCCCACTTCCCCCCTCTCCCGTTGCGAAGCAATGGGAGAGGGTGCCCGGAGGGCGGGTGAGGGCTCTTTGTCTCAGCAAGGAATACTCGTTGGGGTCAGAGCACGATGCGCGAAAGAGCCCTCATCCGGCCTTCGGCCACCTTCTCCCACGCTGCGCGCAGGAGAAGGGAAACTAAAGCTCGACGCGAGGAATACTGAAAATGCAATCGCCTTATGTCGTTTCGACACAGTGGCTGGCCGAGCGCCTGCATGCACCCGACATCGCCATCATCGACGCCTCCTGGCATTTGCCGGCAGCAAAGCGCGACGCCAAGGCCGAGTTCCTCAAGGAGCGCATCCCGGGCGCGCAGTTCTTCGATATCGACGACATCTCCGACAGCGCCACATCGCTCCCCCATATGCTCCCCAGCCCTGAGAAATTCGCCTCCCGCATGAGGCGGCTCGGCATCGGCGACGGCAAGAAGGTCATCGCTTATGACACTCAAGGCCTCTTCTCCGCGGCCCGCGCCTGGTGGATGTTCCGCATCTTCGGTCATGACGACGTCGCCGTGCTCGATGGCGGCTTCCCGAAATGGAAGGCGGAAGGCCATCCCATCGACGAGGACCCGCCGGGCCGGCCGCAGGAGCGGCATTTCTCGGCGCGCTTCCAGTCGATGATGGTGCGCGACAAGAACGACGTCCTCGCCGCGGTGACGAACGGCAAGGCACAGATCGCCGATGCGCGCTCGGCCGGCCGCTTCTCAGGCGCCGAGCCCGAGCCGCGTCCCGGCGTGCGTTCGGGCCACATGCCGGGGGCCGCCAATGTCCATTATGGGACGCTGCTCAAGCCTGACGGCACGCTCAAGTCGCCGGACGAGATCGCCCAAGTCTTCGCCGCGGCCGGCGTCGATGTGAAGAAGCCGGTCATCACCTCGTGTGGCTCAGGCATCACGGCCGCTATACTCACCCTTGGCCTCACTTTGATCGGCGCCAAGGATCACGCCCTCTATGACGGCTCGTGGAGCGAATGGGGAGCCCAGACCGACACACCCGTCGAGACCGGAGCAAGCACATCATGAATCATTCAGACCTCCTCGACCGCTATGCGCAGCTGATCGTCCATTCCGGCGTCAACGTCGCGCCAGGGCAAGAGCTCGTCATGACGGCGCCCGTCGACGCCGTCCCTCTGGTGCGCCGCATCACCGAGCATGCCTATAAGGCCGGCGCCAGCCTCGTCACCACGCTCTATGGCGATGACGCGGCGACGCTCGCGCGCTTCAAGCATGCGCCCGATGCGAGCTTCGACAAGGCGACGGGCTGGCTCTTCGACGGGATGGCCAATGCCTTCAAGGCGGGCGCCGCGCGGCTCGCCATCATCGGCGATGACCCGTCCCTGCTCGCGGGGCAAGATACCGACAAGGTGGCGCGCGCCAACCGGGCGCGCTCCAAGGCCTATCGTCCGGCGCTCGAGCTCATCACCAGCTTTTCCGTCAATTGGAGCCTGGCGGCAGCGGCGACGCCCGCCTGGGCCCACTCGGTCTTCCCCGACAAGAAGCCGGAAGCCGCGCTCGACGCACTGTGGCAGGCCATCTTCAGCTGCAGCCGGGCCGATACGCCGGATCCAGTGCAGGCCTGGGTCGAGCATTCGCGCAATCTTCGTCAGCGTACGGAATTCCTCAATGCGCGCCGCTATTCGGCGCTCAGATACAAAGGCCCCGGCACCGACTTCACGCTCGGCCTGGTCGACGGCCATGTGTGGAAGGGCGGCGCATCGCTCGCGCAGAACGGCGTCACCTGCAACCCCAACATCCCGACCGAAGAAGTCTTCACCATGCCGCACAAGGACCGGGTCGACGGCACGGTCTCAGCGACGAAACCCTTGTCCTATCAGGGCACCTTCATCGACGGCATCAGAGTGCGCTTCGAGAAAGGCCGCATCGTCGAGGCGCATGCCGACAAGGGCTCGCAAGTCTTCGCCAACATGATCGGCACCGATGAGGGCGCCGCGCGGCTCGGCGAAGTGGCGCTGGTGCCGCATTCATCGCCGATCGCCAAAAGCGGCATCGTCTTCAACAACACCTTGTTCGACGAGAACGCGGCGAGCCACATCGCCGTCGGCCAGTCCTACAGCGACACGGTGGCCAACGGCACGAGCCTCGGCAAGGAAGCGCTCGCCAAGGCCGGCGCCAATCAGAGCCTCATCCATGTCGACTGGATGATCGGATCAGCAGCGCTCGATATCGACGGCGTGCGCACCGACGGATTGGCCGAGCCCCTCATGCGCAAAGGCGAATGGGCGGCGTAGGTCGTGGATACAGGGAAATTACAGGGAAAAGATCGAAAATCGCGCTCAAAAGACGCGGGATTTGAAGATCCCATAAGCGATTCCAGAGGCTTAATCCCGCATTCGGGTTCGGACTGAACAGGGAAAATTAAGCGAGCATCGACGCCCGGCCTAACCTCTATGCGCTCTATCTCCGTGTTGACACACGATCTTTTCCAGGATCGGCAAAGCTCGCTCAGTGCAGGATCTGGCTCAGGAACAGCTTGGTGCGCTCGCTCTTCGGGTTCTTGAAGAACTCGAGGGGCGAGTTCTGCTCGACGATCTGGCCCTGGTCCATGAAGATCACCCGGTTGGCGACCTGGCGCGCGAAGCCCATTTCATGGGTGACGCACAGCATGGTCATGCCGGACTGCGCCAGGTCGACCATGACCTCGAGCACTTCCTTGATCATTTCCGGATCGAGCGCCGAGGTCGGCTCGTCGAACAGCATGATGCGCGGATTCATGCACAGTGAGCGCGCAATGGCGACGCGCTGCTGCTGGCCGCCCGACAGCTGGCCCGGATATTTTTTCGCCTGCTCGGGGATCTTGACGCGCGTTAGATATTTCATCGCCAAGGTCTCGGCGTCCGCCTTGGACATCTTGCGCACCCAGATCGGCGCCAGCGTGCAGTTCTCGAGCACGGTGAGATGCGGGAACAGGTTGAAATGCTGGAACACCATGCCGACCTCGCGCCGCACCTCGTCGATGCGCTTCAAGTCGTTGGTGAGCTCGATGCCGTCGACGATGATCTGGCCCGACTGATGCTCTTCCAGCCGGTTGATGCAGCGGATGAGGGTGGACTTGCCGGAGCCCGACGGCCCGCAGATGACGATGCGCTCGCCCTTCTCGACCGCGAGATTGATGTCGCGCAGCACATGGAACTCGCCAAACCATTTGTTGACGCCGACGAGCTGGATGGCGACCTCCCCCGCCTCGTTCTTCTCGGGCGCCTGGACTTTCGGCGTGGTGGTCTGGGTGGAAGCTTGAGCCATCATATCCCTCGTCTCTTGTGACCGGTCTGGAGCCGGCGTTCCATGAATATCGAATAGCGCGACATGGCGAAACAGAAAACCCAAAACATCACCGCGGCGACGAAAAATCCAGTTGAAGCGGTCTGCGGAGAAACCCATTTTGGATCGGCGAAGCTGGCTTTCACGATGCCGAGCAGATCGAACAGCCCGATGATCAGAACCAACGTCGTATCCTTGAACAAGCTAATGAAAGAATTGACGATGCTCGGAATGGCGATCTTGAGAGCCTGCGGCAGGATGATCAGGTTCATCGTCTTCCAATAGGACAGACCGAGCGCCTGGGCTGCCTCATATTGGCCCTTGGGAATGGCCTGCAGGCCGCCGCGCACATTTTCGGCCATATAGGCGGCTGTGAACAAGGCCGTGCCGACCAGAGCACGCAGAAGCTTGTCGAAATTGACCCCTTCCGGCAGGAACAACGGCAGCATGATGCTCGACATGAACAGCACGGTGATCAGCGGCACGCCGCGCCACACTTCGATGAAAATCACCGAGAACAGCCGTACCACCGTCATCTTGGAGCGCCGTCCCAGCGCGAGCAGGATGCCAAGCGGCAAGGAAGCAACAATGCCGGTGACCGCGACGACCAGCGTTACCAGCAGTCCGCCCCATTGCTGGGTCTCGACCGGAACCAGCCCGAAATCGGCCGTCACCAGGACGAGGACCGCAAGCACGGCGCAACAGGCGCCGATCCAGCTCATCAAGGCCGAGCGGGCCGATATGTCACGCGACGAGGCCTCGTGGGCAATGGAGAGGACCGCGGCCGCGAGCAGGAGGACGACGATCAGCAAAGTCGACACCGAGACGAAATTGCCGAAGACATTGATCACCGGCATCGAAATGAAGAGCGACAGGAGGAAGATCGCCAGCGTAACGGCGGCGAGCGCGATCGCCAGCCGGTTCCGCCTGATCCCATCCTCGACGCCGAAGGCCATGACCGGGACGGCCAGGGCGGAGAGCAGAAGCAGGCCGACGATACCGAGAATGGTCGAGAGCGACAGGTTGAGATTGCCGCCGGTCAGGAGGATGAAGGTCAGGAGCGGATAGATCACCAGCAGGAAGATCGCATTCCACTTCTTGTAGGGCACGGACGGAATCGCCATCGCGGCAAGCGCTATGGCCCCGACAAGAAAGCAGATATTGACCCGCCAGCGCTGATCGAAGGGATAGAAGCCATAAACGAACTGGTGGAACTTCGCCCAGACATAGGGCCAGCACGCACCGAGTTCAGCGCCGGTTTGCTGACCAGCGACACAGGCATCGCGATTCTCGCCGGTAAAGACGGCATGGATGATCGCCCAGTCGATGATCCCCCAGACTATCCAGGCAATGAAGGCAGCGCCCACGATCGTGAAGACGGAATTCAGCGGACTGTTGAACAGATTCTGCAGAAGCCAGCCGGTGAGGCCCGTCATATTTGGCGGCGGCGGCAGTCTCTCGGCATCTTTGGTGCGGACCCAGCCCTGGCCCGAGGAAAGATCGGTCATAGCTTATCTCTCCACCAGGCGCACGCGCGCATTGTACCAGTTCATGAGCATGGACGTGAGAAGGCTCAGCGCGAGATAGACGATCATCCAGATGATAACGATCTCGACGGCCCGGCCCGACTGATTCATGACGACGCCACCCATCGCGACGAGATCAGGATAGGCAATGGCGACGGCAAGGGAGGAGTTTTTGGTCAGGTTGAGATACTGGCTGGTCAGCGGGGGAATGATGACGCGCAGAGCCTGCGGGATGACCACCAGCCGCAATGTGGGCTGCGCCCGCAATCCCAAAGCATGCGCGGCTTCCGACTGGCCGTGGCTCACTGCCATGATGCCGGCGCGGACGATCTCGGCAATGAAGGAGGCGGTATAGATCGAAAGCGCCAGCAACAGCGCGATGAGCTCCGGCAGGATGGTGGTGCCGCCGACGAAATTGAAGCCCTTGAGCTCTGGATATTCGAAGGTGACCGGTGCGCCGGCGAGCAGGAAGACGACGACCGGCAATCCGAGGATGAGGCCGAGTCCGGCCCAGAAACTGTGGAATTGCTCGCCGGTGCGTTCCTGCCGCTGGCGCGCCCAGCGCGCGACGGCAATAGCGCCGATGCAGCCGACGATGAAAGCGAGCCCCACAAAAGCCGAGCCATTGCTCCAGATCGCTTTCGGAATGATGAGACCGCGATTGTTGAGAAACGCCAGGCCAAGGAAGCTCAGGCTCTCTTTCGGGCCGGGCAGCGGCTTGAGAACCGCCGTGTACCAGAAAAGGATCTGCAGCAGGAGCGGAATATTGCGGACGATTTCGACATAGCCGGTTGCCATCTTTGCGAGCAGCCAGTTCGACGACAGGCGCATGATGCCGATGACGAAGCCGAGGATTGTCGCGAAAATGATTCCGAGGACCGCAATGATCAGCGTATTGAGAAAGCCGACGATGATGGCTGCCAGGTAAGAGGACTCACGCGAATACTCGATCGGCCTCTGGATGATATCGAAGCCGGCAGTGTTTCGCAGGAAGCCGAAATCGACATTCTTGCCGAGTTTCGTCAGGTTTGCCGACGTATTGTGGACAATCTCGTAGCCGAGCCACAACAGCACCAGCAAGAATGCGATCTGCGCGATGCGCGAGCGAACTTTCGGATCGTTCAAGAATGAAGCACGTTGCGGACGTGCCTCATCGATGACTGCGGTCATCCCTTCACCCCTTCCCACCCGTTGCAACCGTCACTTTGCGTGATCTCGTTGTGCAGAAAACAGGGAAGCCCGGACTTTGGTTCCGGGCTTCCTCTTTGTGCTTAGCGGATCGGCGGCGCGTATTGCAGGCCGCCTTTGCTCCACAGCGCGTTCTTGCCGCGAGCGATCTTGAGCTGGCTGCCTTCGCCCAGATTGCGCTCGAAGATCTCGCCGTAATTGCCGACATGCTTCACGATCTGCGCGGCCCAGTCGTTGGTGAGGCCGACGCCGACGCCGAAGTCACCCTCCTTGCCGACGAAGCGCGCGATTTCGGGATTGGTCGAGTTCTTCATCTCGTCGATGTTCTTCTGCGTGATGCCGAGGTCTTCGGCATTGACCAGCGCGTAGTAAGTCCACTTCACGACGTTGAACCAGGCATCATCACCTTGGCGAACCAGCGGTCCGAGCGGCTCCTTGGAGATGATTTCAGGCAGGACGACGTGATCATCGGGCGCAGCCAGCTTGAGACGCTGAGCATAGATGCCCGACTGGTCGGTCGTATAAACGTCGCAGCGACCGTCTTCATAGGCTTTGAGCACTTCCTGTTCCTGCTCGAAGGCCACGACCTGATAGGTCATGTTGTTGGCCTTGAAATAGTCGGCGAGGTTGAGCTCGGTCGTGGTGCCGGTCTGGGTGCAGACGGACGCGCCATTGAGATTGAGCGCGCTGTTCACTCCAAGCGACTTCTTCACCAGGAAGCCCTGGCCGTCATAGTAGGTGACGCCGGCGAATTTGAGGCCGAGCGAGGTGTCGCGGCTCATCGACCAGGTGGTGTTGCGCGACAGCACGTCGATCTCGCCCGACTGCAGCGCGGTGAAGCGCTCCTTGGCCGAGAGCGGCGTGAACTTCACCTTGGTCGGATCGTTGAAGATCGCCGCCGCAAGCGCGCGGCAGAAATCGACGTCGAAGCCGGTCCAGTTGTTCTGGTCGTCGGGGAAGCCGAAGCCGATGAGGCTCGGATTGCTGCCGCATTGGATGAAGCCCTTGGCTTTCACGTCATCGAGCGTTCCGGCCTGAGCCGCCGTGACCGCGGCAAGGCTCAAGCCAGCTCCCAAAGCCAGTGACATAAGCGTGTTTTTCATTGCTGATCCTTCTCTGAACATGCTGCCGCCCTGAATTACGTGTCTTGCAGGAGATCGTTTCACCCGCTCTGACGCTGATTATCTGTTCCGGCGCGGCCTGCCTATTCGCTTTTAGTTACTCCCTCGAGGGCCGGTATATTCGCCATGCCCTCTTGAACTCAGAGAAGCCGAGAAACGCGGCTGGGTCAAGCGGTTACAACTTCATCGAGAAAGGCCAGGGCGGCCGAGGGGTCGCCTACGGTCGGCACCTGCGGCTTGGCCGGACGGGCGACCATGATCACCTCGATGCCCTTCATCCGGGCCGCGACAAGCTTGGCGCGCGTCTCCTCGCCGCCGGAATTCTTGGTTACCAGATGCGTGATCGCATGATCGCGCATCAGGCATAATTCTTTCTCGACATGAAACGGCGGCCGTTCCAGCAGGATGCGCCAATTGCCGGTAACCTCGGTGTCCATAGGCTCGATCATGCGCGCTATGCCGGAGATATCGCTGCGGGTGATGAATGGCCTGACCTCCTTGCGCCCTATGGTGAGCAATATATTGGCACCCGAGGGTATCGCCGCGGCGGCGGCCGCGATGTCCCGAACGCCGATCCAGCGATCGCCCGGTTCTGGCGTCCAGGCCGGTCGCTCCAGCCGGACCAGGGGTAAGCCGCAAATCTGCGCCGCGGCCGCAGCATGATGCGAGATGACGACGGCAAAGGGATGCGTCGCATCGACTACCCTCGAGAATTGCTCGGCCGCCAGGTAGCGCGCAAGTCCTTCAGCGCCGCCGAAACTGCCGATACGCGTCTCTCCCCTTATGGCGCCGGGCCGGCTTGTGACGCCGGCGAGCGACGTCACCGGGGCATAGCCCGCTGCGTCGAGCATCTCGGCGAGCTTTCGGCTTTCCGCCGTTCCGCCGAGGATCAGCACCCTGCCCTTGCTACCCTCGGGCGAGGTCGGACGGGACCTTGAAACGGTCGGGGTCGTAGCGCCGCGAGAGGCCATAAGCTGATTGTATTATCCCGGAATTCAGGCAAACAACAGCCAATGGACAGGCAATCTGACAGGCTCAAGAGACAAGGCTTCGCCAGGCTCGATGGCGAGCCCTTCCCGGTATTCGAGGCCGGATCGGTATGGCTCGTGGGCGCAGGCCCGGGTGCCCCCGGGCTCATGTCACTTCTGTGTTATCACGCGCTGCAATCGAGCGACGTCGTCGTCTATGACGCGCTCGTCAACTCCTCGATCCTCGACTGGGTACGCCCGGGCACCGAGCTCGAATATGCCGGCAAGCGCGGCGGCAAGCCTTCGGCCCAGCAGCGCGACATCTCACTGCGCCTGATCGAGCTGGCCAGCGCCGGAAAGCGGGTGCTGCGTCTCAAGGGCGGCGATCCCTTCATGTTCGGCCGTGGCGGCGAGGAGTGCCAGCATCTGGTCAAGGCGGGGATCCCCTTCCGCATCGTGCCCGGCATCACCGCCGGCATTGGCGGGCTCGCTTATGCCGGCCTTCCCTCCACCCATCGCGACACCAATCACTCGGTGATTTTCCTCACCGGCCACGATGCGTCGGGCAAGATGCCGGCCAATGTGAACTGGCAGGCCATCGCCACCGCTTCCCCGGTGATCGTCATGTATATGGCGGTGAAGCATCTGGCGGAGATCGCCGACGCGCTGATGGCGGGCGGGCGCGACGCCGGCGATCCGGTGACCATCATCTCCAATGCGACGCTGCCGCAGCAGTCGGTGGCGCAGACGAGCTTGCGCGAGGTGAAGACATTCCTGGCCGGGAACGAACTCGCGACACCTGCCATCGTCGTGCTCGGGCATGTCGCCGAATGGCGCTCGGTGCTCGACTGGTATCAAGGCGGGCTCAGGGAGAATCCGATTGGCTGACGGCCTCGTCATCGCCGCACCCGCGTCGGGCAGCGGCAAGACCATCGTGACGCTGGCGCTCTTGCGCGCGCTGAAGCAGCGGGGAATTGCCGTCGCCTCGGCCAAGATCGGTCCCGACTATATCGATCCGCGTTTCCATGAAGCGGCGACGGGACGCGCCTGTTTCAATCTCGATGGCTGGGCCATGGAGGAAGCGGCGGTCAAGGGTCTCGCGACCGAGGCCGGCGCCGATGCTGCCCTCACCCTTATCGAAGGCGTCATGGGCCTCTTCGACGGACCGGAGGAAGGCTTGGGCTCGACGGCCGATATTGCCGAGGCGCTCGGCCTGCCGGTGATCCTCACCGTCGATTGCAGCCATCAGGCGCAGTCGATCGCAGCACTCGTCCACGGCTTCAGGACGCATCGTCCCGGCCTCGCCCTGCCGGCGGTCATCCTCAACCGTGTCGCCAGTGCCCGTCATGCGGAGATCTTGCGCAAGGCCCTCGCCCCATCCGGCGTCACGGTCCTCGGCGCCGTGCCACGCGATGCGTCACTCGCTCTGCCCAGCCGCCATTTGGGGCTGGTGCAAGCGAGCGAGCATGAGGATCTCGCACGCTTCCTCGACCGCGCCGCCATGAGCGTTGCGGCGCATATCGACATGGAGGCTCTGCTGGCGCTCGCCGGGCCGATCGCGGCGGCACCGTCACGACCCTTATTGCCGCCGCTCGGGCAGCATATGGCGATCGCGCGCGATGAAGCCTTTGCCTTTCTCTATCCGCATCTGCTCGAGGGCTGGCGCCGGCAAGGAGCGGAACTGTCGTTCTTCTCGCCGCTCGCCGATGAGTCGCCGGCGGCTGAGGCCGATGCGGTCTATCTGCCGGGCGGCTATCCTGAGCTTCATGCCGAGCGCCTGAGCAAGGCGGAGACTTTCCTCGGCGGCTTGCGCGCGGCGGCACGGCATGACCGGCTCATTTATGGCGAATGCGGCGGCTACATGGTGCTGGGCCAAGCCCTCATCTGCGCCGATGGCGGCGCGCATGGGATGGCGTGCCTCTTGCCCGTCACCACGAGTTTCGCCCGGCGCAAGCTGCATCTGGGCTATCGCCGCCTGGAGCATGAAGGGGCGTTGCCCTGGCCGAAACTGCTCAAGGGCCATGAATTCCACTATTCCATGATCGAAAGCCAGGATGCGGAGCCGTCCCTCTTCCACGCATCGGATGCGAGCGCCCGCGATCTCGGCTCCATGGGCTTAAGAAGCAACAGGGTCATGGGCTCCTATGCCCATGTCATCGCATGACACAACATCGCGCGTGCAAAGCCATCATGCTGATGGGCACGGGCTCCGATGTCGGCAAATCGCTCATTGCGGCGGGCCTTTGCCGCCTCTTTGCCGATCGGGGTTTGAGGGTCAGGCCGTTCAAGCCGCAGAACATGTCGAACAATGCCGCCGTCACCATCGATGGCGGCGAGATCGGCCGCGCCCAGGCGCTGCAGGCGCGCGCCGCCAGGATCGCGGCCACGGTCCACATGAATCCCATCCTGCTCAAGCCCGAGACGACGACCGGCGCCCAGGTGATCGTGCAGGGACGCCGTGCCGCGACCCAAAGCGCCCGGGAGTTCTTCAAGGGCCGCGGCAAATATATGCCCGCCATCTTGGAAAGCTTCGCGTCTCTGGCGCGCGACGCCGACCTCATCATCATCGAGGGCGCCGGCAGCCCGGCCGAAGTCAATCTGCGCCAGGGCGACCTTGCCAATATGGGCTTTGCCGAAGCGGCCAATGTCCCCGTCATTCTTATTGGCGACATCCACCGGGGCGGCGTCATCGCCTCACTCGTCGGCACCAAGGAGATCCTCGCGCGCGATGACGCGCTGAGGATCAAGGGATTCATCATCAACAACTTCCACGGCGATCCTGAACTGTTTTCTGAAGGCGTCGCCTTCACCGTTGCGAAGACCGGCTGGCCCTGCCTCGGCGTCGTCCCGCATTTCGCCGCGGCGCGGCGCCTGCCCGCCGAGGACGCCGTGGCGCTGGAGAAAGCGGCGCGGAGCGGCAAGGGTTCTTTCCATATCGCCGTTCCGCGCCTGCCGCGCATCGCCAATTTCGACGATCTCGATCCCTTGAAGCTCGAGCCCAATGTCACGCTCTCGATCGTGCAGCCGGGAACGCCGCTGCCGAGGGATGCCGATCTCATCATCATTCCCGGCTCCAAATCGACCATTGCCGATCTCGAAGCCTTGCGGACCGAGGGCTGGCATGTCGACCTCGCCACGCATCATCGCAGCGGCGGCGCGGTACTCGGCCTCTGCGGCGGCTATCAGATGCTGGGCAAGGTGATCCACGATCCCTTGGGTCTCGAAGGCCGGCCCGGCTCATGCCCCGGCCTCGCTCTGCTCGATGTCGAGACGACGCTGGTGCCGAGCAAGACATTGACGCGGGTCCAGGCGCGTCATGTGGCGAGCGGCGAGACGGTGTCGGGCTATGAGATCCATCTCGGCACCACCAAGGGACCGGATTGTGCCAGGCCCTTCGCCATGATCGGCGATGTGCCGGACGGCGCCTGCGCCAAGGGCGGCCGGGTCATGGGCACTTATATACATGGACTTTTCTCCGACGATGCCTTTCGCCGTCACTTTCTCGAAGGTCTCGGCGCCGAGGGCGGCACGCTCGCTTTCGAAGCCACGGTCGAGGACACGCTCGACGAGCTCGCCCGGCATCTGGAAAAGAGTCTCGACATCGAGCGGCTACTGGCGCTCGCCGAGCCCGTGACGCTCTGACATGTTCTTCGCCACGACCGCCCTTGCTCTCCTGATCGAGCGTTTCATCGGCTATCCGGATGTCCTCACCCGCACGATCGGCCATCCGGTCCAATGGATCGGCGCCGTCATCACCTGGCTCGATGCGCGGCTGAACCCGCAAAGCCAGCCCGCCAGCCGTCTCGCGGGTGTATTGGGCCTTCTCGCCCTCCTCATCATGATCGGCGGCCTCGCGCTGGCGCTCGCCCTCGTCCTGCGCAAGCTGCCTTATGGCTGGGTCGCGGAAGCGATCATCGCGACACCCTTCCTCGCCCAGAAATCACTTTACGATCATGTGCGCGCCGTGGCGGACGGGCTTGACCGGTCGCTCACGGAAGGCCGCAGCGCCGTCTCCCGCATCGTCGGGCGCGATCCCGAGCAGCTCGATCGCTCAGGCGTCGCGCGCGCGGCGCTTGAAAGCCTGGGCGAGAACGCCTCGGACGGGATCGTTGCGCCGGCCTTCTGGCTCGCTTTCCTGGGCCTGCCCGGCATCGTCCTCTACAAGGCGATCAACACCGCTGATTCGATGATCGGCCACAGATCGCCACGCTACCTCAGTTTCGGCTGGGCCTCGGCGCGGCTCGACGATCTCGTCAACTTGCCGGGCTCCCGCCTCACGGCCTTGCTCCTGGCGGCGGCGGCCATCTTCTCATCCCGCACCAGCGCCAAGGCCGCCTTCGCCGCCGTAATGCGCGACGCCCACCGCCATGTCTCGCCCAATGCCGGCTGGCCGGAATCGGCTCTGGCCGGTGCCTTGGGCGTGAAGCTCGGCGGTCCGCGCTCCTATGGCGGACGGCATGTCGATCTGGCCACGATGGGTGACGGGAAGGGCGAGCTCGATGCCAACGATATTCGCGACGGCCTCAGCCTTTACGGCGACGCGCTTTCCCTTTTGGCCCTGCTCGCTGTGCTGCTGGCCTTGGCTTTTTGAGCGTCATCGGCAGGCCGGCGGCGATGAACACGACCTCATCCGCGGCATCGGCGATCGCCTGATTGGCGCGGCCCGCCTCGTCGCGGAAGCGGCGGGCCAGCGCATTGTCGGGGACGATGCCGAGTCCCACTTCGTTCGATACGATGACGACCTGCCCCTTCGTTTCGGCGAGGCTCTGACGGAAGCGCTCGACCTCCTGGGCGACATCCTTGCCGTGGTAGATGAGGTTGTTGATCCACACGGTGAGGCATTCGATGAGCGTGAAGGACTGGGCGTTGTCGGCCTGGCGCAGTGCGGCGACCAGGTCGACCGGCGCTTCGATCGTTCGCCAGTGAGCGCCCCTCTGCTCCCGGTGATGGTGGATGCGCTCGCGCATCTCCTCATCGCTGATTTCCGCCGTGGCGACATAGGCGGGCTCTCCCTTGTGGCGGCGGGCGAGCGCTTCGGCATAGCGGCTCTTGCCCGAGCGCGCGCCGCCGAGGATGAGCGTGACCCGTTTCATGTCCGGACCGGCGGAAAGCGGGCGATGAAATGTCCGCGCATCGCCTGCGGCCAGGCTTTGAACGGGACCTCGCCGGTCTCACTCGCGCCATGGAGGTCGAACCAGGCGAGGATCGCCTCGGCCGTCTCGCGCTCAGGCGTGAAGCCGCCGGCGAGATAGCTGTAGCGCTCGCTGTCCTGGAGGAAGACATTGCAATGCTTGAGGCACGACCACAGGCAGGACTGGCGGTCCACCGCGATATCGTGGCGCTGTCTTTCCGCGAGCAGCGCTTCCATGTGCCGCGCCAGGGTCTCGCCGCCGGTAACGCCATCGGGCCCTTCCCGCTCCTCGGCGGAATGACGGCAGGTGATGCAGAAAACGATGCGACGCATGGGGCTCCAAATTGAGGCTTGCCAATCTTGCCGCTTCAATGATTGAGTTGAGGGGTCCTGTCAACGCCACGGAGCCCTTATGGAATTTCGCCGCCTCGCTTTCGTCGCAGCCGAGGTGCCGCAGGCGCGCCGCGCCCTCAATGCGCTCGTCAAGGCCTATGGCCAGGTGCCCCCTGAGGAGGCCGACGTGGTTGTGGCTTTGGGCGGCGACGGCCTCATGCTGCAGACGCTGCACCGCTTCATGTCCTCGGGCAAGGCGATTTACGGCAT
>Ga0187894_10003019_pt1 | contig 19316 bp, 20 predicted proteins | sample GBC1701081metaG_FD_136650 | JGI IMG/M metagenome (GOLD analysis project Ga0187894, IMG submission 136650) | White microbial mat communities from a lava cave in the Kipuka Kanohina Cave System on the Island of Hawaii, USA - GBC170108-1 metaG ...
CGTTGTGCGGTGGCGATGCGCATCTGCGCAAGAAGGACAGACGATGAGCAGCATTGGAACCGTCAAGTGGTTCAACGCCCAGAAGGGCTACGGCTTCATCCAGCCGGAGGATGGCAGCAAGGATGTGTTCGTGCACGTCAGCGCCGTGGAGCGCGCCGGCATCCGTTCGCTGAATGAAGGCCAGAAGGTGAGCTTCGAACTCCAGAGCGATCGCGGCAAGACGTCGGCGGTCAATCTCGAACTGGTGTAATTTTCCGACCGGCCGTCAGCGGCCGATCGGTGAAGAGGCGTCGGACCCCGGTCCGGCGCCTCTTTTTACGTTCAGACAGCGCGTTGACCGTGGCCTTGGTCGTCCCCAAATAGTGTTTGACAGCGGCCCGTTTGACGGTGTTCCGTTGCAGCACAATCGACTTTGGTCCGCCTTGACCACTCCGCCGCGGGCAGCGGCGCCGTTGCAAGACTACCCCCAAACCAGGTTGTGCCGCCGTGCGATGTTCGCGCGGTGCATCGTGTCCCAGCGCTACAGGACAGAGACCAAGATGGCTACTGGAACGGTCAAGTGGTTCAACACCACGAAGGGTTTTGGATTCATTCAGCCGGACGGCGGCGGCAAGGACGTGTTCGTGCACGTGAGCGCCGTCGAGCGTGCCGGCCTGCGGTCCCTGCAAGAGGGCCAGAAGGTCACTTACGAGATCGCCACCGAGCGTGGTCGTTCCTCGGCCGTGAATCTGCAGGCGCACTGACGCCGATACCGATCCTCACCCGGATCGACAAACGCATGGCGCCGGCATTGTCCGGCGCCGTTTGCGTTCATGGCTCGGCAAAGAGCCTGCACCAGGGAGGACGGCCATGCGATTGACGCGCCGGACGATGGTCTTGGCGGCCGCCGCGTCGGTGGCGGCGCCGGTTCCGGCGGGTGCCCAGGCGTTTCCGAGCCGGCCCATCCGCATTGTCGTGCCGTATGCGCCGGGTGGCGGTGCTGACACCGTCGCGCGGCTGCTGGCACCCAAGCTGCAGGAAGCGCTCGGCCAGACGGTCGTGATCGACAACAAGCCGGGCGCCGGCGGCGTGATCGGCGACGACACTGTCGCCAAGGCGCCGCCGGATGGCCACACGCTGTTGCTCGGCGCCTTCGCGCATGCGGTCAATCCATCGCTGCTGCCGCGCATGCCGTTTCGCACGCCCGACGATCTCGCGCCGATATCGCTGCTGGTGGTGGTGCCCGACCTGCTGGTGGTGACACCGTCGTTGCCGGCGCAGTCGGTCGCCGAGTTGATCGCGCTGGCCAAGGCGCAGCCGGGCAAGCTGTCCTACGGTTCGTCCGGCAACGGCACGGCGCAGCATCTGGCCGCCGAGCTGTTCAAGGCACGCACCGGCGCCGACATCCAGCACGTGCCCTACAAAGGCGGTGGTCCGGCGCTCGTCGATGTCGCGGCGGGTCACGTGCAGATGCTGTTCGGCAACATGAGCTCGGCGCTGCCGCAGGCCCAGGCCGGCCGCGTGCGTGCCATGGCGGTGACCAGCCCGAAGCGCTCGCCGGCGGCGCCGGATGTGCCCACCATCGCCGAGTCGGGCGTGCCCGGTTACGACATGTACGAATGGAACGCGCTGCTGGCGCCGGCCGGCACGCCGGCCGCGGTGATCCAGCGCCTGCAGCAGGAAGCGGCCAAGGCGCTGCGGCTGCCCGATGTCGCGGCCCGACTGGCGACGCTCGGCGCCGAGCCGGTGGGCAGCACGCCCGAGGCTTTCGCTTCCTTCCTGCGGACCGAGCTTGCCAAGTGGGCCGACATCGTGAAGACCGCCGGCATCAAGGCCGAGTGACGGCGATGGTAACTTTGCTTTCGTGTACGTGCGTGCGAGAAGCGCTCCATGGCTGACATCACCTTTGCCTTTATCGATGGCCTCGCCACGATCGCGGAGCGCTACGATGCCTTCATCATCGACCTGTGGGGCGTCGTACACGACGGCAAGCAGCCCTATCCCGGGGTGCTCGACTGTTTCACGGCGCTGAAGCATGTCGGCAAGCACACGCTGCTGCTGTCCAATGCGCCGCGGCGCGCCCACGCCGCCGTCACGCGCCTGGCCGAGCTGGGTGTCGCGCGCGATCGGTTCGATGAGCTATTGACCTCGGGCGAGGACGCTTGGGCCGCATTGCGCACGCGTGGCCAGGCCGATGCGGCACCGTTCTATCGCGATCTGGGACGGCGCTGCTTCCTGTTCGGCGCCGCGCGCGACCTCAGCCTGTTCGAGCAGATCGATGTCGAGCGCGTCGCCGATATCGAGGCCGCCGATTTCATCCTGTGCACCAACCTCTATGACTATGGCGAGAAGCCTGCCGATCACGCGGCGACCTTGCGTGCGGCGGCCACCCGCGGCCAGCCGATGATCTGCGCCAATCCCGACCTGGTGGTCGTGCACGGCGATACGCTGGAGTATTGCGCCGGTGCCGTCGCGGCGCTCTACGAGGAACTGGGCGGCCGCGTCGCCTACCACGGCAAGCCGCATGCACCGATCTACGCCCGGGCGCGCGCGCTGCTGGGCAGTGCTTCGCCGGCGCGCGTGCTCTGCATCGGCGATTCGCTGCGCACCGATATCGCTGGCGCCAATGCCGCCGGTCTCGATTCGCTGCTGGTCGTCGGCGGTATCCACCGCGAGGAGTTCGCCGGTGTCGATGGCGGGGTGGACAAAACGCGCATCGACGCTGCCTGTGTCGCGGCCAACGCGCGCCCGACATGGGTCGGTCCCGGCCTGCTATGGTGACTGCTCGCGCGCGCGTGAGTCGACGTGGTTTGTCGATTGCCGCCGCGCGACTAGAGTGACGGCTGTTCGGAGGAAGAGCGGCCGATGCCCAAGGTCGAATGGACATGGCATGTCGAGGATCTGCCGCCAGCCGCGGTCTGGCCGGTGCTGGCAGATACGAATCGGTTCAACGAGATCCTCGGTCTGCCGTCCTACCAGCTCGAGGAGGTCGCGCAGCCCAACGGCACGGTGCTGCGGCGCGGCACCGGCCGGGTCGCCGGCATCGATCTGGCGTGGGAGGAGAAGCCCTACGAATGGGTGCTCCACCGGCGTTTCCGCCAGACCCGCATCTTTTCCAAAGGGCCATTCCGTGTCTTTGGCCCGACCCTGGATGTCACCCCGGCGGGTGCCGGTAGCACGGTCGTCTACGCGCTGCACTGGGAGCCGACGAACTGGCTCGGCAAGCTCAGCGGCCTGCGGCTGGCGCGCAATTCGGGTCGTCTGATCGAGCGGCGCGTCATGGAGGGCGTCGCCTTCCTGCGCGGCGGGCCGGCGATGATGTTCGACTACACGCCGCCGGCACCGGCAGCCGGCGTGCGCGAACGGCTGGAGGCCATGGTGCGCGACGCCGAGGCGACGGGCTACGCCCACGGATTGGCGCGCCGTCTCGCCGACCGGCTGCTGGGCGCCATGGAGGTCGACCTGCAGCGCCTGCGCCCCAAGGCGCTAGCCGCCGCTTTCGACGTGGCGCCGCGCGATGCGATCGAGCTCTGCCTCGCCGGCGTCAAGGGACGCATGCTGGACATGAAATGGGACCTGCTGTGCTCGAATTGCCGCGGCGCCAAGATGACAGTGCCGTCGCTGGACCAGCTGCCGCGTGGTGCGCACTGTCCCTCGTGCAACATCGACTACGGTCGCGACTTCGCGCGCAATGTCGAGCTGACCTTTGCGCCATCACCCCTGATCCGGTCGCTGGGCGGCGGCATGTTCTGCCTCAGCGGACCGGGCACGACACCGCACGTCGTGGTGCAACAGCTGCTGGCGCCTGGAGAGCGTCGTGTCGTGCCGATCGACCTGCCGCCGGGCCCCTACCGGCTGCGCACGCTGCATCCCGGGCGCTCGGTGGGCATCGACCACGCCGGTGGTGCGTTTCCCGGCCTGCACGTCACGGCCGACGGTGTCGATGCATTGGCCGCTGAAAAGCCCGGCGAGATCGCCTTTGCGAATGATGCCGGCTTCGAACTGGCAGCAGTGATCGAGACGCGTGAGTGGGTGCGCGAGGCGCTGACGGCGCACGAGGTCACCACCCTGCAGGCCTTCCGTGAGCTGTTTGCCGATGCCACCTTGCGGCCGGGCGACGAGGCCGGGGTCGGGCAGGTCACCATCCTGTTCACCGACCTGCGCGGCTCGACCGCGCTCTACGAACAGATCGGCGATGCGGCGGCCTTCAATCTGGTGCGTGAGCACTTTGCAGTGCTGGGCAAGGTGGTGCGCGACGCCAACGGCGCCGTCGTCAAGACCATCGGCGATGCGGTGATGGCGGCGTTCGCCGACCCGGCCGACGCCGTGCGCGCCGCCCTGGCAATACGCGCCGACGTGGCGGCACTCGACCGCCGCCTGTCGGCCGGGCGCGACCTGTCGAACGAGGCGCTGGTGGTGAAGATCGGCCTGCACATGGGCGCCAGCATCGCCGTCAATCTCAACGACCGGCTCGACTATTTCGGCACGACCGTGAACATGGCCGCGCGCCTGCAGGGCCAGAGCAATGGAGGCGATATCGTCGTGTCGCGAACGGTCGCGGACGACCCGGCCGTGCAGCCCATTCTGGCCAGCGTCGCATGCCACGACGAGACCGTGATGCTGAAGGGGTTCGCAGCGCCGGTCCCCTTCGTACGCATCCCGGCATAGAATCCCGATTACTTGCGCCGTTGGACGAGTTGCGCGAGCATCCTGCGTGCAATGCGCATTCTGGCCGTTTCGGGGGCGGCTGGGGGAGAATGGGCCATGCCGAACGGTGGGAGCGGCGGCGGCGCTTGGTTGTCCCGGATCCACACGGTGCTGGCCGTGTGGCTGCGGACGGCCGCATCGTCGGGTCTGTGGGCGTGGCTGGGGCGCAATCTCAAGGCATTTCCCGACAGGGCTGAGCAGCTGCGCAAACTGGTCACCAGTGTGGCGCTGATTGTCGCCATCGCAGTCGGCGTCTGGATTATCGTCGACCTGTCGGACGACGAGCCGCTCGCCTTTGACCAGATCCATGTGCATCCAGACCTCAAGAACCACGTGCCGCCGGCGGACAGGTTGACGCAGCAGATTGGTAGCCACTTCGAGTCCCTGGCAGCGGTGATCGAGCGGTTGCGCGAAACGGAGCGCGCGTCGTTGGTCCGCGATACCGACCTGCCGAAGATCGAGATCCTCGGCTCCGGTTTGTCCTTCCAGGCGGTGGTGCAAGTTGTGCGTCGCTTGCTCGGGCACAGCGAACTGCGCATTGGTGGCGACATCTTCCTGTCGCCGACGTCTGTGGCGCCGCCTGACGCGCGTACCGCAACGGTTGTCACGGCCGCGTGCGGCGACGGCGAAGTCTTCTACGTCGTCGTGCGTCTGACAACCAACCGCGGTGAAGCAGCCGACACAGCCGACCTGCCTGTGTGTCTCGCCAAGGGCGAAGCGGCGGGCGCGAACCGCTCGGCCATGCTGACGGTCGAGGCGTTGGAGTCGATGCTTCAGCTCGTTGCCTTGCGCACCTTGGAGCGGATCAATCCGTGTGGGGCGGCCGCCTACTACAGCAACAACTGGTATCGGCAGAGCTATGACGGTCGCATGCTCGATCCCGACTTCCGGCGTTCGGGCGTCCTGGCCGCGGCCTGCATTGCCACACGAGGCGCGGCGGAAGCGGGTTATGCCTTCTATCTGCTGGGCCGGGTCCGTCAGGTCAGCGGCAAACCCAAGGAGGCGATCGCCTACTACGCCGACGCCGAGAAACTTCACCGACGCTCGCGGCCATGGTGGCAACGCGTCCTGAACGGCGCCGGCCTTTGGCATATCCGGCTGCCGGATCTGGATGTCCATTGGGGCAATGCGCTGATGGACGATCGACGACCGGCTGAGGCCCTGGCCAAGTTCGACCGCGATCTTCGCTATGCCGGTGCCGCCGGAGCGTACGTCGGCAAAGGCAACGCCCTGCGGGAAAAGGCGAACGCGGGCGGCACGGCGGTTCCTCTGGCGGAAATCTGCGAGGTCTACCGGTCGGGCGGCAAACGGTACCGTTTCGACGCGGAGTTGCGCCACGTGCTGGCCAATTTCGTGGAGGAGGAGAAGGCTTGGTCCTGTGCGCAGGCGACGACAGCGATGGAGGCCCAGGTCAGGGTCCTTGGCTGGCGTCGCAAAGCGGTCGACTTGCAACCGACGGACCGCAAGTACCTGCTGGCCTTGGGCCGCTCGCTGCGTACATCGGGGGATCGCGATGCAGCGGCGGCCGCGTTCCGCGAGGTATTGCGGCTGGGCGGCGACAAGGAATGGGAGGCATATCGAGAACTGGCGTCAGTTCAATCGCCAGCCGAGCGACCAGGTGAGATTGCGCATGCGCCGCCGGTGGCCAGTACCTCTCAGAACGCCAAGCAGCAGACGCTCGATGGTCCGCTGCGCTATCAGGCAGCATTGGCAGCTCTGGCGGCCGGAGCATCAGAAAATGCCCTGCGGAAAGCGGGCGAGTGGCTGGCCACCGTGACCAGTGCGCAGGAAGCCCGCTTGGTGCTGGCGTGTACTGAACAACGTCTGGCGGCGGCTGGAGTCGGACGGACGAACGCCGGAGCGGACCGTAAACCTGCCGCCGACATCGACACGGTTTTAAAGGCGTGCCTGGATGAAATCCGGCGCCAGGCTGTCACATCAGCGCGGTAGCGCGCCCCGCTTCAGTCCTGCGGGGACACGCCTGCAGCGAACGCGCCCTGCGGCGTTTCGGCTTGGCGCCAATGTTCGTCGGCAAAAGCCAATCCGACCGAAATGCAGAACAGCGCCAGGCCGAACGCGATCGCTGCAACGGCCATGCGATATTCGGGGGGGACGCGCAGTTTGCCGGCAATGGACATGCCTGAACATACGGACCCGTTGGGTGATGCATCCCCGCTTATCGACCGAAAAAGGCGGCGAGTACGCCGGCGGCCTCGTCGTTGGCGACCAGTCCCTGCCTGAGAAAGCGCGTCATCGAGAAAAAACCGTGCAGGGTGCCCGGGAAGTTCGCATAGGTGACCTTGACGCCGGCCTGACGCAGCTTCTCGGCATAGGCGTGGCCTTCATCCTTGAGCGGGTCATAGCCGGCGGTCAGCACGTAGGCCGGCGGCAGATTCGCAAAGTCCTTGGCCAGCAGGGGCGAGAGGCGAAGGTCGCTCTGGTCGGTGCTGGCCGGCACGTAGTGCTTCCAGAACCAGTCCATCAGCTCCTGGGTCAGGAAGTAGCCCTCACCCAAGGTGCGCCGCGACTCGGTGACAGTCGTGCTGTCGGTCGCGGGATAGATCAGCATCTGAAAGGCCGGCATCTTCTCGTCGGCGTTCTTGGTCTGCTGGCAGACGACCGCCGAGAGGTTGCCGCCGGCGGAGTCGCCACCGACAGCGATAGTGTCCGGCAACGTGTCAAAGACCAGGGCGTTGTCGCGGATGTGACGAAACGCGGCCAGCGAATCCTCGACCGCCGCCGGAAACGGGTGCTCGGGCGCCATGCGGTAGTCGATCGCGATCACCTGGCACCGGCTCTTGTTGGCGATGCGCCGGCAGGTCGAGTCGTGAGTCTCCAGGTTGCCGATCACAAAGCCGCCGCCGTGATAGTAGACCAGGGTTGGGATCGGGTTCTCATTGACGCCGGCCGGCCAGTAGCGCCGGAAAGGGATCGTGCCCCGCGGCCCGGGCAGCACACCATCGATGACCTTCGCGACTTCCGGCGGATCAGCCTCACCGTCGGCCGACATCTTGTCGGCCAGCGCGCGTGCCTCGGCCGCACCCAGCGTGTGCAGCTGCGGCCGGCCGGCGGCAACCGCCTTCTCCATGAGGTCAAGCACGAAGGCGGCTTCGGCATCGAGCATGCAGGATCTCCTGTTTCGGCGAGCGGAGCGCGTCGCCGGGTGGCCTTTCCGCCCGGCCGGTGATGCGCTATGAGCACGGTGATCGTGCGCAGATTGCGCAAGCCGGGGCAAGACCATGGCTGAGTTTTCGAAAAAGACCGTCGAAGATTGGGCCAAGCTGGCTCAGAAGGAGCTGAAGGATCGGCCCCTGGAGAGCCTGGACTGGCTGACGCCGGAGGGCATCCGGGTCAAGCCGCTCTACACGGCGGCCGACCTTGAGAATCTCGAGACGTTGGGCACCACGCCAGGCTTCGCCCCGTTCCTGCGCGGCCCCAAGGCGACCATGTATGCCGGTCGGCCGTGGACGGTCCGGCAATATGCCGGCTTCTCGACCGCCGAGGAGAGCAACCGGTTCTACCGCGCCAACCTCGCCGCCGGTCAGCAGGGCGTGTCGGTCGCCTTCGATCTGGCGACGCATCGCGGCTATGACAGCGACCATCCGCGCGTGATCGGCGATGTCGGCAAGGCCGGTGTCGCCATCGACTCCGTCGAGGACATGAAGATCCTGTTCGACGGCATCCCGCTCGAGAAGATGAGCGTGTCGATGACCATGAACGGCGCCGTGCTGCCGGTGCTGGCCGGCTACATCGTCGCCGGCGAGGAGCAGGGCGTGCCGCTGGCGCAGCTCTCGGGCACGATCCAGAACGACATCCTCAAGGAGTTCATGGTCCGGAACACGTACATCTATCCGCCCGGACCCAGCATGCGCATCGTGGCCGACATCATCGAGTTCACGGCCAAGCACATGCCGAAATTCAACTCGATCTCGATTTCCGGCTACCACATGCAGGAGGCGGGCGCGACTCAAGTCCAGGAACTCGCCTTCACCCTGGCCGACGGTCTCGAATATGTGCGTGCCGCACTGGGCAAGGGTCTCGACGTCGACGCGTTCGCGCCGCGGCTGAGCTTTTTCTGGGCGATCGGCATGAACTTCTTCATGGAGATCGCCAAGATGCGCGCCGGCCGGTTCCTGTGGGCCGAGCTGATGTCGCAGTTCAATCCCAAGAAGGTCGACAGCCTGGCCTTGCGCACGCACTGCCAGACCTCCGGCGTGTCGCTGACGGAACAGGATCCCTACAATAACGTGGTGCGCACGGCCATCGAGGCGATGGCGGCCGTGCTGGGCGGCACGCAGTCGCTGCACACCAATGCCTTCGACGAGGCGATTGCCCTGCCGTCGGTGACGTCGGCGCGCATCGCGCGCAACACGCAGCTGATCATCCAGCACGAGACCGGCATCACCAATGTCGTCGATCCGCTGGCCGGCAGCTATTACCTCGAGAGCCTCACGGCCAGCATGGTCGCCGAGGCCCGCAAGCTCATCCAGGAAGTGGAAGAACTGGGCGGCATGACCAAGGCCGTCGAGGCCGGCATGCCCAAGCTGCGCATCGAAGAGGCGGCCGCGCGGCGGCAGGCGTGCATCGATCGCGGCGAGGAAGTGATCGTCGGGGTCAACAAGTACAAGCTCAAGGAAGAAGATCCCATCGATATTCTCGAGGTCGACAACTCGGTGGTCCGCGAGGCGCAGGTGGCGCGGCTGCAGCAGATCAAGTCCACGCGTGAGGAGGCCAAGGTCAAGGCGGCGCTCGCGGCGCTGACCAAGGCCGCGAGCGACGGTTCGGGCAACCTGCTGGAACTCGCGATCGCCGCCACACGCGCGCGCGCCACGGTGGGCGAGATTTCCGACGCGCTGGAGACAGTCTACACGCGACACAACGCCGTCATCCGCTCGATCGCCGGGGTCTACAACCAAGGCTGGGAGGGCGATGAAGGGTATCGCCGCATCCAGGCCGAGATCGCGGCGTTCGCCGAGGAAGAGGGCCGCCGTCCGCGCATGCTGGTCTGCAAGATGGGCCAGGACGGCCATGACCGCGGTGCTAAGGTGATCGCCACCGCTTTCGCCGATCTCGGCTTCGATGTCGATATCGGACCGCTGTTTCAGACGCCCGAAGAGGCTGCCCGCCAGGCCATCGAGAACGACGTGCATGTGGTCGGCGTGTCATCGCAGGCAGCCGGCCACAAGACCCTGGTGCCGGAGCTGATCCGCTCGCTGCGCGGGCAGGGCGGTGACGACATCCTGGTCGTTTGCGGTGGAGTCATCCCGGCCCAGGACTACGATTTCCTGCTGGCCGCCGGTGTCAGTGCCATCTACGGCCCCGGCACCAACATCCCCAAGGCGGCGAGCGAAATCCTGACCCTTCTGCGCTCACGGGCCAAGGAGGCTGCCTAGCAGCCGTCATTTCTCCATCGTCAGGCGGTCCTCGCCCGTCATTGGCCGCACGCTGTAGGTTTTCAACCGGCCCTGGACGGTGCCGAAGCTGGTGGCCATTTCCATCTTCACGGGCAGTAGTCGTTCGAAGCCATCCAAGGCGCTGAACCAAAGCTTCGGTGGATTCCTTTCATAGGCATCCGTCTTCATGCGCTCTTCCTCGTATCCGGCGATGCGCTTCATCATCGCCTCGCAGACCACGGGCTCTCCAGCGACGCCAGAAACCTCGCCGTTCTTCAGCTTGTCGCTGCCGGTCCGACGCAGCGTCACGTCGAAGCGCCGCTTGCCGTCGAAGATCGGATAAACCCGATCGCAGGGATCGTGTCCGCCCAGGGCACCCGATACCGCCGCCGTCATCGGATCGAACGCGCCCCGCTTCTGGTCGGCGGACACCGCCTTGTAGTCCTTGGGCGCGAAAGGCGGCTTGTGATCCTCGCTGTACGTGCCGTCGCCCCGATAGGCCACTTGCCACGTACGGGTATTGTTGCGGAACTGTATCCACGACCAGCCGCCCTGCGGCCGCAGCCCCTGCGGGCCTGCCGTGCCCCAGGCCCGGTTGTTGCCGTTGAAGGTGGCTGTGAGGGCGGCGGCGATCCCTTCCTTGCTGAACTTGGCATCGACCACATAGCGGTCGCCGTCGACCCGCAGGTGCGCCTCGGCTCGGAAGGCGCGCAGGCCGCTCAGGGTAAATTCGTATTCCAGGGTCACCACGCGACCGGTGGCCGATGGGGCCTGCGCCGCCGCCATGCCACCCGAACCGAGCAGGATTAGGGCGCAAGGCAGCGTCTGCACCAGGAGCCGGCCAGGAAGCACGTGCATCGTTGTCACCCTTACCACCCCGTCGCACCGGTCAGCGCCAACTCTAGGCAGCGCCTAAGTGCTTGGCAACGCGGGTCGGGATCGCCATGTTCGAATTGATCCCTTGTTTTGCCGTCTCAATGAACCCGCCCGAAGACGCTCCAAAAGTCCCGATCAAGCCGACCGACGCCTGGAAGGTGATTCGCATCGTCCTGCCATATCTCTGGCCACGGAATGCGCCGGAATTGCGACTGCGCGTCGCGGCCGGCGCCGTCCTGCTGGTGGCGGCGAAGCTCACCAATGTCGGCGTGCCAGTATTCTACAAGCATGCTGTCGACTCCCTGTCCAACCCGCTGGCCCAGGCCGTCGCCGTGCCGATCCTGCTGCTGGCGGCCTACGGCATCTCGCGGGTCATGGCGCAGGCTTTTGGCGAGCTGCGTGACGCCATCTTCGCCAAGGTGGCACAGCGCGCCGTCCGCCAGATGGCGCTGCAGACGTTCGACCATCTGCATCGACTGTCGCTTCGCTTCCACCTGGAGCGCCAGACCGGGGGCCTCTCACGCGTCATCGAGCGCGGCACGCAGGGCATGAGCTTCGTCATCAGCTTCATGACGTTCAACATCATGCCGACCATCCTCGAGATCGCGATGGTGGCGGGTGTGCTGTGGTACCTGTTCGATTGGCGGTTTTCGCTGGTCACCCTGGCGGCGATCCTGGGCTATGTGCTCTTCACCGTGCAGTTGTCGACGTGGCGCAGCATGCTGGTGCGCCGCATGAACGACAGCGACACCGACGCCAATGCCAAGGCGATCGACAGCCTGCTGAACTACGAGACGGTGAAGTATTTCGGCAACGAGGCGCACGAGGCGGCCCGCTTCGATGTCGCCCGGCAACGCTACGAGCGCGCCGCGGTGCGCAGCCGCATCTCGCTGTCGGTGCTCAATGTCGGCCAGGGCGCCATCATTTCGCTGGGCCTGGTCGCGGTAATGGTCATGGCCGGCCAGGGTGTGGTCGACAAGACCATGACCCTGGGCGACTTCGTGGCGGTCAACGCCTTCCTGATCCAGCTCTACCAGCCCCTTAATATGCTGGGTTTTGCTTTTCGCGAGATCCGCGACGGGCTGGTCAACATGGAGAAGATGTTCGACCTGCTGCAGGTGCCGGAGGAGATCGCGGACAAGCCGGGTGCGCCGCCGCTGGCCGCCGGGCCGGGCGCCATCACGTTCGAGCATGTCGATTTCCGCTACGAAGCCGACCGCCAGATCCTGCACGACGTATCGCTCAGCGTGCCGTCAGGCCACACCGTGGCGATCGTCGGGCCGTCGGGCGCCGGCAAGTCGACGATGTCGCGGATCCTTTATCGTTTCTACGACGTGGCCGGCGGGCGTGTGCGCATCGACGGTCAGGATATCCGCGATGTCGCCCAAAAGAGTCTGCGGGCGGCGATCGGTATCGTCCCGCAGGACACCGTGCTGTTCAACGACACGGTCTATTACAACATCGCCTACGGTCGCCCGGCCGCGACGCGGGAGGAGGTCGAGGAAGCCGCCCGATTGGCGCGTATCCATGACTTCATCGTCTCGCTGCCCAAGGGTTACGAGACCATGGTGGGCGAACGTGGCCTGAAGCTGTCGGGCGGCGAAAAGCAGCGCGTCGCCATTGCCCGCACCATCCTCAAGAACCCGCGCATCCTGCTGTTTGACGAGGCCACATCGGCACTCGATACCCGCACCGAGCAGGAGATCCTGGCCTCGTTGCGCGAGGTTTCGCGCGGTCGCACGACGCTGGTAATCGCACACCGACTGTCGACGGTGATCGATTCGGACGAGATCGTCGTTCTGATGGCGGGCAAGGTCGCCGAGCGCGGCAGTCACGCCGCTCTGATGGCACGCGACGGCATCTACGCCGACATGTGGCGCCGCCAGCAGGAGGCCACCGAGGAGGCCGAACGCAAAGCCGAGGAGCCGCCGTCGCTGCGCTCCGAAGGGCACCTGGCGGCAGCGCAGTGACCACCGATTTTGGCGTCGTACCCGTGGCTGACAACACCGCTGTGATCCGCTAGACCGACAGCAATGACGGCAGTTGCTGCAAAAGCCAAGGTCAGTGGAGACCCCCTCCACGCCCCGCTGCTGGCGGGCGATCGGCGGGCGCTGGCCCGCGCCATCACGCTGATCGAGTCGACGCGGGAGGACCACCGCGAGCGCGCCGATGCGCTGCTGACGGGACTGCTGCCCGACACCGGCAAATCGGTGCGGCTCGGTATCACCGGCGTGCCGGGCGTCGGCAAATCGACCTTCATCGAGCGCTTCGGGCTGCACCTGATCGAGGCGGGCCACAAGGTCGCGGTACTGGCCATCGATCCGTCGTCCAAGCGCACCGGCGGCTCCATCCTGGGCGACAAGACGCGCATGGAACTGTTGTCGCGTCATGCCAACGCCTTCATCCGCCCGTCGCCGGCAGGCGCCACCTTGGGTGGCGTGGCGCGCCGCACGCGCGAGGCCATGCTGCTGGCCGAAGCGGCAGGCCATGACGTGGTGATCGTCGAGACCGTGGGCGTCGGCCAGTCGGAAACGGCTGTCGCCGACATGGTCGACATGTTCATCCTGCTGCTGCCGCCCTCGGGTGGTGACGACCTGCAGGGCATCAAGAAGGGTGTCGTCGAACTGGCCGACCTGCTGGTGGTCAACAAGGCCGATGGCGATCTGGCGCGGACGGCACAGCGATCGGCCAACGACTACCTCAATGCGTTGCGTCTGCTGTACCCTAGCGACGCCGTGTGGATGCCCGAGGTGCGCACCTGCTCCGCCATGGAAGGCCGCGGCATCGCCGAGGTGTGGGATGCGGTCGGTCGCTATCGCACCGCACAGGGCGATGCCGGTATCGCCAAACGCCGCGGCGCGCAGGCGCGCGCCTGGCTGTGGAACGAGATCGGCGAGACGTTGATGTCGGCCCTGCGCCGCCACCCCGATGTCAGGCAGCAACTGGCGACGCTGGAGCGCGATGTCGAGCACGGCACCTTGGCGCCGTCGACGGCGGCGCGGCGCATCCTGGCGACCTTTCTCGGACGATGAGCCGCCGCGCAACCACCCGGCCTGTCCGGGCCAAGAAAACCAACACGGCCAAAGGGGCGGCCGTGCGCAAGGCGCTGGCGCACAAGCTGGGCGCGAAGCCGGCAGGCGGTCGCGGCAAGCGCATCAATCCCGCCCAGGTTGCCGACGAGGCGCTGCCGTTCTGGAAGCGCAAGACGCTGGCGCAGATGACCAAGCGCGAATGGGAATCGCTGTGCGACGGCTGCGGCAAATGCTGCGTCAACAAGCTGGAGTACGAGGAAACCGGCGAGGTTGTGCAGACCAACACCTGCTGCCGGCTGCTCGATACCCAGACCTGCCTGTGCAGCGACTACAAGAACCGCAAGGCGATCGTCCCCGACTGCATCCAGCTGTCGCCCGACGTGGTGGCCGAGATGGATTGGCTGCCGCGCACCTGTGCCTATCGCCTCGTCCTGCAAGGCCGCGATCTCTTCTGGTGGCATCCTCTGGTGTCGGGTGACCCTGAAACCGTGCATGACGCCGGCGTGTCGGCGCGCGGCAAGGTGATTTCGGAACTGGAAGCCGGCGATCTTACCGAACACGTGCTCGACGACTGGCTGTGAGGCCTTGGACGGAGTAAAAACAGCGTCGATGGATCAGCCTGCGACCAGACCGCACCGCCGTGGGTTCCTCTTCGGACTGGCTCTTCTCATCGTTCTGGCGGGTGCTTCGGCCTGGTACTGGTGGCGTGACCACGGCATGCCTGCGGAACTGCCCTGTCCGACGCCGCAGGCCGATCGTGGGATCGCCAATTGCTCGGCGGCGGTCACGCTGCAGGATGCCAAGCTCCCGGTAACAGCGACGATCAGTCTTTCGGCGGACGGCACGATTGCCTTCGTCCAGATGGATGCTGCCCGCAATAGCCCGGTCGCGCTGAGGGGGGTCTCGACCCGGGATGGCCGCGAGCTCTGGCGCCTGCCCTTGCCGCCATCCATCCAACCCCACGGTGTCGTGTTCGCACCGTCAGGCAAGCAGGTTGCGGTATGGGACAAGGGGCGGTCGGTGCGGGTGATGTCCGTGCCCGACGGCAAGGTCCAGTCCGACATCACCACTGAAACCTTTGCGGACTTCGACGTTTCGTTCGCGGCCGAGGGCGATGCGATCGTGGCGCATCATCGGCGCTACTCGCTCACCGATTCTGCCGCGCCGCCCACGTTGGAGCCGGGCTTCCGGGCAGATGGCCGCTGCAACACCATCGTCGGCCAGAGCAATATCGATACGGTGCTGAGCCGCGACCGGAGCCTCGTGGTCAAGATGACCACGCCGAGCCGCTATGTGCGGGGAACCGATTTCTGCGAGGCGAAGACCGTCCTCATCCTCGACGGGCCGGAGATAGGATTTCTGTCCTTCGCGCCGGGCGATCGCCGACTGGCGGTGGCCTACAACATCGCCGGGCGCTCCCGGAGCGACTGGTGGACCCTGGTCGAGATCTACGACACCGAAGGTCGCTCCGGATCCGCGACGCGGCTGTCCCGCATCGTTCTTGACGGTGACGTCGGCTACCGCGTCGGCTGGTCGCCGGATGGCAGGCAGCTGGCCGTGATCAAGATCAAGGATCAGGTCGCTACGGCGCTGGTCTACGCTGTGCCATGATGGGGGCATGAAACCCGTTGCCGTCCTCACCACCGAGCGCTTGTGCCTGCGGGCGTGGACCGAAGGTGATCTCGAGCCGTTCGCGGCGCTGAACGCCGATCCGCGCGTCATGGCGCACTTTCCTAAGTGCCTCGACCGGGCGGAGAGTGATGCCCTTGTCGCTCGCGTTCGCGATCACTTCGACCGGCGCGGTTTCGGCTGGTGGGCGGTTGAGGCTCCCGGGACCGCCAGCTTTATCGGTTTCGTTGGCCTGTCGGTGCCGTCCTTCCAGGCGCCTTTCACGCCGTGCGTGGAGATCGGCTGGCGCCTGGCCGCGGCGTACTGGGGGCGTGGCTACGCCACGGAGGCGGCGCGCGCCGCGCTGCGGTTCGGGTTCGATGATGTCGGCCTCGAGGAGATCGTGTCGTTCACCGTGCCGGCCAACCTGCCGTCACGCAGCGTGGTGGCGCGCCTGGGCATGACGCATACGGCGGCGGACGATTTCGAGCATCCCAACCTGCCGGCCGGCCATGCGCTGCGCCGGCACGTTCTCTACCGTCTTCGCCGCACCGATTGGAAAGCGTAGGCCGGGATCAGCCCGGGGGTGCCGCCGGTTGGGCCGGCTGCCACTCGACCGACTGGAACTTGTTGGGGCAGGAGAGCTCCGTCGGGTCGACCTCTTCGTCCTGCTCCTTCATCTCGATGGCGCAGAACACGAACTCGCCGCGCGGCTCGCCGTCGATGGTGATGTAGTAGGAGTAGGTGCCCGGCGGGTCGCCCTCGATGATGCACCAGGAGCGCATCATATAGCCGTCGACCACGCGCTCGCGCATGCGGGTTGTCGCCCGCGTCTTGTCCGGCGATACCTCGGTCTCGGGGCCGGCGATCACGTCCTTGGCCGGTTGCGAGGTCTGCAGGACCTCGACCAGGCTCACGGTCCGGTCCGGGCCGCCAAGCCAGGTCCGCCAGCCGAAGCAGGCCTTGTTGATCAGCAGCGGGATGGCGTTGGTCTCGTAGTACTTGGTCGACCCGTCGCCTTTGGTGATCGAGACGAAGGGGATGCTGCGGACCTTGGGGGCCTTGCGGTCCTGGGCCGTGGCCACGGAGATGGTGGCGGCGGCCAGCGCTACGGCGGCCAGGCCGGCGAGAAGGGGGCGGAGGGATCGGCTCATGGACATGTCCCCAATGTAACTCTCTTTTCGCGGCAAAAAAGCGGCAAGACCACCGTTTCAGGCCCGGTGATAGGGATGACCGGCCAGAATCTGCTGCGCCCGGTAGAGTTGTTCGACCAGCACGATGCGCGCCAGCAGGTGCGGCAGTGTCATCGAACCGAAAGACAACACCAATGCACAGCGTTTGAGCAGGATCTCCGGATGGCCATCGGCACCGCCGACCAGGAAAGCGAGGTCGGCGGTCCCTGAATCACGGCGGGCGCCGATCCAGCGCGCAAAACCGTCGCTGCCCACGTCCTTGCCGCGGCGGTCGAGCGCCACCAGGGTGGCGCCAGCGGGGCAGGCGGCCAGCAGCAGGTCGGCCTCCCGGTCCATCCGCTCGGCCGCCGACAGCGGGCGCCGCTCATCGACTTCCCGCAGCGCCAGGGGCCAGCCGATGCGCCGGATGTAGGAGTCGTACAGAGCCTTTTCCGGTCCGGCCTTCAGACGCCCGACGGCGGCGATGGTCAGGCGCACGGCATCCCTCAGGTCTCGCTGCCGTCGCTATCGTCGCCATCGCCGTCGTGGGCAGCGGCCGGCGGGGCCGTCTTGCGGCGCGTGCCGCCCGCCCGCGCGGGCTTCGCTTCGAGCGGGTCTTCGGGGAAGCGCCACAGGCGCTCGAGCTGATAGAGCTCGCGCACCTCGGGGCGGAAGACGTGGACGATGACGTCGCCGGCGTCGACCAGCACCCAGTCGCCTTGCACCTTGCCCTCGACCCGCACGCCTTTATGGCCGCCTGTCTTGAGCCGATCCGCCAGGTGGTCGGCGATCGCCGCGACCTGGCGCGAGGACCGGCCGCTGCACACAACCATGCAGTCGGCGACGGAGCTCTTGCCGGCAAGTTCGAGGACGACGATGTCCTCGGCTTTGTCTTCGGCAAGCGACGCCAGGATCAGTTTCCGGAGCGGGCTGGACGTTGGGGCGCTGCGTTTCGGGCGGGCGGGAATGATGGATCTCCTTGGGACGTCAGGTCGGCTTGTGTCGAGCGCGCAGTGCCGTTGCCGACACCGGGCTCAGCCGGGAATGAATGAAGCTCCAGGCCGGTGGCGCCGCATCGATCAATTGCCTCACGGCATGCTCGCCCCGGCGCTGCGCAGGATAGCGGCGCGCCACGGTACCGGCCAGCGCACGGGTTGCATTTCCGGGCCGGTCGAGCACCGCGAACGGCACCAGCCGGCAAAGGTCGGGCCAGCGCTTCCAGTGTGCCATCTGGGCCAGGTTGTCGGCGCCCATCAGCCAGACGAACCGCGCCGCCGGAAACAACAGCCGCAGCGCCGCCAGGGTATCGACGGTGTAGCGGGTGCCCAGCACACGCTCGATGTCGGTGATCCGGATGCGGGCCTGCACCGCTTGCGCCTGGGCCTGTGCCATGCGCTGCTGGAGCGGCGCCATGCCGTCGGATGCCTTCAAGGGGTTCTGCGGCGAGACCAGCCACCAGACCTCGTCGAGGTTCAGCTGTCGCAGGGCCGCCAGGCTGATGTGACGGTGGCCGGCATGGGCCGGATTGAACGAGCCGCCCAGCAGGCCGATCCGGCGCGGCACAGCACCCAGGCTGGCACGGAAGCCGGCCGGCAGATACGGGCGGATACGGTCGCGACGCAAGCTCAGGATCCCAGGAACCGGCCTTTACAGGAGAGCGTCTCGAGCCGCACGGCTTCGCCGTCGGCCAGGCGAATGCCGCAGAAGCGGAAGTTGGCGACCGGTTTGCCATCGACCAGGACGCGATAGAGATACTCGCCCGGCGGATCGGCGTCGTTGACGCACCACGTGCCGCTCACGCCGCCACCCTGCGTGCTGACGGTGCGACGCCACACGGTGCCGTCCGAGGTCTCGTTGATCTTCACGTCTGATGTGACGTCGAAGCGGGTGGGACCCGGCGTCTTCTGTATTTCGGTCAGCTGAACCGTCCGCGCCGGCCCCGACAGCACCACGGCCCAGGTGTAGCAGGACCGTACCGGCCACAACGGGAAGGCATCGCCGCGGGTCGGTCCTTGCGTCGCAGCGCCGTGCTCGTCGTACACCGTGACGTAGGTGAACGTGTCGGCCACGTCGGTGGCCTGCTGGGCCTGCGCCGCGCCACGGTCCAGCACAAAGGCCATGGCGGCGGCCAGCAACGCTATCGTCTTGGGAACCACGGTGCGCACCACGATCACGATCCCTGGAATTTCTGTGGACAGGCCAGCTCTTCCAGCCGGAACGGCTCACCGGCGGGCAGGCGGACGGCGCAGAACTTGAACTCCGCGACCAGCCTGCCTTCGACGTGCACTTCGAACTTCACCTCGCCCTCGGGGTCGGCGTCGTTGATGCACCACGCGCTCTCCATGTGGCCGTCGTTGCCGACATACTCGCGCCGTCGCGCCGTGGTCGTGTCCTTGTGCTCGTTGACGGAGAAGCCGTGGCCCTCGAAGCGCGTCGGCGACGGCATCTTCTGGATTTCGACCAGCTCGACGGTGCGGTTGCGGTAAGGCACCTTGACGACCCAGCCGAAGCACGTCCGCACCGGCCACAGCGGCACGACATTGGTCGCC
>Ga0187894_10003020_pt1 | contig 19313 bp, 15 predicted proteins | sample GBC1701081metaG_FD_136650 | JGI IMG/M metagenome (GOLD analysis project Ga0187894, IMG submission 136650) | White microbial mat communities from a lava cave in the Kipuka Kanohina Cave System on the Island of Hawaii, USA - GBC170108-1 metaG ...
ACGCGCGAATGTTCACCGACCGTTCCGTGGGTTGAAACCCACGGCTAAATTCAAGGCGCCGCTAACGCGGCAGGGGCTGAGTAAATACAATCAGTCAACTTATTTTGACGGGGCTCCTTAGTCTGGCGCGTACTCAGGTGCAGGGTTTTTCACCCGCAAACAGCGCGCGTCGGATTTTTACAATACCCCGCGCTGACTCGGATTTATGCTGGTCGCCGTTGTCTGCGTGGGAAATTCTCCCGCATCACATTCACACAAACAGGAACGGAGAATATGAAACGCGAAACGTTGAGGACGCTATGGTTCGGAACCACGCTGATAGTATTCGCGCTGACATCAGAACTCTCGCTGACAAGCAGGGCGATTCAAACCGATAAACCGCCGCAAGCCATTCAGGCGGACAAACCGGCGCAATCGTTCAAGATTGAGGATTTGGCCTGGCTGAGCGGCGATTGGGAAACGGCGCCGGGCCGCATGCAAATTGACGAGCACTGGACGAAGGTCGCGGGCAATTCGTTGATCGGCATGAGCCGGGCAGTCGCCGGAGGCAAGACCGTATTCTTCGAATATCTGCGGATCGAAGCGCGCGGCGCCGACATTTATTACGTGGCGCATCCGAAGGCCAGGACTCCCGGCACTGACTTCAAACTGGCGCGGCTCACCAGTCAGGAAGCCGTCTTCGAGAACCCGGCGCACGACTTTCCGAAACGCATCATCTATCGCAAAAATGCGGACGGCTCGCTGACCGCGCGCGTCGAAGGCGACGGAACCGAAAAGGAAAAACCTCAGGAGTTCCACTATCGCCCTGTTCCGAAGGCCTATTAAGCGAGAGCTGGCATAAAATCTGGGAACGCGCGCGTTGATGGCGGGACGCATTTTCATAACTGGGGTTCGTAGGTGAGAGAACCAGATCAGACAGAAAGCTGAGCCGTCGCGCTCAACTTTATGCCACCCTGCCTTATCCCGCATAATTGTACTGCTATGACGCTCGACGAGAAGTTACAGAATCTTCCAACCGCGCCCGGCTGCTACCTTCACAAGAACGCGAAGGGCGAGATCATCTATGTCGGCAAGGCGAAGAACCTGCGCAACCGGGTGCGCCAGTATTTTCAAACCTCGCGCGCGATGGACGCCAAGACGCTGGAGCTGGTCTCGCGCATTATCGACTTCGAATTCATCGTCACCGACACCGAAGCCGAGGCGCTCATCCTCGAATCGAACCTGATCAAGCGCCACAAGCCCCGCTACAACGTGATGCTCAAGGATGACAAGTCCTACCCGCATCTGAAGCTCACGATCAACGAGGATTTCCCGAGGATTTTCAAGACGCGCAGAGTCGAGAAGGACGGCGCGGCCTATTACGGCCCGTACCTGCCCGCGTCGCTGGCCGACAAGACGGTTTCGCTGATCAACCGCGAATTCCAACTGCGCACGTGTTCGGACGAGGTTTATGAGATTTACAAGCGCGCTGGCCGGCCATGTATGGAGTATCAGATCAAACGCTGCATGGGGCCTTGTCAGAAGGATTTGTGTAAGCCCGGTGAATACGGGCAAACGGTTCAGGACGTGAAGCTGCTGCTCGAAGGCAAGGACAGGGAACTGGCCGACGAATTGGAAGAGCGGATGCTGAAGGCTTCCGAGGAGTTGAAGTTCGAACAAGCGGCGAAGTACCGCGACTTGCTCAAAACCGTGCGCGCCTTGAGCGAGCATCAGAAGATGATGGGGATGCTCGACCTGGACGTCGATATTTTCGGCTATTACCGCGATGGGCATCAGTTGTCGCTCCACCTGTTCACCATGCGCGAAGGCCGAATCGTCGGGCGGCGCGAATTTTACTGGGAAGACATCCCGGTCGAAGGCTTCAATCCGTCCGAATTTCTGGGGACGGTGCTTGAACAGTACTACACCAGCGGCAATTACGTGCCGCTGGAGATTCACGTGCCGGTTGATTGGGACAGCCGCGAGGCGCTCGAAGAGGTGCTGAGCGAAAAGCGTGGGCGCCGCGTGCAAATCCTCGATCCGCAGCGCGGCAAGAAGCGCGAGATGATCGACCTGGTTGAAAAGAACGCCAAGCTCGGCTTCGACCAGCGCTTCCGCGTGATCAAGCCGGATTGGTCGAAAGTGTTGGCCGAGTTGCAGGAGATTCTGGGCTTGCCGTCATACCCGAATCGCATCGAGTCGTTCGACATCTCGAACATCCAGGGCGCGGAGAACGTCGCCGGGATGGTCGTTTGCGAGGACGGCGAGATGAAGAAGTCCGACTATCGCAAGTTCATCATCAAGACGGTGGAAGGCGCGGACGATTTCGCCTCGATGCGCGAGGCCGTCTATCGCCGCTATTCGCGGTTGTTGAAAGAGGAGAAACAACTGCCGGATTTGGTCTTCATTGACGGCGGCAAAGGGCAGTTGTCGTCGGCCGCCGCTGCGTTGCACGAGCTTGGTCTGGCCGATCTGCCGATGGCCGGCATCGTCAAACCTCGCGGGCGGCACGAAGAGATCAGCCATCTGCTGGTCAAGGGCAGGGAAGACGAGCCGGTCTTTCTGGAAAAGACTTCGCCCGTGATGCGGCTGGTGCGGATAATCCGCGACGAGACCCATCGTTACGCCGTGAGCTTCCACCGGCAGCGGCGCGCGGCGCGGGATTTCACGTCAGAACTGACTTCGATTCCCGGCGTCGGCGAAAAATTGAAAGAACGATTGTTGCGCAATTTCGGGAGTTTGAAACGAGTGTCGGAGGCGACGGTCGCCGAGTTGAAACCGTTCGTCGGGCAGAAGCAGGCCGAGATGATCGTCGAACATTTCAAGGAGAGAAGGGAAGTTGCGGAGAGGCAAGAGAACGCGGAACACGCGGAATAGACGGAAATCGCGGAGAAGGCAAAGAAACCTTCCGCCGGGATGAATGCGCTTACCGTGCTTTTTTACGCCGCTGCTTTTTGCCCGAGGCTCCCGTCACCTTCTCGACAACGGCAAACGGTGGCTTTGCAGGAGGAAAGACCACACGGTCGTAAATGTCCGCGAGCTTCAGCTTGCAATTGATCGAGGCGATCAAAATTTCAGCCGTCATCTCAGTTTCAATCGTGAAGAGCCACTGGCGTTTGCCTTTTTGCCGGACGAAGTGTTCAACGGAGGGGCGGGTCTGCGAGATCAGGATGTAATCAGCGACCGATTTTATGGCTTGGTAGCGGGTGAGTTTCTCGCTTCGGTCGTAATCTTCAGTGCGAGGTGAAAGGACCTCGATGATGACTTTGGGGTTGAGGATGACGTCGTTATGCTTGTCGTGAAAGATGGGCTTGCCGCAGACGATGGTTAGGTCCGGGTAGGAGAACAGATCCATGGGATCTGTCCTGATCTTCTGATCCGAGGTATAACCGATACAAGATGTGCCTTTCAGTTGCGGGTGTATCTCACCTGCAAGGTTGAAGCATATCTGATTGTGCTGCGGGCTGCCGCCGGCCATTGCGTAGATTTGCCCGTCCAGATATTCGTGCTTCGTCTCAGCGGCGCGTTCAAAAGCCAGATATTCTTCGGGCGTGTGGTAATGGGCTTTTTGTGGCAGGGTCATAAACTGCGCCTCCAACCGCTCAGCATCTTAATCAAGGTTGATCAGTTTGTCATCAGCGCGTGGCAATGAGGGGGCCGCTGGCTTCAACCGGATCGCTGTGGCAAGATCGAAGCCGTGAAGCAGGAGACAGCGCGGGATGGTGTGGAAATAGGCGCCGCTGAAGAACCGGTTGAAACCGTTTTCGGCGGGACTTTCCGCGCGCTCAGCTACCGCAACTATCGCCTCATCTGGATCGGCTTTTTCCTTTCAAACATCGGAACGTGGATGCAGACGGTCGCCCAGGGCTGGCTGGTGCGCGAGTTGACCACGTCAACGGCGCTGATCGGGTTCGTTTCGTTCGCGAGCTCGTTCCCGCAGATCGCGTTTTCGCTCTTCGGCGGAGTCTACGCCGACCTGTTCAACCGCCGCAGACTGCTGATCGGCACGCAAACGGTCCATCTGTTCAACGCCGCCGTGTTGGGCGCGCTGGTCCTGGCGCGCGATTGGGGGGTATGGGATGGGTTGTCGCTCTGGCATGTGATCGCCATTACGTTTGTCAGCGGGATCTCGTCCACGATGGCCACGCCGGCGTTTCAGGCGTTGATGCTCGATCTGGTCGGACGCGAGGATTTACCGAGCGCGGTCGCGCTCAATTCCGCGCAGTTCAACCTGTCGCGCATCATCGGGCCGACGATCGGCGGGTTGGCGCTGGGCGTCATGGGCATCGCGGGATGTTATTTTTGGAACAGCGCTAGTTTTCTGGCGGTGATCACCGCGTTGTGGATGTTGCGGCTGCCGCCGTGGCGCGCTCCTGAAGATCGCAACGCGCGCGAGATGTGGCGGCAGACTATAGCGGGAATCCGTTATGTGCGCGGCCGCCCGCGCGTGCAGGCGCTGCTCGGCATCGCCACGGTGATCAGCCTCTGCGGATTCCCGTACCTGATCTTCCTGCCCGTCTTCGCGCGCGATGTTTTGAATCAGGACGCGCGCGGGCTGGCGCGGTTGTGGGCGGCGACGGGAGTGGGGGCGTTGGTGAGCGCGCTGGTAATGGCCTACAGCTTGAGCAACTCGCGCCATCGCGGGCGACTGCTGTTGATCGGAAACATTTTCTTCGGGCTGGCTGTGGTGGCCTTCGCGTTGTCGCGCAACTTCGCGCTCTCGTGTTTCTTTCTGGCGCTGGTCGGCGGCGGAATGGTCAGCATCACGACCACGGTCAACACGCTGCTGCAGACACTGGTGCGAGACGAGATGCGCGGGCGGGTGATGAGTATGTACGCGCTGGCCTTCATTGGCTTGCCGCCGGTCGGAAGCCTGCTGATCGGATTGTTGGCGGATGTGATCGGATGGCGTGGGGGGCATCACGGCGCGCAGTGGGCGCTGGCCGCCGGAGGAGCGGTCATTGTGTTGTTTGCGATTGGGGTGACGTTGATTGTGCCGCGAGTGAAGGATCTGGAGTAGCCTCTATTGTTGATCGTCTGATTTCAACTGCGTACGCGCCCATTCGCGCACGCGCCGTAGCCAAGCGGTACTCTTCATTTGTGTGCTTTCTTGTAGAAACTGCGTAGCTATCTCGCTGGTCAGCAGCGGAAAAGTTAGGCTGTGTTTGGCTTCCACATAATCTTCGCCGTCCAATTTGTGGAAAGTGACCTTCCCCTGATCATACCGCCAAACTTCCGGAACGCCGATGCCGGCGAAAATGGGAAATTTGTTGAGCGAGTCACTGGTGATATCAATCTCGATCACAATATCCGGCGGAGGGTCGATCCTCAAATCGAAGTCATCCTTACCCATAACGGCTTCGGCGTTTTGAATATAAAAGCTCGAATCCGGTTCGAAACCTTTCAATAGATCATCGCGTTTATAAGTGGTTGATCCCAATCGTTCGATGTCGAAGTTCATTTCCTCGGCTAATACTTCGATTAGTTGGGCGAGTGTGCGATTAGGTCTTTCGTGTTTGGCTGATGGCACTTTGATCTCCAACATTCCGTTGTTGTAGTAAAGGCGAACGCCAGCCGAGTCTTGATGATCAGCTAAAAGCCGTTCAAAAGTTTCCCAACTGACGTTTCTCAACACTACATACTGATCGATTGTTTTCCGCGGCGCGACCATAACTCGATCCTTGATCTTTGACTCGTTGGTAAATCAGTGATTTGCAAAATGCATTTTACCGCCCGCCATCAATCCCGAAAACCTCGCCCGTAATAAAACTCGCTTCGTCCGAGGCCAGGAACGCGATCAACTCCGCCACTTCTTCGGGTGAGCCCGCGCGTCCGAGCGGCGTGGCGTTGATGACGTCCTGCAAACGGTCGGGGCGCGAGAATTGATCGTGAAACGGAGTCAGGATAATGCCCGGCGCGACGGCGTTGACCGTGATGCTGTACTGGCCGAGTTCATTGGCCAGTCCCTTGGTGAGCGTGTTGACCGCGGCTTTGGCCGCCGCGTAAGGCAGCGATCCGCCGCGCCCGCCGACCTGCGCTGCCAGCGACGAGATGTTGATAATCCGCCCGCCGCGCTGCTCTTTCATGTACGGAATCACGATTTGCGAGCAGAGGAAGACGCTCTTCAAATTGACATCCATCACGGCGTTCCAGAGCTCGTCGTCGCAATCCTCGATGCGCATCAGCCTGACGATGCTGCCGGCGTTGTTGACCAGAATGTCGATGCGTCCGAAGTTGTCCAGCGCGTCCACGACCATCTGCGCGACGTCGGCTCGCCTGGTGACGTCGGCGCGGACCAGCAGCGCGTTGCGGCGCATCGCCTGAATGTCGGCCACGGTTTCAGCCGCGCCCCGTTCATTTTTGAAATAGTTGGCGACGACCGCCGCGCCATTGCGCGCCAGCGCGATAGCCGCCGCGCGCCCGATGCCGGAACCCGCGCCGGTGACGACGGCGACTTTTCCACGAAGATCGAATTGAGCTGCCATATCTAAAGTGGTGGTGAGTAATGATTGACGAGCGATGAGTGCGGGAGCTTCACCAATCACTCTTGATAGTATTTCCGGTTCTTTAACTTTTCAGGCAAACAGACCATGTCTGCTTTGCCTTCCTCATAGTCATGCGCGTACTTGTAATCTTTACCGTAACCCAAGCCTTTCATCAACCCGGTCGGCGCGTTGCGCAGATGAAGCGGCACAGGCTCGCTTTGCGTCGCGCGGGCGTCTTCGGCCGCGGCCTCGTAGGCCAGACAGACCTTGTTCGATTTCGGGGCGCGGGCGAGGTAGACGGCCGCTTCGGCCAATGTCAGACGGGCTTCGGGCAATCCGATCAAGTGCGTGGCCTGCGCGGCCGCCGCGGCGATGACCAGCGCCTGGGGGTCGGCCATGCCGACGTCTTCGGCGGCATGATGGACGATACGGCGCGCGATGTACATCGGATCTTCGCCGGCCTCGATCATTCTCGCCAGCCAGTAGAGAGTCGCGTCAGGGTCGGAGTTGCGGATTGATTTGATGAAGGCCGAGATCAGGTTGTAATGCTGCTCGCCCGTTTTGTCGTAAAGCGCCGAGGCGCGTTGCAGAGCCTCGCTCAGGTCGTCGTCGGCGATGACGCGCCGATTCTGTTCATCAGGTTCGGCCGAGAGGGCCGCGAGTTCGAGCGTGTTCAGTGCCGTCCGCGCGTCCCCGCCCGTATGAACCGCAAGCCGGCGTAATCCCTCTTCGCCAATTGCAACGTTCAATTTGCCCAGCCCGCGCGCCGAGTCGTCCACGGCTTCGGTCAGGATTCGAACGATTTCGTCTTCGGTCAGTTGATTCAGGACGAAGACTTTTACACGCGAAAGCAGGGCCGAATTGATCTCAAACGAAGGGTTTTCGGTTGTCGCGCCGATCAGGATGATCGTCCCGGTTTCGACGTAGGGCAGAAAGGCGTCTTGCTGCGCGCGGTTGAATCGATGGATTTCGTCAATGAAGAGAACCGTGCGGCGGCCGAGTTTCGAGCGCAACTCAGCCGCGTTGTTCATCACCTGGCGAATCTCCTTGATGCCTGAGGTGACCGCGCTGAACGGGACGAACTCTGATGAGGCGCCATTGGCGATGACCCTCGCAAGCGTGGTTTTGCCAGAGCCAGGCGGCCCCCAGAAGACCAATGAGGCCAGGCGGTCTTCCTCGATCAAGCGCCGCAATATCCTGCCGGGCGCGAGCAGATGATCCTGTCCCACAAATTCATCGAGCGTGCGCGGGCGCATCCGTTCGGCGAGCGGCGCCGTTGAATGATCCATTCGGTTTGGTCGATCTAGTCGGTCTGGCTCGAATAGATCAAGCGATTTACGCGATTTTAGGGGTTGCTCTTCCATCTCAGGGAAGAGGCCCTGGGGATTTGATGGATTCTTGTTCGCCGCCATGGGCGAAGCATAGCACGGTTACAAAGCTCGACGGTACAAAACCCGTAGGCTCAAAATGGGCGAAAAAGTCAAGGTTACGCTATTGTTCTAAATCCAGGATAAACAGTTTAGGCGCGATTGACGGGGCTCGGCCAACTACCTAGCATGCACGCCATCACCTGAACCGCTCCAAGTTGTAGGCCGGTTTACGAGAAAAATCAGTATTTTTTGGCGCGTGGGGCCAAAAGGAAAGAGGTAGACCTTTATGACGCCAGGCGAGGTTTTGATAAGAACTCATTTTGCCGATGCATTCCGCCAGATCGCAAAGCGGACGGAATTGCCGGAAATTCACGTGACTTTCTACCCCTTCGCGGGTCTCAATCATACAATTCGTGTACGCAAACAGCGCGTTTATGTGCGCATCTCCGATATCATGCGCGATGCCCCCGCCTCAGTGCATCGCGCGCTGGCATTCATCCTCGTATCGAAACTATATAACAAACGTGTGACGGCGGAGCATCAGGACCTATACCGCCAATACGCTTATCACCCTCAGGTGCAGCGCGCCACTGATCTGGCTCGGCAACAGCGCGGTCGCAAAGTGCTGACCAGCGCCGTCGGCAGGCTCTACAACCTGGACAAACTCTTCGCCCGGATCAACCGGCGCTACTTTAACAACGAATTGCCGAAGCCCGTCCTGAGCTGGAGCGCGCGGCGCACCAAGCGGATTCTGGGCCACCACGATTACGTTCACGAGACGATCGTTATAAGCCGTTCGCTCGACAGCTCTACAATCCCGGAATTCCTGGTCGAATTTGTGCTCTACCATGAAATGCTGCATATGAAACATCGCCCGCGCACGGTCAACGGCCGCCGTATTTATCACACCGCGGTCTTCCGCGCGGACGAACGCCGGTTCGAGCGGTACGATCAGGCAATGGAAGAATTGGAGAAGCTGAATAGCAGAAGGTGAGGGAGTGGGGAGTGGGGAGTGGGGAATGGGGAATGGGGAGAAGAAAGCTAGGTCTTCTTCTCCCCATTCCCCACTCCCCACTCCCCACTCTCCATTCCCCATTCCCAAACATGCGCATCGGAATAGACGCCCATGCCATCGGCGCGCGGCAGGGCGGGAACGAAACCTACATCAGGAACCTCATTAAATCTTTAGCCGAGATTGACGGCGAAAACCGCTACACCATCTACCTTGCTAACGCGCCCGCCGCCGACCAATGGCGCGAGGGATTTACGAATCAACATAAGAATTTCAGCGTAAGGTTGCTGCCGCCGCCCACGCCGCTGGTGCGCGTTCCGGTCTTTCTGGCCTATGAATTGTTCAGGCGTCCGGTTGACGTGCTGCACGTGCAATACACCGCGCCGCCGTTTTGCCGAATTCCCGTCGTCGCGACGATTCACGACCTGGCCTTCGAGCGCATGCCGGAGACATTCACCCGCCGAGGCAGTTTTCAGTTGAAGTTGACAGTGCGGCGGACAGCAAAAAAAGCAGCCCGGATCGCGACGGTCTCGGAATATTCGCGGCAGGACTTGCTGAGCATCTACAACCTTCCGCCCGAAAAAGTCGTGGTTACGTATAACGGCATTGAATCCCACTTCACCCCGCACCCCCCTGTCCCGAACGAAACCGAGGAGATTCGCGGCCGGTTCGGCATCGCGCGCGATTTCCTGCTGGCCGTGGGCAGTCTGCAGCCGCGAAAGAACCTGGTTCGGTTGATCCGGGCCTATGCGAAGCTGCGGAGCGAGCGAGAAGACTTTACCCAACAACTGGTGATCGTGGGGCGAAAGTTGTGGCTCACGCATGAAATCTTCGACGAGGTGAAGAGGCAGCGCTGGGCCGATGACGTGATTTTGACCGGGTACGTCGCCGACGAAGATCTACCCGCGCTATATCGCGCGGCCAGGGCTTTTGTGTATCCTTCGCTCTTCGAAGGGTTCGGGCTGCCGCCGCTCGAAGCGATGGCCTGCGGGACACCGGTCGTGACCAGCGGCGTCTCCAGCCTGCCTGAAGTCACTGGCGCCGCGGCCATGCTGATTGACCCGAACGACGATCGAGCGTTGGCGAACGCCTTAATCGAAATCGTGAATAACGAACGCCTGCGCGCGGAACTGCGAGAGAAGGGAATCGCGCAGGCGAAGAAGTTTACCTGGCGCGACGCGGCGGAAAAGACTTTGAAGCTTTATCGGGAGGCTTACAGTTCGGCGCAAGGAGCGGTAGCGTAAGAGTAGTAGGTTGGTGAGTCGAGGATGCGAAGAGAAATTACAGATTAGCTACCGCTCCTTGCGCCGAACCGGATTGATCCGGCTTTGAATCTCAAATCTCAAATCTCGAATCAAAAACACCCGCCTTGCGACCTTTGCGGCTCGGCCGAATCAGATCTTGTGCTCACGACGCCGCGTCTCGACGGCCCGCTCGTCCGATGCCGCGACTGCGATCTCTTTTACGTTGTTCCTTCTAAGAAGGAGTGGACTGAAAAAGAGTTTCGGCAAGACCAGGAACAGGACAGTGGTAGTAAGCAGGCCGCGTCGGAGATGGTTCGGTTGGCGGAACGCGCGCGCGAACTTGCGTTGATTGATCCCGATGTTGAGACAGGCGAACGGCCCTGGCGTGAACTGACCGCGCGCGAGCGGTTGGACGATCTCGGGCGGTTTGTTACGACGGGGCGGTTTATCGAGATCGGCTGCTCGACTGGCGAGATGCTCGCCACGGCGCGCGCGTCTTTCACGGTGATGGGCGTCGAGGCTGACGAGAGAAACATTCGCGCCGCCCGCGCCCGCGGCCTGGATGTTTTCAGCGGGACGCTTTGTGACGCGCGGTTCCCGGACAGGCATTTTGACGCCGCCGCCATGTATCATGTCATCGAACACGTCCCGAGCCCTCGCGGGGAGTTACGTGAACTTCACCGTATCATTAAGCCGGGCGGGTGGCTGATTCTTGAGACGCCGAACATCGCAACCATCTGGTTCCATCTGCTGAGAGCGCGATGGCGTCAATTCATCCCCGATCACATCTTCTTCTTCACGCCGCGAACGATTACCAGGCTTTGCGAAGAGAGCGGGTTTGAAACGCGTGAGCTTCGCAGCGTGGGCAAGGCGATGAGCGTACGCTTGTTCATCAACAGGCTCGGCCGCTATCACCGTCCGGCGGCAAACCTGCTCGAAGCGGCCAGCAACCGTCTGAATCTGAGCGACCTTACGCTCCGCCTCAAATTGGGCGATGTGATGCGCCTATACGCAAGACGGCTTTAACGCAAAGGGCTTCGACACAACAATCACTGGCCGGTCGCCGTTGCGGTTATCGGTTTCGTGTTGCGATTCTTGGCTATTGATTGAGCTGGAGTGTTCGTGATCGGCCCCACTTTGGAAGCCTCCCACCTGAGATTGAACTTCTCGATCTGCATCCGGCCCTGTTTTTCAATCGTACGCGCGAAGACCAACTCCGCCAGTTTGGCCACGCCCTGAGTGGGGGTGAAGGCTGGGGCCGAATAGACCTGCGCGACGTAAGTTTGACGTTCGGGCAGGCTCAGCTCGCGGCGAATGCGGTTGATCAACTCCTCGCATTCCCCCAGTCCTTGCGGATCGCCCGCCGAGTCGCGCAGCCCGAGCGCCGCATGCCCGATTTCATGCAGGATCACGAAGCCTATGTCGAACGCCGTAAGCGCCTGCCTGTCGCCGCGCAATTTTGACAGGTCGCTGAAATCAATCTCCAGAGGGAAAACATCAATCTTTTTTCCCGATGAATATTGATGATAAGCGATCGGAGTCGCCAGTCTGGCGAAAGCGACGAAGGATGAGTACAGGTGAGATTCCAGGTCTACCGCGTGAGGCATTTTCATTGCCGCGTCGAGCAAGGCGCGCGCGGTGGCCGACCCGCCGGAGAATTTCGTCTGATCGCCGAGCGTCAGAAACCCGTTTTCGTCGAAACCCAGTTCAAGAAAGCCTGATTTGTCGCGCAGGCTGGCGCCCACGGCGTCCAATTGCTTTGCGTTGAGTTTGCGTTCGCCAGGGCTGTTTCGTACCCCACCGAGATAACGGAACGGATCGCCGGCTGTCACAGGTAATAAGGGGAAGGCTGCGCAGAGCGTGGCGAATGCGGCCGCGATTGCGCAAACGCGGTTTGGGCAGGCGCGTGTTGAAAGTCGCTGTTGAATGTGGCGAATTACGGCAATGCTTCGAGCGTAATTGGTCATCTTCTCTCCCTCCAAAACAGTTGACGTCTTTTGTTAAATTGCGCCGCCCGGGGAGCCGCCGCGCGATTGATTTACTGTTGGCTACTACTGTCAGTCGCATCGCCGTGTTCGGCCCGGAGGGCTGAAAATGCGGTCTTTTGCGTGTTGCGGCGGCGGAAAAAATGGGCTGATAAAGCCGCGGTTGATGCTCCATCGCATTTTTGGCGAGGGCGGAAGATCGCTTCCAAGAACGGGCTGAGCTATTGGACGCAGCGGTTGGGCGTCACGGCCCCGTTACAATCATTCGGTCTTGCGTTAGCAATTGTTGGATGTCAGTATGCGCGCGCAATTGCGCTTCGTATCGCGCGCTTGGTCGCACACATTCGCGTTTCAAACAACGGACGGTGATGGCTTCGAGTATTTCGTATCAGTACGTGATTGATCCCGACGACGCGCGCGGCGCGCTGGCGGCGTTCGTGGATCAACCGGTCATCGGCCTCGACACCGAAACATATTGGGATTACGGCGCGCGGCAGAACCGGCTGAGTTTGCTGCAACTCGCGGCGCCGACGGGCGAGGTGGTCGTCATTGACGCCCTGACCGCGGGCGTTGAAGAGGCGCGCGTGTTAATCGCAAATCCGGCGGCGATGATGGCCGCGCACAACGCGCGTTTCGATGAAGGGGTTCTGTGTGGGGCGGGGTTTGAAGTCGCGGGGTTGGTTGACACGTTGCGGCTTGCGCGACGCACATTGCGGTTGCGCTCCTTCAGTCTTGCCTCGGTCTCGGAACATCTCTTCGGAGTGGCGCTCGACAAGACCCATCAGCAGAGTGATTGGCGGCGCAGGCCGCTGAGCCGCGCTCAACTGGATTACGCCGCGCTCGACGCTCAGATCGCGCTGCGGGTTTACCAGGAGTTGTCGGCGCTGTTGGAAGAGGCGGGCAGACTGGAAGAGGAACTGAGCCGCGCAAAGCTTGGCCCTCCGGAAAACGGCGCTGGGGGAGGAACCCGCGTCGGCGGAAGATCGAAACGCCGGCCAGTTGAGCTTCGCCCGCTGACCGCCGAAGAGCGACAGGTTGTCGAGCGTCTGAAACGCTGGCGCAAGCAGGCCGCCGAACGCGAACGAGTCCCCGCTTATCTGATTTGCCACGACCGGACGCTGGAGCATTTAGCCATTGTTCGTCCGGGAACGGTTGAAGAGTTGGCCAATATTTTCGGACTGGGAGCGGCCAGGATCGCAAAATACGGGCTGGAATTGCTCAGTCAAGTTCAGGGAAGCGGCGATACACGCGCCTCGGAGTAATCTTTGAGTAATATTGCAATAAATCGCATGCAAAGTTATTGACAGCACAGCGTCTCTCGGATTAATGTGCGCTTGCACTCGAAAGTAAAGATCGCGGTCGTTCTTTACGTAAGAGCTGTTACTGGTAGTGTGGTGGTGGCCGTTCTCCCCTCTCAAAGCATATCGTTGCGATAGCGGCTGCGGGTTTCATTGGCTTTCAATGAACTGACAGGCGGAAAATGGGTTCGAGCAGTTACTGCGAGCAGCCTTGGATCCTGTTTTCACCTGGGTGGCTTTGTTCAACTAACGTGGGAGTTGTGGGGCCATTTAAAGCCGGTGAACGCGCTACGGCCAGAAACGGCGGTCGAGTCATTCCAACAAAAACGCCATGACAGGCGTTCGTTTCTAACGGCGGCGGGCCGTTAAGACAACAAATAACAACTGAATAGCACCTTAGTGGCGACATCAAGTAGTGGTGGATTCAGAGAGGAATAAGTCAATCTGAATTCACCGGATGCTTTTTCTACAACATGGGTCGAAAAGCCGGATTGAGGCCGATTGAGAGATCAGCGCCAGGCCCAGATCAAACGGTCTTTTCATTCCATGCTTGACACCGTTCAGGGAGGTGACTTATGTGGGCCCCAATAAATTATCCGAATCAGATTCGTCCCCTTCCACTGTCTGCGCCCGGAATTCCGCAGTCTGATGATCGGGACATCCTCTATGGAGTGCCGTCCTGCGCTCCGCTCTTGCAGCACGAATTATTGAAGGCTGTGCGTGAGCAGATGCCATCGGTATACAGCCGCGCTGCGAGGGAAATCGGTTTGACCGTTTCGCACACGCAGGAGTTGGTTGAGCGCCGAGTCGAAATCATCAGCTCCGCGCGGGCAATCAAGCTGGCGCGGATGATCGCGTTCGAACCGAATTCCCATGCCGTCTTTGGAGAGGCGGGCCATAACCTGTTTGACGAGATGAACCGCGAGTTCCCGCGCTTGATCAAAGGCACGATCCGCAATTTGCCTCACCCGTTGCGAATCCGTTTGGCTTTGACCTGGACGCGCAAAATCGCGCACGGCTTCGCCGGAAGCGTCAACCAGATTACGGCGGAACATCACCGGCAGGTGATCGCTTTGTCGGTGCGCAACGGGGTTTTTTCGGACAGATTGGATACACTGGGCGGCGCGCACGAATATTACCGCAACGTTTTCAAGGCAATGTTCCGCGAACTGGCGCACGTGGATTGTGAGATCAAAGAGATCCGCCGCCCCCGCGTGCATCTCAACCAGTGTAACTTCGAGATCGTGTGTGAGGCTTAAAGGTGCCCCTTGGGCTTCTCACTCGATGGGGAGCAGGGAAACGGGTTTGAAAATTGAACGGTGAGGACCCGATTCGATAATCATAACTCGCTCCTTGCTCCTCTGATTGGATCATCATTGCTTCTTCTCAGCCATCTCGCGCGATTGCGCCGCATACCGCCCTTTTGCTCCAACCGAATTGACTTCTCGCAGAGTGAGCGGACGCAGCATCGCGGACGCTTCAACTACAACGATTTTTCACAGATGCCAGGCATCGAGAATCTCGACTTCTCGATCTTCAAGAACTTCGCAATAACTGAAAGCTGGAAGGCTCAGTTCCGCGTGGATTTCTTCAACGCCTTCAACCATGCGCAGTACATTCCCGGCTCGCCTAACGCCGTCATCCCTGTCGCGACGACGGGCGTGTCGGATATCAACACGGTTGGGCCGACGTCTTTCAACAAAGCGGAAGAGGTATTCAGCAGCAACCCGCGCGTCATTCAAATGGCGCTGCGGTTTACAAATGGCGCTGCGGCTTAACTTCTAGTTGCTGAGCGGCCATCCGTAGCCATTTAGTGAAAGGCGCAAGATCGTGAGGCGGCAGTTTTACCTGCCGCCTCATTTTTGTTTCATTTTGAGTCAGCCGAACACTCCGCTTTTTTGAAGACGACGCTGGAATTAAACACCCCGGCCGAATATAAGGCGACACTCGTTTCCAACCTCAGCATCGTGGCATCTCACTTCATTAACGGAAGGAAGAGATGGTTCTACGGTAGGCGATTTGCGCTTGTGGTATTTTGAAATTGCATTCGATAAGTACGAGATTCTGAATTGTTATCCAGATTTTCGTATGCGCCAGCGGTAGATATTCCGGGCCCTTGAAAATTACTCAGCTCTAAGTCCTTGATGATGGATGACCTTTCATAGATGTACAAGCATATCAATTCGATGGAATAATGATTGCTAAGTTGGAAACTTGGCGTCAGTTCATAGACGCCAAAGTCGTGGCGGTCGATAGCCATGACTCAGCTCACCAGACGAATGTAACCCGTAAAACCGAAGACAAAAGAGGATTGGTGGTCAGACTCCAATCAATTACTAAGCCTAGCAGGCAAGCTCTGTTTTTTTGAAAACCGTTATTAGACGGCCGTCCACCGAACATATTCCAGCATTCGTAATTGCAGGTGAGGTCAGCTTTGCTTTCGGAATTGCTGTCGGCAAGTTTGGCTCCAATCCTTACCAATTAAGCCGGCAGAAGTGATCGAGTCTGATGGCTCAGGAAAACATCCACCGAAGTCTTCCGGAGCTGTAAATCAAAATAGGAGAAAGTATGAGAAACACTCTGTCCCTGAGAAGCTCTGCTCAGTTCATGCTCAGCGCGCTTCTGCTCACCCTTTTCGCCGTCGTCGCAGCATTTGGTCAGGAGAGCACGGGCGCCATCCGTGGGGCTGTTAAAGACTCTGCAGGCGCGGCGATTCCGGGCGCCAAAGTCACAGCGTCAAGCCCCTCGCTAGTGCGTTCCATTGATACGACAAGCGATAAAGAGGGTAGTTATAGATTCCCGAAACTACCTGTGGGTGCTTACACCATTACCGTTAGCCAAACTGGATTCAAGACGATCAAGAATGAAGGTATCAATCTTGTGCTCGGCTCCGAACTGACGCTCGATGTGGAGCTCTCGGCTGGCAGTGTGTCTGAGTCCGTAACCGTCAGCGCCACAGCCGAGGCAATTGACATTAGCTCCAGTAAGAGCGCGACTAACATTACTGAAAAATTCATCGAGAACGCACCTAAGGGCCGCACCTTCAATTCGCTGCTTCAGGCCGCTCCCGGAGTGGTGTTTGATCCGAGAGCCGGCAGCGTTGCTGGTGGTACAAGTGGCCTTGCAACCGGTACAAATGGCAACAACCCCGGCGGCGGCGTCGGCGGATATTCAGTCAGCGGATCGAGCGGTTCGGAGAACGCTTTCATCATTGACGGCGTCGAGGTCTCGAACGTGCGTAACGCCGCGCTTGGTCGTGAAAGCGCGATCCCATTCGAGTTCGTCCGCGAAGTGCAGGTCAAGAGCGGCGGCTTCGAGGCTGAATACGGCGGGGCCACGGGCGGTGTGGTCAACGTCGTTACTAAGAGCGGAAGCAACCAATTCCACGGCGAAGGCGCTTTCCTATTCACCAATGCCGGTTTGAACTCGCGTCCGCGTGGCTTCTGGCAGCGTGAACCGGGCGCGGCTTCGCGGGCGGAGTTCTTCCGCCAGAAGGAAGACGAATACCGCAGCTTCTATCCTGGTTTCCAGTTTAGCGGCCCGATCCTCGAGGACCGCCTGCATTTCTTCACCAGCTACGCCCCTGAGATTACGCGTACCGAGCGATCGGTCAATTTCGTCTCCTCACCCGCTTTCCCAAACGGGTTGCAGAAGACGACCACGAATCGCTTAGTCCGCCACTACGGCATCGCCCGACTCGACTACGCGCCGACGCAGAAGATTCAGGTCAACACTTCATACTTGTGGACCCCGATTCGCAGTGCGGGACTGCTTACTGGCGTTGACGGTCGCGTGACTCCGCCCACGAACGATCTCTCTATCGGTGGCGGCTATACGCCGGCGAAGGCTTATACATCATCGTTCACTTACACCCCGACCTCGAAACTGATTCTGAGCGCCCGCTATGGGTACAAGTATCTCAACGATAAGGGGAATACTTACGGCCTGCCGAGTGGAACGCTCTTGCTTTATCAGCGGCCCACGTCTGGGCCAACCTACTCAGGCCCGGCAGTCCCGGCTAACCTGGCGGGAGCCGCGGGATTACAGAACATCAGCAATCCCTTTCAGGTCATCAAGGATGTGACGACGCGTCACAACGTCTACCTGGATGGCTCTTATATCGTGCGGCTCTTTGGTCAACAGCACACTTTCAAGGGCGGCTATGCGTTGAACCGCATCGCCAACGAAGTGATTGACGACTATCCCAATGGTCGGTTTGACATCTACTGGGGCGAGGGCTTCACGCGCGGCTCGAGGGTCAACGAGCGCGGCACGTATGGCTATTACATCTGGGAAGATGGAATTCGTCATCAGAACGGCGCCAACAGCCGCAACCAGGGCTACTACGTCCAGGATCAGTGGCAGCTTCACCCGCGCGTGACTATCAACACCGGACTCCGCATTGAGAATGAGTTCTTGCCGCCCTTCACCAAGACGGCTGCGAACGGCGCGAAGATCCCGAACCCGATCCGCTTCGGCTGGGGTGATAAACTCGCGCCCCGCTTTGGCGGCGCTTGGGATGTCCTCGGCAGCGGCAAGTGGAAAGTCAGCGCCAGCTATGGGGTGTTCTTCGACACCTTGAAGTACGAATTGGCCCGAAGTTCGTTCGGTGGCGATTACTGGCACCAGCGCGTATACAAGCTGGATAACACCAACATCAGCCAGTTGTCGAAGGCCAATCCGAGTGTCGGTGGCGCGCTCATCATTGACATTGACAATCGCATGCAGGCGGTTAATGCCCAGGGTGAACTTGAGGGTATTGACCCGGACATCAAGGCGACGCGCTCCCGCGAATTCACCATCGCGACAGAGCACCAGCTTGGCGCGCACCTGGTGGCTTCGGCGCGCTACACGCGCAAGCGTCTCAAGTACCCGATTGAAGACGTCGGCTTCCTGGATTCCGAGGAAAGTGAGATCTACATCATCAGCAACCCCGGATTCGGGATTTTGAATAAGAACTTCAGGCAGTTGAATGGCCAGACCATCACTCTGAAGGCCGGTCAATCGCTCTTCCCCGAAGCCCAGCGGGACTACGACGGTATCGAGTTCCGCCTCGAGCAGCGGTTCTCGGACGGTGTGCTGCGCAATCTCAGCTACCAGGCGTCGTATACTTATAGCCGTATCTTCGGCAACTACGCTGGTCTGGCTAACTCTGATGAAGCTGGCCGCTCGCAGCCGAACGTCAGCCGCGCGTTCGATCAACCGTATGGCAACTTTGACCAGAATGGCAACAACGTCTACGGCCTGCTCGCCACCGATCGCCCGCACGTGTTCAAGTTCTATGGCAACTATGATTACAGGTGGAAGACAGGAACGACCAGCTTCGGCGTCCAGCAGCTTGCCTATAGCGGCACGCCGCTTAGTTCCGAGGTAATCGCCTTCGTGCCGGTTTTCTACAACGGCCGAGGCGATCTGGGCCGGACGCCGGTCTTCACCCAAACCGACCTTCGGGTCGCGCACATTATCAAGCTGTCAGAGAGGGTCGAGGCGATATTTGACGCGAACATCACCAATCTCTTCAATCAGGGGATCGTGACCGGTGTCACCACGCGCATCCATCGCAACGGTTCGATCAGCGTGGGTGCCCCAGGCCACGGTAACACTTTGACCGATCAGCAGTTCTTTAATGGCTTCGACGTGCTCAGCAGAATCCAGTCGCCGACCTCTGGCTCGCTGGCCCTAAATCCGATCTACAATCTGCCCAGCGGGTATCAAGGAATCCGTGAGATTCGCCTGGGCTTCCACCTCAGGTTCTAAGTTTCGTCCCGAAAGGAATCAAACTTAGCGATTGGATAATTAAATGGGCGGCTCATTCGCGCGAATGAGCCGCCCATTTTTATGTCACTCAAACTACCCATCCAGGCCAGCGATCAACGCTTGGCTTTCTCTTTCGCCTTCAGTTTCTCAATCATGCTTTTGACTTGCTCGCGATCCTTGATG